>Ga0335084_10006922_pt1 | contig 11281 bp, 11 predicted proteins | sample Lox_Sample_44_FD_206721 | JGI IMG/M metagenome (GOLD analysis project Ga0335084, IMG submission 206721) | Soil microbial communities from Loxahatchee National Wildlife Refuge, Florida, United States - Lox_Sample_4.4 | ecosystem: Environmental > Terrestrial > Soil > Wetlands | place: USA...
AGTGATGCGTCGACTTGCTGCGTCATGGTTTCGATGGTGAGAGAAGTCCCTAGAAATTCGGCGAGCTTTCGGCTGATCGCTTCGGGGCCTTTCAGCGCGTCGTGGTAGTTCACGCGAATCGATTTCACATAAGACTTCCCATCCAGCCAGGCATAGACGTCGCGCAGGTGCTTCTCAAATGCACCAGTGATCACGGATGGGTCCGCGCCATCTTTGTAGGTTCCGCGGCGACGCAGCATTTGATCTTGAGAGGCAAGGACTTCCGGCAACGGTCGCTGCATGAAAATCACGCGGTAGTCGTGACCGTGAGGAAGGGCCAGCAGCAGGCGAGAAATTACCTTGACGACCTTTCCCTCCCCTTCTGCGATGCAGCCGGGATCTTTGGGCAGGGTTTTGATGCGCTCCCATTCGAGATATCCGCGGGGGTTGTCGGCGTCAGCCGCACGCTCGCCGTCGGCCAGGGGTGTCATTCCGCCGGCGACCAGCATCTGCATCATTAGAGACGTGCCGGAGCGCGGCAGGCCGGAGACGATTGTGATCATGGGGTGTTTCAGACTATCAGACAAAAAGCTGGAACCACGGAGGACACTAAGGTACACGAAAGAAATTCTTCGTGGGCCTTCGTGGCCTTTGTGGATATGGCCTTTGCCGTTTCGGTTACAATGACGGGATCAGGCCGAATCCGGCGGCCATTGCGCCGCTCGAACGAGGGTACATTCTTTGGCGACTGGCGAAGCAACGACCTCCGCTCACAACGTTCCGCAGCCCACCAATCACAAGGTCAAGGTCAAGAAGGCGGGACAGCGCGCGTGCAACGAAAAAGATGCCAAAGGAAAATTCTGTGGCGGGCATCTTAAGCGCTGGTTCTACATGACCGATGTGGTGGAACGCGAACGCGGCGACGTCGAGAAGGCCTATGGGAAAGACGCTGAAATCTATCGCTGCGAGAATTGCAAGACCCTTTATCTGCCCACTCCCGGCGAGAGCAAAGTGAATGTGGCGGGAGAAGGGATGATCTCAGTGTTCGGGTTGACGCTGCCGCCGAAGGAAAACAAAAGCTCCTAGCTACTAGCTTCTAGCTGTTAGCTAAAGCGGATTGATATTGAGATGGGGATTCTCCGCGAACGAAATAGGAAAACTGCGCCGCGCTGGTAGGACAGCGGAGCGGGCTGTCTCTACCCGAGATTTGCTAGCAGCCAGGAGCTAGACGCTTCCTTGAATACTTCCGATCTCATCTACGACTGGAACAAGAACTTTCCGCCCGGGTTGAAGCCGCCGGGACCGGTTCTGCTCAACGACGAGAGTCTGCGCGATGGGCTGCAGTCGCCATCGGTGCGGGATCCGTCGATTCCCGAGAAGATCGAAATCCTGCACTTGATGGAGGCGCTGGGGATCAATTCGCTCGATCTGGGCCTTCCCGGAGCCGGGCAGCGTGCCATCGATGCAGTAACGGCTCTGGCTCAGGAAATTGCCGCGCACAAGATGAAAATCCGCGCGAACTGCGCGGCGCGAACTCATGAGAATGACATTCGTCCGATCGCGGAGATCGTGCAGAAGACTGGCCTGCCCATCGAAGCAGCCACGTTCATCGGGTCCAGTCCGATTCGCCGGTTCACCGAAGGCTGGACCGACGACTTTCTTCAGACGACGACGGAGAAGGCTATCAAGTATGCGGTCTCACTCGGACTGGATGTCATGTACGTCACCGAAGATACGAGCCGGTGTGATCCGGAGACCGTCAAGCGACTCTACGCGACCGCGATTGGATGCGGTGCCCGGGCGATCTGCATTTGCGACACGGCGGGGCATGCGACTCCGATGGGAGCACTCTCACTGGTTCGGTTCGTGATTCAGGAAGTGGTTAAGCCTTCGGGAGAAAACATTCGCGTGGATTGGCACGGACACAGCGACCGCGGACTCGCTATCGCCAACTCGATGGCAGCAATCGTTGCCGGGGCGCACAGCGTGCACGGTTGTGCCATTGGACTGGGCGAGCGCGTGGGCAATACGCAGATCGATCAGATGCTGGTGAATCTGAAGCTCATGGCGATTGCGCCATGGGATCAGCAGGACCTGACCAAATTAAAGGAGTATTGCGAGGCGGTTTCGCGGGCGACCGGAGTACCGATTCCGAGAAATTATCCCGTCGTCGGCGATGACGCGTTCCGCACGGCGACCGGAGTTCATGCCGCCGCGATCATCAAGGCGTATCACAAGAATGATGTCGTGCTGGCCAACACGGTGTATTCCGGAGTGCCCTCGCACGTCTTCGGGATGGATCAGATCATCGACATCGGGCCAATGAGCGGGAAATCGAATGTGTTGTTCTGGCTGGAGCGGCGCGGGATTCCGGCCGCTGATGAGGTGGTGGACCGGATTTACCAGCGCGCCAAGAAAAGCGATCACACGCTGACTGAAGCAGAAATCCTTGAGTGCGTGCCGGCCTCTGCCGAACAAAAATAAGCCCGCATGCCTCAACCTCTACGACATGCAATCCTCGGAGCGGGCGGCGTTGGTGGTCTGATCGGCGCCTCCCTCGCACATCTCGGACATTCCGTCACGGTTGTTGTGCGGCGCGAATCGCTTGCTTCCTATCCTGGTGAGATCAAACTCGAAAGTCCGTTCGGCAACTGCCAGGTGCCAGTTGCGAAGGCCAGTAAAGTCCCGGCGGCCGATGTGCTGTGGATTACGGTCAAAGCAACGCAGCTGGAAAGTTCGCTGGCTGCTTTCAAGAATCCGGAGCAGGTGACCGCGATCGTTCCGTTGCTGAATGGCATCGATCACATCAGTCTCTTGCGCGGAAGATACGGGGCCGGGCGTGTCATTCCGGCTACGATCGCCGTTGAGTCCGAGCGCGTTGCTCCGGGGCACATCGTGCACCGATCGCCATTCGCGATCCTTAACGTGTTCTCCGCCGCAGAACCGTTGCTGGGCGCGACTCTCGACCAGCTACAAAAGACCGGATTCGAGTGCCACTTTATCGACGACGAAGCAACGCTCATGTGGACCAAGGCAGTATTTCTGGCACCGATTGCGCTGGCGACCACCGCATTCGATCAACCGATCGGCGGAGTGATGGCCAATCCAGAGTGGAAAGCGCAGTGGGAATCGTGCGTCCGCGAGGCCTGCGCGGTAGCCACGGCTGAGGGCGCCAAGGTGGACGCAAATATTGTTTTCGCCCGGATGGCCCTTGCGCCCTACGGGATGCGCAGCTCTATGCAGAAGGACGTCGAGCGTGGGAATCCCCCGGAACTCGATGCCATTGCCGGCGCCATCCTGCGCGGAGCGCGCCGTCACGGTATCGAGGTTCCCGCGACGGAAAGGTTTGCAGACGCGGTATCTGCGCGAAGCGTCAGTGCGAGCCGACGCTAGAACTTTAGGCTTGCTTCGAAGCCGACCGGCGGCACAACTGTCCCCATCTTCGGTAATGCCCAACCACCGCCATCTCGTTGTAAACTAACGGCTAACCATTCCTATGAGTCCGAATTTCCCACGCGCGGAATCGCCCGACTCCGGCGCTGCAATGAAGTCTGCAGTGAAGGAAGAACTTCAGCGGGAAGTCGCGCGCCTGGCGGCCTCTCCGGAAGTACGGTCGGCCTTTAACTGGTTTCGCACGCAGGAGCCGCAGTTCCTGGAATGGCAGATGGAAATGGCCCGGATCGCGGCCCCTCCATTCGGCGAGTCGTCGCGCGCCGCGTGGCTGGCGGAGCGCTTCCGCCAAGTTGGGCTGGATGATGTTCGCATCGACGACGTCGGAAACGTATTCGGCATGCATCCCGGCTTCGGTCGACGATACGTCTCGCTAAGTGCGCATATTGATACGGTCTTTCCCGCGAATACGCCTCTGAACATCCGCCATCAAGGAAGCCGGATTTACGGCCCGGGAGTTTCTGACAACGGCGCCGGGGTGGCTGCCATGCTCGCGATAGCCGCGCTGCTGCGTTCCGTACGCTTGCGGCATGCGTTGCCGTTCGTCTTCATCGGAAATGTTGGCGAAGAGGGTGAAGGAGACCTGCGCGGCATGCGGCACATTTTTGCCACGCCGCGATGGAAAGATCTGATTGCATACAGCCTGGTTCTTGACGGGGCGGGTGCCGACACGATCGTTGCGGAAGCCCTGGGCAGCCGGCGATTCGAGGTGATCGTCCGCGGGCCAGGTGGGCATTCGTGGAGCGACTTCGGCGCCCCGAACCCGATTGTGATTCTCGCCAAGGCAATCGAAACGTTCACAGCCACGACCGTTCCGACAACGCCGAAGACGACATTCAACATCGGCGTGATCCGCGGTGGGACGTCGGTCAATTCGATTCCTGAGTCGGCGAGCATGAAAGTCGATATCCGATCAACCTCGATGACCGAGATGGAGCGGCTGGAGCAGTCGCTGCGAATTGCGCTCAATCGGGCAGTCGAGGAAGAAACCATGACTGCGGAGATGCGTTCCAACGCGCAGAAGCGTCCCGCGGGCGTGAGTTGCGAGGTCGTCGTGATCGGGAACCGGCCGGCAGGTGAGTTGCGGCCGGGGGCGCGAATTTTGCAAGTGGTCCGTGCGGTGGATTCACAACTGGGAAACGTCGCGCAGGTACAGCGAGCATCGACCGACGCGAACATACCCCTGTCGTTGGGACAAGAAGCCATCGCAATCGGCGGAGGAGGATCGGGCGGCGGTGCGCACACGCTGCAGGAGTGGTTCGATTCAAACGGGCGAGAGCTGGGGCTAAAGCGGATTCTGCTAACCATGCTCGCGCTTGCGGGGGTGGGAGAATGAATCAAACAGCGAGAGCAAGCCTTGCCACGCTAGTTCTAGTATGTGCCTTCGGCGTATCCATGAGTCGGGCACAGACGACGACTCCGGAAGCTGAAGTCAAGCCGAAGGCCGATATCATTTTCTTCCACGCCAATGTGTACACCGGCGTGCCCGCAAATACTCCGTTCAGTTCCATCCTCAGAGAAGAAGCGATTGCAGTGAAGGGGGATCGCATCATTGCAGTAGGTAAGACCATCGACATCCAAAAGTTCAAAGGGCCACAAACACAGATGGTTGACCTCGGCGGGCACTTCACCATGCCGGGATTCAACGACGCGCATCTGCATCTGGATGATGCCGGCGAGACAAAACTCAGTGTCGATCTCACCGGCGTGAAGTCACTCGATGACCTTCGCACCAAGGTGGCCAACAAGGTTGGGGAAGCGCGCGCTGGCGAGTGGATTCTTGGTTCGGGTTGGGATGAAACGCTGTGGCCTGTGAAAGCCACTCCGACACGTTGGGATCTCGATGAAGTTTCCGCGGGGCACCCCGTTTTTCTCGTGCGCATCGACGGGCACATTGCCGTCGCCAACACACGCGCGTTGCAACTGGGAAGCGTGACCTTGGCCAGCCGTGATCCGCAGGGCGGGCACATTGATCGCAATCAGAATGGAGAGCCTACTGGAATCCTCCGCGAGACGGCGCAGGATGCGGTGGAAGCAGTCGTGCCCAAGCCGAGCCACCAGCAGCGTCGGCAGGGATTGGAACTCGCACTCGCCGACTTGGCCGAGCATGGCGTCACGTCGGCACAGGATTACTCCCCGAATTGGGAGAGCTTCCAGATCTACGAAGAACTGGAAAAAGAAGGAAAGCTCACGGCGCGCATCAGCGAGTGGCTGCCCTTTGATAACTCGATCGATGAACTGAATCGCAAGCGGGCTTCGCATCCTCAGTCGGACTTGATGCTGCATACGAGCATGCTGAAAGGCTTCATGGACGGTTCGTTGGGTTCGCACACGGCGGCAATGCTGGAACCTTACGCTGACGATCCAAAGAACTCGGGCATTCCGAGGTATGACGCCGGCAAGCTCAACGACATGACCAAGGAGCGCGTGCTGGCCGGATTCCAGATCGGCTTCCATGCAATCGGCGACAAGGGCGTACAAATGGCCCTGGACGCCTTTGCCGAGGCCGAAAAGGCGGCGAAGGAAGCACAGGTCAAGGGAGCAAACGGAGGCGATGAGTTCCGCCTGCGCGTAGAACATGCACAGGTCACAACTCCGGCACAGATTGCTCAGTTCAAGACGTTGAAAGTGATTGCGTCGATGCAGCCAAATCACTTGCTCACCGACATGCGCTGGGCACAGGATCGGCTTGGTCCCAAGCGGGCTGCCACCTCCTACGCATGGCTGGCCTTCCTGAACAAGGGCGTGGGCGTCGCGTTTGGAACGGACTATCCGGTTGAGCCGGTAACGCCGTTTCGAGGCATTTACGCAGCCGTAACCCGGAAGAGCGAAAACGGGAAGCAGGAGTACTTCCCCGAGCAGCGGCTCACGATCGACCAGGCGATCGCAGCCTATACTGCGGGATCTGCATTCGCAGAATTTCAGGATAAGGAGAAAGGAAAGATTGTCGCTGGAATGCTGGCGGATTTCGTGGTGCTCGACCGGGACCTGACTGCATCGTCGCCCGAGAAAATCCTACAGACGAAGGTGCTGAGAACCGTAGTGGGCGGCAAAACTGTTTACGAAACGAAATAACCGCTCGATCGCCCTCAAGCACCAGAATTTGCCCTCGCGCAACTGCAATCCATCAAACGATTCAAGGGTTTTGCGCGTCTAATAGAAAGAAACATCTTCGTATCGAACGCCTTTCACGGGCGCGTCATTCAGAATGGGTCTCTTTGCGTAAATAGGTATAATAGCTAGACTTACGAGTTTTGGAGGAAGGTAGACATATGGATTCGGGCGCAATGTGGATGCGCATGAAGGCCAATCGTTGGGTGTACACGTTGAGTATTCTCGCGACGCTGACGGTCGGCATTTTGATTGGGACATTGATCTCCTCGGAAGTGAAGGGGAAAGAAGGGCAGAAAGGCGACGCGACTCCTCTTAGCTTGCCTGCCGCACAGCCAACACAGAACCCGCTGTCGCAGGCCTTCGCGCAAATCGCGAAGCAGATTGAACCGAGCGTCGTCAACATCAACACGGAATCGACGATCAAGAATCTTCATCGCCGCAAAGGCCAGAATCAAGGCGGAGATGACGACGATAGCGGCGGCATGGATGACTTTTTCAACCACTTCTTCGGCGGGCCGGGGCAAGGTTTCGGCCAAGGCGGTCCCGGAGACGGAGCCATCCGCGAGCGCTCGCTTGGTTCAGGCGTCATCGTAGACTCGAAGGGTTACATTCTCACGAATCGGCACGTAGTCGAGAAAGCGGACCGAATCCGCGTAAGGTTTGAGGATGATCCTCCAGGCGTTCAGCACGATGCGAAAGTAATCGGGACCGATCAGGAGACCGATCTTGCCGTGATCAAGGTGGACGTGGATCACGCCCTTCCGGCAGCGAAAATGGGGAATTCCGACGGCATGCAGGTCGGAGACTGGGTCCTGGCAGTCGGTAGTCCTTTCGGTCAGGCAGGAACCGTTACGGCCGGCATCGTTTCAGCCAAAGGGCGCGACATCGTCCCGGGCCGCCAATTCCAGACCTTCATTCAGACTGACGCTGCGATCAATCCCGGCAACTCCGGTGGGCCCCTGGTCAATCTGAACGGAGAAGTCATCGGCATCAACACAGCTATTCTGAGCGAGACGAATGCGTATGCTGGCATCGGCTTCGCACTGCCATCGAAGACGGTGGTCGACGTCTATAACCAACTGACTGGGCCCGAGCACAAGGTCTCGCGTGGATCGATTGGCATCATGTTCGATGCTGTCGAGAATCCCGCGATTGCCCGCGTGTATGGTTCTGGCAGCGGCGTGCCAATCTCGAGCGTAGTGGCAGGAAGCCCCGCCGATCAGGCCGGGTTGAAGGTTGGCGACACGATCACTAGCGTGGATGGCAAGAAGGTCAGCAAGGGGACAGAATTGGTGGCTGACATCGCGTCACGCAAGCCCGGATCCAAGGTCAACCTCGGGTTCCTCCGCAACGGCAAGGCGCAGGAGACGAGCGTCACAATTGCCGACCGCGCCAAATTGTTCGCAGCGCGTTTGGGAGAGGATCAGGAGAACGAGGACGAGAATTCTCCCAAGCAAAGTAAGTTCGGCGTGACGGTCCGCAAAGTCACTCCGGAGATGGCTGACCGGCTGGACATGCCGGCTGGCAAAGGCGTCATTGTGCAGGATGTGAAGCCGGGCTCGTTTGCCGAGGATGTCAATCTCGGACGCGGCGACATCATCCTTGAAATAAATAAGCAACCGGTGAACAGCGAAGAAGACTTCACCCGCCTCGAATCGAGCATGAAGAGCGGCCAGGATGTCGTCTTCCTCGTTCGTCCGCGAGGATCAACTCGGCAGGACGGCACTATCTTCGACGCCGGTACACTTCCGTAACGGGTACCAGCCCGACGGGAACTGGCACTGTAACTCGAGATACAAGATCATTACAGTGCCAGTTGAACGTCGGGCTTTTCTTTGCGGAAAATGATCCGTGGGGAAATGGGTAGCTTCAACACAATTCGGAAGGTCGCATCAGCCGCCGTTTGCGTGGTAGCGCTGACTTGTGTTCTGGCGCATGCCAATCCACGTCAGGACTCCAGCGGTTCCGGCAAGAAAACCACGTCGACCGCGAGTTCCAGCAAGGTTCACCACTCTTCGTCCACAGCGACGTCTTCAGCCAAGACAACGCATACCACCTCATCCAGTAAGAAGAAGTCTTCCAAAAAGAAGTCGTCCCATGCGCGTGGCCAGCAGAAGATTGACTCCGGGCGAGCCCAGGCGATTCAGGAGGCGTTGATCCGGGAACACTATCTCAACGGTGAGGCGACCGGAACGTGGAACGAGTCTAGCGAGGCGGCGATGCGGCGCTATCAAGCCGACCATGGTTGGCAGAGCAAAACCGTGCCGGACTCCAGGGCGCTCATCAGTCTTGGCTTAGGCCCCAGCAAGGATCGCTTGCTCAACCCCGAGAGTGCCATGACCACGGTTCCTGACGCACCCAAGGCTGAACCGATGCCGACGACGTCTCACACCAGTCCGGCTACTGCACAGCCCGCGGCACCGTCAGTTCCAGCAACAAGCACAAGCCAGTCCGAAACTCCGATCCCGCAGTAGTCAGTTCGCGTGCTGCCGCTATCCCAGGAAGATATCAATGTTGGCTGCTTAGTGGCTCTTGCGGTAGCTCGTCAGCAGCGGCCGCGGGAAAAAAGGCAAAGGTTGATTGTTGATGATCGCGCGTGGATTGCTCTCCACCAGTGCTGTCGCAATCTCTTCCCCGCATATCTCGGCGGCGGCTTCGCGAGCAGTGGAAAGAATCGGGATGCGCTTCTCAGTGTCATGCGCGTCGGTAGCGAGGACATGAACCGACTGATGTTCCAGAAGCCACAGCGCAGCTTTCTGCGCGCGCTCGCCCCAGAAGCCGGTCAGCGCTGATCCCGTAACTTGCACGACGCATCCCTGTTCCGCCCACTCGGCCACTCGTTGCAGATTCTCGCGCAGGATTGGATTGCGCTCTGGGTGGGTGATGACGGCGGTGATTCCGCGATCGCCAAACTTCAGAAATGAATCGGTCGTATTTTGCGGAATGCCGTAATTGCTGAACTCGACGAGCAGGTAGCGAGTGTTACCGATGACATATCGCTCGGGATGCGCGAGCGCGTCCTGTACGTTCTCGTACGACAGGTGGAAGTCGCAACCCAGAATGATCTTTAATTTCTCCCCGATCCGCTCCTGCAACTGGGAGACTAACTTAGTCAGGTACTGCCGGTCGTAGTGATAACGGTCATTCGCGTGGGGGCTCGCAACCATGTGAGTGATGCCGTCCGCCGCTGCCGCCATGCACATGGCCACGCACATGTCCCACGATTTGGGACCGTCATCTACGTCAGGAAGGATGTGAGAATGAATGTCGACCACGATAACAGGAACACCGCCATACCTGCAGTGTTGCCTTCATTCGATTTAAGCAGATTCGACACAGTTGTGGAAGAGTGCTCGCCTGATTTGTGCGGCAATCGCGGATGCGTTAGTCTTCCTCCGGAACTTCATCCGTCCGGAACTTCAGCCGATGTCTCATCCCACTCCCATCGCGCTTGCAACTTTAGCTGGGGTCGTCTTGTGCTGGATCTTCTTCGCCAGCATCTTCTTGCTACGGAAGCGTCCGCCGAGGGCACCCGACGCGAAACGGGACCGGACGGCTGGAGTCGGTATCTTCCTGCAGATGTGCGGCTACTTCCTTGTTTTCTTCCAGCCTCCACGGCAACCGTTCATGCCGCCGATTGCGGCATTGTCGGGAGTCCCTGGAGTCATCTTCGGCGTGTTCACCGTCGGCATGGCAGCGGCTTCCGGATGGCTGATCGAGTCAGCCGTTAGGACTCTGGGAAAGCAGTGGGCGATGCGGGCACGGTTAGTGGAAGGACATCAACTGATCACGGCCGGGCCGTTTTCACGCATTCGGAATCCAATCTACACGGGAATGTTCGGGATGCTGATCGCGACCGGTCTTGCCACGGAGCATTGGATCGCATTGCTCATCGCGATTCCAATTTTCTGGATCGGCATGGTGATTCGGATCCGCACGGAGGAAAAACTCTTGCGCACCGAATTTGGGTCGGAATTTGAAGAGTATGCGCGACGCGTGTCCGCAGTAATCCCCGGAATCTACTAAACGCCTACCAAATTGTCGGCACGGCCCGCGACTTGCGAATGTTGCGATCGGCGGTGAGCAGGGGGATGTCTTCGATCAGGGCGGTGGCTCCGATGATGCGATCTACTGGATCGTTCGGATACATCTCCGGGAGCTCGAACGCCTGCAAGGCAACATTCCGCGTGATGGGAAGGACAATGAAATGGCTCTCGACTTCTGCGAGCACCGTCTCGGCATCAGGACTCAAGTCGATTCGTTTACGACTTGCGAGCAGGGCAATTTCGACCAGTGTGATGCAGGAAACCGCGACACCACGCTCTTTGCTCCGTGCATTTTGAATCGCAGCATGCGCCTTGGGTGAAATTCGCTGATAATCCTGCGCAAGCCATATCACGACGTGAGTATCGAGAAGGATCAATAAAGATCGCCCCACTCTTCTGGAGTCAACACGGGCGAAACGATGTCCCCTTTGATCTCAATCTTCCCTTTTCCCTTGAGGAAACCGAAGATGTCGTCCTTTTCATTCTCTACCGGCACGAGCTTCGCCACCGGCTTGCCGCGCTTGGTGATGACTATCGCCTGACGCTTGGCCTGGACCTCGTCCATGATAGCGAGACAGTGAGCTTTGAATTTGCCGGCGGCGATGGTTTTCATAGCGCGAATCTTATGATCATGGTCATTATACCATGGTCACAAGGAAGACTTGCTCTACTCCGACAGCCGGAATGGATTG
>Ga0335084_10006923_pt1 | contig 11281 bp, 10 predicted proteins | sample Lox_Sample_44_FD_206721 | JGI IMG/M metagenome (GOLD analysis project Ga0335084, IMG submission 206721) | Soil microbial communities from Loxahatchee National Wildlife Refuge, Florida, United States - Lox_Sample_4.4 | ecosystem: Environmental > Terrestrial > Soil > Wetlands | place: USA...
CCCGGCGGCTCTCCGCCGAGGAGTTCCAGGCCTACCGCCGGGGAAGCTGGCCGCATGGGCCCGCCGCCAGCCGGCGGGAAAGTGATCCGGCCGGCCGATCACAGCCGCGCCTGTCGGATCCCGCTCAGAGGTTTCCGGGAGAGGAGATCGGCCCGTCGTCGGGAGGCCGTGGATCCTCGCCGGGGATTCCCGTCTATCCGAACGATTCGTCGGCGCCGAATCTCTGGAAGAGTGCGCCGGAGAAATCCGAGGCGCCGCTTCCGACGGGTCCGGCACGCCTTCGGCCGCGGGCTCCCCGGACCTAGGGCTCCTCAGAAGAGTTCGAGCGCGCTGCCGGGGCTCTTGAACGGGGCGATGACGTAGGCGCCGGCCGCGCGCTTGCGCGCCTCGGCCAGGATCTCGCGCGCGATGGCGAAGCCTTCTGCCCGCGCCCGCGCCCCGGCCTTCTCGAGAAGGCGCAGCACCCGGTCGGGCACGACGATGCCCGGAACCTCGTGGTGGATCCGCAGTGCGAGCTTGTGGCTCGTCAGCGGCCACACCGCGACCAGTGCCGGGATGGGGAGGCGTCCGCCGAACCGGTCGAGGAAGCGCTCCCAGCAGGACCAGTCGAAGAAGACCTGGGTCATCGCGAAGTCCGCGCCGTTCTCGACCTTGCGGCGAAAGCGCTCGACCTCCCGGTCGAGGTCGGGCTCATTGGGATTGACGGCGACGCCGATCAGGAAGTTGGGTGGGCTCCCGAGAGGGTTGCCGGCGAGGTCCTTGCCGGCGTTCAATTCGCGGATCACCTTGACCAGGCCGACGCTGTCGGTCTGGTAGACGTCGGTCGAGCCGGGGCGGTCGCCGCGCTGAGAGGGATCCCCCGTGATGACGAGCACGTTCCGAATTCCGAGGGCCCACGCGCCGAGGAGATTCCCGGAGAGCCCCATCAGGCTCGCGTCGCGGGGCGTGATGTGCGGGATCGTCTCCATGCCTTCGCGCTCGCACTGGAGAGACATCCAGAGCGAGTCGAGGTGAAGGTGCGCCATCGGGTTGGAGTTGATGTCGATCGCGTGGACGATGCCGCTGTCTCGGAACGTCCGAACGGCCTCGACCACCGCTTCCACGGAAGTTCCCTTGGGCGGGTCGAGCTGCATCGAAACGAGGAACTCGCCCCGGGCGAGCCGGGTGGCAACACGCGAGGTCTTGGGCGCCCCGGGCTCGGCTGCGGCTTGGGCGGGAGGCGGCGCCGGGATCGCGCCCGGAGAGAGCCGCACCTTTTCGGGCGTGACGCCTTCCAGGGCCTGCGCGATCGCGCGGATGTGGTCCGGGGTCGAGCCGCAGCAGCCGCCGATCAGGCGCGCACCACGGCGCGCCGCCTCGCGCGCAAACCAGGCGAAGTACTCGGGGGAGGAGTCGGGGTACACGAAGCGGCCCGCCACGTAGGAGGGAACCCCCGTGTTTGGCGCGGCGAAGAGAGGCAGCTTCGTCGCTCCTGCCATGCCGTCCAGAACGATCAGAAGGTCCCGTGGGCCGAGTGAGCAGTTGGAGCCGACCGCGTCTGCTCCGAGGTCCTCCAGACGGCGTGCCACCTTCTCGGGCCAGCCCGTGTCTTCCTTGTCCTCCCAGGCGTCTCCGGGAAAGGTCACGGAAGCGACGACCGGCAGCTGGGAAACTTCGCGGACGGCCTCCAACGCGACGCGGATTTCGGGCAGCGAAACGAACGTTTCGAGAAGGAAGAGATCGATGCCGCGGGCATCGAGGGCTCGGGCCTGCTCTCGAAAGATCGACCGGAGGAGCTCCTCCGACTCGGCGTCGGACGGGTCGTAGGGAAATCCGCTCGGGCCGATCGAGCCCGCGATCAGGACCTCTCGCCCGGAAACCTCCCGGGCGCGGCGGGCGATCTTGACGGCCGCTCCGTTGATCTCCTCGACGCGATCTTGGAGCCCGAACGCCTTCAGCTTGTGGCGGTTCGCGGCAAATGAGTTCGTCTCGATGACGCGCGCGCCCGCCTCGATGTACGCCAGGTGTGCGGCGAGCACGGCGTCGGGGTGCGAGAGGCTCGCCGCTTCGACGGGGCCGTTCGGCTCGGCGATCTGCGTGACGAGGTAGGACCCCATCGCGCCATCGACGACGAGGATGCTCTCGTCGAGCAGGCGCCGGAAACGGGAGCTCATGGCTGCGGGATTATGGGTGCTGCCGAACCGGAATGCGAGGGCGGAGCGTTCGGCCTCCGCCGGGCTACGGGTGGGTGAAGACTTCGACCGCGTTCCGGCCGCCATGCTTGGCGCGGTAGAGCGCGCGGTCCGCCGCCTCGTACAGTTCGTGCGGACCCTTCATGTCGGCGCTGTATTCGGCGACACCGAAGGAGCAGGTCAGCCGCAGCGGCGTTCCGGCGTAGGAGAACTCGTGGTTTGCGATTCGGGCGCGCAGCCGCTCGGCGAGGATCTTCGCCCCGTCGGTTCGCGCCTCCGGAGTCAGGACGGCAAACTCGTCGCCTCCGACGCGGGCGAAAGTTTGCTCCTTGCGGAAGAAGTCGGAGACGAGCGTCACGATCTCCTTCAGGACGAAGTCGCCGCAAAGGTGCCCGTGCGTGTCGTTGACCGCCTTGAAGCAATCGACGTCGAAGAGCAGCAGCGAGAGCGGCCGTCCGTAACGCTTGGCTCGGGCCACTTCGCGGATCGCTTCCTCCTCGTACTTGCGCTTGTTCGAGATCTGGGTCAGCCCGTCCTTGACGACCATCTCGTGGATGGCCTGGTGGTAGGCGTTCTCGACGTCGCGCTCCTGGAGGAACTTGAAGTGGACCGAGCCGATCTGGAAACGGTCGCCGCTCCGCAGGAGCGTCGGCTCTTCGATCCGGATGTCGTTGACGTACGTGCCGTTGGTCGAGCCCAGGTCTTCCAGGATCACCGACTCGATGCGATAGGTGAGCGAGGCATGGCGGCGGGAGATCGAAGTCGCATCGGCGATCTGGATGTCGGCGCCTTTCGACCGGCCGAGGATCAACGTCGATCCGGGGCGGAAGCGGTAGCGCGTGCCGAGCATGGCATTTCCCGGATGTGAGATCAGGATGACGTTGGCTTCGGGGCCCGGATCGGTCGCGCGTCGCCGGGGGGTTACCGAAGTGTCCTCTCCATCGAATCGGTCCGGAGTGGGCGTCTCGTCCGAGACGATCTCGAAGCGGGAGGTCTGACGATCCCCTGACCCCCTCGGCGGGGCTGGGCCGAGCTCCAACGAATCCTTCACGGAATTTCGTTCAATTATCGCACAATTCGTCGGCCGGGGAGCCGATGACTGGGGTCCAAGCAAAGTGTCTCCGGCACAGTAGTTACGAGTTCGACCCAATCGGTGAGGCCCTTACGGCCGGGGCCTACAAGCGTCCCGGGTATACCTGCCGTCTGTCGCCGCGACGTCGATCGCCGACTCGCCGGTCGAAGGAAAAGGGTTCAGGGGGGTCCAGGGGCTCGTTTAGAAACACGTTCACGGAGTTGACGACCTGGAGCCGCGTCGCGTGACCCTCCCAGACGGCGCGAGGCCAGACTTTCAGCTCCAGCAGGTCCCGGATGAAGCCGGCCTCGAGCGCCGCCGTCGGGATTCCCTGCGTGTCGTTGACGGCGGCGACAATGCGTCGCGCGTCGGGCAGGAGAACCGTCTTGGCCAGGCGCCAACCCGTTGCGCTCACGACGTGCCGGCCGTCCATCGTCCAGGGCTCCGGCTGGTGCTTCTCGAGCTCCCATCCCCCCATCACGACCTCCCTGTTCGCCCGATCGGAACCGGCGACCTGCCGGCGGGAGTCTATCGGAACGGGCCGCCGACGGATCGGTCCGGAAGCCACGAAGTCAGAAAGAGGGGGAACCTAGTCTAGCCCTGGGCGAATCCCGGAGCGGCGCCCTCGAAGCCCGCGGCGCGGACGAGTGCCGGCTCGACGACGCGAAGAAAGTTCGTGCCGAGCGGGCTCCAGCGGGGCGACCGAGTGACCTTCAGCAGGGCGCGGCAGATCGCCAGGGAACGTGTCCGTCCCGTCGCCGACACGAGCGAGGCCACGGGCGGAGTCGGCATCTCGTTCTTCGGCGCACCCTTTTCCGTGAAGGTCGCCATCCAGGCGCTGCCACAGAAGGCCAGGTGAAAGGACCATCCGCTCTGGCGTCCCACGAGCTCCGCGAGCGCCGTCGAGGCGAGATCCTCCGATGAGTACGGCGGCACCGGCGGCTCTCCGACGCCGCCCAGAACCCTGCGCGCGAGAGTCCGGTCGAGCTCCGGTCCGGCCGTCTCCTCAAACCGCGACCCGGCCCGGGTGTCGTAGGCGTCGGTCGCCTCGCCTTCCCGGGCCGGTCGTCCCGTCGCCTCCTTCGGGGTGCCGCAAATTGGACAATGCGGGAACGGCCGGCCGTTCTCGGCCGAAGCGGTGACGACGTCTTCGCATTCCCGACAACGCCACGTCAATTGCTGACTCATTGGACCTCCTCCATCATCCGGGGGCTGGATTCTGGCCGAGGGGCCGTGAAGGGCGCCCTTTGTCCATGTTTTGTTTCTATTGAGATTCCGTTACAGAGGGTAGGTGGCTTCGCTGACTCTGCCAATCCCCAGGGGGTGCCGCTCGAATGGCACCCAGGTGCCTCAGGAAGCTTTCACCGTACCTGGCGCGATCTGCCCGAACCGGCCGCTCTGGAAGTCTTCGACCGCCTGGACGATCTCGCTCTTGGTGTTTGCGGCGTCCCCGGTGTCGAGTACTCCGGATCCGCGCCGGGAGATTCGGAACTACGGCTTGGCCGCCGGAACGGACGTCGGCTCCTCCTCGGCCTGCTCTTCCCAAACGTAGAGCGTGCCCCTTCCGGAGTCCCGCGCCAGGTGGAGCGCCTTCTCGGACTGCCGCAGCGCCTCCTGAGGGTCCTGCGGCGAGGATGCGAAGAACGCGGCGCCGACGGCGGCCGATACGCGAGCCTCCGGGTCGTCGGCGGCAAGCGCGGCCACTCCCGAAATGATGCGGCGCAGGGTCTTCTCGACGGCCTCGCGCTCGACGTCCCAGAAGGCGATCGCAAATTCGTCCCGGGAAACGCGAGCCGCCGTGTCCGACGCCCGGATCGTCTTGCGCAGCACTCCGGCGATGCGCCGGGCCAGGGCGTCTCCTGCCTCGACCGCATGCTGGTCTCGGTAGTGGCGAAACCCGTCGATGTCGATCGACGCCAGCGCGAACGACACGCCTCGGTGCTGCGGATGATCGATGTCGCGGTCGATCTTTTCGAGAAAGCCGCGCCCGTTCAGGAGCTCAGTCGGCAGGTCCGTTCGCGCCCGGAGAATTTCCTCTTCGAGCACCCGCCGGGAGCGGGAGAGCCGCCGACGGTCGCTGTGCAGGCGCGCCGTCGAGAGACCCACGAAGAGAAAGAGCGCCAACCGGGTGAGGCCGTTCCACACGGCGAACCGCGCGGCGTCGGGCGGCTGTCGGGCGAGCTCGGCCAGAGTCCAGAGTACCGCGGCGAGGGATCCGGCGATCGCCGCGTACCGGCGGCCGAGCCACCAGCCGGCGCCGGCGACGGCTCCGGCGTAGAAGAGGGAGAGATCGACGTTGGCTTCGGTTCGCGAGTCGAGCCACCCGACCAGGAGGATCGCTCCTGTCGCGCCGACCACCCAGAGCAACGGACGCTTCCACGGCCCACGGCGCCTTCGTGGGGACACGATGGCGCGATTGTACGCCGCGGCCGGGCTCACCAGGGCTCGGGCGGAATCTGCTCGGGGCGCTTTCCCCGGTTGATCGGATCGCGCCGCGCATGCCGCTTGGGGTCAAACGACTCACCGGCATAGCAGATCGGACACTTGAGCCGGCCGTCGCGAGGGATCGTTGCAAAGCGCGCTGCGTGGCAGCTGCGGCAAATCCAGCGCGCGAAGCGACGTTCCTCGAGGGGCTCGGCCATTCCTTGCGCCAATCCTAACGCTCCGGAGCCGTGGCGGGAACGGCAATTCGGGCAAGCGGCAGGGTCGAGGCGTAGTCGGACTCGGCAACCCCCACGAACCGCCGTACGCCGGTCGCCTCGAGTCGGGGCCGTAGCGGGGGATCCTCGTGAAGGGAGAGGAGCACCTCGACGATACGGCTGCGCCGGTCGGCCTCGAGACCCGCGTGAGCGAGCACGGGTTGGATCGGCATCGGCCCCCAGGTCTCGAGAATCCGCAGACGCGTCGGAAGTCCCGGATCCCTCCGGCGGGCGAGCCACAGGGTGTTCGAATCGATTGCCGCCGCGTCGGCCTGCCCATCGGTCACCAGGGCGAGCGAGCGCAGATGCGACCCGGATTGAATGAGTCGCCGGAAGAACTTGTCCGGTGGCCCGGCGTGTCCGATTTCGGCGAGCCGGGCGAGCATGTTTTGCCAGCCGCTGCGCGAAAAGGCGTCGTTGTAGGACCAGACGCCGTCCGAGAGTTCTTCGAACCGCGAGGCGCGGTGGTCCGATCGGACGACGACGTCCGAGAAGTAGACGGGCCGCCCCTCCGCGCGCGGGTCGAGGAAGACAGGCGCGGCCGGCAAGAGCGTTACCGGAGATCCCGCCTGCTTCAGGAGCGGGTAGGACGGCGCGCAGACAAACGCGAGATCCGCCCGCCCGTCCGCGAAGGGGTCCGAGTCGGGCGCGGGTCCGGACACGCGCGTCTCGAATTCGAGGCCGACCGGAGCGCCCATTCGCCTCTCGAGACTTTCCGCGATGAGCTCGAAGAGTTCCTCCGGAATGCTCGGCGAGAGATACGAGATGAGGCGCAGCGGCGTCACGTGGCGACTCTAGCAGGGCTTCTCAAGAGAGGCACGTCCCGCTCATCTTGGCCGGCGGCTGATCTCCCAAGAGCTTCGCGATCGTCGGGACGACGTCGAAGGCCGACCGGACGCCGCGGTCCCCCGGCTCGAAACCCGGCGCCACGACATAGGCCATGCCGAGGGGCCCCGTGTGCCCTCCGGTCCGCCGAAGAGGAACCGGCCCGATGAGGCCGAGGCGCGGATGCTCGAGGGCCGCGACAACACCCCGCCAGACGACGAGCAGGTCGGCCTCGGAGCCGGTCAGCGCGAGGGGATCGCGAGTCGAGGCGCGATCGATCGAGTCCACGGCCGGCTCGCCCGTGCGCGGATTGCGACACTCGTGCAGGAGGGTCTCGAGACCCTGGCACGTCGCTTCGTATCGCGACGGGTCGATCAAGCCGTCCCGCTCGCGCCCTTTGAGGTTGATGCGGATGCGCCCGTCGTAAAACGAGGGCACCGCAAATGCCGGCATCCGGGGCCAGTGATGGCGGTAGCGTGTCGCCGGCTGCCAGTCGAGGTCGTGCCGAGCCGTCGGAGTTCTGCGGGGGCGCCTTCTGGGGGCTGCGTCCCGAAGCCCCTTCAGGGCGCCCTGGACCGGCCGCGGCATTCTCCGGGCGAAGGAAAGCAGAGCCCTCGAGAATCTCCGTCCCGGATTCCCCGCGGGAATCGGTACCCACATCTGGCTCGCCTCGGACCATCCTTCGTGCTCCTCCAGGATCGGCACGCCGTTTGGCGTCGCGGTCCATTCCGGCGGCAGGGAGAGCAGAGGGTGACCGAAGGCGTGGCGGTAGAGAAGCTCCGGCAAGAGAACCATGGAGGCGACATCCGAGTGATTCGACCCCATTCCGCCCATGGCAAACGCGACGATCGCGGCATCCCCGGGGCCAGAAGTGATCTCGCCGATCATGCGATCGAGGGCGAGGTGGATCTCCACGAGCGCCCGTCCCGCGGCCGCCGCCGAGGCGTGCAAGTGAAGCGGGTGAATCGGATCCACGCCGTGCCACAGCCCCTCGACGGCACCGTGAGGCTCGCCCGCGACCACAGCGAAGAGATCCCAGTCCGGAAGCCTCTCGGTTGCCAGCCAGGACGCGGCTTTCGATCGGACACCGAGAGCTCGGCCGAGGGCTGCTCCCATGGCCTCGGTGCGTGCTATGGAAGGAAATGGCAGCGCGTAGGTCCATTCGGGCGCTGGATAAGGGCCAAAGCGATCCTCGAACTCCGCCAGCAGGCCGATGGGCTGCCCGTCCATGGCGATTCCAGGGTCGTGTGCCCCCCACCCCACGAGGCCTCGGGTGTTCGCTGCTCGGCGCAGATCGACGTACGGCGTGTCGAACACGACGACGCGGCGGTCGAGGCCCGCCCACCAGGGAGTGAACCTCGCGCCTTCCTGCCACGCCTCGTACGTCGCCGGATCAAATTCCACGGCGGCCCAGCGGCGCCCCGCCTCCGGAGAGAGCCCGGAGGAGACATGCTCCCACGCGAGCCCCGTGCGCTGCGCGGCCCCGTGGTCGAGCCGAAACCGAGCGGCGCGCCGAGCCAACTCGGAAAGAGCCGGCATCTGGCCCGCGGCCATGAGCCGCTCCGCAAGGGTCACTTCCAGGCCATCGAGGCCGATCGCCAGCACGCGCGGCCGAGTCATCGACGTTCAGTCTAGCGCCGCGGCGGTCTGGCACGAATCCGCGTCGAAGCCGAGGCGTTCAGGCGCCGAGGCTAAGATGGCGGACGACGGACAAACGAGGGGCGGTTGATGTCCTGATGACCGTGCGGGTAAGCGTGGTGATCGCCACCTACAATCGAGCCCGCCTGCTCGAAGGCGCTCTCGAGGCTCTCGCTTCACAGGTCGTGCCGGAGGCACTCGAGTGGGAGATCGTCGTGGTCGACAACAACTCGTCCGACGCCACGGCGCGGGTGATCACGGCGTTCGCAAGCAAGACCACGACCCCCGTGCGGCATGCGTTCGAACCGCGTCAAGGCCTCGCCAACGCCAGGAATCGCGGGATTCGAGAGGCTCGCGGCGCGATCGTCGCGTTCACGGACGATGACGTGCTCCCGGCACCCGATTGGGTCGCGCAGATGGCGGCGTCGTTCGAGCGCTGGAGTGCGGATGGTGTCGGCGGCCGCATCCTGCCGCGGTGGGAGGCCGCGCCGCCCCGCTGGCTATCCGGGAATCGCGGGCTATTGGATCGCCTCGCGATCATGGATTATGAGGGGAGCGGCCTTCTGGCGCTCCCGCTCGGACCGCAGCCGCAGGTGTGGGGCGCGAACATGGCCTTCCGCCGCGAGCTCTTCGACCGAGTTGGAGACTTCGACACGCGCCTCGGCATCGTCGGGACGAAGCTCTTTCGAGATGAAGAAACCGATCTGATCAACCGGGCGTTGAGACTGGGACTGAAGATCGCTTACGACTCCACGATCACCGTTTTTCATCGGATCGGTACCGACCGGATGCAGAAAGCATACTTTCGGAAACTCATGTTCGATGCCGGGCAGGGGAGAGCCCGAGCGACGCCCGTCGACGGCAGACTCTCGTTTCTCGGCGCGCCCCTGGCGCTCTACCGATTTCCCTTGAGCGTGTTGAAGTGGGCGGCTCTGCGCGTGCTTCGGCGTCCGGAGGCCTTCGATCAGGAGCTCGGTTGCTTTTCTTTGGCCGGCCAGCTCTCGGGCTACTGGGAGAGTGGGTCTCGAACGGCAGGTCGAACCAGAACCGCGGTCGGGAAGATCGAGTCTAGCCGCTGAGGGCGACCGGACGCGGGCGGCTCGTGGGCAGGTCCTCTTCGGTTGCGCCTACGGTGACGACGTCGATCTCGGGCGGGTGCACGAGGTGGCGCTTGACGGTGCACTGGTCGATGGCGCGAAGGATCGCTTCCCGATATTTCTCCGGAAACAAGGACGGCAGCTCGACCGCGATCCGGATCCGATCCACGTGCTTGCCGCCCGCGTCTCGCTCGGGTGTGACCGAGAGCGCGAGCCCCTCGGCATCGAGGTTCCGCTGCTGGCAGAATCGAAGCGCGTAGAACCCCGCACAGGTCCCGATCGAGGCGAGGAAGAGGTCGAAAGGCGAGGGCGCAGAACCGCTTCCCCCCTTGTCGACCGGCTGGTCCGTGCGGATCAAGAACCCCTCGTGAACCGCCTCGACCTGCATGCCTCCTGGAAAGCAAATTTCCACGCTCCGAGGATCCTCCATCCTCGTCCCGCGAGCCTGATGCAGGTGAATCAGAAATCGGCGGGGCTCGCCGCTCTCAGAGCTCGCCGCGTTCGAAAGCCCCGAGGATGCCCTCCGCCGTTCTCGTTGCCAGGGCAGAGATTGTGAGCGCGGGGTTGACGGCACCCCCCGTCACAAAGACGCTGCCGTCTCCGACGAAGAGGTTGGGGACGTCGTGGGTGCGGCACCAGGAATCGACGACCGAAGTCCCGGGATCCGTGCCCATCCGGCAAGTTCCCACATAGTGCGACGAGGCACCGGCACCGAGCGTGCCAACCCAGACCTCGCGGGCGCCGGCCGCGTTCAGGACGTCCCTCAAACTTTCCGAGATCCTTTTGGCCATCGCAAGATCATTCCCGCCGGGCGCGATGACGACGCGCGGCACGGGGAGTCCGTACGAGTCGGTGACCAAGGGGTCGAGCGAAATTTCATTGCGAACGTCGGGTAGCTGCTCTCCAATGGAAGCCAGGCCCACGACGTGGCCAAACATTTCCCGGGTTCGCCTCTTGTGTTCGGACCCCCAGCCCTTGACGCGACGGGCAACCGAAAGAGGCCATTGGTAACCGTCCAGGTTGACGACGATCGACCAGCCGCGAGCGAAATCATTGCGCGGATTCGTCTCATAAAAGTCCTGCATCATGCCGCCCGAGGGAACGCCACGCCAGGGGTCGACCCGCTCGGCGAAGAGTCCTCCCGCAAAAATCGCCAGGTGCTCCGAGAAGTACTTGCCGACGAGGCCGCTCGAGTTCGCCAGCCCGTTGGGGTACAGGCGTGATCGACTCAATAACAGGAGCCGTGGCGTCTCGATCGCGTTCCCCGCCACGACCACCGCCCGGGCCTTGATTTCGTGGTCTCTCCCTTGCGAGTCGATGTAGACGACGCCGCGGGCTTTGCCTTCCGGGGTTATGGTGATTTCTCGTGCCATGCACTCCGGTCGGATCTCCACGCGGCCCGTCGCCTCGGCCTTCGGCACATAGGTGACGTCGATACTCGATTTCGCGCGAATTCGGCAACCCAGGGCGCAGGTACCCGCTCCGATACAGGCCGGTCGACCTCCCCAGTCCAGGGTCGGGATCGCGAGGGGCTCGCGGAAAAAATGCAATCCCAACTTGTCGGCGCCCCGCTTGATGGCCCGGCTGGCCAGGTTGAAGGGGTGGGGAGGCGTCGGGAACCGCCGGCTGCGCCGCGAATCAAACGGGTTCGCCTCCGGCCCGTCTGGCCCGGAGATGCCGAGTTCATACTCGACCCGCGCGTAATAGGGCTCGAGGTCGTCGTAACGGATCGGCCAGTCGTCGGCCACCCCGTCCCGGCTGCGAACCTCGAAGTCGGAT
>Ga0335084_10006925_pt1 | contig 11279 bp, 7 predicted proteins | sample Lox_Sample_44_FD_206721 | JGI IMG/M metagenome (GOLD analysis project Ga0335084, IMG submission 206721) | Soil microbial communities from Loxahatchee National Wildlife Refuge, Florida, United States - Lox_Sample_4.4 | ecosystem: Environmental > Terrestrial > Soil > Wetlands | place: USA: Florida...
AGGCTCGGGGCCGTACTTCTACCTGCCGAAGATGGAATCGCACCTCGAGGCGCGGCTCTGGAACGAAATCTTCGTTTTCGCCCAGGACGAGCTGAAGATCGCCCGCGGCTCGATCAAGGCGACCGCGCTGATCGAGACGGTCGTCGCCGCGTTCGAGATGGACGAGATCCTCTACGAGCTGCGCGAGCACTCGGCGGGCCTCAACATCGGCCGCTGGGACTACATCTTTTCCTGCATCAAGAAATTCCGCTCGAACCGCGATTTCTGCCTCGCCGATCGCGCGCAAGTGACGATGACGTCACCCTTCATGCGCGCCTATGCGCTTCTGCTCGTCAAGACCTGCCACCGCCGCGGCGCGCCGGCGATGGGCGGGATGGCGGCGCAGATTCCGATCAAGAACGACCCGGTCGCCAACCAGGCGGCGATCGACAAGGTGCGCGCCGACAAGCTGCGCGAGGTCACCGACGGGTGCGACGGCACCTGGGTGGCGCATCCCGGCCTCGTCGGGGTGGCGAAAGAGGTGTTCGACCAGCACATGCCGCAGACCAATCAGTACGGCCGGCAGCGGCCCGACGTCAACGTGAGCGCGAAGGACCTGCTTGCCTTCCAGCCGGAGAAGCCGATTACCGAGGCCGGCCTGCGCAACAATATCTCGGTCGGCATCCAGTATCTCGGCGCCTGGCTCGCGGGCAACGGCTGCGTACCGGTATTCAACCTGATGGAAGACGCCGCCACCGCGGAGATTTCGCGCTCGCAGATCTGGCAGTGGATCCGCTCGCCGAAGGGCGTGCTCGACGACGGCCGCAAAGTCACGGTCGATCTGTTCAGGAAGCTTCTCGTCGAGGAGCTCGGCAAGGTGAAAGCCGCCGGCGGCGAGGGCAAGTACGACGAGGCGGCGCGGCTCTTCGAGAAGCTCACCGCCGACGAGAGCTATGTCGAGTTCCTCACCCTGCCGGCGTATCAACTGATCGACTGAAAGCGTCTTCCTAGCCCAGCTCCGCGATCACGGGGGCGTGGTCGGAAGGCCTCTCGAGCCTGCGCGGCGCGACGTCGATGCCGCAGCTCCGGCAGCGCGGCGCGAGCGCAGGCGAGAGCAGGATGTGATCGATGCGCAGCCCCCAGCCGCGCTGGAAGGCCGCCAGGCGATAGTCCCACCAGGTGAACTGCTTCTCCGGCTGCGGGAAGAGGCGAAACGCGTCCTTGAAGCCGAGCTCGATCAGCGCGCGGAACGCGGCGCGCTCGGGCTCGGAGAAATGGATCTTTCCTTCCCAGCGCTTCGGGTCGTGCACGTCGCGCGCCTCGGGAGCGATATTCAGGTCGCCCAGCACCGCCGCGGCGCCGCCGACTTCCTTCTTCAACCAGGCGGTCAGCGCGGCGTACCAGCGCAGCTTGTATGCATACTTCTCCGACCCCGGCGCCTGGCCGTTCGGCGCGTAGAGGCAAATGATGCGCAGGCCCTCGACGGTCGCGGCGATCACGCGCCTGGGCTCGTCGGCGAAATCCGGGATGCCGCGCGCCTCGGCGGACAGCGGCGCGCGCGAAACGATCGCCACGCCGTTGTACGTCTTCTGCCCGCTGTAGATCACGCGATAGCCCGCCGCCTCGATCTCGGCGAGCGGGAAACTGCGGTCCTCGGTCTTGGTTTCCTGCAGGCACGCGACGTCGGGCTGCGCCGCCGCCAGCCAGCCGAGCAGGTGCGGCAGGCGCACCTTCAGCGAATTGACGTTCCAGGTGGCGAGCTTCACCGCGCTACTTCGAGAAGCGCGGGGCGTACGGTCCTGTGGGCTGCGGCTCTTCGGCTGGCGCCGCCGGCTTCGCCGGCTCCGCCTGCACGCTGCCGGGAGCCACGTAGCCCTCGGGCGGCTTGGGCGCCGCCTGGCTGCGCGCCGAAATCAGCCCGGCTTTCGGATAGCGCGCCGAATCGAGCAGCGCGTCGTACGCCTCCTGCTGAAATCCCTTCTGCACGCTGCGGCCGACGGTGAGTACCGGCACGTCGAGCGTGCCGCCGGTCAGCTTGCGCAGCGCCTGGGCGGTGTCTTCCTCCCACACCTGCACTTCCTTGAACGGTACGCCGCGGCGATTGAGCGCGGCGCGCGCCTGCTGGCAGGGCTCCTTGCAGCTCGGCGCGGTGTACAGCGTGACCGGGAATTCCTTCATCGCCTGCGCGAGCTCGTAGGACGCGCCCGGCTCGCCCTCGGCCGGCACGGAGCGCGCCTTCTGCTTCTGCACGCCTTTGGCGGACGGCGGCGGCGGCGTGTCGGTGATATGGACGCGCCCGCTCTGGTCGGTCCACCGGTACATCTGCTGGGCGCCCGCCGCGGCGGCGGCGAGGAGGAGGAAAGCAGCGAGGACTGCGCGGGACCGGGCGGCGTTCGGAAGTGCGCCGATCATGCGGCGATCATACCATTGTGCCGGAGCAGGGGCTCCACGCTCGGGTCGCGTCCGCGGAAGGCGCGGAACGATTCCGCCGCCGGCCGGCTGCCGCCGACGGCGAGGATTTCTTCGCGGAAGCGCTTGCCCGCGTCGGCGCTGAGCACGCCCGTCTCTTCGAACAGCGCATAGGCGTCGGCGGAAAGAACTTCTGCCCATTTATAGCTGTAGTAGCCGGCCGCATAGCCGCCGCCGAAGATGTGCGAGAAGCTGTTCGGGAAGCGGTTGTAGTCGGGCTGCGGCAGCACGGCGATGCGCCGGCGCACTTCCTTCAGCAGCTCGAGCGCGCTGCCGCCGGCGGCGGGATCGAAGTCCGAATGCAGGCGCATGTCGAACTCGGCGAACTCGATCTGGCGCAGGAAGGCGAGGCCGCTCTGGAAGTTCTTCGCCGCGATCATCTTGTCGAACAGCGCGCGCGGCAGCGGCTCGCCCGTCGTCACATGCCGCGTCATATGGCGCAGCACCTCCCATTCCCAGCAGAAGTTCTCCATGAACTGGCTGGGCAGCTCGACCGCGTCCCATTCGACGCCGTTGATGCCGGAGACGCCGAGGTCTTCCACGCGCGTGAGCAGGTGGTGCAGGCCGTGGCCGAATTCGTGGAACAGCGTCGTCACCTCGTCGTGCGTGAAAAGCGCGGGCTTGCCGCCGACGGGGCGCGAGAAGTTGCAGTTGAGGTAAGCCACCGGCGTCTGGATGCGGTCGCCTTTGCGCCGCCGGCCGATGGCGTCGTCCATCCACGCCCCGCCGCGCTTCGTCTCGCGCGCGTACAGATCCATATAGAACTGTCCGACCAGGGCGCCCGCGGCGTCGCGCACGTCGAAGAAGCGCACGTCCTCGTGCCACACCGGCGCCTGCGCCGGCGTGATGCGCACCTGATAGAGCGCCTCCGCGACGCGGAACAGGCCCGCGAGCACGACATCCTCGGGGAAGTATTGCTTCACTTCCTGCTCGGAGAAGGCGTAGCGCTTCACGCGCAGCTTCTCCGACGCGAAGGCGACGTCCCACGCCTGCAGCTCGGCGAGGCCGAGCGCCTCGCGCGCGAAGCCGCGCAGCTCCGCCGCGTCTTTCTCGCCGAACGGGCGCGCGCGCTGCGCGAGGTCGTCGAGGAAGGCGAGCACCTGCTGCGGCGACTCGGCCATCTTCGGCTCGAGCGAGAGCTGGGCGAAATTGGCGAAGCCGAGCAGGCCCGCCATCTCGCGGCGCAGCTCGACGATGCGCGCGATGAGCGGCGTGTTGTCCCAGTCCTGGCGGCCGAACTCGGAAGCGCGCGTCGCGCTCTCGCGGTACAGGGTCTCGCGCAGCGAGCGCTCCTCGGCGTACTGCATCACCGGAAGGTAGGAAGGCGCGTGCAGCGTGAATTTCCAGCCGGCCTTGCCTTCTTTCTCAGCCGCCTCGCGCGCGGCGTGCAGCACGTCGGCCGGGATGCCGGCAACCCGCTTTTCGTCCACCACGATCGAGAAGGCGTTGGTCGCATCCAGCAGGTTCTCGGAGAACTTGGCGCCGAGCCTGGACAGCTCTTCGGAGATCTCGGCGAAGCGCTTTTTCTTCTCCGCCGCAAGCTCGGCGCCGCTCAGGCGGAAGTCGCGCAGCGCGTTGTCGACGATCTTGCGCCTCGCCTTCGACAGGGAAGAGAACTGCGGCGAGGCGGCGAGCGCCTTGTATTTCGCGAACAGCGCTTCGTTCTGGCCGAGCTCGGTCCAGTATTTCGAAAGCTTGGGCAGGTTGGCGTTGTAGGCCTCGCGCAGCGCCGGGCTGTCGAGCACGGCGTGCAGGTGCGACACCTGGCCCCAGGCGCGGCCGATGCGCTCGTTGGCGTCCTCCTGCGGCGCGACGAACGCATCCCACGTCGGCGCGGCGTGCTCAGCCTCGGCGACCGCGGCGCGTCCGGCGGCGAGGAGCTCGTCGACGGCGGGCGTGATGTGCTCCGGCCTGATGTCGGCAAAACGCGGCAGACCCGAGAAATCAAGCAGCGGATTCATTTGCAGCCTTCAGGCAGTTTTCGAGGAGCATGGCGATGGTCATCGGCCCGACCCCGCCGGGCACCGGGGTAATCCAGCCGGCGACATCCCGCACCGCGGCGAAATCGACGTCGCCGGCGAGCGAGCCGTCGGGCAGGCGGTTCACCCCGACGTCGATCACGCAGGCGCCGGGTTTGACCATCGCTGCGCCGACGAGTTTCGCGCGCCCGATGGCGGCGACGAGGATGTCGGCTTCGCGCGCGACCTTCTCCAGCTCGCGCGTCTTCGAATGGCAGATGGTGACGGTGGCGTCGCGTTGCAAGAGCAGCAGCGCGAGCGGCTTGCCGACGATGTTGGAGCGGCCGAGCACCACCGCGCGACGGCCGCCGACGGGAATCCCGGCGCTCTCGAGCAGGCGGATCACGCCGGCCGGCGTGCACGGCACCAGCCCCGGCGTCCCCGCGAGCAGCGCGCCCATGTTCTCGGCGTGGAAGCCGTCGACGTCCTTTTGCGGCGCGACCGCCGCCAGCACCTGCGCGGAATCGATGTGCTTCGGCAGCGGCAGCTGCACGAGGATGCCGTGCACCGCGGGGTCGGCATTCAGTTTTCTGATGCGTCCCATTAGTTCTTCTTGAGTGACCGCGGCCGGATAGTCGATCTGCTGCGAGCGCACGCCGACTTCCTCGCAGGCACGCGTCTTGTTCCGCACGTAGACCTTCGAGGCCGGATCGTCGCCGGCGAGGATCACCGCGAGGCCCGGCGTCGTGCCGCGCTGCGCCATGGCGGCGACCTTGGCTTTGACGCCGGCGCGCACCTGCGCGGCGAGCGCCTTGCCGTCGAGAATTCTGGCGGACATGTGTTGCATAATACTGTGACCGAAAGCCACAAGCTCGAGGCGCCATGTCCGCCGTTCCCCGAATTCCCGCCGCCAACGACCCCGACGCGCTCGAGACGCAGGAGTGGCTCGACGCGCTCGAAGCGGTGGTGGAGCGCGAAGGGCCTCAGCGCGCGCACTTTCTGCTCGAGAAGCTGATCGATCAGGCGCGCCGCACCGGCGCGACGATCCCGTTCTCGCCGAACACCGCTTACATCAACACCATCCCGCCGCACCTCGAGGAGCGCTCGCCGGGCGATCCGGCGCTCGAGGAGCGCATCCGCTCGTACTGCCGCTGGAACGCGATGGTGATGGTGGCCAAGGCGAACAAGTCGGACGACGAGCTCGGCGGCCATATCGCGAGCTTCGCCTCGGTCGGCACCATGTTCGGCATCGGCCAGAACCATTTCTGGCACGCGCCGCACGAGGGGCACGGCGGCGACCTCATCTACTTCCAGGGTCATTCCTCGCCGGGCGTCTACGCGCGCGCGCTTCTCGAGGGGCGCCTCACGCAGGAGCAGCTGCTCAACTTCCGCCGCGAGGTGGACGGCAAGGGCGTCTCCTCGTATCCGCACCCGTGGCTGATGCCGGACTTCTGGCAGTTCCCGACGGTGTCGATGGGCCTCGGGCCGATCCAGTCGATCTACATGGCGCGCTATCTCAAGTATCTGGAAGCGCGCGGACTGGCGAAAACCGGCAACCGCAAGGTGTGGGTGTTCTGCGGCGACGGCGAGATGGACGAGCCCGAGTCGCTCGGCGCGATCGGCCTTGCTTCGCGCGAGAAGCTCGACAACCTGATCTTCGTCGTCAACTGCAACCTGCAGCGCCTCGATGGCCCGGTGCGCGGCAACGGCAAGATCATCCAGGAGCTCGAGGGCGACTTCCGCGGCGCGGGCTGGAACGTGATCAAGCTGATCTGGGGCTCGTACTGGGACCCGCTGTTCGCGCGCGACGTCGAGGGCCGCCTGCTGAAGATCATGGAGGACACCGTCGACGGCGAGTACCAGAACTACAAGGCGAACGACGGCGCCTTCGTGCGCAACCACTTCTTCGGCAAGGACCCGAAGGTGCTCGAGATGGTCTCGCGCATGACCGACGAGGACATCTGGCGCCTGAACCGCGGCGGCCACGACCCGCACAAGATCTACGCCGCCTACGCGGCGGCGGCGAAGCACAAGGGCCAGCCGACGGTGATCCTGGCGAAGACCATCAAGGGCTACGGCCTGGGCAAGCAGGGCCAGGCGAAGAACCCGACGCACCAGCTGAAGAAGGTCGACGTCGCCACCATCCGCGAGATGCGCGACCGCTTCAACATCCCGATCCCCGACGACAAGCTGGAAGAGCTGCCGTTCTACATCCCGGCCGCCGACTCGCCGGAGATGAAGTACCTGCGCGAGCGGCGCAAGGCGCTCGGCGGCTACCTGCCGGCGCGCCGCCGCAAGGCCGACTCGGTGCCCGCGGTGCCGCCGCTCGAGGCGTTCGACGCCGTGCTGAAGGGCTCGGGCGAGGGCCGCGAGATCTCGACGACGATGGCGTTCGTGCGCACGCTGACGGTGCTGGTGCGCGACAAGGAGCTCGGCAAGCGCGTGGTGCCGATCGTGCCCGACGAGGCGCGCACCTTCGGCATGGAAGGCATGTTCCGCCAGCTCGGCATCTTCGCCGCCGAAGGCCAGAAGTACGAGCCGGTCGACAAGGACCAGGTGATGTTCTACCGCGAGGACAAGCAGGGCCAGATCCTCGAGGAAGGCATCAACGAGGCGGGCGCGTTCTCCTCCTGGATCGCCGCGGCGACCGCCTACAGCCACTCCAACCAGGTCACGGTGCCGTTCTACATCTTCTACTCGATGTTCGGCTTCCAGCGCGTCGGCGACCTCGCTTGGGCCGCCGCCGACCAGCGCGCGCGCGGCTTTCTGCTCGGCGCCACCGCCGGGCGCACCACGCTGAACGGCGAGGGCCTGCAGCACGAGGACGGCCACTCGCACATCCTCTCCTCGGTGATCCCGAACTGCGTGTCCTACGACCCGACCTACGGCTACGAGGTGGCGGTGATCGTCCAGGACGGCCTGCGCCGCATGGTGACCGAGCAGGAGGACGTCTTCTATTACCTCACGCTGATGAACGAGAACTACGAGCATCCGGCGATGCCGCAGGGGACCCAGGAGGGCATCCTCAAGGGGATGTACCTGTTGAGGGAGTCCAAGAGCAAGGCCAAGCAGCGCGTGCAACTGCTCGGGTCCGGCACCATCTTGCGCGAGGTACTCGCCGCGGCCGAGATGCTCGAGGCGGACTGGGGCGTCGCTGCCGATGTGTGGAGCGCCACGAGCTTCACCGAGCTGCGCCGCGACGGCCTCGCCGCGGAGCGCTGGAACATGCTTCATCCCGAAGGGAAGCAAAGAGTTTCGTTCGTGGAAAAATCGCTGAAAGACAGGCCGGCCGGGCCGGTGATCGCGGCGAGCGACTACATCAAGACCTTCGCCGACCAGATCCGACCCTTCGTGCCCAAAGACCGCGCCTATCGAGTGCTCGGCACCGACGGCTTCGGCCGCTCCGATTCGCGCGCGAAGCTGCGCCACTTCTTCGAAGTGGACCGCAACTTCGTCGCCGTCGCGGCGCTCAGGACGCTCGCCGAGCAGGGCGAGGTGAAGCCCAAGGTAGTCGCCGACGCCATCAAGAAGTACGGTATCGACCCGGAAAAGGCCGATCCAACCACCGTATGAGCCAGGTTGTCGTTCCCGATATCGGCGACTTCAAGGAGGTGGAGGTCATTGAAGTCCTGGTGAAGCCGGGCGACGCCGTATCGAAGGAGCAGTCGCTGATCACGCTCGAGTCCGACAAGGCGACGATGGAGATTCCGTCGCCCGCCGACGGCGTGGTGCAATCGATCAAGCTGAAGGTCGGCGACAAGGTGTCCAAGGGCTCATTGATCCTCGAGCTCGACGCGAAGGAGAAGGCCGCCCGGGCGCCTGAAAGAGCCAGGGTGCCCGAGAAAGCCGCGGCCGGAACGAACGGCGACTCGGTCACGGTGCCGGTGCCCGATATTGGCGATTTCAAGGAAGTCGAGGTGATCGAGGTCCTGGTCAAGCCCGGGGACGCCGTGGCCAAGGACCAGTCGCTGGTTACGCTCGAGTCCGACAAGGCGACGATGGAGATTCCCTCGCCCGGCGCCGGCACGGTCAAGGAGCTCAGGCTCAAGGTCGGCGACAAGGTCTCCAAAGGCTCGCCGATCCTCGTGCTCGCCTCGAGCCCGGGCGTCGCCGCGCCGGCGTCGAAGCCGGCCGAAGCGCCGCGCGCTGCGGCCGCCAAAGCGCCGCCGGCAGCCGCGCCGGTCGCGCGGCCGGTGCCGCGCGAGCCGCAGGAAGCCGCCGGCTCCAAGCCGCACGCGAGCCCCTCGGTGCGCAAATTTGCGCGCGAGCTCGGCGTCGATCTCTCGCAGGTCAGCGGCGGCGGCCCGAAGGGCCGCATCCTGCATGAAGACGTGCAGGCATTTGTAAAAGGCTTTCTTTCTTCGAAGGCGACTTCAACGCCCGCGGCGCGACCTGGCGGCGGCTCGCTGCCGTTCAACCTGCCGGCCTGGCCGGAGGTCGACTTCGCCAAGTTCGGCCCGGTCGAGACGAAGCCGCTGTCGCGCATCCAGAAGCTCTCGGGCCCTTACCTGCACCGCAACTGGATCTCGATCCCGCACGTCACGCAGTTCGACGAGGCCGACATCACCGACCTCGAGGCCTTCCGCAAGGCGCAGACCGCGGAAACCGAGAAGCAGGGCTTCAAGCTCACCATGCTCGCCTTCCTGATCAAGGCGAGCGTCACCGCGCTCAAGCAGTTCGCGCAGTTCAACTCGTCGCTCGACAAGTCGGGCGACAGCCTGATCATCAAGAAGTACTTCCACATCGGCGTGGCCGTCGACACGCCCGGCGGCCTGGTGGTGCCGGTGGTGCGCGACGCCGACCGCAAAGGCGTGTTCGACGTGGCGAAAGAGCTGGGCGAGATCTCCAAGCTCGCGCGCGACGGCAAGCTGAAGGCCGGCGACATGCAGGGCGGCACCTTCTCGATCTCCAGCCTGGGCGGCATCGGCGGCACCGCGTTCACGCCGATCATCAACGCGCCCGAAGTGGCGATCCTCGGCGTCTCGCGCAGCGCCATCCGTCCGGTGTGGAACGGCAAGGACTTCGCGCCGCGCTTGATGCTGCCCCTTTCGCTTTCCTACGATCATCGCGTCATCGACGGCGCCACCGCCGCGCGCTTCAGCGCCTATCTGGTGTCCGTGCTCTCGGACATCCGGAAGTCCATTCTCTAGATGGCGAGCACAGAGGTGAAGGTCCCCGACATCGGGGACTTCAAGGAAGTCGAGGTCATCGAGGTGCTGGTCAAGCCGGGCGATAGCGTCGCGAAAGAGCAGTCGCTGATCACGCTCGAGTCGGACAAGGCGACGATGGAGATTCCGTCGCCCGGCGCAGGCAAGGTGGCCGAGATCAAGGTCAAGGTAGGCGACAAGGTCTCCAAGGGCTCGTTGATCCTTCTTCTGCAGGGCGAAGCGGCGAGAATCCCCGAGCCGCCGAAAGCGACGCCATCGGCGCCGTCCCCCTCCGCGTCCGCCGACGTGGAATGCGACATCGTGGTGCTCGGCTCGGGACCCGGCGGCTATTCGGCCGCCTTTCGCGCCGCCGATCTCGGCCTGAAGACGGTCCTCGTCGAGCGCTATCCGGTGCTCGGCGGCGTTTGCCTCAACGTCGGCTGCATTCCCTCCAAGGCGCTGCTGCATACCGCAGCGGTGATGGACGCCGCACGCGCTCTTGCCGATCACGGCGTCGCGTTCGGCGAGCCGAAAGTCGACCTCGCCAAGCTGCGCGCCTTCAAGGAGAAGGTGGTCGGCAAGCTGACCGGCGGCCTGGGCTCGATGGCCAGGCTGCGCAAGGTCACGGTGGTGACGGGCGTGGGAATGTTTCTCGATCGCAATACGCTCCAGGTGGATGGCAAGAAAACCATCCGCTTCAGCAGCGCGATCATCGCCGCCGGCTCGCAGGCGGCGGAGCTGCCGTTCCTGCCCGACGATCCGCGTATCTTCGACTCCACCGGCGCGCTCGAGCTGAAAAGCGTGCCGAAGCGGATGCTGGTGATCGGCGGCGGCATCATCGGGCTGGAGATGGGCACGGTGTACTCCACGCTCGGCACGCGCCTCGACGTGGTGGAGATGATGGACGGGCTGATGCTCGGCGCCGACCGCGACCTGGTGGCGGTCTGGCAGAAGTTCAACGCCAGGCGCTTCGACAACATCATGCTGGGGACCAAGACCTCGAAGGTCGAGGCCGCGAAGGACGGCTTGAAGGTTTCGTTCGACGGCAAGCCCGCGCAGACCTACGACGCGATCCTGGTCTCGGTCGGCCGCTCGCCCAACGGCAAGAAGATCGGCGCGGAGAAGGCCGGCGTGGCGGTGACCGATCGCGGCTTCATCGAGACCGATTCGCAGATGAGGACCAATGTCCCCCATATCTACGCGATCGGCGACATCACCAGGAACCCGATGCTCGCGCACAAGGCCGTGCACGAGGGCCACGTCGCCGCCGAGGCGGCGGCGGGACACAAGTCGCATTTCGATGCGCGCGCGATCCCGTCGGTGGCCTACACCGACCCGGAAATCGCCTGGGTCGGGCTGACCGAAGACGAGGCGAAGAAGACCGGCGCCGCGATCGGCGTCGCCAAGTTCCCGTGGGCCGCTTCCGGCCGCGCCATCGCGAACGCGCGCGACGAAGGCTTCACCAAGCTGCTGTTCGATTCCGATACGCACCGCGTCGTCGGCGGCGGCATCGTCGGCACCGGCGCGGGCGACCTGATCGGCGAGCTTGCGCTCGCCGTCGAGATGGGCGCGGATGCCGTCGACGTGGGCAGGACCATCCACCCGCATCCGACGCTGAGCGAGTCGGTCGGCATGGCCGCCGAGCTCTACGAGGGCGTCTGCACCGATCTGCCGCCGCAGAAAAAGCGATGACTCAGGACCAGCTCAAGGAAGCGGTCGCCCGGGA
>Ga0335084_10006926_pt1 | contig 11279 bp, 9 predicted proteins | sample Lox_Sample_44_FD_206721 | JGI IMG/M metagenome (GOLD analysis project Ga0335084, IMG submission 206721) | Soil microbial communities from Loxahatchee National Wildlife Refuge, Florida, United States - Lox_Sample_4.4 | ecosystem: Environmental > Terrestrial > Soil > Wetlands | place: USA: Florida...
GACGCTCGCGCATGCCGAACCGTTCGTGGGCACGGGCCTCGCCGTCGTGGAACACCGAGCCGTGGTCGTCGGGAGTCGTCATGCCGCGCAGACTAGACAGTGCACCGGGCTGAGAGAACCCTCCCCGCCCGCCATCCCGAGCCGCCCCGGCAACGAGAATCTTCGCGGGCCCCCTTTCGATCGCGAATTCCGCGTGCTAGCACCCGGGCTCCCGAATCGGAGGAGATGCCGAGAGATGCCGACCGTCGGATCCGTTCGTTCGTCCCATGCGCCGCGCCCGCTGGCGTGGCTCGGGCTGATGCTCGCCGCCGCCTGTCTGTGGCCGCACGACGCCGGCGCGTACGTGTACTGGGCCAATACCGGCGGCACGGGCGGACTCGGTCGTCGCGAGCTGGACGGCACCGGCGCGACGATGAGCATCGATACCGGCGGTGCCGCATGCGGCGTCGCGACCTACGGCGGTACGATCTACTGGACCGCCGCGGGCTCCGTCGGCCGTGGCGGCAGCACACCCGATCCCAACTTCATCACGCTGCCGCAGACCCCGTGTCAGCTGTCGGTCGACGGCACCAACATCTACTGGACCGACACCGGCTCCGACACCATCGGGCGCGCGAGCATCAACGGAACGAACGCGGTCGCCAGCTTCACCCCCGCGGTCGGGACGCCGGGCGGCGTCGCGTCGGACGGCGTGCACGTCTACTGGACGGATACGAGCGAGGGGACGATCGGGATCGTCGGCGTCAACGGCAGCGGCGTGAACCAGAACTTCATCACGAACCTCGCCTCGCCGAAGGGCATCGCGGTCGACGCCGGGCACATCTACTGGGCGTCCGGCACCACGATCGGGAGGGCCAGCCTCGCGGGCACCGGCGTCAACACGAGCTTCATCACCGGTGCCAGCGGCGCGTGCGGCGTCGCGGTCGACGACACGCACATCTACTGGTCGAACCAAAGCGGCAACGCGATCGGACGGGCAAACCTCAACGGGACCGGCGCGGACCAGAGCTTCGTCACCGACGGCGTGAGCGCCCCCTGCCAGGTCGCCCTCGACGCGGGCGTCACTCCGACGACCACCACCACGAGCAGCACCGTGCTCGGCGCCACGACCACGACCACGTCGACCACGCTGCCCGGCGGCTGCGGCGCCGACCTGGCCGGCGTGCGCTGCGAGCTGGACCTGCTGCTCGCGGGCCCGCTCTGCGGCGCCGAGACCGTCGACCCGAAGCTCCAGACGTTCATCACCGCCAAGCTCACCGCGTCGAAGACCGTGCTCGACCGGGCCGAGGCCGCGGTCAAGCCGAAGAAGCGACACAAGGCGCTCGTGCAGCTCGGCAACCTGCTGAAGGCGATCCAGAAGAAGACCGCCAGGGCGGTGAAGAAGCAGAAGGTGTCGGACGCGTGCGGGCAGGCGATCGATTCGCCGGTGGGCGCGCTCCGGCAGCTGCTGGGCACCCTCTAGATCGGCACGGAGCGCGCGCCGATCGCCCACCCGACGACGTTCAGGACGAGGTGCACCGCGCTGACGACCGCGAACGCCACCGCCACCTGCGCCATGGACATGACCCAGATCGGCAGGAGCAGCAGCCAGATCCCCGGCACGAAGTCGGCCTGGTCGTAGAGCGACAGCAGCACGCCGCCGACGGACCGTCGCTGCGTCCCCGGCGCGATCCCGAGCTGACGCTTGAGGAAGCTGTTCGGCAGCTCGCCCACGACCGTGCCGGCGCCGAGCAGCAGCCCGAAGACCAGCGGGCCCGCCGTCCGGATCTCCGCCGGCAGCCGCGACCAGTACGCGGACGAGCACGACAGCAGCAGCGTCAGCCCGCACACGCCGCCGCCCATCGCGAGCGCGCCACGCCAGGTCTTGTTGTCACCGAAGAGCCGGCGCCCGCGGAACGTCGCGCCGCCGTCGAGCGGGACCTTGAGCGCGGGGAGCACGTCCCAGCGCATCACCGGGGCGTGCACGAAGAACGCCCCCAGCACGGGCAGCACGACCCAGACGACGTCGAGCACGGTCACGCGCTCCGCAGCGCCGCGTGACGCACCGGCCAGCGCGCGAGCGCACGGTCGAAGCCGCGCACGATCTCGGTCGCCATCGTCTCGCGGGCGCGCCACTCGGCCGGCGTGTCCCAGCGCCCGCGCCAGCGGGCGAGCCCCTGGCGGCGCACGGCGACGCGCGAGCGATCGGGCGTCTCCCAGTCGAGCCCGCGACACTCGACGTAGGTGATCGGCCCGAGGCCGGCGAGCAGCGCCGCCCACTCGCCGTAGACGGTCGCGTCGCGCGCCCGCGAGCGGGCGAGGAGGCGTGCCGCGCCCGCCCGCGTCACCACGAACGACGGCACCAGGAAGTCGATGCGGCCCGCGAGCCCCAGGCGGGCGGCGAGCAGTCGCAGGACGACCTCCTCGGTGGCGTAGAGCGGCCGATGGTGCGAGCGGTGCGCCGCCGGCGTGCGTCCGACCAGCAGCACGTCGTGCCGCGACGCGCGCCGGAGCAGCGCCGCCAGCTCGCGCCCGCGCGGCAGCCAGTGCAGCGCACGGTCGAAGTCCAGGTAGTGGACGCGCGCCGCGCCGCTCGCGAGCGCGCCCCGGAGCGCCATCCGGTACAGCGGCCCGCGCACGTTCGACTCGGGCGTCCCGGCGTACACGCCCGCGTCCTCCAGCAGACGTCGCACCCGCGCCGCGGTGGGCGGGCTCGTGGTCACCGCGACGCTCCGGTAGAGGCGCGCGAGCACCGGCAGCGCCCGGCGGATGTCGGCCAGCAGCGCGCCGGTCGGATCGTGGAGCGTGGCGGCGAGCGCCACGTCGGCGGGTCTACGCGCCACGTCGCACCACGCCCGCGTCGATCAGCGCTGCAATGCGTGCGTCGTCCCAGCCGGCCTCGCGCAGGACGACGGGGCCGTCGGCGCCGAGGCGCGGCGCCGGGCGCTGGTAGACGATCGGCGTCGCCGCGAAGTGGATCAGCGACCCGCCCATGCGGATCCGGCCGAGGCTCGGATCGTCCTGCTCGACGATGCACCCGTTGGCGCGCAGGTGCTCGTCGGTGAAGATCTCGTCGAAGGTCAGGCACGGCGCCGCGGGAACGCCCGCGGCGGCGAGGCGGGCGAGCGCGCCGGCGCGGGTCTCGACGGCGAGCGCACGCGCGATCGCATCGGCGTCGCCGCCTGCGACCCGCCCGAGCGCCGCGCGCTCCGCCGCGGTGGTGGCCGCGACCGCGATCCAGCCGTCGCGGCACTCGTACAGCCGCCGGTGCGCCGACGGCCCGACGTAGTCGCGGCCGCCCACCTCCGGCTCGGGTACGCCCGCCGCCGCCAGCATGTGCGCCGCCTGGGCGACGAACGCGGTCCGGAACAGGCTCACGTCGACGCGCTGCCCGCGGCCGGTGTGCTCGCGCGCGAGCAGCGCGGCGGTGGCCGCGAGCGCCGCGAGCGCGCCCGCGCTGTAGTCGGTGTACGCGATCGTGTGGAAGACGGGCTCGTCGTCGCCGCCCTGGGCCTGCATGAGACCGGAGCGCGCCTGGAAGATCGGATCGAAGCCGGGCAGCGTCGCGAGCGGACCGTCGGAGCCGTAGCCGGTGATCGACAGGTGGATGAGGCGCGGGTTCGCGGCCCGCAACGTCTCCCACCCGAGGCCCAGGCGCTCGAGCACGCCAGCACGGAAGTTGTCGACGACCAGATCCGCGGTGCGCGCCAGGTCGAGCAGCACCGCGCGCCCCTCGGGCCGCTTGAGATCCACCGCCAGCGAGCGCTTGCCGCGGTTCCAGCCCGGGAAGCCGAAGGCGGCGAGGCGGAACGGATCGCCCTCCAGCGTCTCGACCTTCACGACGTCGGCGCCCAGGTCGGCGAGCAGCATCGGACAGAACGGCCCGGCGATGAAGCTCGAGAGATCGAGGACGCGGATGCCTTCGAGACACGCGCGCGGCGGAACGGCGACGCGGGGTGCGGGCGCGGGTCGGCGGTCGGGCCCGGCGCCGTCGGCGAACGGCGTCGGCGCCGGCAGCGGCGTGTCGGAGAACAGCGCGGGGATTCCCGGCTGCCACGTCGGCCCGAGGACCGGGTCGTCGAGCGGGATCGCGAGGCCGAGGGCACGGGCCTCCGGGTCGGCGAGGAAGCTCGCGCGCGTGCCGACGGCGCCGCACGGGATGTCGGCCTCGCGGAGCGTGGCGACCCACGCGGCGGTCGTGCGCGTCCGGAAGATCGGCCCGAGCGCGTCGCGGACCATGGTGCGGACCTCCGGCGTGCCGAACGCCATCGGGTTGCCCTGGAGTCGCGGGTGCGCGAGCAGGTCGACCCGGTCGACGACCGTCATCAGCTTCACCCAGAACGCCTCGGTGAGCGCGCCGACCATGAGCCAGCCGTCGGCGGTCGGGTAGAGCGAGTAGGTCGGATACGCGCCGCGCGGGTCCCCCTGATGCAGCAGCGAGCCGCGATGCCCGGGGCCCGTCACATAGGTCCCGCTGCACAGCGCGAACGCCCCGTCGAGCCCGCTCACCGCGACGTCCTGCGCGGGCGCGCCGCGACGGCGCGCGAACAGCGCCGCGGTCACGCCGAGCGCCGCGAGCATCCCGGTCATGTAGCCGACGACCGGCGTCACCAGCCACACCGGGCGCTTCGCCCACGACCACTGGCCGGCATGTACGCCGGTCGCGGCGGCGACCAGCGCTTCGTCGGCGGGCAGCGTGCGGCGCGGGCCGGCGTCGCCCCAGGGCGTGATGCGACAGCGGACGGCGTCGCCCGCGGCGGGTGGCGACGTGGTCTCGTCGGTGATCGTCGCGTCGGCGACGATGTGGTCGGCAGCGCGACGCTTGTTCCGGTGGAGGACGCGCTCGGCCGGCGTCGCCGGCGGCTCCGGGCGCACGACGTCGGCGCCGAAGGCAGCGAGCAGGAAGCCCGCGTAGGCCGCCGCCAGGCCGCGGCCGCGCTCGACCACCGTCACGCCGGCGAGAGGCGGGGTCACGTCGGCCATGGCGGGCGCCCCGTCAACGCGGGCGGGCGGCGAGCAGGTCCGCGTACGACTCGCGGAGGAGCTGGTCGTGCCGCACGCCGAGCGCGGCCGTGATCGCGTCGACCTGCCGGCGGCACGCGGCCTCGTCGTGCGCCTCGTCGACGACCGCCTCCAGCTCGAGGAACGTCCCCAGGTGGTCGACGTCGTCGAGATGGACGCGCACGTTGTCGAGCAGGAGGACTTCGCGCCGCTTGCGGACGAGGACCTTGGGGCGCCCCTTCGGCACCAGGCAGGCGCCGTCGCGCACCGGCGTCACCTGGTAGGTGCTGACGCGCACGCCGTCGATCTCGGGGCGCGTGTAGGTGATGAGCTCCGCCGCCCGGCCGGCGACCGTGCGGAGCTTCACGCGCCGGTGGACGTCGACCTCGTAGTAGCGGTCGACCTGCTCGACGATGCCCTGCGACGTGGCGCCGAGCCCCCGCACCATCGCCCCCGCCGCCGCGAGGTCGGGGATGCGCACCTTGATCTCGACGTTCTGCGCCACGGGAACCGCCTTCAGCCGAGGTTGGGGGCGACCGCGCGCCCGAACCATGCGAGCCGTTCGAGAAACGCCGCGAAGCTCTCGCCCGCGATGCCGACGTGGAACACCGTCGCGCCGGCGCGGCGCCAGGCGCGCGCCTGGGCGATCACCGCGTCGGCGCCGGCGTCGGCGGGAACGCCGAGCGGCGCCACCGCGTCCCATCGGCCGGTGCGGCCGGCTTCGGCGCGCAGGCCGTCCGCGTAGCGCAGCGCCGCCGCGAAGTCGTCGACGGTGAGCTCCCACGGCACCCAGCCGTCGCCGAGGCGCGCCGCGCGCCGCACCGCGGGCCGGGAGTTCCCGCCGACCCAGATCGGCGGCCGCGGCTTCTGCGCGACCGGCGGCGAGACCATGACGTCGCGGAAGGCGACGCTCTCGCTCTCGAAGCGGGCGACGTCGCTCTCCCACGCCGCGGCGATCGCGCGCAGGTAGTCGTCGCTCACGCGCCCGCGGTTGTCGTAGTCGGCGCCCAGGACCTTGAACTCGGGCTTCAGGTGGCCGCTGCCGACGCCCAGGATCACGCGGCCGCCGGAGAGATGATCGAGCGTGCCGTACTGCTTGGCGACGAGCAGCGGGTGGCGATACGGCAGCACGAGCACGTGCGAGAGGAGCTTGATGCGCGTCGTCGCGCCGGCGACGAAGGCGAGCGTGCTGCCGGCGTCGTACCACGTGGGGCCCATGGCGTCGGCACGCGAGACCGGGACGAAGGCGTGATCGCTGCACGAGACGTAGGCGAAGCCGGCGGCCTCGGCGGCGCTGGCGGCGTCGAGCATCTGGGTTCCGGTGAGCGTCTTCTCCCAGGACTTGGCGCGGGAGGGGATCTGCTGGACGGCCGGGAGACTCGTGCCGAAGCTGGGGCGGGACACGGGGTGGGGCTATCGAGTCCCGGGGCGTGGTGTCAAGGTCGAACGGCGCCAGGCGCACGCGAAGACGCCGATCGTTCCCGACCTCCGCAATCGGGAGGCGCAGGATTGCGCAGGGCTGGGAGCGCCTGCGCGCCCCGCTTGAGGACGGGCTTGGCACGCGCCTTGGAGACCCAGGCGGAGGTACGGACCATGTCGTTCCGCCGCTTCATCGTGATCGCAGGGGCGCTGCTCCTCTTGCTCGCGACCCCAGTGCACGCCGATCCCGGCGTCTGGGTCGGCAAGTGGTTCAAGGTGACGATCGCGTTCAATCGCCTGCGCATCAGCTCGACCGGCGTCCGCACCGACCGGCAGCGCGGCGCCGCGTACGGGAAGATCGAGAGCTGGAACCCGTCCGGCGGGCAGCTCGTCGCGACGTTCCACTTCTACGCCCCGGACAGCCAGAGCTGGTTCGCCCGCTCGGCCGACCTGACGGTCTTTGCCGGCTCGGACCTCGATCTCTTCGTACTCGGCACGTCCGCCACCAAGCTCCAGGAGTTCGGGTTCACCGCCCGCCTCCAGGGGAAGCAGAAGGGCGGCGCGCTGAAGAGCGCGAGCCTGCGCTCGCTCGGCGGATACTCGTGGGAGATCGACGACGTGCCCGGCTCGGACGAGCGCTGGATCGGCAGCTTCGGCCTCTCCGGCAAGCTGATCGACGAATCGAAGGTGCCGGCGGGAGCGAGGACGTGAGACGGCGATGGCCCATCGAGTCCTGATCGTCGGCGGCGTCGCGGGGGGCGCGTCGTGCGCCGCGCGGCTGCGGCGCCTGGACGAGACGCTGGAGATCCTCGTGTTCGACCGGGGACCGCACGTGTCGTTCGCGAACTGCGGCCTGCCCTACTTCGTCGGCAACGTGATCGCGGACGAGCGCACGCTCCTGGTCGCGTCGCGCGAGCTGTTCCGGGATCGCTTCAACATCGACGTGCACACGCGCCACGACGTGGTCGCGATCGATCGCGAGCGGAAGACGATCCAGGTGCGCGACCTCGCGAGCGGCACCGAGCGCGTCGAGCGGTACCACACGCTCGTCCTCTCGCCGGGCGCCGCCCCGATCCGCCCGCCGATGCCCGGCATCGACCTGCCGGGGATCTTCGCCGTCCGCACCATTCCCGACAGCGTCCGGATCCGGTCGTGGATCGACGAGCGGAAGCCGGCGCACGCGCTGGTCGTGGGCGGCGGGTTCATCGGCCTCGAGATGGCGGAGAACCTCGCGCACCGCGGGCTCGGGATCACGGTCCTCGAGAAGCTGCCGCAGGTGATGCCGCCGCTCGATCCCGAGATGGCGGAGCCGGTGCGCGCGCATCTCGCGGCGCGCGGGGTCGACGTCCGCCTCGGGGACGGCCTCGTCCGCTTCGAGGCGGCCGGCGACGAGATCGTCGCCGTGACGGAGTCGGGCGCACGGATCCGGGCGGGCCTGGTGATCCTCGCGATCGGCGTGCGTCCGGAGACCGGCCTCGCCGTCGCGGCGGGGCTCCCGCTCGGCCCGCGCGGCGGGATCCTCGTCGACGAGCAGATGCGGACGGGCGATCCGAACGTGTTCGCGGTCGGAGACGCCGTGGAGGTGCGGGACGTGGTCACGGGACAGGAGGTCGTCCTGCCGCTCGCCGGGCCCGCCAATCGTCAGGGGCGCGTGGCGGCCGACGCGATCTGCGGGCGTACGTCCCGGTTCCGCGGCGTGCAGGCGACGGCGGTGGTCGGCGTCTTCGGCCTGACCGTCGCGTCGACGGGCGCGAGCGAGAAGGGACTGCGCCGCGCCGGCGTCACCGCCTTCGAGCGCGTGTACCTCCATCCCGGACATCACGCGGGCTACTACCCCGGGGCCAAGCCGATCCACCTGAAGCTGCTCTTCGAGGTGCCGGGCGGCCGCATCCTCGGCGCGCAGGCGGTGGGGCTCGAGGGGGTCGAGAAGCGGATCGACGTCATCGCGACGGCGATCCAGATGCGGGGGACCGTGCGCGACCTGGCCGAGGCCGAGCTGTGCTACGCGCCGCAGTTCGGCGGCGCGAAGGACCCGGTGAATCTGGCCGGCATGATCGCGGTGAACCACCTGGACGGCGACATGCCGCTCGCCGAGTGGACGCGGCTCGACGTCGAGGACTGCCTGGTGGTCGACGTGCGCGACCCGGACGAGTTCGCGGCCGGCCACGTCCCGCGCGCCGTCAACGTTCCGCTCGGCGAGCTGCGCCGGCGCTACGCGAAGCTGCCCCGCAATCGTCCGCTCGCGCTGTGCTGCGGCGTCGGACAGCGGGCATACTACGCGGTCCGGTTCCTCGCGCAGCAGGGGTTCAGCGTCGCCAACCTCTCGGGCGGCTACGAGACGTACCGTGCGCTGTGCGCGGCGGGCGTGATCCCCACGCCCGTCACCCCACGCTGACGGCGGTGGAGAGCGCGCTACGGCGAGATCGGGCCGACACACGACCCGACGTCGAATACCATGTACGCCAACACCTTCTCCTGCGGTGACAGGTGCGTCACGTCCGAGATGCAGCCTCCGGACGGGAACGTGAGCGTATCGAGCGACTGGTCCCCCGACGACTGGTGGAGGTCCGAGAAGACAACGCGCCCGCAGCGCTCGGCCGCCGGTTGCTCGACCGGCGTCGTGAACGACGCGTACTGGACGGTGGGCTGACCGTTGGTGGTGACGTCCTTGTAAATCACGCGCTCGGCGACACTCGCATCGACCGCGGTCGCGGTGTGCTGCGCGTCGACGATGGCGATCTTGCCGCGCGTGGTCGAAGCCTGGACGCCGACGAGCCAGTCGGCGAAGGTCGCGTTCCGGCCCGGCTGGGTGTCGACGTCGGCCGTCACGTTGCCGAGGTCTGGCAGGAAGTTGAAGGCCACGATCGACGACCAGGGCGTGGGTCCCGCCTGTAGCCAGTAGTTGTGCCAATGCTCCAGGTACACGCGACCGCCACGGTCGGCGTAGTCCTTCATCGCTTGAAGCGCGGCACCCGGCTTGGTGCCCGGGTTCTGTGCCCCTTCGCAGGACAGCAGCACGACGTCGTACGCCTCCAGGCTGCCGAGGCTGCTCCACAACGACGTGGACGCAGCGAACTGCGCCCCGCCGCCGACGCCGGGATCGAACTTATCCGTGCCCGTGGAGCCGGCGAAGAGGTGGACGTGTCCGAGGCCCGGGGAGGTGCTGAACTCGGTGTCGGCGATGCCGAGCTTGCGCAGCAAGCACTCGAGGGAGTCGGCGCCGCCGGTCGAGACCGCGATCAGGGGGATGTCCCCTTCGTCCCGGGTCCGCGGCAGGCGAGTCTGGTCGGCGGCGAGCTGCGTGTCGGTGCACGCAGGCACGCTCGGCACCACGAGCTGCCGGCGCCACTTCCCGATCTGGATGACCAGCGGGACGTTGGGTGCCGCGGGGACACCCCGCAGCACGAACTCGCCGGCCGCGTTTGTGATCGTCCGTGCGAGCGCCGTCCCGCCGAGCAGGCTCGCGCACCGATCGCAGGTCACTCCCGCGGGCAGGGCACCGACGGGACCGTTGGGTACGTAGACGATCGCATTCGGCACGGGCAGCGTGCCGTTGGGCGCGTACACGGTGCCCTTCAGTGTCGTCGCGTGATCGAGCGGACACTCGGCGACGGCGCAGCCGATGCCGCTGCACGGCTCGCCGACGGTCGTTTGACGCGACTCGAGCGTGCATTGCCCCAGCAGGTCCCGGATCGCGGCGTCATCGCCGCTGGTCGGACAACTGCCGCCGGCCTTGACGGCCTTCGCCTCGGCCTTCGCGTACGCGCCAGCGAGCGCAGTCGCGCACTTCGCGTAGACGGCATCCCGTTTCGACGGGGACGGCTTCTTCGCGTTGGCCGCATCAGCGGTCAGGCGGCAGCTCGAGAAGGCGGCCTGCGCGCGCAGCTTCGTGGCCTCACACACCTGCGCCGGCGTGAGGCGTGCGTCGGACACCGACGTGAGGAGGGGAAGAATCGCGGCTGCGAGTCGAAGCGAGCGGGCGCTGGGCATGCAGGTCCTCCCGTAGGACGGTACCTGCATATCCGATCGGGGAGAAGATGCCGAGGTCTCGGCGGCCTCCCCTACCGCTCCGCCGACGCCCGGATCGCGCTGCTGATCACGTCGGTCGCCGGCCCCATCTGCCGCTGGTTCGGGAGCTGCGAGATCTCCACCCCGAGGCGCGCCATCAGCACCGGGTACGACTCGATCTCCTCGATCTTCGCGTTCGGATCCAGCGGCGGGATCTTCGCCATCGCCTTCGCGACGTAGGGCGCCAGCTCCTCCGCCTTCTTCTTCGCGCGCGCGTCGTGGCGCGCCTTGAACTCGGGCATCACCCTGGCGGCGAACAGCTCGAGCGAGGAGCAGATGTCCTCGTGGCGGTTGCGGCCGCCCTGCTGGATGAAGATCGTCTGGTCGACGCCGACCTCCTCGAAGGTCGCGAGATTCTTGCGGACCTCGTCGGGGTTGCCGATGCCGCCGGTGGGCAGCGACGGGAACGGCGGGCTCGCCTTGAACTTCTCCCACACGTCGGTGCGGCCGGGGACGTGCGTGCCGGTGATGTAGTAGTGCGCGAGCGCGAACCCGAAGAACTTGAAGCCCTCCAGCCCCTGCGCGACGGCCGTGGCGCTGTCCTCGTGGCACATGAAGCCGGTCACCATCGCGATGTTCGGGTTCACGGTGCGGCCGATCGGCGTGCAGTCCTGCTTGAAGGTGTCGTAGTACTCGTCGACCCAGTGCTTCGCCTCTTTCGGGTCGACGAACGCGAAGGTGAGCGCGCCGATGCCGAGCTGCGCGGCGAGCTTGATCGTGTCGCGGTTCGAGCACGCGATCCAGAGCGGGGGATGCGGCGCCTGCACCGGCTTCGGCACGACGTTGCGCGCCGGCATCGAGAAGTACTTGCC
>Ga0335084_10006928_pt1 | contig 11278 bp, 10 predicted proteins | sample Lox_Sample_44_FD_206721 | JGI IMG/M metagenome (GOLD analysis project Ga0335084, IMG submission 206721) | Soil microbial communities from Loxahatchee National Wildlife Refuge, Florida, United States - Lox_Sample_4.4 | ecosystem: Environmental > Terrestrial > Soil > Wetlands | place: USA...
CCGATCTCGACGCGCGCACCGAGCCGGCAAAGCGCACCGATCACCGCGTGCGGACCGATCGACACGCCGTCGCCGAGCACGGCGCTCGGATCCACCACGGCCGTCGCGTGCACGCCGGGCGGCGGCAGCGGCCTGTCCGAGAACAGCATCGAAGCCCGCGCGAACGCGAGATACGGGTTCTTCGCGATCAGCGCGTGCGTCGGACACGCGGCGAGGTCGTCGGTGCGCAGGATCACGGCGGTCGCGCGCGTGCTCGGCAGGAACCGCCGATATGCGCGACTCGATAGATGCGTTAGTTGACCGGGCGTCGCCGTCGCCAGACTGCCGAGGCCGGTGACGATCGCCTCGGGATCGCCTTCGACGCGGGCGTCGATCCGCCGAGCCAATTCAGCCAGCGTGAACGCGACGCCCGCCATCGATCATTTCTTCGCGTTGAGCTTCTCGGTGACCTTCGCCGTGATGTCGTACTTCGGGTCGACGAACAACACGTTTTGGCGGTGGATCACGAGGTCGTATTGATCCTGCGCGATCACGTCCTTCAGCACGGCGTCGAGCTTGGGCGCCATCTGTTGCAGGATGTCTTGCTGGCGCTCGTTGACCAGCTTTTGCAGCTTGTTGACACGGAATTGGTAGTCGATCTGCTTGTCTTCGATTTCTTTCTGCAGCTTGCCTTTCTCGGCGTCGCTCATCACGTCGCGGTTCTTGTTGAACCTGTCCTGCATCGCGGTGATGTCGGTACCGAGTTTCTTGATTTCGGCTTGATCGGCCGAGGTGTCGCTGTCGATCTTGGCGATCATCGCTTTGCCTTCGTTGCACTCGCCGATGGCGCGCTGCACGTTGACCACCGCGATCTTCATCTCCGCGAACGCACTGCCCGCGGCCAGCAACAGCGCGGGAAGCAACACCAGTCGACACATGTTTGCCACGAGAATCTCCTATGAAAAATCGGCTATCGGCACGTCGAGAAAGCGGCGCATGTTACCTAGAACGTTCGGCCAAGCTCAAACTGGAAGAATTCCGTCTCGTCCGAGTCGCTGTAGTTGAACGCCTTCGCGATGCCGAACGTCATCGGGCCCATGCCGGTGATCCAGGTCAGACTGAAACCGACCGAGTAGCGCAATAGGTTCAGGTCGGGGTTCTCGCACGTCCGGCTGTAGCCGGGGCAGTCGGTCTGGAACGCCTCGCCCGAGTCGATGAATAGCGCCGGCCGCATCGAACGGCCGTCCTTCACGAACGGCATCGGGAAGATGATCTCGGCGCCGGCGAGCACCAGCACGTTGCCGCCGATCGGTTGGCCCTTCGCCGTGTACGGGTCGAACGGCGACGGCGTCGCGAGCGGTCCCAACGTGTTCTGCTTGAAGCCGCGCACCGAGCCGAAGCCGCCGGCGTAGAAGTTCTCGTAGAACGGCAAGCCGAGTCCGCCGCCGTTGCCGTAGCTGTCGCCATAGCCGATTTCGCCGTGCAAGCGCAGCGCATAGTTCTCGGTGATCGGGAAATAGATCTGGTCTTTGTAGTCGAGCTTGTAGAACGTCAGATCGCTGAACGGCATCGTCACCGACAGCGAAGCCGTCTGTTGCCGGCCGCGCGTCGGAAAGAGACCCCGGTTCAACGTCGAACTGGTCCACGTCAGGTTCGCCTTGTAGTTCAGGTACGAATCGCCTTCGTCGTGGATGAACTGGCTGATTTCGACCGCCGCGTAGTAGCCGGCATCGAGCTTCGTGTGTTCGATCGAGAATCCGAAACCGATGCGCTGCGTCTCGCCGATCGGGAAGCTGTAGTTGACGCCGGCGCCGTACGCGTCGGACGAATACGTCGCGAGGTTCGCTTGGTTGTAGTCGGTCTGGCGGAAATACAGGTTGTAGCCGCGGCTGATGCCGTCGAGTGTGAAGTACGGGTTGAAGTAGTTGAACGCGACCGCGCGCTGGTACTGACTCCAGCTGACGTTCAGCGACATGCTGTTGCCGGTGCCGAGCACGTTGTTCTCTTGATATCCGGCGCCGACGATCAGACCGGAACTCTGTGCGTAGCCGAGCGTCGCCGAGATGCTGCCCGATGGTTGTTCCTCGACGCTGAATTTCACGTCGACTTGATCGTCCGTGCCGGGCACCTCCGGCGTTTCGACGTTCACGTCTTTGAAAAAGCCGAGTCGTTCGAGCCGCGTCTTCGACAACTCGATCAGCGCGCTCGACGCCCAGCCGCCTTCCATCTGCCGCATCTCGCGTCGCAGCACGTCGTCTTGCGTGACGGTATTGCCTTTGAATTCGATGCGATGCACGTACGCGCGCTTGCCGGCGTCGACCATGAAGCGCACGTCGACGGTACCGTTGTCGTGGACTTGCGGAACACCCGACGCCGTGGCGAACGTGTAGCCCGAATTGCCGAGCGCCTGGGTCAGGCGCTCCTCGCTCGCGGTGACGAGCGCCCCCGAGTAGACCTGTCCAGGAGCGACGAGCAGCAACGACCGCAACGCATCGGGCGAGACGTCGTGCAATTCGCCGACGAGTTCGACCTTGTCGATCTTGTAGATGCCGCCTTCGGTGACGTTGACGGTCAGATATACGTGGCGCTTGTCGGGCGTGATGCTGACCTGCGTCGAGTCGACGTTGAACGTGACGTAGCCGCGGTCCTTGTAGTACGACTCGAGCTTCTCGAGATCGCCTTTCAATTTCTCCTTCGAATATTTGTCGTCGTTCCTGATGAACGAAAGGAACGTCGGCGTCTTCAACTCGAACACGTCGAGCAGCTGGTCTTCGGAGAACGCGTGATTGCCGACGACGTTGATGTGTTGGATCGACGACGTCTTGCCTTCCTTGATCTCGATGTGGATCGCGACTCGGTTGCGCGGCAGGTCTTCGACGTTGGTGTCGATGCTCGCGCCGTAGCGTCCTTGTGCGACGTATTGGCGTTCGAGTTCGAGATCGACGCGTTCGAGCGTCGACTGTTTGAAGATCTCGCCTTCCTTGAGCCCCTGCTTGCCGAGCCCCTCCATCAACGCATCGGTCTTGATCGATTTGTTGCCTTTGATCTCGATCGAGTCGATCGCCGGCCGTTCGACGACGGTCACGATCAGCGCGTCGCCGTCGCGCGTCATTCTGACGTCGCGAAAATAGCCGGATTGAAAGACCAACCGAATGAGCTGGCGGACCGTCGCGTCGTCGATCTGGTCGCCGACGTTGATCGGCAGCAGGTTGAAGACCGTACCGGCGGAGACGCGCTGCAGCCCTTGAATGCGAATGTCGGTCACCGTGAAGGTGTCCGCCCACGCAAGCGTAGGCCACAGCAATGCGACGGCGAACCATCGCTTGATCGATCCCCCAACCATCGGCCCCTCGAATCAGAACAATCGTGTGATGTCGTTGTAGAACGCGAGCAGCATCATGCCGCCGACGATCGCAAGCCCGATTTGCATGCCCCACGCCTGCACCCGTTCCGGTACCGGCCGCCGCAGCACGATTTCCGCGAGGCAGAACATGACGTGCCCGCCGTCGAGGATCGGAATCGGCAACAGGTTCAACACGCCGAGGCTGATGCTGAGCAACGCCAAGACACGGAAGAAACTCTCCCAACCGGAGCGCGCCGAGTCGCCGGCGACTTTCGCAATCGTGATCGGCCCCGACAGATTTCGCGTCGAAACGAGACCGGTCACCATTTTCCCCATCAAGTCGAGCGTCATCACCGTCTTCGCGGCGGTCTCGTGAACGCTGAGCGGGAGCGACTCGAGCACGCCGTAACGCACTTCGCGCATCAGCGGGGCGACTCCGATGTACCCGTAGTGAGCGCCGTCGGCGCCGGTGCGTTCGATCGGCGTGAGTTCGATCTGCCGGCGCGATCCGTCGCGCTCCAATTCAATCGTCAGCGATTTTCCGGGCGCCGCCCGCAGCACCTCGACCCAATCGGCCCATTGCGCGATCGGCTTACCGTCGACGGCGACGACCCGATCCCACGTCGCGAGGCCCGCGCGTTTTGCCGGGCCATCGTCGAACACCTTGCCGACGATGGCCGGCAACGTCGGCACGGTGCCGAGCGAACGGAACAAATCGGGCTCCGCGACGCCGCGTTGCCAGTCTCGGATCGCGAGCCGATGCGTGTCGGTGAGCGTCGTGCCGGGCGTGCGCGTCTCGATGGCGATCGTGCCCGAATCGCCGAGCCGCGCCGCGAGCGCCATGCTGACTTCCGGCCACGACTGCGTTCGCGCGCCGTCGACCGAGACGATCTCTTCGCCGCCGCGCAGGCCCGCCGCGAACGCCGGCGTAGCGGGCGCCGGCGCATCGACGATCGGCACGACGTCGGTGCTGCCGGCGACGAACAGCGCCCAATAGATGACGAACGCGAGCAGGAAATTGGCAGCCGGGCCGCCGAGCGCGAACGCGATTCGCCATTGCGCAGACAAGCGATTGAACGTTTTGTCGGCGTCGGCCGTCGCGACGTCGCCTTCGCGCTCGTCGAGAATCTTCACGTAGCCGCCGAGCGGCACGGCGGCAACGACGAACTCCGTACCCTTACGGTCGAAACGCGAAAACAGCGAGGGTCCGAACCCGATCGAGAATCGCACGACCTTCGCACCGGACCAGCGGCCGACGATGAAATGGCCGAGCTCGTGCACCGTGACCAACACGCCGAGCGTGACGACGAGCGCAAATAGGTACTGCACGAAATCCATGCGTCAACGCTTCTGTTGCTTTGCCATGTTCGACACGCACCGCGACCGCGAGTTGCCCCTACGAGCACCGCCGTCGCGACGGCGCGCCATCATATCATCAGCCGTCACGAGTACTGGGTGACCGCCAGCGCAAAACACGGCAACGCCGCGATCAGCGCGTCGATCCTGTCCAACATCCCGCCGTGACCCGGGAAAATGGTGCCGGAATCCTTCACGCCGCGGGCCCGCTTCAGCGCGCTCTCGAACAGATCGCCGAATACCGACACCGCCGCGAGCACAAGCGCCGCCACGGCCCACCGCAACGGCCGGCCTTCGAGCGCGACGAGCGCCGGCACGTAGGCGCCGAGCAACGTTCCAGCGACCACCGCGAGCGCCGCGCCGCCGAACGCACCTTCCCAGGTCTTGCCGGGGCTCACCAATACCGCGAGCTTGTGTCGACCGATCGCCCGCCCGGTGAAGTACGCCCCGATGTCGGCGCCCCACACCACGAACAGAACCCATACGATCAGCCACGGCCCGCCGGTCTTCATCAGAACGACCAACGCAAGCCACGAGCCGACCAACAGCGCGAGGCCGAGCGGAATCAACAGCGGCGGTCGCAGCAGTTGCGCGCTCGCCGGGAACGTCGTCACCGCAATCGCCGCGCCGACCCATAGCACGCACACGCCGGCGAACAACGGCCCCCAGCTCGACGGACTCGCCAGCGCGATCCACGCGAGCGCCGCGTACACCGCGACATACGCGATCTTCGCCGGCGCCGTCCGGCAGCCCGCGAGATTGCCCCACTCGAATACGCCGATGCCGGTCAGCGCGAGAAAAACGGCGGCGAACGGTATTAAAGGAAGGAGGAAGAGCGCGGCGAGGACCAGCGGCGCGAGGATCAGCGCCGTGATGACCCTCAGCCGCAGCACGCGTTCGACCAGTCGTGCGGCGGCGGTCGTTGCATCACGGCCGTCGCCCGAACCGGCGTTGCCGCTGCCGATAGGAATCGAAGGCATCGGCGAGGCGCGCCTCGTCGAATTCCGGCCAGTACGAATCGGTGAAATAGAGTTCGCTGTACGCGAGATCCCACAACAGAAAGTTGCTGATGCGCTGATCGCCGCCGGTACGAATGCAGAGATCCGGCGGCGGCAGATTGCCGAGCGACAGCAGCGACCCGACCGTGTGCTCGTCGACCTTGTCCGGATCGATCTGCCCGGTAGCCACGCCGCGCGCGAGCGCGCGCATCGCTTGCGTGATGTCCCAACGGCCGCCGTAGTTGGCGGCGATCGTCAAATGCAGTTGATCGTTGTCGCGCGTGATCTGTTCGGCGCGCTTCATCAGCATCTGCAAATCGGCGGCGAAGCGGCCGCGCTCGCCGATGATGCGCAACCGAACCCCGCGCTCGCGCAGCTCCTCGATGTTGTCTTCGAGGAAGCGTCGCATCAGTTGCAGCAGCAGTTCGACTTCGCGGCGGGGCCGGTCCAGGTTCTCCGTCGACAGCGCGAAGATCGTCAGATAACGCACGCCCAGATCGGCGCAGCGCTCGGCGATCGGACGGATGTTGCGCGCGCCGGCGCGATGACCCGCGGCGCCGGGCAGACCGCGCGCTTTCGCCCAGCGGTGATTGCCGTCCATGATGATCGCCACATGGCGGGGCACAGGATCGTTGTCGATCTGCGCGGCACTGGCTTGAAGCTCGGACATCGCCGTGAAATCCGCTGTCAGTGTCGAGATGGTAGCGCTAAATCTTTAATAAATCGGACTCTTTTTCCGACAAAGCGTGATCGATCTCCGATATTCGCTTGTCGGTGAGCCGCTGGATGTCCTCCTCGGCTCGGCGCGCATCGTCCTCGGCAACCGCCTTCTCCTTGACGAGGTCGCGGACGTCGCCGATGGCGTCCCGGCGGATGTTGCGGACCGCGACGCGCGCTTGCTCCGCCTCGTGCTTGGCCAGCTTCGCGAGGTCGCGGCGGTTCTCCTCGGACAGCGGCGGCAGCGGCAGACGAATCACGTCGGATGTCGACTTCGGCGTGATGCCCAAGTCGCTCTTCAAGATCGCCTTCTCGATTTCCGCTACGAGTTTGCGATCCCACGGTGCGATCAACAGCGTCCGCGCGTCTTCGACGCTGATCGACGCGACTTGATTGAGCGGCGTATCGGCACCGTAGTACTGAACGACGATGCCCTCGAGAATCGCCGGGTTCGCGCGGCCGGTCCGAATGCGCCCGAATGCGTGGCTCAGCGCCTCGAGCGACTTGCCCATGCGCTGATTCATGTCCTTCTTGATGTCCTCGATCACGGTGCGCCTCGGTCCTTCAGTCCGTGTGACTCGGCCGACGATCCGCCGTCGATCAGCGTGCCGATCCGTTCGCCGTCGGCGATGCGCTGCAATGCGCCGGTGGCGTTCATGTCGAATACGACGATCGGCACTCGATGGTCGCGACACAGACAGATCGCCGTCATGTCCATGACCTTCAGGTTGCGCGCGATCACTTCATCGTAGCTGACGTGATCGATGAGTTGCGCGTTCGCGTCGACGTGCGGGTCAGCAGTGTATACCCCATCCACCTTCGTCGCCTTCAGCACGACGTCGGCGCCGATCTCGATGCCGCGCAAACACGCCGCCGAGTCGGTGGTGAAGAACGGATTGCCGGTGCCGCCGGCAAAGATCACGACGTGCCCGCTCTGCAAGAGATCGAGCGCGCGCGGCTGCGAATACCCTTCGACCATGCCCGCCATCGGGATCGCCGACAGCACCGACGCACGCGCGCCGAGCGTGCGCAACACGTCGCGGAACGCGAGCGCATTCATGACGGTCGCGAGCATGCCCATGTGATCGCCGGTGACACGGTCGAGCCCGGCCTGCGCCAGCGCGGCGCCGCGGAAGAGATTGCCGCCGCCGAGCACCACGCCGAATTCGACACGATGCGAGCGTTGCGCTGCGACGATCTCGAACCCGATGCGGCGGATGACGTCCGGGTCGATGCCGAACTCGGCTTGGCCGGCGAGCGCTTCTCCGCTGAGCTTGAGCAGGCAGCGCGAGACCGGCTTCACCATCGCGCGCTAGCCCTTGCCCTTGACCTGTGCCGCGACCTCGGCGGCGAAATCGGTCTCGACCTTCTCGATGCCCTCGCCCACTTCGAAGCGAACGAAGCCGGTACAGCGCGCCTTTTTCTGGTTCAGCAACTGCCCGACCCGGAGGTTCGCGTCCTTCACGAACGGCTGATCCACCAAGCTCACTTCGGCGAGGAACTTCCGCACGCGACCTTCGACCATCTTGGCGACGATGTCGGCCGGCTTACCGCTATCGGCCGCTTGCGCCGTGTAGATCTCGCGCTCCTTGGCGACGACGTCGGCGGGCACGTCGGCGCCCGAGACGACCATCGGATTGATCGCGGTGACGTGCATCGCGAGGTCTCGTCCGAGCTCTTCGTCGCCGCCGACGATCGCGACGATCGCCGCCTTGCGATTGTCGGGGTGGAGGTAGCTGTAGATTCGGCCGCCCGGTGCTTCGAGCAACGCCGCCCGGCGCACCGAGATGTTTTCGCCGATCGCTTGCACCAACGCTTGGCGTTCCGCGTCGAGGCTCGCGAGCACTGCCGCGACGTCGCCGGTACGCTTCTCGAACGCCACGTCGCGCACACGGCCGACGAACGCAATGAACTTGTCGTTGCGCGCCGCGAAGTCGGTCTCGATGTTCACTTCGACCAGCACCGCACGGCTCGCGTCATCCGCGACTCGCATCCCGAGCAGACCTTCCGACGCGGTGCGGTCGGCCTTCTTCGCCGCCTTCAATGCGCTGCTGCGACGCAGGCTCTCGATCGCCTGATCCATGTCGCCGTTCGATTCGGTCAGCGCCTTTTTGCAATCCATCATGCCGAGCCCGGTGAGCTCGCGCAGTTCCTTCACCATCGACGCGGTTACGGCGGCCATCTCACGCCTCGTCGTCGTATTCGGCCGCGACCGTCGACGCTTCGTCGACCTCTACGAACTCGTCGATGCGAACTTCGCCGCCGGCCATCGCTTGGCCTTCGGCGATCGCATCGGCGACCGCGGTGACGTACAGGCGCACCGCCCGGATCGCGTCGTCGTTGCCCGGAATGACGTAGTCGACGCCGACCGGATCGCTGTTCGTGTCGACGATGCCGACCACCGGGATGCCGAGCTTGTTCGCCTCGGACACGGCGATGTGTTCATGCATCACGTCGACGACGAAGATCGCGTCGGGCAGACCGCCCATGTTCTTGATGCCGCCGAGGCTCTTCTCGAGCTTCTCCATCAACCGGCGCTTCGTCAGCGCTTCCTTCTTCGTCAGGCGCTCGAACGTACCGTCGGCGGACTGCGCTTCGAGCTCCTGCAAACGCCGGATCGACTGCCGAATGGTCTTGTAGTTCGTCAGCATGCCGCCGAGCCAACGCTGATCGACGAACGGCATGTCGACGCGCGTCGCTTGCTCGCGAATGACCTTTGCCGCCGCGCGCTTCGTGCCGACGAACAGTACCTTGTGGCGGCGCGCCGCGAGCACTTTCATATACCCGAGCGCCTCGTTGAACGCCGGGACCGTGCGCTCGAGGTTGATGATGTGGATCTTGTTGCGGGCTCCGAAGATGTACGGAGCCATTTTGGGGTTCCAGAACCGAGTCTGGTGGCCGAAGTGCACGCCTGCGGCCAGCATGTCACGCATGCTGATGTTTGCCATTGTTCCTCACCTGTTGGGTTAAGCCTCCACGCGTCCCGAACCCGAACCACCTTTCGATGGCACCCACGAGTTCGTGTCGAAGCGTGTGAGTGGTTGTTTAACCGTTCGCGATGAGTTCGCGAGATGACCGGTTTGCCTCACGGCGGCGCGCTTTATACCATAATCCGTTTTTCATCGGAACCACACGGAACGGTACGCCCGGCGCATGTCGATCAAGCTTCGCACCGCGGAAGAAATCGAACGCATGCGTGCGGCCGGGCGACTCGCCGCCGGCGTGCTCGAGATGATCGGGCCGCACGTCGAACCCGGCGTCACGACCGAAGAACTCGACCGCATCTGCCACCGTTACATCGTCGACGAACTCGACGCGATCCCGGCGCCGCTCAACTACAGCAATGCGCCGGGCCAACCGCCGTTTCCGAAGTCGATTTGCACGTCGGTCAATCACGTCGTCTGTCACGGCATTCCGACGGCGAGCAAGAAGCTGAAGCGCGGCGACATCCTGAACATCGACGTGACCGTCATCAAAGACCGCTTCCACGGCGACACCAGCAAGATGTTCTTCGTCGGCGAGCCGAGCGTCATCGCGAAGCGCCTCGTCGAGATCACGCAAGAGTGCCTGTACCGGGGCATTCGCGCGGTGCGCGAAGGCGCGCACCTCGGCGACATCGGTCATGCGATCCAATCGCACGCGGAAGCCAACAACTTCTCGGTGGTGCGCGAATTTTGCGGTCACGGCATCGGCGACGTCTTCCACGACGAACCGCAGATCCTCCACTACGGACGTCCGCACGCAGGTCTCGAACTGAAGGCCGGCATGACCTTCACGATCGAGCCGATGATCAACGCCGGGGCGCGCCACGTGAAGCTGTTGCCGGATCAATGGACCGTCGTCACCAAGGACCACAAGCTCTCCGCCCAGTGGGAGCACACGATCTTGGTCACCCGCGACGGCGCTGAAATACTGACGAAGCGCGCCGAAGAAACGTTCCCGTGACGGCGAGTCCGCAACTGAGCGACGCGCGACGCCGCATCGTCTCGTCCGACAGCTTGCTCGCCCAACGGTTTTGGGCGGGCGAGGACATCGAGACGATCGTGCGCAGTCGCGCCGAGTTCTTCGACCAGCTCATTCGCGACCTGTGGTCGCGCATCAAGTGGCCCGAGACGGCCGCCCAACACCTCGCGCTGTTCGCGGTCGGCGGATACGGCCGCGGCGAGCTGCACCCCCACTCCGACATCGATCTCTTGATCCTGGTCGACGGCGATCCGGCCGAGTACCGCGACGGCATCGAGACGTTCGTGCAAACGCTGTGGGACCTGAAGCTCGACATCGGCCACAGCGTGCGCACGATCGACCAGTGCCACCAGGAAGCGAAGGACGACATCACGACGGCGACTGCGATCCTCGAGCGGCGCCTGCTCGCCGGCACGCTCGCGCTCGACCGCCAAGTCGGCCGCCTGTTCGCGACCGACGAGATCTGGCCGAGCGCCCGCTTCTTCAGCGCCAAAGTCGACGAGCAACGCAAGCGCCACGACCGCTACCAGGACATCGAATACAACCTCGAACCGAACATCAAGGTCGCCCCGGGCGGACTACGCGACATCCAGACCGTCGGCTGGATCATCAAGCGGCACTTCGGCAACACGTCGCAGGACGACCTCACGGCGCGCGGCTTTCTGACGCTGCAGGAGCGTCAGTGGTTGCGCGACGGTCGCCGCTTCCTGTGGCGCGTCCGCTACGGACTGCATCTGATCGCGCGGCGCTCGGAGGACCGCCTGTTGTTCGACTACCAGCGCACCTTAGCGGATCGGTTGGGCTACAAGGACAGCGACGCGCAGCTCGGCGTCGAACAGTTCATGCACGACTACTACAGCCACGTGCTCAGCCTGCGCGAGGTGAACGACATCCTGTTGCAGCACTTCGACGAAGCGATCCT
>Ga0335084_10006929_pt1 | contig 11278 bp, 4 predicted proteins | sample Lox_Sample_44_FD_206721 | JGI IMG/M metagenome (GOLD analysis project Ga0335084, IMG submission 206721) | Soil microbial communities from Loxahatchee National Wildlife Refuge, Florida, United States - Lox_Sample_4.4 | ecosystem: Environmental > Terrestrial > Soil > Wetlands | place: USA: Florida...
CTTGCCGGTACGCGCGAAGCCCGTCTGCACCTCGTCGGCGATCATGACGATGCCGTGCTCGGTGCAGATCCGGCGCAGCTCGCGCAGGAACTCGACCGGCGCCGGGTAGAAGCCGCCTTCGCCCTGCACGGGCTCGATGATGATCGCGGCGACGCGCGCGGGCTCCACGTCGGACTTGAACAGCGTGTCGAGCGCGGCCAGCGCGCTGGCCTGCGTCACGCCGAGGTACTCGGCCGGGAACGGCAGGTGGAAGATCTCGCCCGGCATCGGCCCGAAGCCCACCTTGTACGGCGCGACCTTGCCGGTCAGGCCCATCGCGAACATCGTGCGGCCGTGGAAGGCGCCGGAGAAGGCGATGACGGCGCTGCGCCGGGAGTGGGCGCGCGCGATCTTGACCGCGTTCTCGACGGCCTCCGCGCCGGTGGTGAAGAAGATCGACTTCTTCGGCGTCGGGCCGGGCGCCAGCCGGTTCAGCCGGTCGGCGAGCCGCACGTAGCTCTCGTACTGGGTCACCTGGAAGCAGGTGTGCGAGAACCGCTCGAGCTGCGCCGCGACCGCGGCCTTGACCGCCGGGTGCAGGTGGCCGGTGTTGAGCACGGCGATGCCGGCCGCGAAGTCGACGAAGCGCCGGCCCTCGACGTCCCAGATCTCGGCATTGCTCGCGCGGTCGGTGTAGACCGGCAGGAGGCTGGCGACACCGCGCGGCAGGGCCGCCTCCCGTAGCTTCTGCAGTTCGGCATTGGTCGTCATGGCGTGCTCTCCCCTTGGCGTCGGTCCCTGCCGATGGGCCGGCGACCGCGAATGCCCAGATTACCAGCCCCGGGGAGGCAGCGTCGATGCCGGCCGGCGGGCGCGGGCCGGGCCGGCGGGCCGCCCCGGCGAGCCCCCGCGCGGCGCGGGCCCGGCCGCGGCTGCGGCCTCACAGCGGCTGCGGGCACTCGCAGACGACGCAGGTCCCGGCGCGGGCCTGCCGCTCGATGCTGATGCGCGCACCGATCAGCTCGGCGCGATAGCGCATCGTCTTGAGGCCGAGGCCGCCGCCGTCCGGGCGGGCCACGCCGAGGCCGCTGCCGTCGTCGCAGACGCGCAAGAGCACGCTCGCGCGGCCGACGTCGAGCGTGAGCTGGATCGACTGCGCGGCGGCATGCTTGATGGCGTTGGTCAGCGCTTCCTGGGCGATGTGGTAGAGGTGGTCGGTGGCCGCGGCCGACAACCCGACCGCCGCCGCCTCGATCACCGAGAAGTGGATCGGCGGCCCCGGCACGTCATTGAGCCGCCGCACCAGCTCGCGCAGCCCGACGACCAGCCCACCCTGGGCATCGGCGACCGGCATGAGACCCCGCGCGACGTCCCGGCACGTGGCGATCGTATGGCTGGCGAGGTCGCGCACCCGGCCGATGTCGCCGGCATTGGCGAGCTGCGCCTCGCTCGCGGCGCGCTCGAGCGCCGCGAGCAGCAGGGCGAGCCCGGTCAGCTCCTGGCCGAGCCCGTCGTGCAGGTCCTGGGCGATCCGCCGCTGCTCGTGGCCGACGGCACCGGCGTAGGCCTCCTCCAGCACGCGCCGCTCGGTGACGTCGTGGACGACGATGACGTAGGCCGGCCGGCCGTCGCGGCGGGCCTCGCCGACCGAGACCTCGATCGGCAGCGTGGCGCCGTCCTTGCGGCGACCGACTGCGGCGCGGCGGTTGACGAACGCGCGCCGCGGCGCCGCCTCGGTGGCGGCCGCGGCCGTCGCCGCCGCCGCGTCCGGCAGCGGCGATGGCATCAGCGCCGCCACGCCGCGCCCGACGATCTCGTCGCGCGCGTAGCCGAACAGGCGCTCGCAGGCCGGGTTGACCCGGCGCACCACGCCCTCGGCGTCGAGCAGCAGGACGCCGTCGACCGCGGTGTCGACGACCGCCTGCAGCTCCTCCGACAGCGCGCGCAGCTCGAGCTCGGCGCGCCGCGCGGCGCTCGCGTCGCGGAACGTCACCGTGATGCCGACCAGGCGGCCGAGGTAGTCGATGACCGGCGCCGCGCCGCCGTCGATCGGGATGCGCTCGCCGCCGCGCCGCACCAGGTGGTCCGCGCGCGCGAAACGGATCGGCGCGCGCCCGTCGGCGATGCGCGCGACGAGTCCGGCCTGGGTCGGACGCCCCGCCGCGTCGGCGAGCCGCAGCACGCTGCCGAGCGCCCGCCCGTGCGCATCGCCGGCCGGGCAGCGGGTCAGCTGCTCGGCGACGCCGTTCATGAACCGCACCCGGCCGGCGAGGTCGGTCGTGATGACGGCCTCGGCGATGCTGTCGAGTATCGTCGCGTAGGTGAGCTCGTGCTCCTCGAGCCGCGCCTCGATCGCGGCGCGCTGGATGGCCAGGTCCACGGCGACCAGCAGGCTCTCGACCTGGAACGGCTTCAGCACGTAGCCGAACGCCGCGCGCGTCTTGGCGCGCTGCAGCGTCGCCTGGTCGGAGTGCGCGGTCAGGTAGACGACCGGCACGCCGCAGCGATCGTAGATGGCCTGCGCCGCCTCGATGCCGTCGATCGCGCCCTTGAGGCGGATGTCCATCAGCACCAGCTGCGGCCGCGCCGCCGCCGCGAGCTCGATCGCGCCCGCACCGGTGTCGGTGACCGCGACGACGGTGTAGCCCGCCTCGGTCAGGCGCTCGCGGATCTCCTCCGCGATCAGCGCCTCGTCCTCCACGATCAGTATCCGTTCCGATCGCATCTCAGTCCCCTTCAGGTCGCGCGAGATTCCGCACCGTCAGCCGGGCCTCGGTGCCCGGCGCGCGTGCCACGAGCTCGAACTCGCCCCGGATCTGCCGCGCCAGCAGCTGCACGAGGCGCAGGCCGAGCGTGGCCTCGGCGCCGCCCGCGCCCGCGCCGCCCGGCCCGACGCCGTCGTCGGCGACGCTCAGCACGCAGCCGCCATCGAGGCGTCGCAGCGACAGGTGCACCGCGCCGCTGCGCCCGCCGGGGAAGGCGTGCTTGAGCGCGTTGGTCATGACCTCGTTGAGGATCAGTCCGAACGGCACCGCCTGCTCGATGTTGAGCGCCACCGGCTCGAGCTCGCTCGTCAGGCGCACCGCGCTGCCGCGCACGGCGTAGGTGCTCAGCAGCTGCCGGCACAGCGTCAGCGCATACTCGGCGAAGTCGACCGCCGACAGGCTCTCGGCGCGGTACAGCGCCTCGTGGACCATCGCCATCGCGCGCACGCGGTCCTGGCTCTCCTGCAGGATCTTGAGCGTCGGCCCGTCGCGCGTGTAGGTCGACTCGAGGTAGAACAGGCTCGACATCACCGCGAGATTGTTCTTGACGCGGTGATGGATCTCCTTCAGCAGCACCTCCTTCTCGCGCAGCGAATCGAGGATGCGCTGCTCGGCGTGCCGGCGCTCGGTGATGTCGCGGATCGCGCTCGAGGTCAGCGTACGGCCGCCGCTGTCCAGCGGGCTCAGGCTGATCTCGATCGGGAACTCGGTGCCGTCCTTGCGCCGGCCGTAGAGCTCGAGCCCGACGCCCATCGGCCGGACCCGCGGCGACCGGCAGTAGCGCGCCCGGTGCTGCGGATGCAGCCCGCGGAACCGTTCCGGGATCAGCGTCTCCACCGGCTTCGCCTGCAGCTCGAGGCGCGAATAGCCGAACAGGCTCTCCGTCTGGCTGTTGACGAGCACGATCTCGCCGCGGTCGTCGACGATCACCATCGCGTCGGGCGCGGCCTCGAGCAGGCCGCGGAACAGTTCCTCGGCGCGCCGCCGCTCGCTGAGGTCGCGCACCACCACCAGCACGAACGAGCCGTCGGCCGACTCGAGCGGGCTCAGCATGATGTCGGCGGGGAATTCGCTGCCGTCCTTGCGGCGGCCGAACAGCGTCAGCCCGCGCCCCATCGGCCGCAGCCGCGGCGCCGACCAGAATTCGCTGCGCTGGGTCGCGTGGCCGGCGCGCAGGCGCTGCGGAATGAGGCACTCGACCGTCGCGCCGCGCAGCTCCTCGGGCGTGTAGCCGAACAGCCGTTCGCTCTGCTGGTTCGCGCGCTCGATCCGTCCTGCGGCATCGACGACGAGGATGGCATCGGGCGCGGACTCGAAGATGCGCTGGTAGTGCTCCACTTCGCACCGTGGCTCGCTGATCGCCAGATCGCAGCGGGCCTGCTGCGGATCGATTCCGTTCGGCAAGACGCCCGGGTCGGGCCCGCGCCGCGGTCGCCGGCGTGGCCGGGCACGGCGCGCCGCCGCCGGCGCGCCCGGTCGCGGTCATTCTAGCGCTGCCGGCGCCCGGCAGCGGGCGATCGCCGGCGCGGTCCCGGGCCGCCGCGCCCGGGCGGCGACGCCGCCCCGGCAAGCCGCGGCGGCGCCGGCGTCAGAGGAGCCGCACGAGCTGCTTGCCGAGGTTCTCGCCGCGCAGCAGGCCGAGAAACGCCGCCGGCGCGTTCTCGAGGCCGACGGCGACCGTCTCGCGGTAGCGGAGCCGGCCGCTGATGACCGCGGCCGCGAGCTCGCTCGCCGCCCACGGCCAGAGGTCCTCGTGCTCGAAGACGATGAAGCCCTGCACCCGCAGGCGCGAGCGCAGGATCGGCCCCGGGTTCGTGATCGGCACCGGCGTGCCGTCGTAGCCCGCGATCAGGCCGCAGAGCGCGATGCGGCCGAACGGGTTCATGCGGCCGATCACCGCGTCGAGGCAGCGGCCGCCGACGTTCTCGAAGCAGGCGTCGACGCCGTCGGGCGCCGCCGCCGCGAGCGCGGCTTCGAGCGCCGGCGCGTCGGCGGCGGCCCGGTAGTCGATGCAGGCGTCGAAGCCGAGCTCGCCGACCACGTAGTCGCACTTCGCGCGGCCGCCCGCGATGCCGACCGCGCGGCAGCCGCGCGCCCGGGCGAGCTGGCCGACGACGCTGCCGACGGCGCCGGCGGCGGCGCTGACGACGAGCGTCTCGCCGGGCTTGGGCGCGAGAATCATCGACAGCCCGTACCAGGCGGTGACGCCCGGCATGCCGACCGGCCCGAGGTAGGCCGACAGCGGCAGCTGCGCCGTGTCGACCCGGCGCAGCCGCGCCGCGCCGGCGGCGTCGACCAGCGCGTACTCCTGCCAGCCGCCCATGCCGACGACGCGCTCGCCGACGGCGAAGGCGGGGTTGCGGCTCGCGACCACCTCGCCGGCGGTGCCCCCGATCATCACCTCGCCGAGCGCCTGCGGCGGGGCGTACGACCTCGCGTCGTTCATGCGGCCGCGCATGTACGGGTCGAGCGACAGCCAGTGGTGGCGCACCAGCAGCTGGCCCGGGCCCGGCTCCGGCACCGGTACCGCCTCGAGCGCGAAGTTGTCGGCGGCCGCGGCGCCGCGCGGGCGCGCGACGAGCAGGATCCGTCGGTTGATGGCGGGCATCGTAGCTCCCGGTCGTCGCGGCACAGGCCGGCGAGTCTAGACGAGCGGCGGCCGGCGCGCGTCAGGCGGCGCGCGCGGCGCCGGCGATCCCGAGGGAGTGGAGGATCCCGCGCGCCGCCTCGCGGCCCTCGAACACCGCGGTCACGACCAGGTCGCTGCCGCGCACCATGTCGCCGCCGGCGAACACCCGCGGGTTCGTGGTCGCGAACGGCCGCAGCGCGTCGGCGGCGACCCGCACCCGGCCGTCGGCGTGCAGCTGGATGCCGTGCGCCGCGAGCCACGGCGGCGGGCTCGGGCTGAAGCCGAAGGCGACGATGACCGTGTCGGCCTCGAGGGTCTGCTCGCTGCCCGGGATCGGCTCGGCGACGCGCCGGCCGCGCGGACCGGGCGCGCCGAGGCGCGTCTGCACGACCCGCACGCCGGTGACGCGCTCGCCGCCGACGATCGCGACCGGCTGGCGGTTGAACAGGAAGCGCACGCCCTCTTCCCGGCTGTTCTTGTAGTCGCGCCGCGAGCCCGGCATGTTCTCCTCGTCGCGGCGGTAGGTGCAGGTGACGCTCGCCGCGCCCTGGCGGATCGCGGTGCGGTTGCAGTCCATCGCCGTGTCGCCGCCGCCGAGCACGACGACGCGCTGGCCGGCGAGGTCGATCGCGCGGTCGGCGAGGCCGAGCTCGCGGCGGATGTTGGCAACGAGGTACGGCAGCGCCTCGACGACCCCGGGCAGATCCTCGCCCGGGAAGTTGCCGCGGACGTAGCCGTAGGTGCCCATGCCGAGGAAGACCGCGTCGTGCTCGGCGAGCAGCGCCTCGAACGGCAGGTCCGTGCCGATCTCGACGCCGAGCCGGAACTCGACGCCCATCTCCTCCATCAGCGCGCGGCGCGTCTCGACGACTTCCTTCTCGAGCTTGAACGGCGGGATGCCGAAGGTCAGCAGCCCGCCGATGCGCGGGTAGCGGTCGTAGACCACCGGCCGGACGCCGTGCCGCACGAGGATGTCGGCGCAGCCGAGGCCGGCGGGGCCGGCGCCGACGATCGCGACGCGCCGCCCGGTGGGGCGCACGTGCGACAGGTCGGGCCTCCAGCCGGCCTTCAGCGCCTCGTCGGTGATGTACTTCTCGATCGCGCCGATCGTGACCGCGCCGAGGCCGTCGTTGAGGGTGCAGGCGCCCTCGCACAGCCGGTCCTGCGGGCAGATGCGGCCGCACATCTCCGGCAGCGAGTTCGTCTGGTGCGACAGCTCGGCCGCCTCGAACAGCTTGCCCTGCTCGATCAGCTTGAGCCAGTTGGGGATGTAGTTGTGGACCGGGCACTTCCACTCGCAGAACGGATTGCCGCAGGCGAGGCAGCGCCCGGCCTGCTGGCCCGCCGCAGTGGCGTCGAACGGCGCGTAGATCTCGCGGAACTCCCGCACGCGCGCCGCGACCGGCAGCTTGGCCGGCTCGGCGCGCGGCAGGTCGAGGAACTGCAGGTGCTTGTCGGCCATCAGGCGGCTCGCCGCAGGTTCTCGAGCAGCGTGTCGATCGCCGCCGCCTTCGGCTTGACCAGCCAGAACTTGCCGAGGAAGGTGCGGAAGTCGTTGACGATCTCCGCGCCCCAGCGGCTGCCGGTCTCGCGCACGTGGCTGTCGATCAGGCCGCGCAGGTGGTGCAGGTTCTGCTCCAGGCCCTCGACCGAGATGCGGTGGATGTCGACCAGCTCGTGGTTGTAGCGGTCGACGAAGTCGCGGTCGAGGTCGAGCACGTAGGCGAAGCCGCCGGTGAGGCCGGCGCCGAAATTGAGGCCGGTGCGGCCGAGCACGCAGACCACGCCGCCGGTCATGTACTCGCAGCAGTGATCGCCGGCGCCCTCGATGACCGCGAGCGCGCCGGAGTTGCGCACCGCGAAGCGCTCGCCCGCCGAGCCTGCGGCGAAGAGCTCGCCGCCGGTCGCGCCGTAGAGGCAGGTGTTGCCCATGATGGGCGACTCGTGCGCGAGGAAGGTGGAGCCGCGCGGCGTCCGGAGCACGATGCGCCCGCCCGCCATGCCCTTGCCGACGTAGTCGTTGGCGTCGCCCTCGAGGTACAGGTGCAGGCCGCCGGCGTTCCAGACGCCGAAGCTCTGGCCCGCGGAGCCCGTCAGGCGCACGGTGATCGGCTGGTCGCTCATGCCGAGGTCGCCATGGCGGCGCGCGATCTCGCCGGAGACGCGCGCGCCGATCGAGCGATGCCGGTTGGATACCTCGTACTCGTAGCTGCCGCCGGACTTGGCCTCGATCGCGCCCTGCATGTCGCGCACCATCCGCTCGGCGAGCTCGCCCCGGTCGAAGGGCTCGTTGCGCGGCTCGAGGCAGTACTGCGGCTTGTCGGGCGCGAGCCCGGCGGTCGACAGGATCGGCGTCAGGTCGAGCTTCTGCTGGCGCGGCGTCTCGCCGGGCAGGATGCGCAGGTACTCGGTGCGGCCGATCAGGTCCGCCAGCCGGCGCACGCCGAGGCTCGCCATCAGCTCGCGGCATTCCTCGGCGACGAAGCGGAAGTAGTTGACGACCATCTCCGGCAGGCCGACGAAGTAGCGCTTGCGCAGCACCTCGTGCTGGGTCGCGACGCCGGTGGCGCAGTTGTTGAGGTGGCAGATCCTGAGGTACTTGCAGCCGAGCGCGACCATCGGCGCCGTGCCGAAGCCGAAGCTCTCGGCGCCGATCACCGCCGCCTTGATCACGTCGAGGCCGGTCTTGAGGCCGCCGTCGGTCTGCAGCCGGACGCGGTGGCGCATCTCGTTGATCCTGAGCGTCTGGTGCGTCTCGGCGAGGCCGAGCTCCCACGGCGTGCCGGCGTACTTGATCGACGACAGCGGGCTCGCGCCGGTGCCGCCGTCGTAGCCGGAGATCGTGATCAGGTCGGCGTAGGCCTTGGCGACGCCGGCGGCGATCGTGCCGACGCCGGGCTCGGCGACCAGCTTGACCGAGACCAGCGCCCGCGGGTTCAGCTGCTTGAGGTCGAAGATCAGCTGTGCCAGGTCCTCGATCGAGTAGATGTCGTGGTGCGGCGGCGGCGAGATCAGGCCGACGCCCGCGCGCGCGAACCGGAGGCGCGCGATCATCTCGTTGACCTTGTGGCCCGGCAGCTGGCCGCCCTCGCCGGGCTTGGCGCCCTGCGCGATCTTGATCTGCAGTACCTCGGCGGACAGCAGGTACTCCGGCGTCACGCCGAAGCGGCCGCTCGCGACCTGCTTGATCTTCGAGTTCTTCTCGGTGCCGTAGCGCGCCGGGTCCTCGCCGCCCTCGCCCGAGTTCGAGCGCGCGCCGAGGCGGTTCATCGCGATCGCGAGCGCCTCGTGCGCCTCCGGCGACAGCGCGCCGAGCGACATCCCCGCCGAGTCGAAGCGCCGGAGGATCTCCTCGACGGGCTCGACCTCGGCGAGCGGGACCGGCGCCGCGCGCGGGTTGAGCGCAAAGAGGTCCCGGAGGCACGACGCCGGCCGGCCGTTGACCAGCGCGGCGTACTGCCGGTACTGGTCGTAGTCGCCGGTCACCACCGCCGCCTGCAGCGTCGCGACCACGTCCGGGTTGTACATGTGGTACTCGCCGCCGTGCACGTACTTCAGCAGCCCGCCCTGCGCGACCGGCGCCAGCGGATCCCAGGCGGCGGCGGCGAGCGCGCGCTGGTCGGCCTCGAGGTCGGCGAAGTCGGCGCCCTGGATCCGGCTGACGGTGCCGGGGAAGCACTGCGCCACGACCTCGTCGCTGAGGCCGACGATCTCGAACAGCTGCGAGCTGCGGTAGCTCGCGATCGTCGAGATGCCCATCTTCGACATGATCTTGAACAGCCCCTTGCGCAGGCCGCGCCGGTAGCTGCGACCGAGCTCGGCGCGCGTCTCGGCGCTCATGCCGACCGCGCCGCTGCGCATCATGTCGAACAGCGTCTGGTAGGCCATGTACGGGTAGACGGCGGTCGCGCCGTAGCCGATCAGGCAGGCGAAGTGGTGCGGGTCGCGCGCCGTGCCGGTCTCGATCAGCAGGTTGCACTTGCAGCGCAGGCCGGTCTGCACCAGGCGGTGGTGGACCGCGCCGGTCGCGAGCAGCGCCTGGATCGGCACCTTGCCGCGCACCAGGTAGCGGTCGGACAGCAGCAGCACCAGCCGGCCGGCGCGTACCGCCGCCTCGGCCTGGTCGCAGATGCGCACGATCGCCTCGCTCAGCCTCTCGTCGGCCGGGTGCTGCAGGTCGACGAACTCGTGCGTCAGCCCGAACTCCTTGTGGGCCAGGATCTGCCTGAGCTTGCGCTGCGACAGGATCGGCGAGTTGAGCACGATCTGGCGCGCGTGCTCGGGCGCCGGCGCGAACACGTTGCACTCGGGGCCGATCTGCGTCTGCAGGCTCATGACCACCGTCTCGCGCAGCGGGTCGATCGGCGGGTTGGTCACCTGCGCGAACTGCTGGCGGAAGTAGTCGTACAGCGAGCGGATCCGGTGCGACAGCACCGGCATCGGCGTGTCGTCGCCCATCGAGCCGACCGCCTCGCTCTCGTCCTCGGCGAGCACGCGGATGATCTCGTCGCGCTCCTCGGCCGTGACGTTGAACATCTTCTGGTAGAGGCCGAGCGTGTCGCGGTCCATCGGCTCGGCGGCGAGCCGGGCGTCGATGAGGTCGCTCTCGAGGTAGCGCACGCCCTTCTTGAGCCAGGCCTTGTAGGGGTGGCGCGCCTTCAGCACCTGGTCGACGCGCCCGGAGTCCATGAGCTCGCCGGTCTGCAGGTCGAGCGCCAGGATCTCGCCCGGCCCGAGCTTGCCCTTGCGCACGACGTCCTCGGGCCGGTAGCCCCAGACGCCGATCTCGGAGGCGACCGTCAGGTGGCGGTCCTTGGTGATGACCCAGCGGGCGGGCCGCAGGCCGTTGCGGTCGAGCGTGCAGGCCGCGTAGCGGCCGTCGGTCAGCACGATGCCGGCCGGCCCGTCCCACGGCTCCATGTGCGGCGAGTAGAACTCGTAGAAGGCGCGCAGGTCCGGGTCGATCGTGTCGACGGTCTGCCACGCCGGCGGGATCAGGATCCGCATCGCGTGCAGCACGTCGAGGCCGCCCATCAGCAGCACCTCGAGCATGTTGTCGAGCGTCTGCGAGTCGGAGCCGGTCAGCGACACGAGCGGCTGGATGTCGGACAGATCCGGCAGGAACGGCGAGCGGAACAGCGGCCCGCGCGCGACCGCCCAGTGGCGGTTGCCCGAGATCGTGTTGATCTCGCCGTTGTGCGCGAGGAAGCGGTACGGGTGGGCGAGCCGCCACTGCGGCAGCGTGTTGGTCGAGAAGCGCTGGTGGAACACCGCGACCGAGCTCTCGAGCCGCTCGTCGGCGAGATCGGGATAGAACTCGGTCAGGTGCTGGGGCATGACCATGCCCTTGTAGACGAGCGTGCTCGCCGACAGCGACGGCATGTAGAACACGGGGTCCTTGTGCTCGAGCGCCTTCTCGGTGCGCCGCCGCGCCAGGAACAGCCGCCGGTTGAAGCTGGCCTCGTCGATGTCGTCGAGGCAGCTGACGAACACCTGCTCGATGCGCGGCAGCGTGCGCAGCGCCTCGGCGCCGCAGGCCGCGGGGTTCGTCGGCACGCTGCGCCAGCCGGCGACCACCAGCCCCTCACGGCGGATCTGCGCCTCGAGCGCCGCCTTGGCGCGCTGCGCGACGTCCTCGTAGCTCGACAGGAACGCGATGCCGGTCGCGAAGCGCAGCCCGAGCGACAGGCCCGCCTCGGCCGCGACCGCGCGCAGGAAGCGCTCCGGCTTCTTGAGCAGCAGCCCGCAGCCGTCGCCGGTCTTGCCGTCGGCGGCGACCGCGCCGCGGTGGGTGAGCCGGTTGAGCGAGCCGATCGCCGTCGCAACCAGCCAGTGGCTCGGCTGATCGTCGAGGCTCGCGATCAGGCCGAAGCCGCAGCTGTCGCGCTCGTGGGCCGGGTGATAG
>Ga0335084_10006930_pt1 | contig 11278 bp, 13 predicted proteins | sample Lox_Sample_44_FD_206721 | JGI IMG/M metagenome (GOLD analysis project Ga0335084, IMG submission 206721) | Soil microbial communities from Loxahatchee National Wildlife Refuge, Florida, United States - Lox_Sample_4.4 | ecosystem: Environmental > Terrestrial > Soil > Wetlands | place: USA...
AGGTGTACCTCGGGAGCGGGCATGCTTGAGGTGACGGGCCTGAATGCGTCCTACGGGCGCGCGCAGATCCTCTTCGACCTTGCATTCGAGGCGCGCGCGGGCGAAGTGGCCGTGCTGCTCGGGCGCAACGGCGCCGGCAAGTCCACCACGCTCAAGAGCCTGATCGGCCTGGTGCGCCCCCAAGGGGGCGAAGTGCGCCTTGGCGACCGACCCATCCAGCGCCTGCAGCCGTTCCAGATCGCGCGCCTGGGGCTCGGCTACGTGCCGGAAGACCGACGCATCTTCACCGACCTGACCGTGGCGGAGAACCTGGAAGTCGGCCGGCAGCCGCCGCGCGAGGGTGCCCCCTCTTGGACGCCGGAACGGCTCTACGACCTGTTTCCCAACCTCGGACGCCTGCAGGATCGCCTGGGCGGGCGCATGTCGGGCGGCGAGCAGCAGATGCTCACCATCGCACGCACGCTGATGGGCAACCCGCGCGCGATCCTGCTGGATGAGCCTTCCGAAGGCCTGGCGCCGCTGATCGTGGAGCAGATGGCGCGCACCATCCGCGAGCTGAAGCGGGAGGGGCTGACGGTGCTTCTCTGCGAGCAGAACCTGCATTTCGCACGGCAGGTGGCCGACCGGGCCTACGTGATCGAGAAAGGCCACGTGCGGCGCGCGGGCAAGATGGAGGAGATCGAGGAGGAGTACCGCGCCGTATGAGCTGGATTGCGGGCATCGATGTCGGCGGCACCTTCACCGACCTGATCGCGGTGGAGGCCGCGAGCGGCCAGGTGCGGCTCGCCAAGGTGCCGACCACGCCGGAGAACCAGGCCTTCGGCGTGATCGCAGCGCTGGAAGAGGCCGGCATCGCGTTGAGCGAGCTGGCGCTGGTCGTGCACGGCACGACGACCACCACGAATGCGCTCCTTGAGCGCAAGCTGGCGAAGACGGGCCTCATCACCACCAAGGGATTCCGCGACGTCCTGGAACTGGGGCGCCGCACGCGGCCGCGCCCCTACGGCCTCATCGGCTGGTTCGAGCCGCTCATTCCCCGCGAGCTGCGCCTGGAAGTTCCCGAACGGATGGATGCGGAGGGAATTCCGGTCGTGCCGCTTGACGAGGCCGCGGTGCGCGCGGCTGTCAGCCGCCTGGTCGAGGCCGGCTGCGAGTCGCTGGTGATCCACTTCCTGCACAGCTACATCAACCCGGCGCACGAGCGGCACGCGCTCGAGATTGCGCGCGAGACCTGGCCGAACCGCTACATCACGGCGGGCCACACGCTGCTTTCGGAGTACCGCGAGTACGAGCGCGGCGTCACCGCCACGGTGAACGCCTGCGTGCAGCCTGTGCTCGACCGCTACCTCGAGCGCCTGCGCTCGGAGCTGCAACGCCGCGGGTTCACCAAGGACCTGCTCGTGATGCAAGGCAACGGCGGCACCGTGTCCTCGACGATCGTCGCCGAGGGAGCAGCCAACACGGTCATGTCCGGACCGGCCTCGGGCGTGATCGCCGCCGCCTACTCAGCTGCCGCAGCCGGATTTCCCAACGCGATCACCTACGACATGGGGGGCACCTCTACGGACGTGGGCCTGATCCGCGATGCCGTGCCGGAGGTCTCATCGGAGCTCGAGCTCGAATACGCGATGCCGGTGCACGTGCCAATGGTCGACGTGCACACGATCGGCGCCGGTGGCGGCTCGATCGCCTTCATCGGCGAGGACGGCATGCTGCGAGTGGGCCCGCGCAGCGCCGGCGCCCATCCCGGCCCCATCTGCTACGGGCGCGGTGGCATCGAGCCCACCATCACCGACGCCAATCTCCTGCTTGGCCGCCTTAATCCGCACGCGCTCCTCGGCGTCAAAGGAGCCGCCGACCTCGATCGCGTCCGGCAATTGATGCTGGAGAAGATCGGCAAGCCGCTTGGGCTTGACGCGGCGCAAGCGGCAGCCGCGATCGTGCGCATTGCCAACGACAAGATGGCGGGCGCGGTGCGCATGGTGTCGCTCGCCCGGGGACACGACCCGCGCGACTTCGTGCTGTTTCCGTTCGGCGGCGCGGGGCCGCTGCATGCAGCCGCACTGGCGAAAGAACTCGGGATTCCGAGGCTCTTGATACCCGCGCGGCCCGGAATCACTAACGCCTTGGGGTGCGTCGTCGCCGACCTCCGGCACGACTTCGTGAATACTGTGAATAAACCTGTTCAAGATATTGATATAAATCATATTACATCGATCATTCAGGCGCAGATCGAGGCCGGGAAGAACCTCCTCCAGCGCGAAGGCGTGGCGGTCGAGGGCATCCGCCTGCTGCACAGCGCCGACATGCAGTTTCAGGGGCAGAGCCACATGTTGAGCGTGTCCCTGCCTGGCGCTACCGTGACGCGGGACGAACTGCAGCGGCTGTTCGAGAAGGCCTACTGGACGCGCTTCGAGGTCGAGTTGCCGGAGATCCGCGCCATGCTCGTCAACCTGCACACGGCGGTAATCGGCCTGCGCCCGCGGCTGGACCTTTCACTACTGAACGAGCGCGCCGCGCCGCGCGCAGCGCCGAAAACCTCCCGGCCGGTGTGGTTTGAGGGCGGTTTTCGCGAGACTGCGGTTTACCGCAGGGAATCCTTGCCCGCGGAAATCGACGGCCCGGCGATCATCGAGCAACTGGACTGCACGACCGTCCTGGAGCCCGGCAATCGCCTCGCCGTGGACAAGTTCGGCAACCTCCTGGTGGAGATATGAATCGCGGCCTGCTCCTCACCATGACGGAGCCTCCCGCACCCATGGAGGAGGAATTCAACGCTTGGTACGACGAAGAGCATCTGCCCGAGCGCCTTGCCGTTCCGGGTTACCGCTCGGCGCGTCGCTGGCTCGCCGACGGCAAGCCCGGCGACGGAAAGTATCTCGCGACCTACGAGCTGGATTCGGCGAGCGTGCTGCAGTCGAATGCCTACTTGCAGCGCCTGAACAACCCCACGCCCTGGACGAAGCGCTGCCTCAAGGCGTGCGTCGTCTTCCGCCGGTGGGCCTGCGAGCAGTCGCACCCGGGCGGTGCCGATCCGCATCCGAGTGCCATGGCGCTGCTTTTTTGCGCCGGCAACGTGGCCTATGAGAAGACCGTGGCCGGCGCGCTGCAGGCACGGCGCTTCGTCGACCAGGAAGGCAAGCCGCGCCACGTGACGCTGGTCGAACTCGCCGCGCCGGCGCCGCTGCCACGAGACTCCGGATGGGAATTCCGTCTTTACCGCGCCTACGCGCCGGAGAGATAGCGCGGGCGCGCGCGCTCCTGGTTCTCTTACTCCACCTTGGCGCCAGAAGCGCGAATCGCCGCCTCGATCTGCGGCGTTTCGGCGGCGATCTCGGCCGCAAAAGCCTCCGGCGACGCGGAAGGCGACGCGTCCATGCCCTGCTGCGCGATCCGGTCGCGGATATCCTGCTTGGCGAGTCCTTTCGCGGCAGCAGCGTGCACGCGCCGCACGATGTCGGCGGGCGCGCCGGCCGGGGCGTACAGCCCGAACCAGAAGGTGGACTCGAACGGCACCCCCGCCTCCTCCGACCCCGGTATCCCGGGGATCGAGGGCGAGCCCTTGCGCATGCTCACCACCAGCGGCCGCATGCGTCCCCCTTTGATGAATCCGGTAACCGTAGGCGAAGTCGCAAACATCACCTGCGTATCGCCGGCGATCAGCGACTGCGACGCCGGGCCGCCGCCCTTGAACTGGATGGTCGTGAACTTGACGCCAGCCGCCGCCTCGAATGCCGCAGCCGCGAGATGCGGCGCCGAGCCAAAGCCGGCCGAGGCGTTGAACAGCTTGCCGGGGTTCGCCTTGGCGTAGGCAACGAGGCCTTGCAGATCCTTGAACGGCGTGTCGTTGTTCACCACGAGAATCGTGGTGCCGATCGCGACGCGGCAGATGGGAGTGAAATCCTTCTGATCGTAAGCAAGGTTCTTGTAAAGGTTCTTGTTGATGGCATGGTTGCCCTGGTTGAGCAGCGTGTAGCCGTCGGGCGCCGACTTGGCGACGAATTCCGAGGCGATCGAGCCCCCGGCCCCGGGCTTGTTCTCCACGATCACCGCAACCCCGAGCTCCTTGGCGAGCTCATCGGCGATCAGGCGCGTGGTGAAATCGCCCGAGCCGCCCGGCGGATAGCCGACCACCAGCCGGATCGGCTTGTTCGGATAGCCTTGTGCCGCGGCAGCGCCGCAGAACAGCGCGAGGGCCGCGATCGCGAGCGCCCGCATTGCCTACCTCCCGTTGAACACGGGCTTGCGTTTTTCCATGAACGCCTTGCGGCCTTCCTTGTGATCTTCGCTGGCAAAGCAGGTCTCGACCATTTTCACCGCGCGCGCCATGTCGCGCTCGCCCGCGTCCTTCAGGCCTTGCTGCACGGCGAACTTGGCGGCTGCAACCGTAAGCGGCGCATTCTCCGCGATCATTTCGCAGGTCTCGGCCACAGCGCGCTCGAGCTGGGCCGCCGGCACCACGCGGCTGACGAAGCCCATGCGCAGCGCCTCCTGCGCGTCGAACTTGCGCGCCGTGAAGAAGATGTCGGCAGTGTTGGCCGCCCCGATGACGTTCATGAAGCGGCGCACGCCCGTGGGGCTGTAGCCCAGGCCCAGGCGCGCCGCCGGCATGCGGAACACCGCATCGTCCGCGCAGATGCGCAGGTCGCAGGCGGCCGCGAAACCGAGGCCGCCGCCGATGCAGATGCCGCGAATACGCGCCAGCACCGGCTTCGCGCAGCCCATCGGCGCGAGGTAGGCCTTCTCCACCGCCTTGTTGTACTCGGCCTGCGCTTCAGCGGTGCCGCGCAGCTTTTCGAACTGCGAGATGTCCGCCCCGGAGATAAAGGCCTTGTCGCCGTCCCCGGCAATGACGATGACGCGCACCGACGGATCTGCGTCGAGCGCGCCGAGCGTCGCTGGCACGGCGCTCCACATGTCGTAGGTCACCGCGTTCATTTTCGCGGGGTTGGAGAAAAGGACGGTGGCCACCGCCCCGTCGCGTCGCGTGATGAGTTCCGCCATGCGCGCATGATACGCAAGTAGAATGCAAAATCCATGGGCGCTTCGCTCGACCCGATCACGCTGAGCGTGATCCAGAACGGCCTGCAGCAGGTCTGCAACGAGATGGACCTGGCGTTCTGCCGCTCGGCCTTCAGCCCGGTCATCTCGGAAGGCATGGACCGTTCCGACGGCATCTATGCGCGCGAAGACGGCGCCTTGATTGCCCAGGGCGAGCTGGGGCTGCCGGTGTTCGTCGGCACCATGCAGTACTCCTCGCGCGCGGTCATCGAGCGCGTGCGGGCGAACGGCTGGACAGTGGACCCGGGCGACGTGTTCATCGTCAACGACCCGTACCTCGGCGGCACGCACCTGATGGACGTGCGTTTCGTGAAGCCGTTCTTCTATCGCAGCGCGCTGTGGTGCTGGCTCGCCAACACCGGGCACTGGCCGGATATCGGCGGCATGGTGCCGGGCGGCTTCTCGGCGAACGCCACCGAGGTCGAGCAGGAAGGCCTGCGCCTGCCGCCGGTAAAGCTGTTCAAGAAGGGCATGATGGACCAGGAAATCCTCTCCATCATCTTGTCCAACATCCGCATCGCGGACCAGAGGATCGGCGACATCAAGGCACAGGCTGCCGCGCTCACGGTAGGCGAGAAGCGCCTCACGACGCTGCTGGATCGCTACGGCGCAGGCACGGTGGACGAGGCGATCGCAGAGCTGCGCCGCCGCGCGGAGCAGCAGATGCGCGCAAAGATCGCCACGATTCCCGAGGGCCGGTACGAGGGGCATGCCATCGTCGATTCCGATGGCGTAGTGAACGAACCGCTGCACATCCGGGTGGTCGTTACGCGGACGCAGGAAAACGACCTGCGGTTCGACCTGTCGCAGTCCTCCCCGCCCTGCAAGGGACCGATGAACTCGGTGATCGCGACCACGCGCAGCTCCGTGTACCTCGCGATCAAGCACATCTTTCCCGATGTGCCGATCAACGCCGGTACTTTCGAGCCGCTAAAGATCGCCGATCCCGAGGGCACGTTCCTCTACGCGCGCTACCCGCGGCCGGTCTCGGGGTGCGCGGCCGAAGTCAGCCAGCGCATTGCCGAGGCGGTGTTCAATGCGCTGACCGCCGCGATCCCGGAGCAGCTGTTCGCGGCCCCGGCGGGCACGTCGGGAAACCTAGCGATCGGCGGGCACGACCCCAAGCGCGGGCGCTCCTACGTCATGTATCTGTTCACCGGCGGCGGCTACGGCGGCAGCGCGCTCTCCGACGGCATCTCGAATGGCTGCTCCACCATCGGCATCTCGAAAATGCCGCCCATCGAGGTGATGGAGCAGTACTACCCCGTGCTGTTCGACGAATTCTCGCTCTATGAAGGCTCGGGCGGCGCCGGCGAGCATCGCGGCGGCTTCGGCGTCAACTACGCGATCCGCGTGCGCCGCGGACCGGCGCGCGCTTCCATGGTCATGGATCACGGGCGCACCGGCCCCCTGGGTGCCCTCGGCGGCGCCGAAGGTGGCGTCAACAAGGTGGCGGTGGAAATCGCGGGCAGGCAGTACCGACCGCCGCACCTGTCGAAGGACCAGGACATCCAGCTTTCGCCCGGCGACTGCATCCGCGTCTCGACGCCGGGAGGCGGCGGCTACGGTGATCCGCTCCAGCGCGACCCGGCGAAGGTGGCGCGCGATGTGGCCAGGGGCTACTACAGCCGGGATGAGGCCGAACTCCGGTTCGGCGTGCGGTTCCGGCCCGACGGCACGGCCTACCGCTAGCCGCGAGCGAGCAGGCGCATCGCCTCGTCGCCGCGCAGCGTGTAGATGGTCGCGCCGCAGACGGCGAGTATGGGAAGCACGAACAGGGCAAGGCTCAAGGCGAGTGCCCTGCGCTGTGCCGCCCCGGCCGCGCGCAAGCGCTTGTAAGCGGACTGCAAGGTGAGCACCGCGAGCACCCAGCAGAAGAACTCCAGGAGCCCTCTGCTCCACGGCTCGAGCAGCAGCACGCCGATTCCCCCGGCCAGTCCGAGCAGCCAAATGCCGAAGAGCAGCGCATCTTCCAGGGCACGCGCGGCCAGCTGGGCGCGCTCGGCCTCGCCCTGCAAGTGCAATCCGGCCACGAGATAGGCACCCACCAGCAAGGCTGCCGTACTGACTATCGTGTACAGCCAGCCGACAACCAGCAGCGGAAGCTCACCCATTCCGCTACCTCAGCTCAGTAGCGGTACGGCTCCGCGCATTTGACGATCTCGATAGTGCTGCCGAGGTCGAGGCAGTGGCGCGCGTCCTCGTGCATCATGGCAGGCATCTTCTTGCCAGTGGTCGCGGCGGTCTTGGTGGCCTTGGGATGGCCAGATTGGACCACCATTCCGGCTGGCTTCGGGGCAGCGGTCTGCGCAAGCGCCTGACTGGCGGGCAAAACCGCGAGTAGCGCCGCAAGAGTCACTCCTAAGGCCTTGTTTGTCATGGTACTGACCTCTTTCGGAAACTGCAGGCTCCCATGCTAGAACCATCCCGTGCCGGAAGCAAATCGGCTGCTACCCTTCGCGCGATGCGCACCCTCACCCCCTACGCTTGGCTGTCTATTGCCGCCGCCCTGATAACCATGGCGCTCAAGGGGCTGGCCGCCTGGTTCACAGGGTCGGTGGGGCTGCTGTCCGATGCGCTGGAGTCTTTCGTCAATCTCGGAGCGGCCCTGCTCGCCCTCTGGATGCTCAGGGTCGCGGCCGAGCCGCCGGACGAGAAGCACCCCTTCGGCTACAGCAAGGCGGAGTATTTTTCGGCAGTTGTCGAAGGCGCCCTGATTGTCGCCGCCGCGGCCGCCATCGTCGGCACCGCCGTGCCGCGGCTGATCGAGCCGCAGCCGATCGAGTCGTTCGGCATGGGCCTGGCCATTTCGCTCGCTGCGACCGCCATCAACCTGGGCGTCGCGCTTTCTCTATTGCGCGCTTCCAAGACGCACCATTCGGTCGCGCTCGAGGCCGACGCGCACCATCTGCTGACTGACGTGTGGACCTCCCTCGGCATCGTGGCCGGCGTCGGCGCCATCGCGCTCACCGGCTGGCTGGTCTTCGACCCGTTGATCGCGATCGCGGTGGCCGTGTACATCGTGTGGACGGGCGTGAGCGTCATGCGGCGATCGCTGCTCGGCCTGATGGACCGCGCACTTCCCGAAGGCGAGCTGGACGCGATTCGCGGCATCCTCGAGGCGTACAAGTCGAGCGGCCTCGACTATCACGCGCTGCGCACGCGGCGCGCCGGCCGCTACCGGCTGGTCGAGCTGCACCTGCTCGTCCCCGGCGTCATGTCGGTGCGCGACGGGCACCACGTTGCAGAGGAAATCGAGGCGCGTATCCGCGCCGCGTTCCCCGGAACTGCTGTCCTCACGCATCTGGAGCCCATCGAGGACCAGCAGTCTTACCTGGACCAGGACCTGTTCCGCTAGGCGAGACGGCCGGCTCAGATCGCCGGCAGGCCGAATAGCCGGCGTGCATACTCGTCCGGCTTCTGCTTGAAGGCGAGCGCGACCACCTCGAGGTTGCCTGTCGTGCTGAAGACGACTGGGAAGCCGCAGCCCTCCAACATGCGCACGAGGGATTTCTGTGTGAATCCTGTCTTGTGCGCGAAGAAGTCGTTGCCGCTGCGCTCGATCTCAAGCCCGTAGCCGTAGAACACGTCGCGCACCGTGATCGGGCCTGCGGGCGACTGGTAGAGCACGTCATCGATGTCCATCGACTTCTGCACGACCTGCCGCATCACCTCGCCCATGTCAGGCACGCGGATGTGGGCAAAGCCCTGGAGATTCAGCACGTGTCGAAACCCGGCAAGGACCTTCGGTACCTCGTGGCGGTAGTAGTGCTCGAGATTGTGCGAGCAGTACACCGCGTCGTAGGCCGCGCCCGGCAACGTGGCAAGTGCGCGCGCGTCGCATAGCACATCCGGCTTGCCGCGCGGGTCGATGTCCAGCAGGACGCTTTCCCAGCCCTGATAGTTTTCGGGCAGCGGGATGTCCTTGCTGTTTCCGCCCACGTTCAGCACCTTGCGCATGCCGCTATTGCCCCATGGCATTCTCGCGCGGCACTTTCCGCCTATGGGCTGCCGCGTCTCCCGTGACTACCTCATAATTATATTTGGGGGGATTGGTGGCGCTGCTGCTCGCGTGGTAGCCGTGCGGCCTGCTCGTAGAAAGGACGTGTCATGCGCAGGGCTGCTTTTGTCGCAATGCTTGGGCTGGTTCCGGTATTGGCGCTTGCTCAGGCGACGAAGGCCGAGCTCGCCTGCAAGTCCACAGGCACGGATTTCGTCTACGACTGCACCATCCGGCTGGCGCGTGGCGGGAAACCGCTGGAGCGCGCGCAAGTCACCATTGGCGCAGACATGCCCTCGATGCCGATGGCGCACATCGTGAAGCCGGTCAAAGCGCAGGCAGGACAGGCGCCTGGGGAGTACCGGGCGAAGCTGGACCTGGAGATGCTTGGCGTTTGGGCAGTGACGTTGCGCCTGTCGGGACCAGTGCGCGGGCAGCTGATCCTGCACTACGAATTCGACAGCGAGGGCGCGACGCCGGTTAATTGATGAAGCATCTTCCCTTCAAGCAGGTGGACGTCTTCACGGCGAAACCGTTTCTCGGCAATCCCGTGGCAGTGGTGATCGGCGCCGAGAGCCTCGGCACCGAGGAGATGCAGCGCATCGCCGGCTGGACGAATCTCTCGGAAACGACGTTCTTGCTCCCGCCGACCGTGCCGGGCGCTGGCTACAGGCTGCGCATCTTCACGCCGCGCCGCGAGTTGCCGTTCGCAGGGCATCCTACGATCGGCAGCGCCCACGCGGCGCTCGAGAGCGGGTTCGCAAAGGCAGTCGACGGCAGGCTCAAGCAGGAGTGCGGCGCCGGATTGCTCGAACTTACGGTCGAGGAGAGAACCGGGACGCGACATATCTTCGTCAAGGCGCCGGCGCCCAAGATCACGCCGGTCGAGACCCCGCTCTTCGGCAAAGCGCGCGCCCTGCGCATTGATGTTGGCCCCGTATGGGTGGTGGTGGACATGGGCGAGGCGCGCAAAGTGGAAGCGCTCGTGCCCGACATGGCGGCGATCACCGAACTGTCGAACGCCTTGGATGCAAGCGGTGCCACGGTCTTCGGGCGCTCGGGCAGCACCGATGCGCCGATCCATGTGCGCTCCTTCGCGCCCGCTCACGGCATACCGGAAGATCCCGTGTGCGGCAGCGGCAACATCTCGGTTGCGGCTTACCTGCGTGAGACTGGACTGCTCAAAGAGTTCGGCCTGAACTACGTTGCGCGCCAAGGCATGCAGGTGGGTCGCGACGGCCGCGTGCAGGTACGCGTCAGCGCAGACGCGATCCGCATCGGCGGCGAGGCCGTGACTTGCGTGGACGGAAAGCTGCGCGTCGCCTAGAGGATCTTGCAGGCCTCGTCGAAAGCAAGGCGCGGATTGCGCGGAAAGATCTTGGCTGGATCCGCCTTGCCGAGATTGATGAGGAAGTTCGACTTCCAGCGGCCGTCCGGAAAGAACGCGGCATCCACCTTTGCATTGTCGAAGCCGGACATCGGCCCGCAGTCCAGGCCGAGCGCGCGCGCGGCGATGATGAAATAGGCGCCCTGCAGCGAGCCGTTTCTCAGCGCTACGCGGTCCACCATCGCCTTCTTCTGCTCGCCCTCGAAGGCGTCCTTCGCCTTCGGGTTGTTGGGAAAGGTCTTCGGCAGGTTCTCGTAGAAGCGCGAGTCGTAGGCGATGATCGCGGTCACTTGCGTCTTCATGGTCTTGTCGAGGTTGCCCGGGCTGAGCGCCGGCGCGAGCTTCTCCTTCGCCGCCTTCGAGCGCACGAATACGATGCGCATCGGCTGCGTGTTCAAGGTCGTCGGTCCCCACTTCATCAGGTCATAGACCTGGCGCAGCTTCTCGTCGCTGACGGGCGCGTCGAGAAAGCCCTGCGGCGTGTGCGCGTCGCGGAAGATGAGGTCGAGGGATTTGTCGTCGAGCATCGGGCGCTCCAGGAACGATTCCGGCGGATGTTAGCATCGGCCGCATGGATCTCGCGCGATGGATTCGCCCCGGCGACGGCGTGGTCTTCGGCCAGGCATGCGCCGAGCCGCAAACGCTCGTCGAGGCGCTGATGGCACAGCGCGCCGCGTATCCCGGGGCGACGCTTTTCATGGGCGTCAACTGGTCAGGCATCGTCAGGCCGGAGCACGCCGACCATCTGCGCCTGACCGCCTACTGCGGCTCGGGTCGCAACCGCGCGCTCGCCGATGCGGGAGTGCTCGACATCCATCCGCATCCGTATT
>Ga0335084_10006931_pt1 | contig 11277 bp, 13 predicted proteins | sample Lox_Sample_44_FD_206721 | JGI IMG/M metagenome (GOLD analysis project Ga0335084, IMG submission 206721) | Soil microbial communities from Loxahatchee National Wildlife Refuge, Florida, United States - Lox_Sample_4.4 | ecosystem: Environmental > Terrestrial > Soil > Wetlands | place: USA...
TTGTGAACGATGGCCTGCGCCAGTCCCACCCGTTGTCGGTAGCCCTTCGACAGTTTTCCCAGAAGTTTGCTTTTGACATCGGCCACCGCGCAGCGCTCGCACACATAATCGACTCGCTTTTGCAGCTCAGATCCGGAAAGCCCCTTCAGCTTGCCGACAAATTTCAGGTACTCCACCGTCTCCATCTCTGGATAAATGGGAGGAGTCTCCGGCAGGTAGCCAATCCGTTTCTTGACCTCGAGGGGCTGCTCGAGGACATCGAAGCCGGCCACGGTGGCCGTGCCCGCCGAAGGCGGAAGAAAGCATGTCAGCATGCGCATAGTTGTAGTCTTACCGGCGCCGTTGGGGCCTAGGAAGCCTACAATCTGTCCTTTTGCTACTTCAAATGAGATCTGATCGACGGCAATCGTGCGCGCGTACCTCTTGGTAAGGTCTTGCACCTTGATCATATGAATGTCACTAAACACACTAAGGTGTACATTGCCGAGCGGAGCCGCACCGAATGGTGCGGGGCAAAGAAATATCTTAGAAAGTATGCGCCCGGAATGTCAAACTCACGCCGGCGGGAAGGCATCCTGAATTTAAATACCTGAACGCCGGTAGGCTTTGCGTTGCGGAATAGGGTCTTCAATCAATATGCCGGAATTGCCCGATATCGCCGCCTACATTACAGCGCTCGAACCACGCATCGTCGGACAGCCGCTCGAGCAGGTACGGCTGGCCAGTCCGTTTCTTCTTCGCACGGTGCAACCCTCAATTACCAGCGCGGAGGGGCGGGTGGTGCGAGAACTGCGGCGCATCGGCAAGCGCATCGCGATTGGACTGGAAGGCGATCTCTGGCTGGTACTGCACCTGATGATTGCCGGAAGGCTGCACTGGAAGTCCCCGCAGGCCAGGCTGGCTGGCCGCAAGAGTTTGGCCGCCTTCGATTTTCCCACTGGCTCTCTGCTGCTTACTGAAGCCGGCACCAAGCACCGCGCGTCGTTGTCAGTCTTCGCGGGCGAGGAGGCTTTGCAATCCGTGGATCCGGGAGGAATTGATGTATTCGCCAGCGATCTCAACTCGTTTCGCGATGCCTTCACGGTCGAAAATCGCACCCTCAAAAGAGCTCTTACCGACCCGCGCATCGTCAGCGGCATCGGCAATGCATATTCGGACGAGATCCTGCACGCCGCCCAACTATCGCCGATCACGCTGACCCACAAGTTGGAACTGGAGGAATGGCAAAGGCTGTTCACCGCGACCCGCGGCACCCTCAAGCTCTGGATAGACCGGCTGCACGCAGAGGCCAAGGCTGGGTTCCCAGAAAAGGTAACTGCCTTTCGCGAGGACATGGCGGTCCATGGCCGCTATGGAGAGCCTTGCCCGAGGTGTGGCGAAAAGATCCAGCGCATTCGCTACGCGGACAACGAAACCAACTACTGTCCTCGGTGCCAAACGGGCGGAACAATTCTCGCGGATCGCAGTTTGTCCCGGCTCTTGAAGTCGGAGTGGCCACGCACGCTCGAGGCGCTGGAGGCGCTCAAACACCGCTAGAGATAGCCGGTGTGGGTCGGACACTCTTTGTCCGACGCCTTTGACTTTGTTTCTTGATTTTCAGGACTGTTGGTAACCCGCTGAGTCGAGTCGCAAGCAATCAGGTGACTCGACATCAAGATCAAAAGCGTCGGACAAAGCTTGACCTGAGCGAAGTCGAAGGGAGTGTCCGACCCACACAAGCGAAAGTTATTCTTCTTCTTCCTTCACTTCGCCTCGGGCGGCCTTGGCTTTTTCGACGATCTTTTCCTGCAGCATGCCGGGGACGGTGTCGTAGTGATGCATCTCCATGTTGAAGCTGCCCCGGCCCTGGGTCATGGAAGTGAGGTCCACGCCGTAGGTGAGCATTTCGGCCATCGGAACTTCAGCTTTCACCACCGTATTGCCGCCCTTGTTGTCCATGCCCTGGATGCGTCCGCGGCGGCTGTTCAGGTCGCCCATTATGCTGCCGGCAAAATCGTCAGGCACCGTAATCTCGACGGCCATGATGGGCTCGAGCAGCGTCGGCTTCGCGACTTCCATGGCTTTCTTGAACGCGATGCGGCCTGCCATCTGGAATGACATGTCATTCGAGTCCACATCATGATACGAGCCGTCGTAGAGAACCACTCTGAAATCCACCACCGGATAGCCAGCCAGATAGCCGCGCGCCGCTGCGTCTTTAATTCCCTTTTCGATGGCGGGAATGTAGTTCTTGGGAATGGAGCCGCCGAAAATGTCATTGACGAACTCGAACTCGCCGCCGCGCGGCAGCGGTTCCATCTTGATTTTGCAGTCACCGTACTGGCCGTGCCCGCCAGTCTGCTTTTTGTGTTTGCCCTGGACGTCGGCCTTGCCGCGGATGGTCTCGCGGTATGGCACTTTGGGCGCTTTCAGCACGACTTCGGTGTGGTACCGCTTCTTCATCTTGGAGACGACCACTTCGATGTGCTGCTGGCCCGTGCCGGCGATCAGAAACTCCTTGGTCTGGGGATCGCGGAAGAAGCGCAGCATGGCGTCTTCCTCCATCAGTTTGTGGATGCCGGGGCCCAGCTTGTCCTCATCGGCGCGGCTCTTCGGTTCGATGGCGAAGGTGATGGCCGGCTCGGGCAGGTTGACCCGCGGATACTGGATGGGGGCGGACTTGTCGCCCAGGGTGTCGCCGGTGAGCGTCTCTTTCAGCTTGGCGACCGCGCCGATGTCACCCGCGTGCAGCTCCGCCACCGGCACCGCCGTCTTGCCCTGCATGATGGAAATGTGCGCGAACTTCTCCTGGGAACCGCGGCTGAAGTTCAGCAGCGTCGCATCGTTTTTCAGGACGCCGGAGAAGACTTTGAAATAGGAAATCCGACCGGCGAAGGGATCGGAAACCGTCTTGAACACATAAAGCGATACCGGCTCCGCATCGGTTTCATGCCGCCGCGGCGGCTCGCCATTGCTGGACGAGGCCGGGTCGCCCTGCACCCACTCGTGTTCCGACGGCGCGGGCGTGTAGTCCACGATGAAGTCCATCACCCGGTCAGCACCGATATTGCCCAGACCGGAGCCGAAGATCACGGGGAAAATTTTGTCCTCGCGGATCGCGTTGTGCAGCGCCGGAATCAGGTCCTCTTCCGGAATGGTCCCCTTTTCGAAAAATTCTTCCATCAGCTCGTCGTTGCCCTCGGCTACCAACTCCACCAGCTTTTCGTGCTGGGCCTGGGCCTCCTCTTTCATGTCAGCCGGAATCTCAACTTCTTTTCCCTTCCCATGTCCGCCCATTTCGTAGGTGTAAGCCTTCATGGTCACCAGATCGACCACGCCGCGAAAGTTTTTCTCTTTTCCGATAGGCAGCTCGAGTGGGATCACCGATCGGCCGAAGGCGTTGGTCAACGATTCCAGGACGCGCTCGGTGTCGGCGCGCTCGCGGTCCATTCGGCTGGCTACGATCAGGCGGGGAGTCTGGTATTCCTCGCAGTAGTTCCACACCCGCTGGGTAACAACCTCCACGCCCGCAACGCCGTCCACAACAACAATCGCCGCGTCCACCACGGGCAGCACTAGCTTGGCTTCGTGAACAAACATGTTGAAGCCAGGGGTGTCCACCATATTGATCTTGGTCTTGCCCCACTCCACATGGGCGAGGCCAGCAGAAATGGACATCTTGCGGGCGATTTCTTCCTCGTCATAGTCGGTGGTTGAGGTGCCGTCATCCACGCGTCCCAGGCGCTGGTTCGCGCCCGCGGCATACAGCATGGCGGACACCAGCGACGTTTTGCCTGCGTGACCGTGCCCAATCACCGCTACATTCCGGATGTTCGCGCCTTCATAAGCCTTCACGGGTTCGCTCCTTGAAAAAAAGGCGGGCTCATAGGGACTTAAAGAAGAGGACAACTTATAGACCGAAGCCCGATATCCTGTCGAAACCTAGGATGCTACCACAGCGGAATTTGGCCGCTCAAGGGAGCCGCCGGCCCGGTAGTGGGCTAGTTTCAGATATAACCCACAAAATGCATTGGCAGCGAAGGGCACGAAGTAGCGCGAAGGCATGAGTCTCAATGGCTTCCGTCGTGTACCTTCGTGTCCTTCGTGGTTAACGGTTTCGGAAAATGTGACCAGATTGCCCGGACATCATTATTATGGAGCGCAGAATTAACATCGTCTTCACCGAGGGGAAAGCCGAGTTATGCGACGTCTGCTTGCTATTTTTCCGCGCCCTGTCCTGTTAAGTTTGCTCCTTCCGTTCTCGATGTTTTCCGCTCCGGCACACGCTGCTCCATCGTCTCGCGCAACGCGACGGTCGAAAGCGTAAGCCTGCATTACCTCACTGCCGGCCAGGGCCCGATGGTGGTGTTGATCCATGGCTATGCGGAGACTTCGCGCATGTGGAGGCCGCTAATTCCGATGCTGGCGGAGCGTTTCACCGTAATTGCGCCGGACCTGCCCGGCATCGGCGACTCGGCGATTCCCGCAGACGGTCTCGACATGAAAACGTCCGCAATCCGCATTCATGCCCTCGCCCGTTCCCTCGGCGCCCAGAAGGCGGAAGTGGTTGGCCATGATATCGGACTGATGGTGGCTTACGCCTACGCTGCGCAGTTTCCTTCGGAAGTGACAAGACTGGTTGTGATGGACGCGTTCCTCCCGGGCGTGGCCGGGTGGGAGGTGGTTTACAACAATCCGGGCATTTGGCCCTTCCGCTTCAATGGACCAACCCCGGAAGCCCTGGTGAAGGGACGCGAGCGGACTTACTTCGAACATTTCTGGAATGATTTCGCGGTGGACAAGACCCACTCCATTCCTGAAGCCGACCGCCAGGCATACACGGCCGCGTATTCTCGTCCGGGACGCATGCGCGCCGGCTGGGCGTACTTCGTTTCCTTCCAGCAGGCGGCAAGAGATTTCACCGAACTCTCCCAAACCAAACTCACCATGCCGGTGCTGTCGATCGGAGGCGAGAAGGCAAACGGTGACGTGCTGGGTCAGCAGATGAAGCTGGTCGCCTCCAACGTGACCTTCGTCGTCTTAAAAAACACGGGACACTGGGTGATGGAAGAAGGTCCGAAAGAGACGATGGACGCGCTGGCGAAATTTCTCTGAAACGGGTCCATGCGCTCACTTGATGCCGATCACCATCGAATCGGGCCCCAACAGGTGCTCCACGCGGGTTTCGCGGAAGCCGGCCTCTTTCATCCAGCCCATGCAATCGGCGCCAGTGTAGTCGAAGCCGCCGGGCGTCTCGATCAGCATATTCAGGCTCATGAGCAGCCCGAAGGCGTTCTTCGATCGGTCGTCGTCAATGATGCTGTCATAGACAATCAGTGCGCCTCCCGGAGAGATTGCTGCAAAGGCCTTTCCCACCAGCATTTTCTTTTCTTCGAGGCTCCAGTCGTGAAGGATGTACCCAACATCACGACATCCGCTTTGGGCAAATCCCCTTCCAGGAAACTGCCGGCACAAAATGCCACGCGCGAGCTGAGGCCATTGGCGGCCACGTACTCCTCGAAGGTCGGAGCTACTTCGGCCAGATCGAAACCGATTCCCGAAATATGCGGGTTGGCCAGAGCCACTTGTACGATCAGATCTCCCTGGGCAGTGCCAACATCTGCGGCCGTCCTGTAGTTCTTCCAGGGAAACTTGCTGGCGATGAGGCGGTTTGCCGCTGTGTTGATCCCGGTCATGGCCTTGAGAAAGCCTTTCAGGTTTTCGGGATCGGCGTAGAGTGCTCCAAAAAAATTCGGGCCGCCTCCCTCGGATGCAGCCCCAGCCGGCCTTGCAGGGCGCTCAGGTCCTCGGCGCCGTGGGCCAGTTCGGTGAATACTTCCATCTCGATCGCGCTCAGCAGGGTCTTCGAGGCCCAGAATCCAAGGCCGACCTGCATGATGGCTTCTATGTTCGGTTCGTTCATTTTGGTGTTCCGCCCCTTTTGCGGTGACCTGGCGGGAACACCGCAGATCGCGAGTTAGCCGAAGTATACATTTGCGGCCACGATTGTTGCCCCGGCATCACCCTGAGCGACTTCACTCTCGAAGCATCTGGCGGGCAGAGCACGCCTTCGCTTGCCGTCTGCGGATGCACTTTACGCCAGATGCTTCGAGGCTCAGCATGACGCCTGAAGCGCTAAACTGGAATTCCATGCGCGATACCAATCCTGCTCCATCCATTAAAACCATTTCGCTTCTCGGAATTCCCTTCGACGCGAATTCTTCGTACCTGCGTGGCCCAGCGCAGGCCCCACAAGCGATTCGGGATGAACTTTACTCCGGCTCCAGTAATTTATGGACCGAGGATGGCATTGACCTGGGACGTCCGGGTTCTTTTCACGACGCCGGGGATGTTACGCTGCCTGACGAAGCGGCCGCAGCCTTCCTCGCGATTGAATCCGCCGTTGATCAAACTTTGAAACTGGGTCATCCGCTCATTTGTCTAAGCGGAGATCACTCGGTGACCTACCCCACGATCAGGGCCTTTCATGCGCACTATCCTGACCTGACCATCCTGCACTTCGACGCTCACCCCGATCTCTACGATGTACTCGACGGCGACCGCCTTTCTCATGCCTGTCCCTTCGCCCGCATCATGGAGGAACATCTGGCCCGCCGCCTGGTCCAGGTTGGCATTCGCACCATCAACCGCCACCAGCTTGCGCAAGCGACGAGATTCGAAGTGGAAGTCATCACCATGCGGAACCTGGACCGCTTCGCCAGGTTGAAATTCGAGGGGCCGCTTTTTATCTCCCTCGACCTGGACGTACTGGATCCCGCTTTCGCGCCGGGCATCTCGCACTACGAGCCGGGAGGAATGTCGGTTCGGGAAGTGCTGAGCTGCATCCAGGGGTTGAAGGTGCCTGTCGTCGGTGCCGACATTGTTGAGTACAACCCAACCCGGGACCTGCACGGCCAGACCGCCATGGTATGCGCCAAATCCCTGAAGGAAATTGCTGCCGCGATGCTTCGCCAGGAGAACGTCGCGCCCAACGTCTGGCCGTAGAACCTCCGGCCTTAGATTGATCGGGTCCAGTGCGAGCGCCTATCTCTTGGGTACACGTGCCGTATAGAACGTCCACCCAAGTTTGACGGATCCGGCAACCAGGAGCGCTCCACCCGACATGGCCAATGCCACAAACATGCTCGTCCACTCATTTCCGTTGTGCGGCGCGGCAGCCACCCGAGGCAGATGCACAATCAGCACCCACAGAAAGAACATGAGGCCCAACAGAGTTGCGGCGAAACGGGCCATCTCTTGAGCTGCAATAGAGACTGCGGCGCATGAAAAAGCGACACCGACAAGACAGGCCCAGAACAGCCGGCCTGGAATCCATGCCGGCACCAGGGTTGCAATAAAGCGGGCGTACAGGAAGTGTTGAACGCCGAAGACCACGAGAGGCGCGGCGAACAGGACCCGTCCCAGTTTTTTTACTCCGGCCAGAGCCGGGCCGCGCCGCACAGTGCCAGAAGTTCGGAGCCGCTGGTCCACGGTCCCGGATCGTGAATGTTCGCGGCCAGTTTGGGGACATAAGCCAACAGCAGACGAACGAAAAGCAGGATTGCCAACGATATTGCGGCGCAAGGCACCAGGGTTCCGGTTGCAATACCCGTCGCCGCTGCAACCAGAATGATCGCGGTGACGTATCCCCAAAACAAGGGTGTGGGGGCCCACGGCGGGCCGGACGCGGGCGCCGACGCGGCGAGCGCATGGATTAAATACTGAAGGCCGAACGCCGCCATCGCAGTGGCAAAGAACGCGCGACCGATGTTGGTCAGCTTTTTCATAATGTTTTTGGACTGTCCGCCTGCCGTCAGGTTAACTTGGAGCCGACATCCTAACCCTTTGGAGCGATCGATGAACAGGAGCATTTGGTTTCTTGGAATTCTTACGGTTCTGGCTATGGCAGTTTCGATGGGCCAGACGGGAGCACCGCGTGCCGGAGAGAGCGCCAGCTGGCCCGCGCCGCAGGAGAGTGATTTCGTTGTCCACAACTTTCGCTTTCAATCGGGCGAGACGATGCCTGAATTGCGACTGCACTACACAACTCTGGGCAAGCCGGTGAAAGACGCCAGCGGACACACCACGAATGCTGTCCTTGTCCTTCACGGTACCGGAGGGAGCGGAGGAAGACTACTGCAACCCATCTTCGCCGGCGTAATGTTCGGGCCGGGCCAGTTGCTGGACGCGACCCGATATTTCATCATTCTGCCCGACAATATCGGTCACGGGAAATCCAGCAAGCCCAGCGACGGCATGCGCGCACACTTCCCTCAATATGACTATGCAGACATGATTGCCCTGCAACACGAATTGGTCGTGAGTGGCCTGGGAGTGAACCATCTGCGACTGGTGATGGGCACGTCGATGGGCTGTATGCACTCCTGGATGTGGGGCGAAACCTATCCTGACGACATAGACGCGTTAATGCCGCTGGCCTGTCTGCCGGTGCAGATTGCGGGACGAAATCGCATGTGGCGCAAGATGATCATCGACGGAATTCGTCAAGACCCGGATTGGAAGAATGGAGACTACGACAGCGAGCCTCGCGCGGCTCTGCAAATCTCTGCGGACTTTCTATTAATTGCGGGCAGCGCGCCGCTCCACATGCAGGAGGACCTGCCGACCCGTGATGCCGCCGACAAATTCCTGGAGGCAGCCATGAAGCGAATTACGGCCGGCCTGGACGCCAACGATTTCCTCTATGCGGTAAGCGCTTCACGAAACTATGATCCGTCGCCCCGGCTCGATGCCATCAAAGTACCAGTGATGTTCATCAATTCCGCGGACGACTTCATCAATCCTCCTGAGATGGGGGTGGCAGAACGCGAGATCAGGAAGGTAAAGCGGGGCAGGTTCGTGCTGTTGCCTGCTTCCGAGCAGACCCACGGGCACGGCACACACACTCACGCCGCAGTCTGGCAGCAGTATCTCAAGCAATTGCTCGAGGAATCTCAGCGTTGACCGGTTCGTACTCACCAATTCCCATTTCACCACTTCTTGAAAATCACGAACACGGCCAGGACGATCAGGGCAAATCCCACGATGTAATTCCACTTGATCTGTTCGTCGAGATACAGCACGGAGAACACCGAGAAGACCGTGAGGGTGATGACTTCCTGAATGGTCTTGAGTTGGACCGTATTGAATTCGTAAGATCCGATGCGGTTTGCGGGGACCTGGAAACAATACTCGAAAAACGCGATGCCCCAGCTGATCAAAATGACTTTGAACAAGGGGGCCTGCCGGAACTTCAAGTGCCCGTACCAGGCAAAAGTCATAAAGACGTTAGAGATAGTGAGCAGAACAATCGTGGTCATAGTGGTTATGCTGCCTTAAAGGACGCTGTTATTTCCAGTCATGCAACGAAAACTCGATTTTGCGATTCCAAGTGATCGGTCATCCGGTAGTGGCTCAGTTTTAAATTCTGGTGGTCTGCCAGGGCGATTTTGGGTGGAGCAGCTTTAGCGCTGCAATCAGGGCGACGCAGAGGCTTCAGCCACTGAGGTACCGCAGGCTGAAGCCTGCTGCAAGAGACGGTCGCGGTATGCAGGCCTGAAGGCCTGCTCCACCCGTTGCCGATGACGTCATGCGGGCGTTTCAAAACGAGCCGCTAGCCGGCGTTATCGCACCGGCGTTATCGCAGCGTGTTCTTAGCAAGTTAAAATGTCCGGTTTTTGTAGCAAGTGAAATGTCCGGTTTTGAGTTAGCCAGCAGCCGTCGGGGCTGTGGGAAAGTGGGAATCCCGCGGGGTTGGCGGGATTTCCAAGCGAGGTGGGAAAGTCGGCTTTATGACTTTTCCACCTCGCGTCTTTTCCACAGCCCGTCGCGCGCCGGCGTTTTCGCTTGCCCTCTGCGCCACTCCTGCGGGCGTGTAAAGTCCTAACAGATGCGGTCCATGGGTCAGGCTCACGTTTCCATCCAGATGCTGATGCACCGTGACCTGGCAGCCAGCCAGCGTGGCTCACCAACCCACCCGCTCCAACTGCAGCCGTAGGTTCTGAAAGCTGACCGTATTGTCGCGGTTCACCGTGCGTTCAAACTGCAAGGCAAACACCAGGTCCAGATCGCGTCTCCGGCAGGGCATGAAGGCGCTGCCCGCTTGCGCTGGCTTCACGGTGAAACGCCGATTGAACTCGGCGATGTAGTGCTCGCGCAGAAACCGGTTGGCCGCTTCCACGCTGCCAATGCCGGCCAGCCGCAACTCCTGCGGCAAGCGTCCTTGCCAGGTCCCAAAGTTGCGCTCGCTGCGCCCGCGCGCTTGCGGCGAGTACGCCGGAATCATTTGAATCCCCAACTCGCGCAACGCTCGTCCCACCTGCGTCAGTCGATAGGGATCGACCTTGCCTCCCACCTTCGGCGTCAGCCAGAAATGGCTGCCCCGGTCGCTGTACAAGGCGCAGAACACACCTTTCCGCTCCACCACCTCACGCAGCGCCGTCATCACCGTCGCTGTCGATTCCTCCTCCACCAGTTGCACGTAATAGATCTCGTTGCTCGCGTCATCCAGAATCACGATCAGGTCGTACCAACCCTCGTCCTGAAACCACTGATGACGGCTGCCGTCGATGTGGAGCAGCATGCCCGGCAACGGCCGCCGCGGACGCCGCTTGCGATGCACCCCGCGCTTGCGTCCCCGCGCCACCAGTCCCGCTCCCTGCAGCACGCCTTTCACCCAGCTGTAGCTCAGCTCGATCTGCTGCTCGCTTCCCAGCTTCTCGTGAAAGTGCCGCAGGTTCAGATCGAAATACTTCTCCCGATACAACTCCAGCACCCGCTCCACCACCGCCATCGGCACCCGCTTCGGCGATGGTTTGCCCCGCCGCCGGTCAAACAGCGCCCGAAAGCCGCCCTCCTCGTAGCGTTCCCGCCAGCGCCGCATGTGCCGATCGCTGATCCCGATGATCTCCGCCGCCTGATACCACGTGATTTTCTTCGCCATCGCCTGCAAGATCACTTCCTGCACTTTCATCGCCCGCTCCATCGCGGCCCTCGAGTAGCTTTCCATGCTCCGCATGGTCTCCTACTCTCACCGCCTGCAAAGCGGACATCTCACTTGCTAATTCGACCGGACATATCATGTGCTAACGACTTGCGCGTGGGCCTTGCGTCCCCTATCCTTGTGACCAGCATTTTGTAACCATGCATCGCTTGACTGCCAGACTGTTGCTTGTCTTTCTGCTCGCGGGGGTTTTTGTCCCCGTAGGCATGGCGATCTCTGCCCCTCTTCCGCATGCCTGCTGCATGCGGAAACCGATGCACCAGCACGGCTCCGGCGGCCCTGAAATCGAGGCTGTG
>Ga0335084_10006932_pt1 | contig 11277 bp, 8 predicted proteins | sample Lox_Sample_44_FD_206721 | JGI IMG/M metagenome (GOLD analysis project Ga0335084, IMG submission 206721) | Soil microbial communities from Loxahatchee National Wildlife Refuge, Florida, United States - Lox_Sample_4.4 | ecosystem: Environmental > Terrestrial > Soil > Wetlands | place: USA: Florida...
GCCGGGGGATCGGCGCGCACCGTCACGACGTGCACGAGGTCCGGCAGCGACGGCTTGAGCTCGGCGACCAGCGCGCGGTGATCGCAGCCGCGATACTCGCCCGGCACGAACAGCACCTTCGCGGCCGACTGCGCGAGGATGAACGCCAGCTCGCGCTGACGATGGATCGGCAGCACGGGGTTCGCGACCGCGCCCAGCCGGGCGATCGCGAGGAACGCGACCAGCGTCTCGTGCCAGTTCGGGAGCTGCACCGCGACGACGTCGCCCGGCCCGACGCCGAGATGCGCGAGCGCGGTCGCGATCCGCTCCGCCCGGGCGCCGAGGGCGGCGAACGTCATTCGAATGTCGCCGTCGACCACCGCGGTGACGTCGGCGGCGCGCGTCGTCGTCGCTGCGAACGCCTGCCAGACGGTCTCGCCGCGCCAGTGTCCTGCGCTCCGCCAGGCGTCGGCGCGTGCCGGCTGGCGTCTCGGAGCGAGCACGCGCACGTCGCTCGGTATGTCGGAGCGGTCGCGCGCGCGTCAAGTGACACGACTGACGCGCCGTCCTGTTGACGCCGGGGGGCGCGGCTGTGTATGCCCGCGACCAATGTTGCGTACCGAGCGGTCCGCCGGCGCGCCCCGACGGGTGCGCTCGATGCCGGCGTTTTTCGCCTCGGCACTCGTCCTGATCGGGTCGGCCGCGCACGGCGCCGCGATCCGGGACAACCTCTACGGCGTCAAGGCGATGAGCGCGACCGAGGCCTGGGCGGTCGGCAACTTCGGGTCGATCTACCACACGGCCGACGGCGGCAAGAACTGGGACAGCCGCGAGAGCGGCACGCGGAGCCCGCTGTTCAGCATCGACTTCTCGGACGCGAAGAACGGCTGGATCGTCGGCCGCACCGCGATCATCCTCCACACCGCCGACGGCGGCGGCTCGTGGAAGCCGCAGAAGGCGGCGATCCCGACCGAGAAGCATCTCTTCAAGGTGAAGGCGGTCGACACCAACACGGTCTGGGCGGTCGGGGACTTCGGGGCCATGACCGTCACCCACGACGGCAAGACCTGGGAGGACCGCTCGCTCACCGAGGACGTCGTCCTCTACGACATCTCCTTCCCCGACGCGCAGCACGGCTACGTGTGCGGGGAGTTCGGGACCGTGCTGGCCACCAGCGACGCCGGGCTCACCTGGCAGAAGCAGACCGTCGGCAGCGACAAGACCCTCTTCGGCGTCGTGTTCACGACGGCGCAGAACGGCTGGGCGGTCGGGATCGACGGGTTGATCGTGCGCACGCGCGACGGCGGCCAGAACTGGACCGTCCAGCGCGGGACGCCGCAACACGAAGCGATCGAGGACCTGGGCTTCCTGGAGGCCCTCCGAAACCCCGGGCTCTACGAGATCTCGATGACGGGGAAGAATGGGATCGTCGTCGGCGACACCGGCGTGCTGCTGGTGTCGCGGGACGGCGGTGAAACGTGGACGCGACGCGAGCTGCCCGCCAAGGATCGGCTCGTGTGGATGAGGGACGTGAGCCTCGCTCCGGACAGCCGGGGCTTCGCAGTCGGCGCCTCGGGATTTTCCGCGCGAGTCGAAGGCGAACGGGTCATCCTCCCGACGGGGGGCGAGGCGACCGCGTTCGCCACGCCCTGAGCGCCGAGCGAAGACATGCTACCGCGTAAGACGATCGAGGCGTATCTCTTCTTCCTGCTGCGACACAAAGCCGTCGTGTCGCTGATCGTGGGCGTGATCACGGCCGGGCTTGCGGGCTTCATGTGGTACCGCATGCACGTGTTCGCGAACTTCTTCGACCTGTACCCGCCGAATCATCCCTACATCAAGCTGTATCAGCAGTACCGCGGGATGTTCGGCACGGCGAACACGGTGCTGATCGTCGTCGAGAGCAAGAACGGCACGATCTTCGACGACCCGGCGACGGTCCAGAAGGTGGATCGCATCACGCTGGCGCTGCTCCACGACATCCCCGGCGTGAACGGCGAGCAGGTCTTCTCGATCACGCACCCGAAGGTGAAGACGACGCTCACCGCGGGCTCCGGCATCAAGGTCGTCCCGCTCATGTATCCGCGCGTGCCGGAGAACAAGGAGGACCTGGAGTTCCTCAAGCTCAAGGTCTACACCACCGAGGGCGTCCACGGCCTCTTCGTCTCGGAGGACGACAAGGCGACGCAGATCATCGCCGGCTTCTGGGAGGAGTACTTCGACCTCCCGACGATGTGGAGCAAGATCCAGGAGATCGTCAAGGCCGAAGAGGACGAGAACACCAAGATCTACGTCACCGGTCCGCCGATCCTCTACGCCTATTTCATCGAGATCATGCCGAAGATGGTCGGCGTGCTCGCGGCGTCGATCGTGATGCTCCTGCTGATCCTCTGGATCGAGTTCCGGAGCTGGCAGGGCGTCGTGATCCCGGCCTTCAGCGGTACCCTGTCGGCGATCTGGGGGCTCGGGTTCGGGGGCCTGTGCGGCTTGAACCTCGACCCGCTCGTCCTCGTGATCCCGCTACTGATCTCCGCGCGTGCGCATTCGCATTCCGTGCAGTCGATGGAGCGCTACCACGAGGAGTACCATCGGCTGAAGAACAAGGAAGAGGCGATCGTCAAGTCGTACACCGAGATCTACGCGCCCGCGATGGTCTCGCTGCTCGCCGACGGCCTCGCCACGCTCACGCTGTTCGTCGCGCACATCCCAATCATCCAGAAGCTGGCGTTCCTGTGCTCGTTCTGGATCATCTCGATCTTCGTCAGCGTCGTGACGCTGCACCCGATCATCCTCTCGTTCACGCCGCCGCCCGAGCAGTTCGACGTCAACCGCAAGGGCGCGCTCGAGCGGTTCATGTCGTGGATGATGGTGACGGCCATCGCGTGGCTGTTCAGCCTCTTCGGCCACATGCCCGACGTCTCGCTGCTGGGGTACGGCCCCGTCACCGTGCTGTTCGCGTTCACGCTGGTGTGCGGCTTCCTCGACGCCCTGATCGTCACGCCGCCGGTCTACGGCCAGCTCGGCGTCGCGATCAGCCATTTCGCCGACTGGTTCGGGCTCTTCTTCGGCCAGGTGTACGTCGCGATCGAGAAGACCCTCATCTGGCTCGCGATCGGCTGGCGCCGGTTCGCCATGCTCGCCGCGCTCGCCGTCCTGATGACGGTCGGACTCTACTACCAGCATCAGCTCAAGATCGGCGACACGACCCCCGGCGCCGCGCTGCTCTACAAGGACCACCCGTACAACGTCGCGTGGAGCAAGGTGAACGAGAAGTTCGTGGGCGCGAGCCAGCTGGTGATCATCGCCGAGGGCGAGGCGTTCTGCAGCGTGAAGGGGGAGGCGTGTCAGGGAGACGCATGCACGCCGTGTCACCCCGAGGACCATGGGACGTGCGGCGCAGAGAAGTGTCTCCAGCGCGAAGGCACGATCAAGACCGCCGACACGCTCAACAACCTGGACCTGTTCGCGCGCTACATGGGGGAACGGTCGGAGGTCGGCGGGACGGTGACGGCGGGCACGCTCCTCAAGAAGATCTTCCGCACCTTCCACGAGGGCGATCCCAAGTGGGAGATCCTTCCCACCCGCGACGACCACATCAGCCAGCTCTTCTTCCTGCTGACGTCGGGTACGCGGCGCGGGGAGATGGACCGCTTCTTCGACACCAGCTACGCCAACGCCACGATCGCGGTCTTCTACAAGGACTACACCCACGAGACCATCGAGGCCTCGATCGCGCGCGCGAAGCAGTACATCGCCGAGCACGGCGGCGACACCAGCCACGTCCGCTACCGGCTCGCGGGCGGGCTGATCGGGATCCTCGCGGCGGTGAACGAAGAGGTCGAGTGGTCCTATCGCGTCAACCTCATCCTGATCCTGATCGTGGTGTTCCTGCTGAGCTACGCGACGTACGTGTCGGTCGTGGGGGCGCTCATCGTGATGCTGCCGTCGCTGGTGGCGCAGCCGCTCTCCGAGGCGGTGATGTATTTCCTCGGCATCGACATGAACATCAATTCGCTCCCGGTCGCCGCCATCGGCATCGGCATCGGGATCGACTACGGCTACTACGTGCTCTCGCGCATCGTCGAGGAGCTGGTGGCCGGCGAGGGCTTCGACATGGCCATCCGTCGCATGTTCGAGACCACCGGCAAGACCGTGCTGTTCACCGGGGTCTCGCTGACCGCGAGCATCATCTTCTGGGTGTTCTTCCCGATGAAGTTCCAGGCGGACATGGCGTTGCTGCTGGTCCTGCTGCTCGGGTTCCACCTCGTGGGCGCCCTCATGTTCATCCCGCCGATGGTCTCGCTCTTCAAGCCGAGCTTCGCGATCAGGTACGCGGAGGAGCGAGCGCGGGTGCGTGAGGCCGCCGAGGCGGAAGCCGCCGCGGCCGCAGGAGCTGCTGGCCGGTAGCACGCCCAGGCAAGGGGGGGTGCCGTGAGAGCATATCTCGGAGCTGCGCTCGCGTTGGGTCTCGGGCTCGCGCTGGCGGCCGCCGTGCCGGCCACGGCCGACGTCAAGTCGGGTACGATGCTCGACGCCTCGACCGCCGACGATGCCAGGGATCTGTTGCCGCCGGAGATCCACAAGCACTTCAAGAGCGGCGACTACTACAACCAGGTCGTCGACTTCCCGGACTCCCGCTGGACGTGGGACGACGGGTTCGACCAGGCGACCAGGTGGAACCGCGAGCATCTGGTGTTGAGCCCGCAGCGGGAGCCCGTCGACAAGGCGACCGGCAAGCGTCCCGACTACATCACGGGCCTGCCGTTCCCGGACATCCGGGAGGACGATCCGGAATCGGGCTTCAAGGCGATCTGGAACCTCGACTACGCGTATTACACGGGCGGCAACAGCCACAACTGGACGGCGCTCAACTGGGTGAGTCGCAGCGGCGTCGACCGCGCGGCCGTGCAGGACGTCTACTTCATCTACTACGACGGCCAGCCGAAGCACTATTCGCCGGAGAAGAACCCGGACAATCTCCTCTATCAGCTGCTGGCGGTGTCGAAGACGCCCGCCGACCTGAACGGCACGGCCGCGCTGTCCTACCGCTACAAGGATCCCGGCAAGCGGGACGCGAGCTGGGCGTACGTCCCGGCGCTCCGGCGCGTGCGCGCGGTCTCGCCGGCCAACCGGTCCGACGGGTTCCTCGGCTCCGACCAGAGCCAGGACGACGGCTTCTTCTTCGACGGCAAGGTCGAGGACTTCGACTGGAAGGTCACCGGCCACCGCGACGGGCTCCGCTTCGCCGATCCCGACAGCATCGCGGGCAAGGTCCAGCGCCAGGAACTGCCAGGCGGCGGCTGGCGGACGATCTCCTTCAACGACGCTCGCACCGCCGGCTTCATGCTCCCCAAGGGCGAGTGGAAGGGCGTCGCGTGGGCGCCGGTAGTGGGCGCGGTCACGAAGCGCAAGTTCTGGATCCTGGAAGGCGTGCCGAAGGACAAGTACTACCTCTACGGGAAGATCGAGCTGTGGGTCGACGACTTCACCTGGCAGGGGGCTTGGAACCGGAAGTTCTCCTGGCAAGGCGAGCTGCTGAACGTCTATCAGGTGATGGGATTCGCCACGGCCGACTTCAACGCGCACGAGCGCTGGTTCGGGTCGACGTTCGGCGCCCAGATCTCCGAGAACATCAAGGCCGACCGCGCGACCGTCTCGGGCATGAACGGCCCCGGCAAGGATCCCCCCAACGACCGGCGCATCCCGCTCGAGCCCGGCTTCTTCGACAATCAGTCGCTCGACCGGTTCGGGAAGTGATCGCCGCGCGCGCGACCCGGCAGCCCTGATGGACTTTCGTCTCAGCGACGCCGAGGAACGTTTTCGACGGGAAGTCCACGCCTGGCTCGTCGCCAACCTGCCCGAGGGCTGGGGCACGCCCGCGTACGAGAAACCGGAGGAGCCGGCGGAGAAGGTCGCGTTCGCGCGCGCGTGGCAGCGCCGGATGTTCGACGGCGGCTGGGCCGGGCTCTCGTGGCCGAAGGAGTACGGCGGGCGCGGCGCCAGCTACATCGAGCAGTTCCTCTTCGCGGAGGAGTACACGCGCGTCGGCGCGCCGCCGATGATCGACATCGGCGTTGGCCCGGGGCTGGTCGGCCCGACGCTGATCCACCACGGCACCGAGGAGCAGAAGCGCCGGCTCCTGCCCCGCATCCTGCGCGGCGAGGACGTGTGGTGCCAGGGCTTCTCGGAGCCGAACGCGGGCTCCGACCTGGCCAGCTCGAAGACCCGTGCGGAGCTGCGCGGCGACGTCTTCCACGTCACCGGGCAGAAGATCTGGACCAGCTACGCGCGCTTCGCCGACTGGTGCATCCTGGTCACGCGCACCGAGTTCTCGGGGCCGAAGCACAAGGGACTCACGTTCCTGCTCGTCGACATGACGAGCCCCGGCATCACGATCCGCCCGCTGGTCGAGATGACCGGCGTCGCCTGGTTCAACGAGGTCTTCTTCGACGACGTGCAGGTGCCCGCCGCGAACCTGGTCGGCAAGCTGAACGAGGGCTGGACGATCGCGATCACCACGCTCTCGCACGAGCGCGCCGGCTCGGCGCCGCACGCGCGCCTCGGCGCCGAGCTGCGCGACGTGCTGGGGCTGGCCAGGCGGCTCACGCGCGACGGTCGTCCCGTGACGCAGGACGCCCGCTACCGCCAGCGGCTGGCGCAGGCGTTCATCGACAACGAGATCCTGCGGCTGATCGCCTACAAGCAGGTGAGCGACCTCATGCGCACCGGGGAGCCGGGACCCGAGGGCTCGTTCCTCAAGCTCTTCTGGAGCGAGTTCGACATGCGCATGAAGGAGCTGGCGATCGAGCTCGAAGGACCGTATGCCGCGCTCGAGCGCGGCGCCGCGCCGGCGATCGACGCCGGGCGCTGGCAGTACGAGTACCTCTGGTCGCGCGCGGCGAGCATCTACGCCGGCACGTCCGAGGTCCAGCGCAACATCATCGCCCAGCGCGTGCTGGGCCTGCCGCGAGGGTGAGCGAGCATGGCCGGGGACCTTCCGATCATCGACGTCTGGACGCAGTTCATCTCGGGCACGCCGCCGGGCGCGAACCCCGAAGGGGAGAACGTGTTCCGCAACTACGGCATGCTCGACGTCTTCCACCACGGCACCGACGTCGCGAAGATGATCGACGCGATGGACGCGGCCGGCGTGAAGGTCGCGCTCATGGCCGGCGACAACGAGTCGGTCGCGAAGGCGCAGAACAGGTTCCCGGGGCGGATCTACGGGCAGTACCACGCGGATCCGCGCCACATCATGAAGGCCGTCAAGGAGCTCGATCACTACGTCCGCAACTGCGGCTTCGTGTGTCTCCGCATCGAGCCGTTCATGTGGCGGAAGGCGCCGACCGATCGCGTCTACTATCCGCTCTACTCCAAGGCGGCCGAGCTGGACGTCGCGTTCCAGACCCAGGTCGGGCACACCGGGCCGCTGTTTCCGTCGGAGACCGGCCGGCCGATCTACATCGACGAGGTGGCGCTCGACTTCCCCGAGCTGCGCATCGTGTGTGGCCACATCGGCTGGCCGTGGACGGAGGAGATGATCGCGGTCGCCTGGAAGCACCGCAACGTGTTCATCGACACGTCGGCGCACGTGCCGAAGCACTACCCGCCCGAGTTCGTCCACTTCATGAAGACGTTCGGCAAGGACAAGGTCTGCTTCGCCACCGACTATCCGCTGCTCCAGTGGAGCCGCGTGCTGAAGGAGGTCGACGCGCTCGGCCTCACCCCCGAGATCAAGCAGAAGTTCTTCCACGACAACGCCGTCCGGGCGTTCAAGCTGCCACACTGAGGATTCGCACATGGCCGACGCACAGCCGCTACTCTTCACGGTCGAGGACGGAATCGGGTGGATCGTCCTCAACCGCCCCGAGGCCCGCAACGCGATGAACGCCGAGATGCGCCAGCTCTACCTGGACGCGCTCGCCCGCTGCGGCGAGGATCCGGAGATCCGCGCCGTCGTGCTGACGGCGACCGGGAAGGGCTTCTGCACCGGCGCCGATCTCTCCGGCAGCCGCGCCGTGAGCGGCGCACCGGCGACGCCGCATCCCGGCCAGACCCGCGAGGGCATGAAGCCCAGCCAGCGCGTGATCCGGACGCTCTGGGAGCTGGAGAAGCCGACGATCGCCGCGGTGAACGGCGTCGCTGCCGGCCTCGGCGCGCATCTCGTCTACGCCTGCGACCTGGTGATCGCGGCCGACGACGCCCGCTTCATCGAGGTCTTCGTCCGCCGCGGCATCGCCCTCGACGCCGGCGGCGCGTTCCTCCTCGCGCGGCACGTCGGGCTCCACAAGGCGAAGGAGCTGGTGTTCTTCGGCGACGACCTCTCGGCGCAGGACGCCGAGCGTCTCGGCATCGTGAACAAGGTCGTGCCCGCCGCCGACCTGGAGACGACGACGCGCGAGTGGGCGAAGAAGCTCGCCTCGGGACCGACGTTCGCGATCGGTCTCTCGAAGCGGCTGCTCAACCGCTCCCTCCAGAGCGACCTCGACACCTGCTTCGCGGAGGAGGCCTTCACCCAGGCCCTCGCCGCGAACAGCGACGACATGCGCGAGGGGATCCGCTCGTTCATGGAGAAGCGGCCTCCGGCGTTCAAAGGCCGGTAGCATCGGGGACGCTCCCCTGCCGCCGTTGTAAGGGGGTCGCAGCGGGGGCGCCGTAGCCGCCGCGTGCCTGTTCCTAGGGCTTCCGCCGGTTGCGATGCGCTGGTAGGGTCGCTCCATGGCGCACGGCGCCTCCGCCCACGACCGGCTCACGAGCGAACGCTACTTCGCGCTCGTGGACCAAGGGGTGCTCCAACCCGACGATCGGGTGGAGCTCCTCGAAGGGGTGGTGGTGGCCATGGCGCCGTCGAATCCGTCGCACGCCTCGGCGATTGCGCGTGTCGATCGTGCACTTCGCGTGGCGTTGGGACCGGACGCCGTGATCCGTGTACAGCTCTCGTTCGTCGCGGGCGCGACGTCCGTTCCCGAGCCCGACGTTGCCGTCGTTCCCGGGACGTACGCGGACTACGACGAACGCCACCCGACGACGGCGTTGGTTGTCATCGAGGTCGCCGACACCTCGCTCGCCCAGGATCGCCTGACGAAGTCCGCGATCTACGCGGCAGCCGGCGTTCCCGACTACTGCATCGTGAACGTGCGTGACCACGTGGTGGAGGTCTATAGGCGACCGGACGCGGAGGCGCGCCGATACCACGAACTCCGCGTGCACGGCCGGGGCGAGCGTGTCGCGCTCACCGCGTTCCCCGATGCCTCGCTCGCTGTCGACGACCTGCTGCCCGGAGGCTAGAACGCGCCCGAGAACCCCGCGTCCGGGACGTCCAGCACGCTGCGGTCGGCCGACTGGATGGCCTTGAGCTTCGCGTGCACGCCCGGCAGGACGAAGTTCGCGAAGTACTTCGCCGCCATCACCTTGCCGCGGTAGAAGTCGTGCTCCTCGTGGCTCTGGTCGTCCTCGACGTCGCTGCGCTTGCTCTCGGCGACGACGGCGGCCTCCAGCAGCAGGTGGGCGATCGTCACCTCGGCCATCAGCTCGAGAAACAGGTTCGCGCCCAGCATCACCTGGTCGACCTTGCCGCCCATGAAGAACTCCATGAGCGTGGCGGCGGCCTGCTGGAGCGCGCCCAGGGCCTCGCCCAGCGCCTGCACCTCGGTCGCGATGCCGTGCTGCGCGCCGTGCGCGGCCACGAAATCCTGGATCTCCTGGATGAAGGCGGCGAAGCTCGCGCCGCCGTGCGCCTGGAGCTTCCGCGCCACCAGGTCGACGGCCTGGATGTGGTTCGTCCCCTCGTAGATCGAGAAGATCTTCGCGTCGCGGCAGTACTGCTCGACCGGGTTGTCCTGCACGTAGCCGGCGCCGCCGTAGGTCTGGATGGCTTCCTCCGCGATGCGGAAGGCCTGGTCGGCGCAGTACGCCTTCACGATCGGCGTGAGCAGGTCGACCTGCCCCTCGTGGAAGGCGGCCTTGCCCGCGTCCTTCTTCTCCCACGCCGCTGCGAGGTCGGCGTGCAGCGCCAGCTTCACCGCCAGCGTCCGCATCCCCTCGACCTTCGACTTCATGTCCATCAGCATGCGGCGGACGTCCGCGTGCTCGATGATCGCCACGCGGGGCGCGTTCGGGTCCTTGAAGTGCTTGACCGACGACCCCTGGAGCCGCTCGCGGGCGTAGTGCAGCGCGTTCAGGTACGCCGTCGACGCGACCGCGACTCCCTGGATGCCGACCGCGATCCGCGAGCTGTTCATCATCCGGAACATCTGCTTGATGCCGACGTGTGGCTGGCCGCCGACCAGGATGCCGCGACAGCCGCCGTTCTCGCCGAAGTTGAGGACCGCGGTCGCCGACGCGCGGATGCCGAGCTTGTGCTCGATCGACGCCGTGACGACGTCGTTCGGCTCGCCCAGGCTCCCGTCCTCGTTCACCCAGACCTTCGGCACGATGAAGAGCGAAAGCCCCTTCGTCCCCGACGGGGCGCCGTCGATCCGCGCCAGCACGAGATGCACGACGTTCTCCGCCAGGTCGTGGTCGCCGGCCGAGATCCAGCACTTCGTCCCGCTGATCTTGTAGACGAAGCCCTGGAGCGGGGTCGCCTTGGTCTTGGTGGCGCCGACGTCGGAGCCGGCGTGCGGCTCGGAGAGGCACATCGTGCCCGAGAAGCGCCCGGCGAGCATGTGCGGGAGGAAGCGCTTCTTGTCCTCGGGGAGCGCGAAGTGATGGATCACGTCGGCGGCGCCGTGGGTGAGGCCCGGGTACATGTTGAAGGCGGTGTTCGCCCCGCTCAGGAATTCCTGGAGGATCACCTCGTGCGCGCTCGGCCCGCCGAAGCCGCCCGCCTCCTGCGGCATCGCGAACGAGATCAGCCCCAGCTCGAAGAGCTTCTTCCAGGCGTCCTTGAAGCCCGGAGGCGTGTGGACGACGCCGTTCTCGAGCCGACAGCTCACCCGGTCGCCGGGGCCGCTCAGCGGTCCGCTCACCTCGGTCGCGAAGCGATGCACCTGCTGGAGGACGGCGTCGCAGTCCTCGCGGGTGAGGTGCGAGAACTTCTCGTGCTCGAAGAGCTGCTGGACCTTCAGGTGCTCGTAGAGCGTGAAGTCGATCGCGCGCAGGTCGGCTTTGTAGGAATTCACTCCAGCATCGGACATCGCAGTCGCTCCCCCCGCGGTCTTGCCGCAGCGCGGCGATATATGCCCCGCTCGGTTGGCTGCGGCAACCCTGGGCTTGGGGGGAGCGCGCCTTGCGTGCGGGCGGCAGAGGGTCCCCTCGCAACGTGGGGCCCCGCCGGCCTCGCGGCCATCGGCCGCC
>Ga0335084_10006933_pt1 | contig 11276 bp, 9 predicted proteins | sample Lox_Sample_44_FD_206721 | JGI IMG/M metagenome (GOLD analysis project Ga0335084, IMG submission 206721) | Soil microbial communities from Loxahatchee National Wildlife Refuge, Florida, United States - Lox_Sample_4.4 | ecosystem: Environmental > Terrestrial > Soil > Wetlands | place: USA: Florida...
CAGAAGCCGGTGCGCGAGCTCATCGCCGAGAAGCTTCCCGTGACGATCGAGCTGGCGGCCCTTGCCATGCTGATCGCGCTCGCGATCGGCGTCTCGGCCGGCATCGTCTCGGCGGTGGCGAAAGGCACGGTCTGGGATTACGCCGCCAACGTGTTCGCGCTCTGGGGCTTGTCCACGCCCAACTTCTGGCTCGGGATCATGCTGATCCTGCTCTTCTCGGTGACGCTGGGGTGGCTGCCCGCCTCCGGCTATGTGAGCCCGTTCGAGGACTTGAAGGCGAATCTCGCGGCGATGATCATGCCCGCCTTCGTGCTCGGCAACGCCATCGCCGCCGTGCTGATGCGGCACACGCGCAGCGCCATGCTGCACGTGCTCGGCACCGATTACGTGCGCACCGCCCGCGCCAAGGGCCTCGACGAGCGCGTGGTCATTCTGAAGCACGCCCTGCGCAACGCGCTCACGCCGGTGATCACGCTCGGCGCGCTGGAGTTCGGGACGCTGCTCTCCGGCGCGGTGCTGACCGAGCAGGTGTTCACGATTCCCGGCTTCGGCAAGCTGATTGTCGACGCCGTGTTCAATCGCGACTACGCCGTCGTGCAGGGGGTCGTGCTGTGCACGGCGACGGCGTACATCGTGCTCAACCTAATCGCCGATATCGCGTATTACCTCGTGAACCCGAGGCTCAGAGACAGCGCATGAGCGCGGCGCTAGCAAGCGCGACCTCCATCCCGCGTGAGCTCTCACCGGGCGAGCGCGCGCTCCGGCGCCTCGCGCGGCGCCGCGGCGCGATGATCGCGCTCGGCGTGGTCGTCTTCTTCGTGCTGCTCGCGCTGCTCGCGGCGCAGATCGCCCCGGACGATCCGCTGGCGACGAGCTGGAGCGCAGTGCGCAAGCCCCCCAGCGCCGCGCACTGGTTCGGCACCGACGAGATCGGCCGCGACGTGCTCTCCCGCGTGATCTTCGGCACGCGTGCATCGCTCCTGGCGGGCGTCGTTTCGGTGTCCATCGCACTCGCGCTGGGCGTGCCGATCGGCCTCACCGCCGGCTATGTCGGTGGCTGGGTCGACGGGCTCATCTCGCGCATGACCGATGCGATGCTGGCCTGCCCGTTCCTGATCCTCGCCATCGCGCTCGCGGCATTCCTCGGACCGAGCCTCACCAACGCGATGATCGCGATCGGCATCTCGGCCACACCGGTGTTCATCCGGCTGACACGGGCGCAGGTGCTGCACGTGAAGGTGGAGGACTATGTCGAGGCGGCGCGCGCGGTCGGCAACTCGCACCTGCGCATAGCACTGCGGCACGTTTTGCCCAACGTCGTGCCGCCGCTGATCGTGCAAGCCACGCTCGCCATCGCGGCCGCCGTGATCGCCGAGGCCGCGCTCTCCTTCCTCGGCCTGGGACAGCAGCCGCCCGCGCCATCGTGGGGTAGCATGCTCAACACAGCCAAGAACTACATCGACAACGCGCCGTGGATGGCGGTCTGGCCGGGGCTGTCGATCTTCCTGCTGGTGCTGTCGTTCAACCTGCTCGGCGACGGACTGCGCGACGCGTTCGATCCGAAGAGCACGTAACCGCCGTCCGCGCAACGACGCGGGCAGTTCCCGTGATCGTGTTCTGTTACGTGCTCAGCTCGCCTCGTCGAAGCCCAGCTCTCGCAGGAATGCGGCACGCTCCTGCACGCCGAGATGCTCGGCGACGATGTGCACGAACTCCTGCTGAGTGCCTGCCTTCTGCGCCGCCTTGCGCGCCACGACCCGCGCCACCGGACCGAGGTACACCGCGAGCCGCGAGGTGGTCTGATCGACGAAGTCCTGATCGAGCGCCACCGGGCCGGTCTGGCGCGTAATGCCGCTCTGCGAGCGCACCTGCGGCGGCGACGTGTGTCCCTTGCGCACCGAGATCGGTCGCGTGCCGGAAGCGATGTGACTGCCCGTCGCCGACGCGCCCGTTGCGGATGCGCCCGGCCTGCTCGCGATGAATTTCTGGCGCTCATCGGCGTCGGTGATGCTCTCCGCCGCCAGCGCGTAGAGCTCCGCAGTGTCGCCCGTGCGCGTCGCGGCCTTGCGCACGACCACCTTCGCCATCGGGCCGACAAACTTGGCCAGCTCGCGTTCAACCGTCTGCAGAATCGTCTCGTCCCACGCCGGCGTCGCATGCGTCTGCATGGTCACAGCCGCGAGGTTGAGCTCGGTCGAGTCCACTGCCTCGGCCTTCCAGGTTAGTTGCGGATCGAGCGCCTGGCGCAACGCGCGATTGAACGCGCGCGCGTTCTGGAAGCGCGCCTCCGGGGCCTTCGCGAGCGCCGTGCCGACGATCGCGTCGAGCGCGGCCGTCACCGCGAGCTTCGAGTTCTCCGACGGCGGCCGGTGGTCCTCGTAGCAGATCTTGAACGCGATCGCCTCGATCGAACCCGAGAAGGGCTTGTCGCCCGTCAACAGCTCGTACAGCACGACGCCCGTGCTGAAGAGATCCGAGCGCCGGTCGATCTCCTTGCCCTGGCATTGCTCGGGCGACATGTAGGAGGGGGTTCCCATCACCATGCCAGCATTGGTCAGGTTGGAGGTGTCGATGCGCGCAATGCCGAAGTCGGCGACCTTCACTGCGCCGGCCGCGGTGAGGATCAAATTCGCCGGCTTGATGTCGCGGTGCACGACACCGTGCTCGTGCGCGAAGTCGAGCGCTTCGAGCACCTGCGAGACGATGGCGACGATCTGCCCGAGGTCGAAGGTCGCCTTGCGATTCAGGTATTCGCGCAATCCCGTGCCGTCGACGTACTCCATCGCGATGAAAGCATTGGCGTCGTCCTCGCCGTACTCGTACACGCTCACGATGTTTGGATGGAGCAGCCGGCCTGCGGCCTTCGCCTCGTTCTTGAAGCGCGCCATCACTTGCACCGCGAGCTCGGGATCCACCAGGTCCTTGCGCACCGTCTTGATGGCCACCGTGCGCTCGATCACCGGGTCGAAGCCCTTGTAGACGACGCCCATCGCGCCCTTGCCCAGGACGCCGTCGATACGGTACTTGCCGATTGTTGCCGGGTCAGCCATCGGTTTCTCGAACTATTCCTCGAGCATCTTAATCGCCTGCACGAGGCTTTTGTTCATGCGCGACAAGGCTCCGGCGAGCACGCCGATCTCGTCCTTGCTCCTGCTCGTGAACTCTGCCGACTCGCGATGTCCGAGACTGACCTCATCGGCAAGCCGTGAGAGCTCCTTGACCGGCCTGATGACCATCGTCTGCAGCATGAGGTTCAGGAGGACGAAGGTCGCCGCGAAGACCACGGTGAGCAGCAGCAGGAACACCCAGAAGGTGTGGTTGGCTCGCTGGGTCGGCAGCGCGACCGGAACGGAGACGATCTGCGCGCCGATGATGTCGTTCACCTTCCAGCCGAAGCCGTTCGCCGAACCGTAGAGGTCGACCAGTGTCTTCGGCGCCGCGGTGGCGGTGCTGTGACAGGCGATGCAGCCGGGATCCTTGATCTGGATCGGGCGCGCGAGGAAGAGCGCGGCGCCCGTCGGCGTGTCGCGCTGGCCGCTGATCTCCGGGAGCGCCGGGTCGTTGCGGAAGCGGTTCACCAGATCCGCCTCCCAGTCAGCCGCGCGATCGCGCGGGTTGGTCGGATTGAGCGCGGCCTCCTTGTAGCTGTAGTCGGGATATTTCTTGCGGAGGTCGTTGAAATGCTCAGTCGCAGCGTAAAACGGCACCGACTGGGGCAGAAAGGTGTACTTGAGCTGCGTTTCGAGCAAGGGCCGGACTTGCGAATCGGTGTAGGCCCGCACGGACATGGCCGACTCCATCATGACGCGCGCGTTGTCGAGAATCTCGTCGCGGGCGTTGGCTTGGAGCACCGCGTACGAAATCGCGGCGCAGAGCACGAAGCCGATGACGAATATCCCGGCCAGGCCCAGATTGAACTTCCAGATCAGTTTCACAGCGCCCCCTATCTATGACTGAAAGGCCATGGCAGCCCCGATTCTTTCTTCTCCGGCGGCTTGGCCGGTTCGGTCTTCGCTGCTTCCTGCGGAGCGGGCGCAGGAACTCCGATCCACTCCGGATATGTCTGCGCATTGGCCGCGACGGCGGCGCGAAACGTCGTGTCCGCGAGTCGCGGCTGCAGACGCTTGATGAACACGCTGCGATACGGTCCGTTGAGCCACGGCTCGGCCTCTGCAAACGTGATCGGACGTTCGAGCTTGAGTTCCGTCTTGGTTGCTGCCTTGAACTTCTCCATGCGGCTGGGCAAAGTGTCCATGAACGGGCGCGGCATCGCTCCCACGAAAACAGGGGGCGCACGGCCGGCAAGGGCGAACTGCTGGCCGGCGGGGCGCCCTGCGAAATCGCCTCCGTGCAGGTCGCGAAGCGCGTCCGGTCCGCTCCTGCCCGGCTCGCTTACGCGAGCGTCGCCGGATTCCACGAAAAGCTCGAACGCGTTTGGCGCAGCCCGTGCGACCACGACCGCGTTCGCCACCTCGACCGTAGCGAGCGCCGAGCGCAACCGAAGCGGCGCTCCCGGAGGCTTCGTACCAAGCTTCGTCCACCCTTGCGGGACATACAGATCCGCCGGCTGCCTGCCTTCGCGTGCGGCCGCACCGGCGATATAGAGCGACGAGGGACCGCTAAGGTTCACGATGCCGCCGCGCAGCAGCTCGATCTGAACCAGCGCGCGGTCGGAAGCCTCGACGAGGTCGCCATCGAGCACGCGCGCGCCCTCGACGAGCTTGTACCAGTTGACCCCTCGCAGCAACCGCAGCTCGCCGTCGGCGACCGTCACGACACCTGCGTCGGCACCGTAGCAAGTTCCGATCGCGAACCCCAGACAACAACCGAGAAGCCAGCCAGCCTTCATCGAAAACGTGAATGAAAATACCGCCCGTGCGTGCGGCGGAGCGCGGCTGATACTAGGCTGCGCAGTTTGCATGTGTCAACGTGAATATTAGGACGCTCCCGATACGATCGCCGTCCGGTGCCGAAGTCGGTGCCTTGCCTTATACTTCCCCTCTATGGCTGATACGCAACCATCGCCTCCGCGGCTCGCGGTCTTGTTCGCCGACATCAGTGGCAGCGCGAAGCTCTACGAAACCCTGGGCGACAGCGAAGCGCTCGCGACGGTCGAGCGCTGCCTCGCGATCATCAAGCAAGTTTGCACGGACGCGGGCGGTCGCGTGATAAAGACCATCGGCGACGAGGTCATGGCCGTGTTTCCCGGTGCCGATGGTGCCGCGAGAGCGGCGACCGACATGCAGGCGCGCGTATCGGCGCAGCGTACGTCGCGCGGCGCGGCGCTCGCCATACACGTGGGCTTCCACTTCGGTCCAGTGCTCGAGGATGGAAACGACGTGTTCGGCGACACCGTCACCGTCGCTGCGCGCTTGTCCAACCTCGCCAAGGGCGGGCAGGTATTCACCTCCAAGGAGACGGTCGCCGAGCTTCCACAAGCGATGCGCGCCCGCACGCGCGATCAGCAGACGCAATCGATGAAGGGCAAGCAGCAGGACGTCGGGCTGTTCGAGCTTGTCTGGCAGGAGACCGAGGACGAGCTCACGGCGCTCTCCACGCGCGTCGACCTGCGCCCCGCGTATCTGAAGCTCAAACACGGCGACCAGGAGCTCGAGCTCTCGGACACCCGCGCCTCGCTCAGCATCGGACGCGATCCGCAGAACGACCTCGTGATCGGCGACCGCAAGGCGTCACGTATGCACGCGCGCATCGAGCGCCGGCGCGACAAGTTCGTGCTCATCGATCACAGCTCCAACGGCACCTACGTAACGATGGAGAACGAACCGGAAATCGTGCTCAGGCGGGAAGAGATCGTGCTACGCGGTCGCGGCCGCGTAAGCTTCGGCCACGCCTACCAGGACGACCCCTCCGAAACCCTGCGTTACTCGAACGTCGCCTGAGCCTAGCGCCCCGGTGCGCGCGGCGGCGGGTGGATGTCGTCGACCCAGTGCACTTCTTCGGGGTTGGGCTCGATGTTGGGCAGATCGAGATTGACCACGACCGGCTCCTGGCCGCTCCTCACCAGCACGCAGGAGAGCTCCTCCTTCTCGCTCGCGTTGATCTCCTGATGCGGCACGTACGGCGGCACGTAGATAAAATCGCCCGGGCCCGCTTCCGCCGTGAACTCGAGCCGGTCGCCCCACTTCATGCGCGCGCGACCGCGCACCACGTAGATGACGCTCTCCACCGGTCCATGGTGATGGGCGCCGGTCTTCGCCTTCGGATGAATGATTACGGTTCCGGCCCAGAGCTTCTCGGCACCGGCCCGCGCCGCGGTTATCGCCGCCGCGCGATTCATGCCGGGGGTCTGGGGCGTATTGACGTCGAGTTCGCTCGCATGCACGACACGCACGCCGTGCAGGCGCCATTTCGATTCGCGCTGCTCAGCCATAGGTGCTTCCTAGAAGTCCGTTTCAGGAGCCGATTTCACACCCCAGCCGCCCTTCGCGCAAGCCGGAGGTTGCGGGCCCGGCGGCGGGCGCCCCCGGCGCAACGCGCTTCTACCAAGCGATGCTCGACGCGTGCTCCAGCGGGAGAGCAGGGGAACAAGCGATGCGGGCGGACCCAGCCCGTCCTGCTAGAATCCGGCACCTACTCTGGAGACCGTAATGACACTCTCGATGTACCAAGCCTCGGTGCCCGTTTTCGTCAGGATGCTGACCAACCTCAAGGGCATCCTGCAGAAGGCTGCCGAGCACGCGAAGGGGAAGAAAATCGATGAATCGGCGCTGCTTAACGCGCGGCTGTTCCCCGACATGTTCGTGTTCACCCGGCAGGTCCAGATCGCCTGCGACTTTGCGCGCGGCACGGGCGCGCGGCTCGCAGGCTTGGAGCCTCCGGCGTACGAGGACACCGAGCAGAGTTTCGCTGAACTCGTCTCGCGCGTCGAGCGGAGCCTGGAGTATCTGCGCACGCTCAAGCCGCAGCAGATCGACGGCTCGGAGTCGCGCGAGATCGTCCGCCCCGTCCGCGGCGAGCCGAAGAAGTTCACGGGCATCAACTATCTGTTGCAGTTCGCGCTGCCGAACTTCTTCTTCCACGTTGCGACTGCGTACGCCATCCTGAGGCACAGCGGCATCGACATCGGCAAAGCGGACTTCATCGGCGCGCTGGATTAGCCGCCGGCGAGAACGCGCAGCGCCGCCGGCAGCTCGAGTACTGCTCGCGGGGCGTCGAGACGGCTCTCCGTGCGCCCGGCCAGCTCGTCGACGAGGCGCGCGACCGTGCCCTCCTGCGGCAGCGACACGCCGTAGTGCAGCAGCCGGTCGCCGCGGTAGACGGCGAGCGTCGGGAAATTCTCCACATCAATCTCGCCGCAAAGAGCGCTGTCGTCCTCGATGTCGAGCCAGACGAAGAGCTGATCAGGACGTGCGGCGGCGATGCGCTCGAAAGCGCCGCGAAATTCGCCGCAGGTGTCGCACCAGGCAGCGCAGAAGCTCACCACGATCAGCGACGAGCCGTCGGCCAGTCGTTCGGCAACGAGCGGCGAGAGACGCCTCTTGGTGTCGAACAGATTCATGAGCTGGTGTCTAAGCCAGGCTGGACGCGAGCCTGCGCCGTGTCGTCTCGACGGGCTCTTCCGCGCGCCGGCTGAAATCGCGGAGCTGATCCTCGCCGATCCTGCCCACCGCGAAGTACGTGGCCTCGGGGTGAGCGAGGTAGAAGCCTGCCACCGAGGCCGCGGGCAGCATGGCGTAACTCTCGGTGAGTGTCATTCCGATCTTCGCCGCTTCGACCACGTCGAACAGCCCCGCCTTCGCCGTGTGATCCGGACAGGCGGGATAACCCGGCGCGGGCCGAATGCCCTGGTACTCCTCGCGAATCAGGGCGGCGTTGTCCAGCCGCTCGGCTGGTGCATAGCCCCACAGATCGCGTCTTACCTTCATGTGCAGCCATTCGGCGAAGGCCTCCGCCAGGCGGTCGGCGAGCGCTTTCAACATGATCGCACGATAGTCATCCCTCTTTGCCTCGAATTCGGCGAGCTTCTTCTCGATCCCGACTCCCGCCGTCACCGCGAAGGCCCCCGTGTAATCCTTTATGCCCGAACCTTTCGGGGCGACGAAGTCGGCGAGACAATAATTGGACTTGCCGGGCGGCCGCTCGTTCTGCTGGCGGAGGTTGCGCCAGGTGAGCGCGGCGCGCGAGCGCGACTCGTCCGCGTAGAGCTCGATGTCGTCGCCGACGGAGTTCGCCGGCAGCAGCGCGATCGCCCCGTGCGCCGCTAGCCAGCGCCCCTGGATCAGCTCTTTCAGCATCGCCTGCCCTTCTGCGTAGACCCCACGGGCCGCCTCGCCGACGAGCGCATCGTCGAGGATCGCCGGAAAGGGTCCCGACAGCTCCCAGGTCTGGAAGAAGGGACCCCAGTCGATCAAGGCTTCCAGCTCGGCGAGGTCGACGTTGCGGATCTCCCGCCGGCCTGGCAGCGCGGGCTTTACCGGCGTGTATCTCGACCAGTCGGCCTTGAACGCATTCGCGCGCGCCGCTTCGAGAGAGATGAGCACGGGCCCCTTTTTCGCCGCATGCTGCGCGCGGATCTTCTCGTAGTCGGCAGCGACCTCCGCGACGTAGCCAATGCGCTGCGTCTCGGAGAGGAGATGACTCGCCACGCCCACCGCGCGCGATGCGTCGGGGACGTAGACGGTCGCGCCGCCGTAATTCGGCGCGATCTTCACCGCCGTGTGCACGCGCGAGGTCGTCGCGCCGCCGATCAGCAGCGGCTGCGTCATGCCGAGCCGCTGCATCTCGCCCGCCACGTGCGCCATCTCCTCGAGCGAAGGCGTGATGAGACCGGAGAGTCCCACGATGTCGGCGTGCCGCTCGCGCGCGGTATCGAGAATCTTCTGCGCCGGCACCATGACCCCGAGATCGATCACGTCGAAGTTGTTGCACTGGAGCACGACACCGACGATGTTCTTGCCGATGTCGTGCACATCGCCCTTGACGGTCGCCATCACGATGGTGCCCTTCGGCTTGGCGACCTGACCCGACTGCGCCTTCTCCGCCTCGATGAACGGCACCAGGTGCGCCACCGCCTGCTTCATCACCCGGGCGCTCTTCACCACCTGCGGCAGGAACATCTTGCCTGCGCCGAACAGGTCGCCGACGACGTTCATTCCGGCCATCAACGGCCCCTCGATCACCTCGATCGGCCGGGCGTACTTGCGCCGCGCCTCCTCGGTGTCCTCGACGATGTAGTTGCCGATCCCCTTCACCAGCGCGTAAGTCAGGCGCTCCTCCACGCCGCCGGCGCGCCAGGCGAGGTCCTCGCCGGCCTGCTTGCCTTGCGCCTTGTAGCTCTCGGCGAAGGCCACCAGCCGCTCGGTCGCATCGGGGCGGCGATTCAGAACCGCATCCTCCACGCGCCCCTTCAGTTCGGGGTCGAGCTCATCATAGACCCCGAGTTGCCCGGCGTTGACGATGCCCATGGTCAGTCCGGCGCGGATCGCGTGGTAGAGGAACACGGTATGAATGGCCTCCCGCACCGGATCGTTGCCGCGGAAGCTGAACGACACGTTGGAGATGCCGCCCGAGACTTTCGCGTGCGGCAAATGCTGCCTGATCCATGCGGTCGCACGGATAAAATCGACAGCGTAGTTGGCGTGCTCCTCGATGCCGGTGGCGATCGCGAACACGTTGGGGTCGATGATGATGTCCTCGGCGGGAAACCCGGCGCGGTCGACGAGAAGATCGTAGGCGCGCCGCGCAACGTCGACCCGGCGTTCGTAGGTGTCGGCCTGCCCGCGCTCGTCGAAGCACATGACGATCGCAGCAGCCCCGTAGCGATGCACGAGCCTCGCGTGGTGCAGGAATTGCGCCTCGCCTTCCTTGAGCGAGATCGAATTCACGACCGGCTTGCCCTGCACGCACTTCAACCCCGCCTCGATCACCTCCCATTTCGAGGAGTCGATCATCACGGGAACGCGGGCGATGTCCGGCTCGGCGGCGATCAGGCTCAGAAACCGCACCATCGCGGCCTTCGAGTCGAGCATCGCCTCATCCATGTTCACGTCGATCACCTGAGCGCCGTTGGCGACCTGCTGTCGCGCCACCTCGACAGCGCCTGCGAAATCGCCGGCGAGGATCAGTTTGGCGAAGGCGCGCGAGCCGGTGACGTTGGTGCGCTCGCCGACGTTGACGAAGAGCGAATCCTCGCCGATCGTGAGCGGCTCCAGGCCGGCGAGCCGCATTGGGCGGGACGCGCGAGCGGCTTCGCTCTCGCGCGGCGTGGCTGCGGCGGCTGCGCTACTCGGCACGGATTCTTCGCGGCGGCACGTCCCTCACCGCCTCGGCGATCGCGCGGATATGCTCGGGCGTGGTTCCGCAGCAGCCGCCGACGATGTTGACGAAGCCCTTGCGCGCGAACTCGCCGACGAGACGGGCTGTCGTCTCGGGCGCTTCGTCGTATCCGGTCTCGCTCATCGGGTTGGGCAGCCCGGCGTTGGGGTAGCACGAGACGAAGGTGTCCGCGACGCGCGACATCTCCTCGATGTACGGTCGCATCAGCGCCGCCCCGAGCGCGCAATTGAGCCCGACGGCGAGCGGCCTCGCGTGACGCACCGAGTTCCAGAAGGCCTCGGTCGTCTGTCCCGAGAGCGTGCGTCCCGAGGCGTCGGTGATCGTCCCCGAGACTATAAGCGGCAGCCGAATGCCCCGCGCTTCGAAATGCGCGTCGATCGCGAACAGCGCGGCCTTCGCGTTGAGCGTGTCGAAGACGGTCTCGACCAGCAGCAGATCGACGCCGCCCTCGACGAGCGCCGTCACCGCTTCGCCATACGCCGCGGCGAGCTCGTCGAAGCTCACGTTGCGAAAACCGGGATCGTTGACGTCCGGAGAGATCGTGGCAGTGCGGTTGGTCGGCCCGAGCGCGCCGGCGACGAAGCGCGGCTTGTCCGGGGTCTTCGCGCTCCACACGTCGGCTCGCTCCCGGGCGATGCGCGCCGCCGCGAGGTTGATCTCGCGCACCCGGCCTTCGAGGCGATAGTCCGCCTGCGCGATCCGTGTCGCATTGAAGGTGTTGGTTTCGATGATGTCGGCACCCGCCTCGAGAAACGCGTCGTGGATGGAGCGGATCACGTCCGGGTTCGTGAGCGCCAGGAGGTCGTTGTCGCCCTTCACGTCGCAGGCGTGCTGCGCGAGCCCGCAGGCTGCGGGGCCGCGATAGTCGGCCTCGCCCAGCCGGCGGGCCTGGATCATTGTTCCCATCGCTCCGTCGAGCACGAGAATGCGCTCCTTGAGGAGCCTGGTAAGCTGCGCCGTCTTGTCGATCACGCTCGTCA
>Ga0335084_10006934_pt1 | contig 11275 bp, 10 predicted proteins | sample Lox_Sample_44_FD_206721 | JGI IMG/M metagenome (GOLD analysis project Ga0335084, IMG submission 206721) | Soil microbial communities from Loxahatchee National Wildlife Refuge, Florida, United States - Lox_Sample_4.4 | ecosystem: Environmental > Terrestrial > Soil > Wetlands | place: USA...
AGCGCTCCAGCGCCGCCGCGTCCATCTCCGGCCTCGGCCTGAGGATCAATCGGTCGACCCCCGCCGCGGCATAGGCCTCCAGCAACGTTTTGTCCGGAATGTCGAAGCCCGGTGGCGTGATGCTGACCTCGAGCTTGCCCAGCTCCGCCGGCCGCTGCGACTTCTTCGCCGCCTCGCCCAGCGAAGCGATGCTCTTGGTTGTCTCCTCCACGTCCAGACCGAACCCGTACCAGCCCTGACCCTGCGTCATCGCGCGACGATAGGCAGGCGGTGTCCGCCCGCCCACGACAACGGGGATAGGCGTCTGCACAGGCCGCGGCATCGCCTGCACTCCTTCGAACGAGACGTACTTGCCGTGATGCGCCGGCTTGGGCTGAGTCCAGACCGCGCGCATGGCGGCCAGATAGTCGTCGGCGACGCGCCCGCGCTCGCTGAACGGCGCACCGGAGGCGCGCATCTCGGGCTCGCACCAGCCGACACCGAGACCGAAGACGAGCCGGCCGTTCGAGAGCACGTCGAGGGACGCGAGCTGCTTGGCGAGCACCACGGCCTGGCGCTGGGGCAGGATGATCACCCCCGTGGCCAGTCGGATGCGCGAGGTGTGCGCGGCGAGGAAGGTGAGGGAGACGATCGGATCGAGCAGCCGCATGTCCGGCGGCATCGGCCGCCCGGGCAGTGGCGGGTCGGGCAGCACGATGTGGTCGGCCGTCCACAGCGACTCGAAGCCGGCCGCCTCGGCGGCCCGGGCGAGCCGGGCGGCCGCGTCGGGGTAGCTGCACGTGTGGAGGTTGACGGAGTGCAGACCGAACTTCATCGCGCGCTCTGCTTCCCCGCATCACCCCGCGGCACCTGGATCGCCGCCAGCCGCTCGATCACCGTCATGACCACGGTGGTGTCTTGCTCCCCCAGCCCGGCGGCGAGCGCCATCTGCTCGTAGCGCTGGGCGACATTGACGAAGCTCACCGGCACATGCAGCTCCTTGGCGATGGTGGTGAAGGTCTCCAGATCCTTGTTCATCAGCGCCACCTTGAAGCCCGGCTCGAACTCTCGCGGGACGATGGCCCGCGGGATTCGCTCGAGCGCCTTGCTGCCGCCGCTGCTGGCCTTGACCACTTCATACACGGTCATCGGATCGAGCCCCGCCTTCACACCGACCGCGAGGCCTTCCATCATCGCGAGACCGTTGACACACGCCATCATGTTGTTGATCGCCTTCACGGTATTGCCCGAGCCGACGGGCCCAACGTGGAACACGTTCGGACCCATGGCGTTCAGTACCGGCTTGGCGCGTGCCAACGGCTCCGCGTCGCCGCCGACCATGATGGCCAGCGTGGCCGCGCGGGCGCCCGTGACACCACCACTCACCGGCGCTTCGAGGAAATGCACGCCGCGCGCTTTGGCCCGAGGCTCGATTTTTCGCGGCGTCGAGGGCAATACGCTGCTCAAGTCGATGAGGATGGTGCCGGGCTTGGCGCGCTCCACGAGTCCTCCCGGCTCGAGATACATGGCCTCCACGTCGGGAGACGCCGGCAGCGAGGTCAGGACGACCTCGGATCCTTCGACGACCTCCTGGGCCGATCGGGCGCGGCGCGCCCCGGCCTGGATCAGGTTCTCCATGGCTTTGGGATTCAGGTCGAACACCAGCATGGGAAATGAGGCTTTCAGCACGTTCCCGGCCATGGGATTGCCCATGTTTCCTACCCCGATGAAACCAACGGACAGAGCCATCGCGCGCCTCCTCGAATGCGGACAGTGAAGTTCGCCGACCTCGTGGCATGGGGAGAATAGCACCGGAACGTGTCGTGCTGACCGGCTCTTCTCGGGCAAGCTCAGGGGCGGTGTTCCAAGGACGTCGGGAGATGTGGAGACTCCGCAGCCGGCAGAATGGAAGCGCCGGGCCCCGATCGGCGGGCCCGGCGCGTTGTCTCTTACTTCTTGCCTACCGTTACCTTGCTGCCGGCGCCGCTCACCGCGATCAATGCGGTGCTCGGCGTGCCCAGCTTGACGGAGCCGAGGTTCGCGTTCTGGATGGCTCCCGCCCCGATGGACACGTTGGCAGCCGTGGCCCCGTTCAAGAGCGCCACGGGGATCCCACTGATCATCGCGCAGGAGCCGCCACAGAGGGTGTTCGAAACGGTGAGCAGGTTGCCACCGGAGCCCCCGAAGGACACCAGAGAACCGCCGATGCTGGCGAACGAGCCACCGCTCACGCTCAGCAGCGAGCCATTCAGGAGCGACAGCATGCTGCCATTGCTCAGGCTCACGAGATTACCCGATACGTTGAGCACACTGCCACCGGAGACATTCACGAGGGAGCCCAAGGACACCAGCATGCGGCTCGCGTTGAGAGCCACGAGAGAGGCAGCCGTGCTGGTGAGACGGCTCTGTCCACCCAGGGCGATGGCATCGGTGGCGCTCGTGAGCTGGCTGCCGTTCTTGAGGTGCAGGAGCGGTGCCGACGCCTCGAGCAGAGCCTGATCGACACGGAGTGCCTGGTTGGTAGTGATCGTCGCGTTATCTGCTTCGAAGAGGGAGCCGCCCGTCTTGAGCGCTGTGGTCGTCGCAAGCATGAGTCCAGAGTCCGCATCCAGCGCCGTGCCGCTGCCTGCCACGTCGAACATGGCGACATCGGTACCCAGCGCGTGCGTGCCGCCCTTGATCGAGACCAGCGGGTCAGTGGTCGAGGACACGAAGCTCCCGCCCGGCAGCACGGTCAGGAGGCTGGTCGCCACGGTGAGATTCGTGTCGGTGGAGCGGAGAAGAGGACCCGCCAGGCTCGCCGTCGAGCCGGGCGCCACCACCATGACGGAGTCGAACGTGGCCGATCCGCCGGTGAATTCGACCAGAGGATCCGGGCTCGTGCGGGCGAGGTTCTTGCCTCCCTGAAGCAGGAAGAGCGGCGGGTCCTCGGGAACAGACACGTCGTCAATGAGCAGGCCGGATGCGAAGTTCGCGTCTCCGACGTCACCGACTTCAAAGATGAGTGAGGCTTCACCCGTGGCCGGGGCCAGCCAGCTGAACGACACCATCTTGAAGCCTGTGTAACCCCATCCGCAGGTCGCGCAGTCACCGCCGGCGGTGAAGCCGGCAACGCTCACGTTTTGCTGGGATACCTGGGTGGGGGTGAAGGCGCTATTGAGCTGGAGTTGTGACAACTGGGTTGTCTGGCCGCCGGGCCCCTTGATCCGGATCTCCACGGCGTCGTTGAACGGGCTGGTGCCGCCATAGAGGTTGAACCAGTAGGGATATTCATTGCTGACGAAGTTGTAGGTCGCCTTGATCGTGTAGAGCGTGCCCCCAGTGACCTGAAAAGCCTGGGAGAGCGTGCTCGACTGTGTGAAGCGTCCGGTCGGATCCGCTTGCGATCCCGGGCCGCTCGAGATGAAGCCCATGAACTGACCGTTCGGCGCCTTGAACTGGCCGAAGGTCCCTACTACGGAACCGGAGCCCGCCAGGTCCCAGCCAAAGAAGTCGCCCTTCTCGAAATCGCCGTTAGCGAATGGCTTCTTGGGGCTTGGTGGCGGCGGTCCGATGACGGGAAAATCACCCTTGTTCGGAAGGTATGATGTTTGGGTGAGAGGGCTTCCGCCGGTTCCCGCCTTCGGATCATCCCCGGCCGTGAGGGCCGCCGCCAACGCCTGACCTTTCCCCGTCTCCTTGGCCCTCATCGTCGACGACCAAGCAGCCTGCTGGCCACCGATTTGCCTGTTGGCAGTGAAGGTGCGCACGAGGTCGTGCATGTACTGCTGGTTCATGTTCATGACCTGGGTCAGATCGCGCCCACGTACGCCGACGGACTGGTTGGCATTCACAAAAGCGGTATTGGCCGGGTTGCCGCCGATTGCCCCCACCTGCACCGTGCCCTGAACCGTAGTCACCTGAGTGGTGGCAGCGAGATTCCCACCCCCTGCCTGCGCCCCCTGCCGGGTCACTTCGACGACGAAGACCGTGCCGCGCACGGCGGCCACGGCGTTTGGCGTATGCACCTCGAGGGTCTCGCCCGGCTTCATCCGCTGCTTGGCGACACCCACCGCGACCTTGCCTGATTCGAGGTTGACCACCGTCCGGCCGACCTCTTCGGTGATGGTCAGGACCGAGAGCTCGCGGACAGTCACGATGGCCCGGCCACCCATGAGGACCTTGACGATGGACTGCTCGCCGGTATTGATGCGGTCCTTCTCGAAGATGCTGTCGCGGAACTTCAGGGGAAGCGGTGAGGCGCTGGAGATGCGGGCTACGGTGGCCTGGCCCTGTATCGTAGTGACAACCCCGACCTCCGGGGCGGCCTGGGCCCAGGCCAGAACCGGGAACGTAAGGGCCGCCACCCCTCCTACCACCACTCTGTACCAGGTCATCTTCATCCGCGTATCCCCCTCGAAAGACTGCCCCACTTCCCGATCGGATTCCCCACGCCGCCCGCTAGAAGCATCTGCGATGCCATTCACCGACGCCTTCAAAATCAAGTGTTTGTAGGACGGCACCGTGGCTCTCTGCGGGCACGACGCCCGGTGAAATCACGTGCTACGAGGGCAACCTGCACCCGTGGGTGGGCTCAGGCCGCAAAGCCGCCACCTCTCACCTGCGACGCAGGTGAGAGGTGGACCGGTGTACCGGCCCGGCAACAGAGGTATCGACGACGTTCATCTGTACGAGGCGCTTCGTCCCGTGAGCCACGGCGGCGGAAATCGTCGGGAAGCTCTCGTTCGACTCCTCGACCATCTCACCTGCATAATTGACGATCCGCCAGCGCCACCCATTACCCGCCGGGGTCGAAAACGCTGCGACCTGCACGAGAAGCGCCGCCTACCAGCGCCCTCCCCCGCCACCCCCCCCGCCGCCGCTCCGACGCCCGCCGCCGCCGCCCCGGCCCCCACCCGAGCCCGAGGGATTCGCCAGCTCGACCTTGAGCGTCCGACCGTCCACATTCTGGCCATTGAACTTCTTGACCGCTTCCGCGGCGTCTTCGGCCGTCGCCATCTCGACGAAGCCGAACCCGCGGGAACGCCCGGTGTCGCGGTCAGTCACCACCGCAGCCGATTCGACCGTCCCCACTCCGGCGAACAGCTCGCGCAGGCGCTCCTCGGTCGTGGAGAACGACAGGCCCCCGATGAACAGTTTGTGCGCCATGACCAACCCCCGAAACGCTCTCCCGCTAGTGGAGGCACACCCTGGAACGCGGAAGTCAGCACCAGAGTCGCGGTCTGGTTGAGGAAGAGGTTCACGATGAACCGGCGGCCAGACCAGACCGTCGCATCATGACACATCGGCGATCCGACCGCCGGGATTTACTTCCTCCCGCGTGGCAGTGCGAACGCCATGACGTAGTCCCCCAATATCGCGCCGAGCTTGCCATGCCCTCCCGCCGCGATAAGCACATACTGTGTGCCGCCGACTTCGTATGTCATCGGCGTCGCCTGCGCTCCGGCAGGCAGGAGCGCTTTCCACAAGAGCCGCCCCGTCTCGATGTCAAAAGCGCGCAGGTGATTGTCGCGCGTGGCGCCGATGAAGACCAGTCCTCCCGCCGTGGTCGTGGGGCCACCCAGGCTGATCGACCCCCACTGATCAGCCTCGGGGTATGCCTTGGGATCGAGCATGAAGCCGAGCGGTACCTCGAACTGGAGCGCGCCGGTCCTGAGACTAACGGCGGCAAGTGTGCCCCACGGAGGCTTGGTGTACGGAATGCCGCCGCGGCCGAAGTTCAGCAGATAGGTCCGCGTGACCACGTAAGGAGTCTGGAGCATCGCTCCGACTTCGGCTTCGAGCCGGATATTCGGTCCGGTGGAAGACGGCGCGGAGGCGCGCGGAAAGAGCTTGACGATGGCGGCGAAGCGATTGACGGCGCCGACGATGATCCCGCGCGCCGGATCGTAGCTGAGGCCACCCCAGTTGAAGCCGCCGGTATTGCTCGGCGCCTCGATGGTGCCCCGAAGGCTCACCGGCGTGAACGGCCCCTCGTAGCGCAGCTCCGCGATGCGCTTCCGTCCAGTCTCGACCTCGGCGGGAGTCAGGCCCCACGCGTCATCGGGTGTCACGGAGCGGAGGCCGAAGACCGGCAGGTTCGCGGGAAAGGGCTGGGTCCGCGACGTCTCCTCGCCCGGCACGTCCGTCTGCGGAACCGCGCGCTCCTCGATGGGGAGGAGCGGGGCACCGGTGTCCCGATGGAGCACGAAGATATGCCCCGACTTCGTTCCGATGGCGACGGCGGGAGCGCTCCGGCCATCCCGATCCAGTGTGAACAGGAGCGGCTGCATGGGCGTGTCATAGTCCCAGAGATCGTGGTGCACCGTCTGAAAGGCCCAGACGAGCTTCCCCGTCGACGCTCGAAGCGCCACGACGCAATTCGCGTAGAGGTTATGTCCCTTCCGCTCGCCCCCGTAGTAGTCGGGGCTCGGCGACGTCGTGGGGAGGAATACAAGATCGCGCTCGGCGTCTACCGAGATGGGCGGCCAGGCATTCGCGCCGCCGGTCTTGTGCGCGAGCTCGCCTTGCCAGGTGTCAAAGCCTGGATCGCCCGGCTGGCGCGGAATCGGGTCCCAACTCCACTTGAGCGCGCCCGAGCGTGCATCGTAGGCCCGCACGATGCCGCGCGGCATCTCCACGGCGCGGTTGTCGCCAAGGGCGTTGCCGACGATCACCAGATCGCCGATGACGGCCGGAGGCGACGTGACCTGGTATTGCCCGTCACGCACGGCGCCGGTCCCGACCTTGAGGTCGATGATGCCCCGCTCGCCGAAGGCCTCGCGGGGCTGGCCGGTGACCGCATCCAGAGCGATCAGCCGACCGTCTATCGTGCCGACATAGATGAGCCGGTAGCCCAGCTCACCGCGCCGCTTTCCCGAGTCGGTCCAGAGCGCCACCCCCCGCGAGGTCACTTCCGAGTAGTTGAGCGTGAGGTCGAGCTTCGGATCGTAGACCCAGCGTGAAGTGCCGGTAGCGGCGTCCAGCGCGATGACGCGGCTCGTCGGCGTGCTCAGATAGAGGATTCCGTCCACCATGATCGGCGTGGCCTCGAAGGCCGCCTTGGTGGCGAGCGAGGTCCCGCCGTATGTCGCCAGCTCACCGGTCCGGTACGTCCACGCGAGCTCGAGCTGGCCGACGTTGTCGCGATTGACCTGGGTCAGCGGGGAATGCCGCATGCCGCCCGGGTCGCGAGCGTACGCGGGCCATTCACCAGGCCCCCAGGCACGTCCCACATTGCCCGCGCAGCCCGCGAGCATCGTGCCCAGAAGAACCCCGAGCCAGACACTCCCCCGCACGCTCACGCGTCAGGTGGGCAGGCGCTTGCTGAAGGGAGAGCGGTAGTCGAGGATGGCGCGGACCTGCGTCGCGAGGGTCTCCATGGTGAACGGCTTCATGACGAAGGGAGCGCCGGGCGCAATACGGACACCGTAGTCGTCGACCGTCTGGGTGCTATAGGCCGACATGAAGAGGACCTTGATGCCTGGACGGATCACGCGGATTTGCTCGGACAGCTGGCGCCCGTTCATGATCGGCATCACGACGTCGGTGAGCAGCAGCTGTATGGGGCCGGCCTCGGTGCGCGCGATCTGGACGGCCACCATGGGATCGCTCGTGGCGAGCGTCTTGTAGCCTTTCATCTCGAGCATGTCGACGGCGACTTCGCGAACCTCGGGCTCGTCGTCCACGATGAGAATGGTTTCCAGAGACGATCAACCCACTCAGCCCGGGAGACCGGGGCTACCGACTACGTCGGGATGCAGGTAAAGGTCTGACTGCGCAACATGTACTTGGGCCAGGGTTTCGAGTTCCAGTCGTAAGCCTTGATCTCCTGCTGATAGAGATCGTCCTCCCACTGGCGCCGCATCGCGGCCCGCTGCTCGCAGGCCTCCTGCGTGTCGTGCACGCTCAGCTTGACGATGTCCAGGGGCATCTCGGGCTTCTGCACCAGCTCTTGGACCCACCACAGAGCCCAGGCCAGCATCACGGTCGACAGGATTTTCCGCACGGTCTTCCTCCCCCGCCCCCTTCGAGCTCTCTACGGGACCTCGCGAAGCCGCATCACCTCGGCCCGGCCGTCCATATACTCGCCCATCTTACGCCCGAGGGCCTTGAAATACTCCGTTCCGCGATGGGCATCGACGGCCGCCTGGTCGGTGTAGCGCTCCATGAAGACATAGGTCTGTGGGGCTTCGGCGTGGTGAATCGCGTAAAGCTTGCAGCCGGGCTCATTGGCATTGACCTTGGCCACGAGCTCCTTGGCCACCGCCTCGAACTCCTTCTCCATTCCCGGCTTCACCTTGATGGTGGCGACGATGCCGATCACGCTTTGGTCTCCTGTTGACGGGCGGCGCGAACGTCGAGCCGCGTGCTCTGGTAGGTTGCGCCCTCTCCCATGTCGCTGTAGCGATCCGAGCACAGCATGTTCACGGTGCCGCCGCCGTCTCCCGCGGCGGGGCGCTGGCCGGGCACGAAGGCCACGCCAGGAGCCGTCTCGTCGCTCACCCGAAGCGTAAGCCGGACCGCGCCGTGCCGGCTGCGGAGCTCGACGGCCTCGCCGTCCTGGAGGCCCCTCGCGGCAGCGTCATCAGGATGCAGCACGCATTCGGGCGCGCCCGCGCGGCTGCGCAAGGCGGCCACGCCCGCCCACGCCGTGTGCGCCTGGAAATAGCCGGGCGCGGTGAGCAGCGTGAGCGGGAAGCGCCGGTCGTCTTCGGCATCGAGCGGGTCGGCAACCCAGTCGGGCATGGACGGCAGTCCCTGCGCGGCCAATGTCTCCGAATAGAACTCGAGCTTGCCCGACGGCGTGGCAAAGCGCTGGTGGCCGGGCTTCGGCGCGAGCTTGACAGCACCGCCCTCACGCAAGGTCCTCAGATCCACTTCGCTCGCTGGTGATCTGGCGCCGCGAAAGAGCTCGCGGAGGAGCCCGCCGGTGTCCATGGAGAAGATGGGATCCTCGAGCCCGAGCCGCCGCCCCAACTCCTGCGCCAGCTTCGCATTCGACCACGACTGGCCTTGGGGCGGGACGACCTGCCGGACGAACTGCATGTAGTACGAGCCGTACGAGCGCACGAGGTCGTCGCTCTCGAGATAGGTCGCCGCCGGCAGCACGATGTCGGCATAGCGTGCCGTATCCGACAGGAAGGGATCGTGAACGACGGTGAACAGATCCTCGCGCCCGAGCCCCCGACGGGTCGTCACCGAGTCGGGGCACGTGACCGCGGGATTGTTGGCCGCGACGAAGAGCGCGCGTATGGGAGGGTCGGTCAGCTCCAGCAGCGCCTTGCCGAGCCGTGAATGGTTGACGATCCGCGTCTTGACCGGGCCCGACGGCTTGCGGATGAAGCTCGGGTCAAGGCCGAACCCCGGCACGGTCATGAGAAGCGCGCCGCCGCCCACGCGATCGTAGGCGCCTGTGACGCCGGGGAGCAGCGCCACCGCGCGGATGGCCTGGCCACCGTTCACGCACCGGGACATCCCCTCGCCGAGCCGGATGAACGGGGCGCGCGCACGCCCGTACATGTGGGCGAGACGCTCGAGGTCGGCCGGTGAGACGCCGGTGATGGCCGAGACACGCCCGGGATCGAAGCGCGGCAATACCTCGCTCTCCAGCTTCGCGAACCCCACGGTCTCCTTCGCGATGTAGCCCCGATCGCAGAGGCCGTCGCGCACGAGAATGTGCATGAGACCTAAGGCCAGTGCCGAATCGGTGCCGACATTGACGCGGAGGTGCCAGTCCGCGCGCTCCGCCGTCTTGCTGCGGCGCGGCTCGATGACCACGAGCTTGGCACCACGATCGCGTGCCCGCTCGACGAGCGGCCAGATGTGGACATTGGTGGTGAGGAGATCGGCGCCCCAGGAGATGACGAGATCGGATTCGACCACCGTTTCGGGATCGGCGCCGCCCACGCTGCCGCAAGCCGCGTCCCAACCGGCCTCCGCGGCAGAATCGCAAACCGTCCCCGCTTGAAGCCGGGTCACGCCGAGCGCGTGGAAGAGGCCGAGCAGGAGGCCGCGGTTCAGCTGCCCCTGATGCGCGCTATAGGCATAGCCGAGGACCCCGAGCGGCCCGTCCGCGGCGAAGATCGCCTTCCACCGCGTCACGATCTCGTCGAGGGCCTGATTCCACGTGATCGGCTGGAAGCGCCCTTCGCCCTTCGGCCCGACGCGCTTGAGCGGCGTGAGCACGCGCTCCGGAGAATGCACCCACTCGTGCTCGCGGTTGACCTTGGCGCAGGCAAATCCTGCCGTCATCGGATGCTCGGGATCGCCCTGCAGCTTGAGCAAACGGCCGTCCTCGACCGAGGCCAGGAGCGAGCATTGGTCGGGGCAATCATGGGCGCAGGCAGTGCGGATGGTCTGAATCACGGGTCCCTCCACTCGTGCGCAGCATCGTGCGGGAGAGCATCCGCCTTGTCAACCATCAGGAGCAGGCTGCTAGAATGGCCGTGTCGAATCACCAAAAAGGGGGGCCCAATGGCTGGTGACGTCAAAATCGACACGGTGCGGTCCTACTCGAGCGGCACACCTGGCCGCTCGCTCAACAGCGCCCGGCACAATCACTTCGTGCTGGACTCGCCCTCGGGTCCCAATGAGGCGCTGACCAATGGCGAAGCCTTCCTGTCCGGCATCTCCTCGTGCGGTGTGACGCTCATCGAGAAGTACGCACTGGAGCAGCGGATCCCCGTCAAGGGCATGCAGGTCGCCATCGAAGGCATACGCAGCAATGCGGAGCCCAATCGCTTCCAGTGCGTCAACGTCTCGGTAGAGATCTGGGGCGTGAGCCAGGGGGAGGCCGAGCGGCTTGTCGAGGTCTGGAAAGATCGCTGACCGCTCTACCGCACGGTCGCGGTCGCGACCGACGTAAAGGTCGACGTGCTCGCCGTCCTCGGGGAATAGCGGCCGGGGCTACAGTGTCCGGTAGGCGTACAGGGTGAGGTTATCGGCGCCGACGAGAAGCGTGCCGTCTTCGGTGAGCGCCATCCCCATAGGCCAACCCCAGAGTCGCCCGCTCCACAGCAGCGCGCCGGTGTCCGCCTGGAAGGCATACACGCGGTTCGGTCCCTGCCCCGCGACGTAGAGGACACTGCCCTTGACCACGGGCTGGACCGGCACCGAGCCCGCCGTGGCCTGCCACGCGATCATTCCATTGGCCCGGGACATGGCGAGCAGGCTCTTCTCGTCAGAGTTGGCCGCCGTGGCCACCAGCGGGCCCATGACGACGGGCGCCACCGGCGAGCTCGAGTCGAGGGCACGGGTCCACCGATCCTTCCGGTTGGCCGGGTCGAAGGCATGGAACACGTACGAGCCCGCGGGG
>Ga0335084_10006936_pt1 | contig 11274 bp, 8 predicted proteins | sample Lox_Sample_44_FD_206721 | JGI IMG/M metagenome (GOLD analysis project Ga0335084, IMG submission 206721) | Soil microbial communities from Loxahatchee National Wildlife Refuge, Florida, United States - Lox_Sample_4.4 | ecosystem: Environmental > Terrestrial > Soil > Wetlands | place: USA: Florida...
GCGCACGAGCGCGGCGTCGACCTTGGGAACGGCAAGGTGCTCGCGATCGGCTACGGGAGCGGCGACGCGGCCGAGGCGATTCCGATGACCGTCACTCGCGACTGGCGCAAGGCGGCGGCGAAGATCCAGTTCCGCGCGGCGCTCGAGCCGCACCAGGATCTGACGCAGACTCAATACGAGAACTTGCACGACACGGGCAGCGCGCGCGGCCTCATGGAGCCGGAGGACGGCTTCGTGATCCAGTCGATCGGCAGCAGCGCGAACCCGAACTTCAGCGACGAGGGCGTCGAGTACTACCGCTTCGTGCGCTGACCACGCCTATTGCAGACGCGACGTCTGCGTCTCGATCTCCCTGATCAGGTCGTCGATCGATCCGCTCGCGAGGATCCGCTGATACTCCGCGCGCTTCAGCGCGAGATCGCTGACGCCGTCGGCGATGATATTGATTATCCGCCACGCACCATCCTTCTGCTCGAGCATGTAGTCGAGCGAGACGTCCGGCTGCCCTTGCCGCGCGATCGCAGTGAGCACGTGCGCGCGCCCTGACTCGACGGATCCCGGCGCGCCGCTCTTGAACGTATTCGCCGTCACGTTCTTGAAGCGGCTCGCGTAGGTCATGACGCTGAGCTTCTCGAACGCCGCGACGAAGCGTTGCCGATCACCTTCGGCGAGCGTCGGCCACTGTTTGCGCAGCGCGAACTCGGCGATGTACGGCAGGTTGTGCGTTTGCTCGATCGTGGGCTCGAGCTCGCGATAGCGATCGCCGACGCTAGCCGGATGCGCTTGGCTTGCCGCGATCAACCCGCGCTGCAAGGACGCGACGGTCGCCTCGGGCGTATCGGTCGCGACGGTGCCGTCGGCGCCCTGCGCGCCCGTTACCGCGACCGCGACGACGCACGACGCGATTGCTAGGGCTCGTCGGGGTCGTTCAGTTCGAGCTCGCATAACGCCGATTCTTCCACGTCGCTCGCGTGCCTCGCCAGTAGCCGAGCGCGGAATCCCAGGTCATCGCGAGGAACAACGCACCGGCCAGCGGCAACGCGAGCGCCCACGGCGCACGCAGGCCGTAGAAGCGCACGACGGGCCAATACGCGGCACCCATCGCGAGCCAGCCTAGCGCGGCCGCGGCAACGCCGGCCGGGCCCGCGAGCGTGCCCGAGCCAATCAGCGCCGCAGCGAGCACGAGCGGAGGAGCAAGCAGCGTCACGCACATCGCCACGGTGGCCGCGACGAGCGCGAGCGGGGAATAGCGGAGCTGCGTGAACGCGCTCCGGCTCACCATTCGCCAGAAGTCGCGGAGCCCGTACGCGCGCAAGCTGCGTACGGAGTGGCTCATGCCGAGCCAAGTCGCGCCGCCGGCGCGCTTGAGCGCCGCCGCGAGCGCGCAGTCGTCGATCAGCGCGTCTCGGACCGCCCCGAATCCGCCGAGCGCGCGGACGTCGTCGGTCCGCACCAGCATGCAGCCGCCGGCGGCCGCGGCGGTGCGGCGCCGAGCATCGTTCGCCAGTGCGAACGGATAGAGCAGCTTGAAGAAGAACACGAACGCGGGCGTGAGTAGCTTCTCCGCGACGCGTTCGCAGTGCAGCTCGGCCAGAACGGACGCGAGCGCCGTGCCGCGCTGCGCCGCGAGCAGGCGGAGCGCCGGCACGGTGCCGGGCGCGAGCTCGATGTCGGCATCGAGAAGCAGGGTGTAGCGGCGCCCCACGAGCGCGAGACCCTGCTCCAGCGCCCAGAGCTTGCCGGCCCAACCGTTCGGGAGCGCCGCACCGCCGAGCACGCGGACCGTCGTCGTTCCGGGAAGCGCCGCCGCGAGCGCGCAGAGCGCCGCGGTGCCGTCGCTCGACTGGTCATCGACGACGATGACCTCGAGCCCGTCGCCCTGCTCGCGTAGCGCCGCGAGCGTACGCGCGATCACGGCCGCTTCGTCGCGCGCGGGAATCAGCACGCTCACGTCCGAGAGATCGCGGGCGGCGCTCGGCTCGGCCTCCAGCCGTTCGCGCGTGCGATGCGGTTGCCAGGGAAGCAGCAGCACGACGAGCCACGCGGCGAGCGAGGCCGCGGCGAGTGAAGCGAGGAGCATCGGGCGAGCGCCCGACTAGGGCGTCGTCAGTCCCGGCGTGTGAGGCCGCCGATTCTGTCCACCGGGATAGCGACCCCCGGCGCCTGGCCGCCGTGCAACACGGGCAGCTCGGGGGCCATCTCGCCGTCGAGGCGGGGACCGAACAAGAACACGTTGAGCGCCGTGAGCGGACTGCTGATCGTGTGCTCGACGGCCGTGCCCTCGTAGCCGCAGTGCGCCATGCAGTTGTCGCACTTCGGGTTGCGGCCGACGCCGTACTTTTCCCAGTCCGTGTTCTCCATCAGATCCTGGAAGCTCGTCGCGTAGCCTTCGTCGACGAGCAGATAACACGGCCGCTGCCAGCCGAACACGTTGTACGTGGGGTTCGCCCACGGCGTGCATTGGTAACTCTGGTTGCCGGCCAAGAAGTCGATGAACAGGCTCGACTGGTTGAAGTGCCACTTGCTCTTGCGCTTCCTGCCGACCTTGAAGATCTCGCGGAACAGCTCCTTCGACTTGCGACGGCCGAGGAACACGTCCTGGCGAGGCGCGTGCTGGTAGCTGTAGCCCGGCGACATCATCACGCCCTCGATGCCGAGCGTCATCGCGTAATCGAAGAAGTTCGCGACGTCCTCGGGATCCTCGCCGGCGTACAGCGTGCAGTTCGCAGTCACCCGGAACCCGCGCGCGCGCGCGGCCTTGATCGCGGAGACGGCCCTGTCGAATGTGCCCTCGCGATCCACGGCCTTGTCGTGTCGCTCGCGGTTGCCGTCCAGGTGGATCGAGAACGTGAGATACGGCGACGGCGTGTACTGATCGAGCTTCTGCTCGAGCAGCAGCGCGTTCGTGCAGAGGTAGACGAACTTCTTCCGCGCGACGATGCCCTCGACGATCTGTGGCATCTCCTTGTGGATCAGCGGTTCACCGCCCGGGATCGACACGACGGGCGCGCCACACTCGTCGACGGCCTTGAGCGCGTCCTCGACGGAAACGCGTTTGCGCAGTATCTCGTCCGGATAATCGATCTTGCCGCATCCCGAGCACGCGAGGTTGCACTGAAAAAGCGGCTCGAGCATCAGCACGAGCGGATAGCGCTTATTGCCCTTGAGCTTCTGCTCGAGGATGTAGCGCGCAATTCGGTAGGTCTGAACCAGCGGGATAGTCATCGACTCTCCAGATTATTGTCGTATCGCCTCAGCCGTCCGTGCCTGTGCTGGCGCCGAGCATACCATCGAGGAAGTGGGTCTTGATGTGCACCCATTCCATTTTGAACCAAGGCGTGAAGGTTTCCGGGGCCGTTGCGAGCTCGCGTTCGAGCGCCTCCAACCCCAAGAAGCGCCAGTCGGCGATCTCGCTCACGTTCACGTCGACGGGGCCGTCATAGCGGCCGTAGTACACCCAGCAGAACTCGTGCTCGGCGCCGACGGTGCCGAACTCGGCGCGGTACTTGAACTTGTAAAGGAACTCGAGCGGGCAGGAGAAACCGAGCTCCTGAAGCAGCCGCCGCGAGACCGCATCGTCCATCGACTCGCCGCGGCGTGGATGCGAGCAGCAGGTGTTCGACCAGTAGTTCGGCCAGAGCAGCTTCGTGCCGCTGCGTTTCTGCAGCAGCAGCTCATTGTCGCCGTTGAGCACGAAGATCGAGAACGCGCGGTGGAGCACGCCGGCCCCCGCGTGGCAATCGCCTTTCGACTTGAAGCCGAGCTCTCGATCCTGGTCGTCGACCAGGATCAGCTGCTCGTTCACGTTCGAGACGATTTCCTCACGCGCCATTGAGGTCGGCTCCGAGCCGCACCGGCATCGCCTGGAATCCGGCCGCACGAATCGCGCTCACGACGGCGTCCGTGTCACCGTCGCAGATCGCGACGATCGAACCGCCGCCGCCGCCGCCCGTGAGCTTCGCGCCGAGGGCGCCGTTCTCGCGCGCGATGTCGCAGAGCTTCTCCAGCTCGGGCGTAGAAACCTGCAGAGCGTTGAGCATGCCCTGGCAAATATTCATGAGCTCGCCGAGCGTTGGCAAGTCATTGTCCTGGATCGCCTGAATCCCGCGCAGCGTAAGCGCGTCGATCTGGTCGAAGATGCGCTCGTACAGCTTCTTGTCTTGTTGCCACGCCTCGCGGACGCGGCCGACCGTCTTCGCCGTGAGCCCTTCGTAGCCGGTCATGCCGATCACGGCCGGGATCGGCTCGCGGATGTTGAGCGGCTCGACGAGAGGCGGGTCGCCGGGTCGGAACACTAGCGCCTTGCCGTAGCAAGCGAGCGTGTTGTCGAGGCCGCTCGGACTGCCGTGCGCCACCTTCTCCGATTCGAACGCGAGACTGTTCACTTGCGCGTCGGTCAGGCCAAGCTTGAAGTGCTTGTCGAGCGCGCGGACGATCGCGACGGCCATCGCGGCGGAACCGCCGAGACCCATGCTGCGCGGCACCTCCGGGAACACTTCGATTCGCATCGCGCGGCCGCTCAAGCCGAGCTGATCGAGCATGACGCCCGCCGGGCGTTCGAACGAACGGCGGTCGTTCGGGTTGCTCGCGAGCCGGTATTCGACGCCCCAGCGGGGGATGAGCAGATGAATCCCCTCGTCGCAATCCTCGACGAGGCATTTGATCGTGAGCGGAATCGGCGCGGCGATAGCGTGCCGGCCGTAGACGACGGCGTGCTCGCCGAGCAAGATCACCTTGCCGTAGCCGACCCCCATCGCCTCTTCCTGACTGCGCTTGCGCTTGCGCGTGGGCTTGGCTCGCTGGCGCTCTTCCTGGATCTCGCCGACGATCTCTTGCGCCTTCCACACCTTGATCACACCGCTCTGGATCAGCCGGTCGAGCACCTCGTCGAAGATCTCCTTCGTCGCGCCGGCCGCCGTCACGACGCTGCGTGCGTGCAGCGTCATATGGCCCTTCTGGATGCCCTCGGTCGCGAGCGCGCGGATCGCCGCGAGATTCTGCGCGAGGCCGCAAGCGGCCATGACCTGCGCGAGCTCGGTCGCCGACTCCACGCCGAGCAGGCGGAGGTTCAGCGCGACGGTCGGGTTCGACTCGAGCGGCGCGCCGACGATGCCGACTTTGATCGGCAGCTCGATGCGGCCGCACAGGTTGCCCTCCTCGTCTGCCCACCAATCCGTCAGCGACGAATACCGTCCGCCGCGCGCGGCATACGCGTGCGCGCCGGCCTCGATCGCGCGCCAGTCGTTGCCCGTCGCGATGGCGATCGGGTCGATACCGTTCATGATGCCTTTGTTGTGCGTGGCCGCGCGGTACGGATCCACGCGCGCGAAATCGGCCGCGACGATGATCCCGTCGCGCGCCTGCTCGCCCGTATAGCCTTTGCCCGCGAGCTTGTCGACCGGGATCTTGCAGTGCGCGCGTGCGATCGAGCGGTCCGTGAGGTTCGACAGGATCCGCAAGAAGACCTCGCCGCCCGTGATCGACTCGATCAGCGGCGCGACACCTTCGCACATGCCGTTGACGAGGTTCGCCCCCATCGCGTCGCGCGTGTCGACGAGCAGGTGCACGACGAGCATCCGCTGCGCGCTCGGGCTCGACGGCATCGGATGAGTGAAGAGCTCTATCTCGCGCGCGCCGCCGCCGCGCGCGACCATGTTCGGATGAAAGCTGTTCGCGAGGTTGATGATCTCTTGGCGCCGATCGCGCAGACGCTGCTTCGCGCGCTCCATGTCGGGCAGGTTCACCACCTGGATCTGGCCGATCAGGATCGGATCCGTGGCTTCGGCGTGGAAGCCGCCGTTCGCGCGGATCAGCTTGCACGCGGAGCCGAGCGCCGCGATCACCGACGGCTCCTCGACGACCATCGGCACGACGTACTGCTTGTCGTTGACGACGAGGTTCATGCCGAGCCCGAGCGGCAAGCCCATCACGCCGACGACGTTCTCGATCATCTTGTCGGCGGCGTCGAGCTCGAGCGTGTGCTTGCCCGTCGCGAGCGCGCGGAAGTCGGAGCTGTTGATCAAGCCGCGCTCGTGCACGATCCGCACGCGCTCTTCCACGCTGAGCTTGTAGAAATCGGGAATCCGCAACCGGTCCGTGCTCACTCCCACCGCTCCCCGACGCGCTCGTCGCCAAGTTCGTCGACTGTTAGGCCACGCTCGGCGACGCCGAGCCCGAGAACCCGGAACCCCTGCTCACGCACGGCGGTTTCGAAGGCGGCAAGGGCGGCCCGATCGCGCGCGCAGGCGAGGCCGAGGTCGCCGCCGCCGGCGCCGCTCACCTTGTAAGCCACGCCGTGCCGTCGGGCATGCTCACCGATCTGCCGATGCTCGGCCGTGACGATGTCCGCACCGATAGCAACCCCAAGGTCCCGAAGACCGCGGCCGTAGTCCGCGATCGCTTCGACAAACGCATCGGCCGCCTCCCCGCTTGCGGCCGCGCAGCCGGCTTCCGCCGCTGCGCCCAGGCGGCGGATCATCGCCGCCGCCTCTGCCGGCCGGGCTGCCTTCCAATCCCGATAGCGCGCAACGAACTCGGGTGTCGAAGCCGACCGGCCGGTAAAAATACCGGCGAATCCTACACTGTTCGGCAGCCGGACTGAACCAATTCGGGGCATCCCTGAGGGGTCGAGCCGGAACTCCACGACCCCGCCCGCGAAGCTTGCCGCGACGTCGATGCCGCTGCCCCGCCCGCCCTGGAATGCGCGATGCAGCCGGACCAAGCCGGCGAGCGTCGGTGTCGGCGCGGCGTTGCCGTCGGCACGCGCGTAGGCATGCCAGGCGCCCGCGAACGCGCAGAGCGCAGCCGCGCTCGAGCCGAGGCCGAGCTTCGTCGCGCCGCTGTAGAGCTCGGTCGAGTCGAGGCTGCCGCGCCAGGCGCGGGCCGTGACCGAAGCCGTGACCAAGTCGACGAGCGGCGTGCCGCTCGGCGCACCCGGGGCGAACCGCCGCTCGATCGGCTCTGGGGAGAGCGTGCGCAGGCTGCACTCCCCGTCGCGGCTCGGCTCGAGAGTCGCGACCGCGTAACGATCGACCGCGAGCACGAGGGCCGGAGCGCCGTCGAGGACGGCGTACTCGCCGAGCACGACGAGCTTGCCGGGGGCGCGTGCGACGATCCGCACTCAGCGGAGCTCCGCGCCGGGCCCGAGCCGGCTCGACAGGACGTCGAGCACGCCGGGAACGGAGCGCAGTTCGGCCTCGACCCGCGGCCGCCCTTCGGCCAAGCAGATCGCCTTCACCTGCGGGCCCGCGTCGATCGTGAAGAACACCGGCACTCCGCTCGCGCGCAGCCGCCGGATCGCGTGCACGCACTCGACGGTTGCGCCGTTCCAATAGAGCAAAGGCGGATTCGCGGCGATCGCCGCCGCGTGCATCTTGAGGCAATTGCGCTCGGCGACCTCGGCCAGCGCCGCGAAGTCGCGGGCGCGAATCGCGGCGCGCGCGGCGGCGAGGTCGGCCGTCTGAGTCGCGACCCACGCGGGATAGTAAGGAGAGGACTCAGCCGAGCGCTCCATCCCGCTGCGCGAGCCCACTTCCTTCTCTTGGGTTGCGGTCACTGCGATCGCGACTTCGAGCGGCCACGCGTCGCGTTCGAGCAAGGGCTCGGCGTAGCTGTCGAGCCCGTCGGCGGCGCGGCCCGCGTGCATCTCGACGAAACCGCCGAACAGCGAGCGTGCGGCCGAGCCCGAGCCGCGGCGCGCGAGCACGCTCAACTCGCGCGGCGCGAGCTCGAGGCCGAGCGCGGCCGACGCCGCCGTGACGAGCGCCGCGAACCCCGAGGCGGACGACGCGAGTCCCGCGCCGGTCGGGAAGTTGTTCGCGCTCACGACGCGCGCGCGCCACGCGACACCCGCCCGCTCGCGGAGCAGGTCGAGGCACGCGGAAACCTTCGCGAGCTGGTCGGCCCGGCGTTGGCCGTCGAGCAGCAGCTCGTCGGAAGGCAGTCGCGCGTCGAACTCGACGTCGGTGTCGGACCACAGCGCGTCGAGCGTGATCGAGATCGAGCCTACTGCCGGCACGTTGAGCTTCGAGTCGGCCTTGCCCCAGTACTTCACGAGCGCGAAGTTCGCGCGCGCCCGCGCGCTCGCGCGATGCCCGTTCGAGGCACCTCTAGAAGTAGCCATGGCTCTCGAACCAGTCGATCGCGTCGCCGATCGCGAGCTCCGGCGGGCGCCAGCGGTAGCCGAGCTCGCGCTCGGCTTTCGCGCTCGAGAAATACATGTGCTTCCTCGCCATCCGCACACCGTCGAGCGTCACGCGCGGCTCGCGCTTGGTGATCGACGCCACGGCTTCGCCGACCGCGGCGATCGGATACACCGCCCAGTGCGGGAGCCGCACGTTGCTCGCCGGCCTGCCCGTGTGCTTGCCGACGAGCTGCAAGATCTCGCGCAGACTCAAGTCCTGGCCGCCCAGAATGTAGCGCTCGCCGCGCCGGCCGAACCTTAGCGCCAGCAGATGCCCGCGGGCAACGTCGTCGACGTGCACGACGTTCAACCCCGTGTCGACGTACGCGGGCATTCGGCCCGCGGCCGCGTCGAGGATCACGCGGCCGGTCGGCGTCGGCCGCACGTCGCCGGGGCCGATCGGCGTCGACGGATTCGCGATGACCACGTGGAAGTCGAGCTCCGCGGCTCGCCGCGCGACGGCCTGCTCGGCGAGGAACTTCGAGCGCTTGTAGGCGCCGATCATCTGCTCGAGCGCGACGGGCGTCGTCTCGTCGGCCGGCGTCTTGTCGGGATTGATCCCCAGCACCGCGACGCTCGACGTGTAGACGAACCCGGCGACGCGCGCCGCGGCCGCGGCCTCGACCACGTTCACCGAGCCTTCGACATTGGTCTTGTACATCGGCGCCGGATCCGCGACCCAGAGCCGGTAGTCGGCCGCGACGTGAAACACCGCGGCGCAGCCGCGCACGGCCGCGTCGAGAGACGCGCGATCGTTCAGGTCGCCCTCGACGATCTCGACGTCGAGGGCCGCGAGGTTGCGCCGATCGCTGCCCCGGCGCACGAGCGCGCGCACGGGCCGCCCATCGGCGAGCAGGGCGCGCGCGACCGCCGCGCCGAGGAAGCCGTTGGCACCCGTGACGAGATTCATCGCCGAGGAGCTCACGCGCGCGCCGCCGGCTGCGAGCGCTCGCTGCGCACCTTCAACCACGCCGGCAGCGCGATCAGCGTGAACGCCATGCTGACGCAGAGGCCCACCGCGAGCAGCACGCCCATGCTCGCGGTGCCGACGTGCGAGGAGAACGCGAGGTTGCCGAAGCTCGCGACGATCGTGAGGCCGCTCGCGAGAACCGCGCGCATCGTGCTCGTGTCGAACAGCTGCTCGGCCGTGTCCGTCCGCATGCGATGCACGACGTGAACGCCGCTATCGACGCCGAAGCCCACGAGCAGCGGCAGCGCGATGATGTTCGCGTAGTTGAACGGCATGCCGATCGCCACCGCGGCTCCGGCGGTCACGAGCTTGGAGAGCGCGATCGGCACCACCACGAGCAGGGTTTCGCGCCAGCGGCGCAGCACGATGAAAATGATCGCGCTGACCATGGAGAACGCGTACAGCAGCGCGAGCTCGAACGCGCGCACGACCGTGCTCGACGCCTCTTGATAGACCACCGGCGGGCCCGTCACCTTCGCGACGACGCCGCGTACCGCCGCTATCAGGCGGCGCGCCGCCGCGTTGTCACTCACGTCCTCGGCCGGAACGATCTCGACGAGCTCGCGGCCGTGTGTGCCGACGAAGCGCGATACGAGTGCCTCCGGCAGCGCATCGCGGCCGAACGGGCGCGCCTCGAGACTCGACGCGAGGCGCGCGAGCTCCGCCGGGAGCCCCTCGGTCAACGCCCGATCGAGCGCGGCGAGCCGCCGGCGCCCGTCCTCGGGCGGCGCGGCCGCGAGCGCGGCCCGCAACCTCGCCGCGGCCGCGTGCAGCGGCTCCGCCTCAGGGCGCTCGGCGGACACGGCCTCCAAAGCGGCGAGCGACGCCGCGAGACGCGCCGGGTCCGCCGGCACGCGGTTGAGCCGCGCGAACGACGGGCCCATCGCGAGCTTCAGGTCTGCGAGCACGGCGATCTTTTCGTCCTGGTCCTTCGGCACGAGCGCGTCGACCGTGATCACGTTGCGAACCTCGGGCAGCCCGCGCAGGCGCGCGGCCCAGGCCGTCGCCGTCGGGTGATCCGGCGCGACAGCCTCGAGATTCAGCAGCTGCGCGTCACCGTTCGCGGCGAGCTCGAGCAACGTCTTCACCGCCTCGCTCTTCGGGTCCCGCAAGTGAATCGGATTGCTGTCGAACGTGACCCATCGCAGCGCGACGCAGGAGGCGAGCACGACGGCCGTCGTGACCGCGAGCACCGCGCGCGGGTGCCGGTTGAACGGCACGAAGATCCGCGGGTCGAGCACGGTGCGCGCGCTACGAACTTCGACCGAAGACGCGAACTGCGCCACGAGCGCGGGCAGCAACGTCGTGGCCGCGAGAAAACCGAAGAAGACGCCGGTGCCCGCGATCCAGCCGAGCTCCGCGACGCCCTTGAATTGCGTGGGGATGAACGCGTAGAAGCCCGCGGCCGTCGTGAACGCGCACAGCACGAGCGACGAGCCTACACCGCGCATCGTCTCCCGCAGGGCCGGCTCGGGCGCGTGGCCCTCCGCGACGAGCTCGCGATAGCGGAGCAGCACGTGGATCACGTAGTCGCTGCCGAGGCCCACGTTGAGCACGACGAACAGTATCGACAGCAGATTCAGGTGTCCGACCGTCGCGGCGGCGAACGCGGCCGTGTAGGCCAATCCCGCGAACAGCGCGACGACCGAGATCGCGAGCAGACGCCACGAGCGCAGCGCGATGTAGAGGACGCCGCAGACGAGGAGCAGCGTCGCGGCGCCGCCGATGCCGGCGGACGTGCTCACGCTCGCGAGCTCGTCGTGCTCCATCGCGACGCTGCCGCTCAGCCTTACCGTGACCGGCTCGGGCTCGGCCGCGTTCAGCCGCGCCGCGATCGCGCGAATCCCGTTGATCGCGGCGGTCGCGGGTTGGATCTTGCCGAAGTCGACGGCGGGCTGGAGCACGATGAGACGCCGCGTGCTCTGCTGCTGCGCGGCGCCGGTCGAGATCAAGTTGCGCCACGCGAGCGGCTCGGGCGCCGCCGCCCGCGCCTCGTCGAGGACGCGCGCGAGCTCCGCCTGGAGCGGCGCGGCCGCGGTCAGGTCCGCGCCTTGTACCGCGGACGGCGGCACGACCGTGCGGGCCGCGACGTCGAGCACCGCGGCGCCGTCGAAGCGCGCCT
>Ga0335084_10006937_pt1 | contig 11273 bp, 7 predicted proteins | sample Lox_Sample_44_FD_206721 | JGI IMG/M metagenome (GOLD analysis project Ga0335084, IMG submission 206721) | Soil microbial communities from Loxahatchee National Wildlife Refuge, Florida, United States - Lox_Sample_4.4 | ecosystem: Environmental > Terrestrial > Soil > Wetlands | place: USA: Florida...
TGAGCATGCGCTGATGCAGGCGCGCGCGCGGGTGCTGATGGAGACCACCGTGCAGGCGCGCCAGCGCCTGCAGGACCTCGACAAGGCGCTCGCCAACCCGTCGGACGATCGTCTGGCCGCGCTCTACGCCAGTGTGCTGGCGTCGCTGCTGCTGCGCGACTTCAAGCGCGCGGCGACGGACTTTGTCGAAGGGGAGCAGCTGGTGGCCGGCGGCGCGCGCGAGCCGCGCCGCGCGCGCGAGTGGGCGCTGCTGGGCGTCGAGCTGGCAGTGGCGCAGGGCGACAGCGCGAGCGCCGAGAAGCGCCTCGCGGCACTGCCCGACGACGCGTCGCGGCCGCGCCTGCTGCTGGAGGCGCAGGCATCGCTGCTGACTGCCGACACCGCGCTGCTGAAGCGTCGCTGCGAGGCGCTGCAGAGCTGGACCAGCAACCACCGCGGCGACGCGCTGGCGTGGACCGCGCTGTCGACCTGCGCCGATCGCCAGGGCCAGACGCTGCGCGCCGTGCGCGCACAGGCCGAGTCGCGCGCGGCGCTCGGTGACTGGAGCGGCGCGATCGATCGGCTGCGCGCCGGGCAGCGCCTGGCGCGCTCCGGCGGCAGCCAGGATTTCATCGAGGCCTCGGTCATCGACGCGCGACTGCGCGAGCTCGAGGGCCAGCGCCGCGCGCTGATGGACGAGATGCGCGCCAAGGGCCCGCAGCTCGAGCCGGCGCAGTGATGCGGCGGCGCCCGAGCGTCAGGCGGCCGCCGGACTGAACAGGCGCTCGATCGCGACGTCGATCACCACGCCGGCCACGCTGTAGATCAGCGAGCCGATCAGCGCGGCGCCGAAGCCGTTGACGTTGAAGCTGTCGCCCAGCAGGCTCGCCGCGGCCCAGAACATCAATGCGTTGATCACGAACAGGAACAGGCCGAGCGTCAGCAGCGTCACCGGCAGCGTCAGCAGCACCAGCAGCGGCCGCACCAGCGTGTTGAGCAGGCCCAGCACGAGCGCCGCCACCATCGCGGCACCGAAGCTCGCGACGTGCACGCCCGCGTACAGCTGCGCCACCAGCAGCAGCGCGGCGGCGAGCAAGAGCCAGCGAATGATCAGCTTCATGGCGGCGAGCATACCGCTGCACCGAGGCGCTCCGAGGGGCGGCGCCTGATGCGTCGCGACGACAGAAATGCGCTCCACGAGGGAGAAAAGGGCTCTTCACGAGGGAAAAACGCTTCTCACCGAGGAAAGCTCGCGGTACCATCGCGCCCGCAGGGATCATGAGAGAACCGAGAGTCCACGTGGCTCTCACCCGGGTTCCGGCACATCAACCACTCACGTGATGGAGAGATTTCAGATGGCAACTGCGAAGAAGGCGAAGAAGGCAGCGAAGAAGGCTCCGGCCAAGAAGGCCGCCAAGAAGGCGGCGAAGAAGGCCCCGGCCAAGAAGGCGGCGAAGAAGGCCGCTCCTGCGAAGAAGAAGGCCCCGGCCAAGAAGGCCGCGAAGAAGAAGGCTCCCGCCAAGAAGCGCACCCCGAATGCAGCGTTCATGAAGGCGATGACGCCGAGCGCCGCGCTCGCGGCCGTGATCGGCGACAAGCCGATGCCGCGCACCGAGGTGACCAAGAAGGTGTGGGACTACATCAAGAAGAACAAGCTCCAGGATCAGGTCAAGCGCACGATGATCAACGCCGACGCCAAGCTGAAGGAGATCTTCAACAAGGCCCAGGTGTCGATGTTCGAGATGACCAAGTTGATCAATTCGCACCTGAAGTGAGCCGCCGGCGGGCCGCCTGGCCCGCAGCGTGCCAACGAAGGCCGGCCCTCAGCCGGCCTTCTTGTTTCTGGGTATCTCTGCGATCTCTGCGGTACCCGGTGCCGTCTCGAGGGCCGCAGCGGGCCTTCCAGGGGCCTCAGCGCCGGGCCGCGTCGAGCGCCGGCCGCAGGAAGCGGCCGGTGTGGCTGAGCGCATGGGCGGCAACCTCTTCGGGTGTGCCCGCCGCCACGATCTGCCCGCCGCCGGCGCCGCCCTCTGGGCCGAGGTCGATCAGCCAGTCGGCGGTCTTGATGACGTCGAGGTTGTGCTCGATGACGACGATCGTGTTGCCGGCGTCGCGCAGCTGGTGCAGCACGCCCAGCAGCAGCTCGATGTCGGCGAAGTGCAGCCCGGTGGTCGGCTCGTCGAGGATGTACAGCGTGCGCCCGGTGTCGCGCTTGGAAAGCTCGAGCGCCAGCTTGACGCGCTGCGCCTCGCCGCCGGACAGCGTGGTGGCGCTCTGGCCGAGCTTGACGTAGCCCAGGCCCACCTCGAGCAGCGTCTTGAGCTTGCGCGCGATGGTCGGCACGGCATCGAAGAAAGCGTGCGCGTCCTCCACCGTCAGGTCGAGCACCTGGCTGATGTTCAGACCTTTGTAGAGGATCTCGAGCGTCTCGCGGTTGTAGCGCAGGCCGCGGCAGCTGTCGCACGGCACGTAGACGTCGGGCAGGAAGTGCATCTCGACCTTGATCACGCCGTCGCCCTGGCAGGCCTCGCAGCGGCCGCCGGCGACGTTGAAGCTGAAGCGGCCGGCGCCGTAGCCGCGCTCGCGCGAGCCCGGCACCTCGGCGAACAGCTCGCGGATCGGCGTGAACAGTCCCGTGTAGGTGGCCGGGTTGCTGCGCGGCGTGCGGCCGATCGGGCTCTGGTCGACCGCGATCACCTTGTCGAAGGCGTCGATGCCCTCGATGGCGTCGTGCGCCGCCGGCTCGACCGTACTGCCGTACAGGTGGCGGGCGACCGCTGCGTACAGCGTGTCGTTGACGAGCGTGCTCTTGCCCGAGCCCGACACGCCGGTGACGCAGGTGAACAGGCCCACCGGCAGGTCGGCGGTGACGCCGCGCAGGTTGTTGCCGCGCGCGCCGACGATGCGCAGGCAGGCGCCGGCGGCGCCGGCCGGGGCATCTTCGACCAGCGATGCGCTGCGCCACGGCATGCGCTGGGCCGGCACCGCGATGCGCCGCCGTCCCGACAGGAACTGCCCGGTCAGCGACGTCGGATGCGCGGCGATCTGCTCGGGCGACCCTTGTGCCACCAGCTCGCCGCCGTGCACGCCGGCGCCGGGGCCGAGGTCGATGCAGTGGTCGGCGGCGCGGATCATGTCCTCGTCGTGCTCGACCACCAGCACGCTGTTGTCGAGGTCGCGCAAGCGCTTCAGCGTGTCGATCAGCCGCGCGTTGTCGCGCTGGTGCAGGCCGATGCTCGGCTCGTCGAGCACGTACATCACGCCGGTCAGGCCGGAGCCGATCTGCGACGCCAGCCGGATGCGCTGCGCCTCGCCGCCCGACAGCGTGTCGGCGCCGCGGTCGAGGCTGAGGTACGAGAGGCCCACGTCGTTGAGGAACTTGAGCCGCGCGCGGATCTCGCGCACCACCTTGTCGGCGATCTCGGCCTTGGCCCCGGCCAGCTGCAGCGATTCGAAGTAGGCCAGCGCATCGGCCAGCGTGGCGTGCTCGATCTCGTAGATCGCCTTGCCGCGCGACGGCTCGGCATCGCCCACTGCCGCCAGCCGCACGTGACGCGCCTCGCGGCGCAGCCGCGTGCCGTGGCACTGCGGGCATGGCCGCGCGGCCTGGTAGCGCGCCAGGTCCTCGCGCACCGCGATCGAGTCGGTCTCGCGGAAGCGCCGCTCGAAGTTCGGAATGATCCCTTCGAACGGATGCCAGCGCTTGACCGTGCGCACGCGGCCCTTGCTGCCCTCGGCGTGGTAGACGAACTCGATGTCCTGCGTGCCCGAGCCGTGCAGCAGCACCTGTTTGGCGGCGTCGGACAGCTGCTCGAATGGCGTCTCGACGTCGAAGCCACAGTGCTTGGCGACGCTCTCGATCATCGAGAACGTGTAGGCGTTGCGGCGGTCCCAGCCCTTTACCGCGCCGGCGGCCAGGCTCAACGAGGGGAAGGCGACCACGCGCTCGGGATCGAATGCGGTCACCTGGCCGAGGCCGTCGCAGTGCGGGCAAGCGCCGACCGGCGAGTTGAACGAGAACAACCGCGGCTCGAGCTCGGGCAGCGAATAGCTGCACACCGGGCAGGCGAAGCGATTGGAGAACAGGTGCTCGCGCGGTGGCCGCGGCCGCCCCGCCTCGTCGACGCCGCCGCTGTCGAGTTCGAGCGCGATGGCGCGCCCTTCGGCAATGCGCAGAGCCGCCTCGAAGCTCTCCGCCAGCCGCTGCTTCATCTCGGGCCGCGCGCGCAGGCGATCGATCACGACGTCGATGTCGTGCTTCTCGGTCTTCTTCAGCGTCGGCAGGTCGGCCGCCTCCACCACGCGGCGCTCGCCGCCGGCCGCGCCGATGCGAAAGCGCACGAAGCCCTGCGCCTGCATCTGCGCGAACAGGTCGCCGAACTCGCCCTTGCGGTCGCGCACCACCGGCGCCAGCACCACCAGCCGCGTATCGGGCGGCAGCGCCAGCACCGCGTCGACCATCTGGCTGACGTTCTGCGCCTGCAGCGGCAGGCCGTGGTCGGGGCAGAACGGCGTGCCCGCCCGCGCGAACAGCAGGCGCAGGTAGTCGTGCACCTCGGTGATGGTGCCCACGGTGGAGCGCGGGTTGTGCGAGCTCGCCTTCTGCTCGATGCTGATCGCCGGCGACAGGCCTTCGATCAGGTCGACGTCGGGCTTGTCCATCAGCTGCAGGAACTGCCGCGCATACGCCGACAGGCTCTCGACGTAGCGGCGCTGCCCCTCGGCGTACAGCGTGTCGAACGCGAGGCTCGACTTGCCCGAGCCCGACAGGCCGGTGATCACCACCAGCTGCCGCTTCGGAATGTCGAGGTCGATGTTCTTCAGGTTGTGCGTGCGCGCGCCGCGCACGTGCAACGTGCGGGGCTCATGGACCGGTGTCGGGGCATCGGGCTGCGGAGCCTGTGCGGCCCGCGCAGCGGCACGGCTTTCGGCGGGAGGCATGGGCATTTCGGACGCGCGCACGGAACCGACCATCTTACGGGGCGCGGCCAGCGTCGCGCCAGCGCACGGCGCGCGCGGCATCGCGCCCGTCAGTAGCTGCGCAGTCGCTGCACGGTGGCCGCCTCCAGCGGCGCATACAGGCTGCGGCCGCCGGGCTCGATCCAGCGCACGCCACCGGACTCGATGCGCAGCGTGGCGGACGGCCAGCCGTCGCGCCACCAGCGCACCTCGACCGCGTCGCCGCCGCCCGCGGCGTGTTCGGCGCTGTCCTGCCAGCGCCCCTGGGCCGCCGAGAGGACGTGCGACAGCCAGGCCTGTGCGTCCGCGTCGAACGGCGTGATCGTGGGCCGCCCCGGCGCCGACCAGGTCCAGCGCGCGGTGCCCGCCGCCGACTCGCTCTGCGCTCGGCTGAGCAGCGCCTGTGGCGATGCGGGCTGCAGGCGCAGCGACTCCGCGCGCCGCATGGCGTCGAGCCTGACGCTGCTCTCCGCCACGCGCGTCGTGGTCTCCGCCTTGTCCTGCGCTGTCTCTGGGGGCGGCGCGGCAGCTGGCGCGGCGGTGGCCATCTGCACTGCGGGGTTGTCCCCGGACGGCTTGGCCTGCGAGGCGTCGGCCGCCGCACGCTGACTGCCGCGCACTGCGCCCTCGGCGAGCGCGGCCTGCTCGCGCGCCGGCTCTGGGTGTGGTGCAGCAGCCCTGGTGCGCGCGCCGGCAACGCGCTCGGCGTTCGGGTGCGCCCGTGCGGTGGCCGCCTGCGCCCGTACGGTACCAGCCGCCTCGGGCGCCCGCGCGGTCACGGCGACGCCGGCGTCGGCCAGGACCGCGCTGGGCGCCGCTGGCGCGACTTTGACCGGCGCCGCAGTCTTGTCCTTCGGCTCGGTGTCGGTCGCGGCCCCGTTCGCGGGTGGCTCGACCACCGGCTCGGGTCCCAGGTCCAGCCAGAGGCCGAGGCCCAACGCGGCCACCAGGCCCGTCGCCCACGCGCCAGCCCAGCGCGGCGCCAGCAGCCGATGCGTCCAGTCGCGCAGCGACGGCGCACCGGCCACGCGCATGCGCATCGGCGGCGGTGCCGGGTTGGCAGGCAAGGGCCGGTGCGCCTGCCGCGCGGCGGACAGGATCGACTGCGTCAGCCCCGACGGTGGCGACAGCGCATGGTCGGGCGCGTGGCGCAGCGCGGCGCGCAGGTGGGCGTCGTGCGCGAGGTCTTCGCTCATGGCAGACGCTCCGCGTCGCGCACCAGCGCGGCGGCGCCGACGGCCGCGCGCGGACGCAGCGCGTCGGCGTCGAGGTAGGCGCCCATGCACCTGCGCAGCTTGGCCAGTGCATAGCGCAGCCGGCTCTTGGCGGTCTCGAACCCGATGTCGAGCGCGCGCGCCAGCTCGTCGAGCGAGATGCCGTCCTCGTGGTGCAGCAGGAACGCGGTCTTCTGCGCGAGCGGGAGCTGCTCCAGGCAGTCGAGCAGCTTGGCGCCGGCGCGGCGCCAGAACACAAGCTCGTCGATCGCCTCCTCCGGGCGCGGCCATGCCGTCCACGGGGCGCCTTCGGGCACGAACGGCTCGCCGCCGTCGTCCTCGGGCAGCGCCACCTCGCGGCCCGAGCGCCGCAGCACGTCGATCGCGCGGTGGTGGGCCAGCGTGAACAACCAGGTGCGAAAGCTCGCGCCTTGCGGGGCGTAGCGATCCTTGGCGTGGATCACGCGCAGCCAGGTGTCCTGGAACACCTCGTCGGCCTGAGAGGCGCCGTCGCGCCCTAGCAGGCGCCGCACGAAGCGATAGAGCGCGGCGTTGTGGCGCTGGTACAGCCACTCGAATGCCTGCGCGTTGCCGGCGGCGAAGGCCGCCATCAGCGCCAGATCGTCGTCACCGGCGTGCACCGCCGTCGGCAGCGCGTCGTGGTTCATCGTGGTGGGCAGTCTGCCATGCGCGGCGGGCCCCAGCGGCCTGCGAACAGTTTGAAAACATTCAACGGCGCCGGGCCGGCAACGGGGTCAAGTCGCGGCGACGATGGTCAGGCGGCGCCGGGTTGCGCGGCCTCGCGCAGGACCTGCAAGATCGCGCCGCCGTAGGCGTCGAGCTTCTTGGCACCGACGCCGCTGATCTGCGCCAGCGCCTCGAGCGTGCCGGGCGCCCGCTGCGCCATCTGCAGCAGGGTGGCGTCGTGGAACACCACATAGGCGGGCAGGTTGTGCGCGTGCGCCACCGTCGAGCGCCATTGGCGCAACGCCGCGAAGCGCGCCTCGCCGGCCTCGCTGAGCACCTCGTCGGCGAGCGCGGTGGCAGCGCGCTCGCCGGCGCGCTTGCGGCGCGGCGGTGCTTCGCGCGGCTCGCGCAGCACGATCGCGACCTCGCCTTTCAGGACCGCGCGCGCCGAGGGCGCGAGCTGCAGCGTGTTGAATTCGCCTTGCGCGCGCACGTGGCCGAGCGCCACCAGCTGCCGCAGCACGCTGCGCCACTGCGCCTCCGACAGGTCGGCGCCGACGCCGAAGGTCGACAGCGCCTCATGGCCGTGCTGCGCCGTCTTGTCGGTGTGCTTGCCGCGCAGCACGTCGATCAGGTGCGTGGCACCGAAGCCGATGCCGCCATGCTGGTGGAAGCGGTAGATGCACGACAGCGCCTTGCGCGCCGCCTCGGTGGCATCCCAGGCCAGCGGTGGGGTCAGGCAGTTGTCGCAGTTGCCGCAGGCGACGCTGTGCTCACCGAAGTAGCCGAGCAGCCGCACGCGCCGGCAGTCGCGCGCCTCGGCCAGCGCGAGCAGCGCGTCGAGCTTGCCGCGCTGGATGCGCTTGAAATCCTCGCCGGCGACGCTGTCGTCGATCATGCGGCGCTGGTTGACGACGTCCGCCAGGCCGTAGGTCATCCATGCGTCGGCCGGCGCGCCGTCGCGGCCGGCGCGGCCGGTCTCCTGGTAGTAGCCCTCGATGTTCTTCGGCAGGTCGAGGTGCGCGACGAAGCGCACGTCGGGCTTGTCGATGCCCATGCCGAAGGCGATCGTGGCCACCATCACGACGCCGTCCTCGCGCAGAAAGCGGTCCTGGTGCTCGCGGCGCAGCGCCGCGTCGAGGCCCGCGTGGTACGGCAACGCGGTGACCCCGATGCCGCACAGCCAGGCGGCCGTCTCTTCCACCTTCTTGCGGCTCTGGCAGTAGACGATGCCGGCGTCGCCGGCGTGCTCTTCCTGGATGAAGCGTTGCAGCTGCGCGCGCGCGTTGTCCTTCTCCACGATCGTGTAGCGGATGTTCGGCCGGTCGAAGCTGCTGACGAACTGCCGCGCATCGCCCAGGGCCAGGCGCTGCACGATGTCGGCGCGGGTGTGCGCGTCGGCGGTGGCGGTGAGCGCGATGCGTGGCACGCCCGCAAAGCGCTCGTGCAGCTGCGACAGGCCGAGGTACTCCTCGCGGAAATCGTGGCCCCACTGGCTGACGCAGTGCGCCTCGTCGATCGCCACCAGGCTGAGCAGGCCGCGTTCGTGCAGGGAGTCCAACATGGCCAGGAAGCGCGGCGTCAGGATGCGCTCGGGCGCCGCGTACAGCAGCACCAAGCGGCCGGCCAGCAGCTCGCGTTCGATCTGCCGCGCCTCGTCCGACTCCAGCGTCGAGTTGAGGAAGGCCGCGTGCACGCCGAGCTCCTCGAGCGCGCCGACCTGGTCGTGCATCAGCGCGATCAGCGGGCTCACCACCAGCGTCACGCCGCGGCCCGCGCGGTGCCGTGCAATCGCCGGCACCTGGTAGCACAGGCTCTTGCCGCCGCCGGTGGGCATCAGCACCAGCGCGTCGCCGCCGGCACACACGTGCTCGACGATGTCGCGCTGCGGACCGCGGAACGCGTCGTAGCCGAACACCTCGCGCAGCAGCCGCCGCGGCTCGGCGGCCGCGGGTTCCAGGTGGGGGCGGACGGTGTCGGCCATGCAGGCCCGCATGGTAGCGAGCGCCGGGCGGCGCGGTCCCGCGAGGCCGTGGTAGTGTCCGCCGCGGCCGAACGGCCGGGCCTGCACCGCGACACTGCGCGCGGGCGACATCGTTGAACCGACTTGTCGAGCGACATGACCTGTTTCGATCGCTTCACGACCCTCGGCCCGCTGCCGCGCCTGGCGCGCCTGCCGCGCCTGCCGCGCCTGGTCTGCCCGCCGGCGCTCGGTCTGATGCTGGCCGCCTGCGCAGTGAATCCCGTGCCCGCGCCGCCGCCGGGGCCGCCGGCACCGCGCGACGTGCCCGAGGTGTTCTTCGGCACCACGGTGCACGACCCCTACCGCGACCTGGAGGACCTCAAGGCGCCGGCCACGCGGTCCTGGATGGAGGCGCAGAGCGACTACGCCGCGCGCACGCTGGCGCGCATTCCCGGCCGCGCGGCGATGCTCGAACGCCTCGAGCGCTACGACCGCGCGGTCTCCGGCCGCGTCCGGGAGGTGGCGCGCGAAACTGGCGAGTCGTGGTTCTTCGAGCGGCGCGGCGCCGACGAAGACCAGTTCAAACTGGTCGTGCGCCAGGGCCTCGCCGGCGCTGACCGCGTGCTGGTCGATCCCGAGGCGCTGTCGCGCAGCACCGGCAAGCCGCACGCGATCAACTACTACACGCCGTCGCCTGGCGGCGCCGTCGTGGCCTACGGCATTTCGCAGCAGGGCTCGGAGGCCGCCGCGCTGCACCTGCTCGACGTGAAGAGCGGCCAGCCGGTCGGCAGCCCGATCGACCGCACCGATTTCGGCGGGGTGGGCTGGTCGCCCGACGGCGGCCACCTGGTGTTCAACCGGCTGCAGGAGATCAAGCCCGGCATGCCGGCCACCGAGAAGTACCTCAACAGCCAGGTGCTGCTGATGCGGCCCGGCGACGCGGTGGAGCGCGCGGCGGCCGTCTTCGGCGCCGGCGTGGCCGGTGTGCAGATGGGCCGCGCCGAGCTGCCGTTCGTTGCCTTCAGCCACGACGGCCGCTGGGCCTTCGGCTACGTGATCAACGGCACTCAGCGCGAATTCTGCCTCTACGTGGCACCGCAGGCCGGCGTGCTGGCCGGCAAGCCGCAGTGGAAGCGCGTGTTCGACGCCGGCGCCGAGGTCACCGGCGTGACCTACATGGCCGACACGCTGTACCTGCTGTCGCACAAGGGCGCGCCGCGCTTCCAGGTGCTGGCGCTCGGCCTCGAGCAGCCCGAGCTGGCCGGCGCGCGCGTCGTGGTGCCGGCCAGCGAGCGCGTCATCACCGGCATCGCCGCGGCCGCCGACGCGCTGTACATCGAGGCGCGCGACGGCAACGTCAAGCGGCTGTACAAGCGCGGCTACGGCGCATCGGCCGCCGTCGGCGAGGTGGCGCTGCCGCTGGCGGGCTCGTTCGTGCTCAACGACTCCGAAGGCGGCAACAGCGCCGCCGACCCACGCCTGCCCGGCGTGGTGATCGACCTGCAAGGCTGGACCCGCGCACCGCAGATCTACCAGGTGCGTGCCGACGGCAGCGTGGCCAACACCGGACTGCAGCCGCAGGGCCTCTACGATGCGCCGGACGACGTGGTGGCCACCGAGGTGCAGGTGAAGAGCCACGACGGCGCGCTGGTGCCGATGTCGGTGATCCACAGGAAGGGCATCGTGCTCGACGGCAGCCAGCCGACGCTGCTGTACGGCTACGCGAGCTACGGCATCACCGAGGAGCCGTACTACAGCATCAGCCGCATGGCCTGGCTCGACGCCGGCGGCGTGCTGGCGATCGCCAACCCGCGCGGCTCGAGCGTCTACGGCGAGGACTGGTACCGCGCCGGCTTCCAGGCGACCAAGCCCAACACCTGGAAGGACTTCATCGCCTGTGCCGAGTGGCTGATCGATCAGCGCTACACCAATCCGCGGCGCCTGGCGATCTGGGGCGGCAGCGCGGGCGGCATCCTGGTGGGCCGTGCGATGACCGAGCGACCGGACCTGTTCGCGGCGGTGGTGCCGCAGGTGGGCGCGCTCGACATGGTGCGCGCCGAGGTCACGCCCAACGGCGTGCCCAACATTCCCGAGTTCGGCACGCGCACCAACGAGGCCGGCTTTCGCGCGCTGCTGGCAATGAGCACCTACCACCAGATCCGCGACGGCGTGAAGTTCCCCGCGGTGCTGCTGACGCACGGCGTCAACGACCCGCGGGTCGAGGTCTGGCACAGCACCAAGACCGCCGCGCGGCTGATGGCCGCCAGCGTGAGCGGCAAACCGGTGCTGCTGCGGCTGGACTACGACGCCGGCCATGGCATCGGCAGCACCAAACAACAGATGCTGCAGGAGCGCGCCGACGTGTTCGCATTCTGCCTGTGGCAAATGGGCGTGCCGGGATTCCAGCCGCGTTGACGAGCGGCCACCGTGAATGAGCGCCACCGGCGGGGGGCCCGCCTGCGAGGGCGCCC
>Ga0335084_10006939_pt1 | contig 11270 bp, 8 predicted proteins | sample Lox_Sample_44_FD_206721 | JGI IMG/M metagenome (GOLD analysis project Ga0335084, IMG submission 206721) | Soil microbial communities from Loxahatchee National Wildlife Refuge, Florida, United States - Lox_Sample_4.4 | ecosystem: Environmental > Terrestrial > Soil > Wetlands | place: USA: Florida...
GTCGCCGTGCTGCGGCTGCACGTCGACGACGACACCTACCGCTTCGCGCCGGCGCGCGACGTCTCGGGCCGCAACGTGTACCGCGCCAGCTTCGAGCGGCTCGAGAGCCTGGAGTCGGCGCACGCCGAGAAGCTCTCGACCGGCTACCTGACCGACGTGATCTGGTTCGCGAAGGGCCGCGCGCTGGAGCGGATCGGCGAGTACCCGCTCGCCGCGCTGCACTACGGGCGCGTCGCCGAGCTCGACTCCGAGCTGGCCGAGCCCGCGCGCGGCGCGCAGGACGTCTGCCAGCGGCTGGCGGTGGCGACCACGCCGGCCTATCCGAGGGACCCCACACCGCAGCAGGTCGCCGACGACTGGACGAAGCGCCGCGCGGCGCTCCAGGAGCTGCGCACCGACGTCGCGACCACGCACTGGCGCTACGTGGTGGATGAGGAGCTCGAGCGCGGCGACGCCGCCGAGTCGTCGTGGTTCTCGGCGCAGGCGCTGGCCGACCCACGCCTCGAGCCCACCGCGCTGCAGCGCGCGCAGCAGCTCGTCGAGGTCCACCGCGAGAGCAAGAACCGCAACCGCAACCTGCTGGCGCTGGCCGATCTGTACGCCGAGCTCTCCCGCCGCTACGCGCGGCGCTATCCGCCCCCGTCGCTCGGCTTCGACCCGGCCACGTTCGACGAGTACGCGCATGGGGCGACGCGCATCTACGAGGTCGTCGCGCAGCAGGACGGCACCGTCGAGAAGCTCGAGGCGGCGCACAAGCTCGAGGCGTACTTGAGCTACACACTTCAGGTTCATGAAGACAAGCTTCCCCGCTAGCGCGGTCCTCGCGTGTGCCGTCGCGCTCGGCGTGCTGGCCGCGTGCGCGCACGAGCGCGATCCGACGCCCGCGGAGTGGCGGCCGATCGACGCCGCGCGCGCGCCGCGCGAGCCGCTGCCCGACGACGCGGAACGGATCGCGGCGCGGATGGCGGCCGCCGTGCTCGACGGCCGGCGCGGCGACGCGGAGACCGACGCGGCCGCGCTCGCGCGCGAGGACGAGCTCCGCGAGGAGCGCGGCGAGCGGCCCTCGGGCCTGTCCGACAACGCCGCCGAGCTGCTCGCGGCGTCGGGCGGCAGCATCTCGTATCCCGACCGCGCCGACGAGCTGCTCGACCGCGACGACCTCGACCCGGCGCTGCGCCGGCGCACGGAGCTCGCGCGCGACGCCGATCCGCTGCGCGTCGCCGAGACGCGCCTCAACGAGGAGCGGCGCGCGCAGGCGGCCGAGGTGTTCAACCGCATCGTCGAGCCGCTCTCGACCCTGGCGATCACCGGGGCACTGAACCCGCTCGCGGCGGGGCGCAGCGCGCTCTCGACCCTGCTCGCCCTGAACCAGATGCCCACCGCCACGCCGCGCGAGCGCCAGGCGCTGTACGCGTTCGACCAGTGGCAGGCGACCCACCCCGAGCACCCGGAGTCCCACGACGTCGCGGTGCGCGCGAGCGAGCTGCGCGAGCGGCTCTTGCGCCAGCGCTACGAGCGCTTCGTCCGCGGTGCGCGCGAGGCGAGCGCTCACGGCGACTACGCGGCCGCGGTGCTGCTCGCCGAGCGTGCCGAACGGATGCGCCCGCAGGGCGCCGAGGCGGTGCAGCTGCGCCAGCGCGCCCAGGCCGCGCTCGCCGAGCGCGAGGCGCGCGAGGCCCGGAGTCTCGAGGTCCGCACGCTCGCGCCCGAGTCGCTCGACGCCGGGCAGCGCGCGCGCTTTGCGGCGCTCGCGCGGACGGCGTTGATCGCGCCGTACGGCGAAGTGGCCGCGCGCGCAAGGGCGTACTCGGACGCCGGCGCGCCACCCGAGCAGGCCAGCACGCTCCGGCTGCTGGCGGCATACGAGCCGCTCGCGCGCGCGGACGAGGACGGCTTCAGCGACGCGCTCGCACGGGTGCCGGAGCGGTCGGGCGCACCCGACACCGCTTCGCGGCAAGCGGGCGCGCTGCTCGCAGACCGCAGCCGCAATGCCTTTGGCGCGTACCGCGCGGCACAGCGCGCCGACACGACCGCGAAGCTCGAGTGGATCGCCCTCGGCCGGTTCGCCAACGGCGCGACGGAGCGCAACCTGCCGCGGCCGATCGAGTACCTGCTCGACGTGCCGGGGTTCGCGCTCGCGGTCACCACCTTCCCGCTGCGGATCATCCAGTACCCCGGCTCGCGCGAGCACTTCGGCAGCGCGGTGATCGTCATGGGCGAGCGCTACGTGGCGCGCCACCCCGACGGCGCGCACGCGGACGAGGTGCACGCCGAGCTCGAGCACCAGTACGAGCTGCGTGGGCAGTACGCGGCCGCGCTCGAGCACGCCGAGGCGCGCCGCGAGCCGGACCCGAAGGACGTCGCGGACCTGCGCGCGAAGGTGGCCGAGGGGCTGCTCGCCGCCGCCGAGAAGCAGCCGCGCGTCGACGTGCGGCTCGCCTACTACGCGACCGTGCTGCGCGACTACGGCGACACGCCGTTGGGTCCGGCAGCGCGCACGAAGTTCGCCGCCGAGAAGGCCGCGGCCTCGCCGCAGCGGATCCGGCTCACCCGCGAATTCCTGCTCGAGCACCCGCAGCTGTGGGCGCCGGGCTCGCTCGCGCTCAAGCCCGAGCTGCTCGACGGCAAGAAGGCCAACGGCGAGATGGCCGACGAGGGCGTCACCCTGCTCGGCCGCAACGCGGTGCAGATCGCGCTGGTCGATCGCGAGCCGGTGGTCGCGAAGGTCCCGGCGGCGGACTTCGCCCGCTTCGTCGCGCAGCTGGAGGAGACGCGCTACGCGAGCCTGGCCACCGACGAGCGCGAGAAGGCCGTGCCGGACGCCGCGCGCGACGCGTTCTTCGCGGCGTCACGGCTCGGTGTCGCTGAGAACGTCGAGGCGCGTCCCGCCGCGCGTTCCGAGGCCGTGTTCGAGAGCACCCGCGAGAAGCACGGCTTCGTGCGCACGCGCGAGAGCATCCTGCCCGTCGACCTGGTGCTGCGCGGCGACCTGACGACGCTGGGACTGGCCGCGTTCCCGCGCATCCGCATGCCCGAAGCGACTCCGGACGCGCTGCTCTACGAGTAAGCTCTTGCGAGCAGCTCGATCGGGTGAAGCACCTCGATCGCGAGCCCGGCCGCGCGCACGCCCGCACCGATCTGCATGAGACAGCCCGGGTTGCCGGTGGCGAGCGCCTGCGGCGCGCTGTCGCGCAGCGCCTGGACCTTGCGCGCGAGCAGGCTCGCCGCCATCTCGGGGTGGGTCAGGTTGTAGATCCCCGCGGCGCCGCAGCAGTCGCGGCAGCCGGGCAGGTCGAAGAGCTCGAGCTCGGGGATCGAGCGCAGCAGCGCGCGCGGCGCGGCTGCGATCTTCTGCGCGTGCAGCAGGTGACACGGATCGTCGTAGGCCACGCGCAGGCGCAGCGCGTGCGGGGGCTCGCGCAGGCCCGCGTCGACGAGGAACTCGGACACGTCGCGGACGGCGCGGCCGAGAGCGTCGCCGCCGTCCTTCAGCGCGGCGCCGCAGCCGGCGGAGTTCACGATCACCGCATCGACGGCGTCGAGATGGAAGGCGCGCCGGTTCCGTGCGTGCAGCGCGTCGGCGGCCGCGGGGTCGCCGGCGTGGCGGTGCAGCGCGCCGCAGCAGACCTGGTCGCGGGGGATCTCGACCTCGAAGCCGTTGCGCGCCAGCACGGCGATCGTCGCCGCGTTGGCCGGCCCGAACACCTCGGGCATGACACAGCCGGACAGGAACGCGACCCGACCGCGCCGCGCGCCCTGCGCGGGCACCACCTGCGGCGCGCGGTGCGGATCGGGCAGCGGCGGCAGCATGCGCTCCATGCGGGCGAGCGGCGGCGCGAGCGCGAGCACGCGGCTGCGGCGCACGAGGCGCTGCACGCCGCTGCGCTGGTAGGCGCGCAGCGCGCGAAACAGCGCGGCGAGCCGCCGCGGGCGGGCGATCACGCCGCGCAGCGCGGTGCGCTCGAGCGCCCGCGCCAGCCAGCCGCGCGCGCCGCGCGCGTCGATCTCCGCGCGCATGCCCTCGATCAAGTGGCCGTAGCGAACGCCGGCCGGACAGGCCGACTCGCAGGCGCGGCAAGCCAGGCAGAAGCTCATCTCGCCGACGACGAGCGGATCGTCGATCGCGAGCTTGCCCTCGGCGACGCCGCGCATCAGGTAGATCCGACCGCGCGGCGAGCTGGTCTCGCGGCCCGTCTCCTGATAGGTGGGGCAGTGCGGCAGGCACAGCCCGCAGTGGACACAGTCCAGTGTCGCCGCGTAGTCGAGCTTGCCCGCGTCCACGCTAGATCCAGCCCGCGAAGCGGCCCGGCGCCAGCACGCGCTGCGGGTCGAAGCGCGCCTTCAGCGCGCGCATCAGCGGCAGCGCGTCCGGCGGCGCGCCGAACACGTCGACGGTCGGCGCGTCGGCGCCGGGCGCGCGCTCGGCCGCGAAGACGGCGCCGAGCTCGGCCGCGGCCGCGGCGAGCGCAGGCAGCGCAGACTCGGGCACGTCGGCGAGCAGCGCGCCCGCGAGCGGCAGCGCGAGCTTCTCGGTCGTGGCGCCCGCGGCCCCGTCGAGCGCGCGCGCCAGCTGGCCGAGGTCGGTCGGCCGCCCCGCGAGCCGGATGCGCGCACGCCCTTCGCGCGGCGGCGCAGCGACGGCTGCGCGCAGCGCCGTCCAGCGCTCGAGCGACGCGGGGTCACCGGGCAAGCGCGCCGCCTGCAGCGATACTGCAGCCTCGACCCCGGCCAGGTAGGTGAGCAGCTCGACGCCGTCCGCCCCGACGGCGATCGCCGCGGCCGCCGGCTCCACCGCGAGCGCCGCGCGCGCGAAGCTCGCCAGCGCAGCGTCGAGCGAGCCGAGCTCGGCGATCTGCAGGCGCTCGCACTCGGGTCGCGCGCGCAGCCGCAGCGTCGCGCGCGTGATCACGCCGAGCGTGCCGAGGGAGCCGCAGTAGAGCCGCGCCAGGTCGAAGCCCGTCACGTTCTTCACGACCCGACCGCCCGCGTGCGCGAGCTCGCCGTTGGCCAGCGCGACCTCGATGCCCAGCACCTCGTTGCGCGCGCGCCGATCGAGCGTCCAGTCGGGGCCGACCGGGTCGGCGGCGAGCGTTCCGCCGAGGGTCGCGTTCGCGTGCAGCGCGGGCAGCAAGGTCGTCTTGCCGGCGGCGGCGGCGCGCGCCCCGAAATCGGCGATGCGCACGCCGGCGTCGAGCGTGGCAATGCCCTCTTCCGGCTCGACCTCTAGGTGCGAGGCGAGTCGCTCGAGCGAGAGCACCGTACACTCTTCGGCGTCGAGCGGGTTGCCGAAGTGCAGCTTGCTGCCGCCGCCGCGTGCGACGACCGCACTGCGCGTCTCGTTCGCCGCGCGCAGGCACGCCGCCACCTCCTCGGCGCTGCCGGGCCGGACCACGGCGGCGATCCGCGCGCCGGCGAGCCGCACGCCAACGACGTGCTCGACGTGCGCCGCGCCGACGATGGCCTCGAACGGATCGCCCACGCTAGAAGCTCACGCGCGCGTAGGCGCGGGTGTGCGGGTTGCTCTCGGCGCAGGCGCGCGGCGCTGGGATCTGCTTGCCCGGGTTGCAGCGGTCGCCCGGGTCGAACGCGTCGTGCACCCAGCGCATCGGCTCGAGATCGGCCTCGCCGAACAAGAGGCACATCGCGTCGCGCTTCTCGAGCCCGATCCCGTGCTCCCCCGACAGCGCGCCGCCCGCGGCGACGCAGATGCGCAGGATCTCCGCGCCGACCTCCTTGATCGTGCGCAGCTGGACGGGATCGCGCCGGTCGAAGGTGATGTTCGGGTGCAGGTTGCCGTCGCCCGCGTGCAGGATGTTGGCGATGCGGATGCCCCGCGACTCGGCCGCCCGGTTGATCGCCTCGACCACCTCGGGGAGCTTGGTGCGCGGAACCACCGCGTCGTGCACGTACAGGTCCGGGGCGAGCCGGCCCATCGCGCCGAACGCGCCCTTGCGACCGCGCCACAGCGCGAGCCGCTCCGCGTCGTCCTTCGCGGTGCGCACCTCTAGCGCGCCGCGCGCGGCGCAAATCGACTCGATCGCGGCCCGCTCGACGGCGACCGCGGCCGCGAGGCCGTCGAGATCGACCAGCAACACCGCGCGCGCGTCGCGCGGGTAGCCCGCGGCGTACACCGACGCCTCGACCGCCGCGATCGTGCGGTCGTCGATCAGCTCGAGCGCGGCGGGCACGATCCCGCGGGCGATGATCTCGGACACCGTCGCGCACGCCTCGCGCAGGCTCGCGAAGCTGGCCAGCACCGTGGCGATCGTCTCGGGCAGCGGCACCAGCCGCACCGTCGCCGCGGTGGCAATGCCGAGCGTGCCCTCCGAGCCGATGAACACGCCGCGCAGGTCGTAGCCGTGGGCGTGGCCGTCGCGCCGGCCGAGCCGCACGACGGAGGCGTCGGGCAGGACGACCTCGAGCTCGAGCACGTGGGGGCTGGTGGTGCCGTACTTCAGTGTATGGGGCCCGCCGCTGTTCTCGGCGACGTTGCCGCCGATCGTGCAGGCCGACTGACTCGACGGATCGGGCGCGTAGAACAGGCCGAGCGGGCGCGCGGCCTGCGAGAGGTGCTCGTTGATCACGCCGGGCTGCACGGTCGCAGTGCGGTTCGCGGCGTCGAGCTCGAGGATCCGGTTCATGCGCGCGCACTCGATCACCACGCAGCCGGGCACCGGCGTGGCGCCGCCCGACAGCCCGGTGCCCGCCCCGCGCGGCACGTATGGCACACCGGCCGCATTGCATTCGCGCACGATCGCGGCCACCGCCTCGGTCGTGGTGGGCAGCGCGATGCAGTTCGCGGTCGCGCGCTCGAGCGTCAGCCCGTCCGACTCGTAGGCGAAGAGCTCCGCCGGCCGCGCGAGCACCTCTGCCACGCCCGGGATCGCGCGCAGGCGGTCGGCGAGTCCCGCGGCGCCCGGTCCGGGCAAGCGGCGCGCCTCAGGCCAGGCCGAGGCGGTCGACCTCTTCCTCGTCCATGCCGAGGAAGTGGCCGATCTCGTGCTTTACCGTGATCTGGATCTGCTCCACGAGCTCGGCCCGGGTCGAGGCGATCTTCTCGAGGTTGCGCTTGAAGAGCAGGATCCTGTCGGTGTCGGTGCGCTGCAGCGTGCCCAGGGTCGGGCTCGCGCCCGGCTCGGTCGCGGGCACGCCCGAGAACAAGCCCAGCAGCTGCGGCGAGACGAACTCCTGCCGCACCAGCTCTTCGCTCGGCAGGTCCTCGACGATCACGGGGCAGTTCTCGGTGTACTTGCGGATCGGCTCGGGCAGGCTGCGCAGGGCCTGGTCGGCGGCGGCCTCGAACTCGGCGTCGTCGATGCGGGTCGGCAGCGGGTAGAGGTCGGGCGCGAGCTGCGCGGCCTTGGCGAACGAGCGCTCGGCGCTCTCCAGCTGGCCGGTGTGCTCCATGACCAGCGCCATGTGGTAGGTGCTGTGCGCGCAGTCGGGCTCGAGCGCGAGGCCCTTCTCGAGCGAGCGGCGCGCCTCGTCGTAGTTGCCGAGCTCGAAGAGCACCTGGCCCTCGAAGCCGCGGTAGATGCCGACCTCACCCTGCAGCTTGATGGCTCGGCGCAGCAGGAACAGCGCGCCCTCGAGGTCGTCCAGGTAGAAGAGGGCCTTGGCCTTCAGGTAGTAGACCTCGGCTTCGATCGGCTTCTCGAGCGAGCCCTGCAGAAGGTCGTCCGCGAGCTCGAGCGCCTCCTCGTGCTCCTGGAACTCCTCGATCAGGATCTCGATCCGGTTCAGGTGCGCCGGCTGGTACTCGCCGTCGGCCTCGATCGCGCGCTCGAACTCGTCGAGCGCCTCTTCGGCGCGCTGGTTGTCCCACAGGATCTCGCCGCGGCTGTTGTGCGCCTCGGCTCCCGTCGGGTTTGCGCGGAGTGCCTCGTCCAGCCACGCCAGAGCCTCGTCGGTCTGGCCGTTCGAGGAGGCTTCCATCGCCTGGTCCAGGCAATCCCAGTAGCGATCTCGATCGAGCATGTCGTGCCCCCAGGACCGGGGGCCGATTCTAGCAAACGGCCCGCGCGCCCTGCAGCGCGAGCCTCCGACGAGCCTCGCGCACAACTATCCGAAAACAAAAGAGAAAACCCGACGCTCGGGCGCGCTCAGGCGCGCGGAGCAGCCGCCGTGAAGATGCGCTGGCAGCTCGCGCAGATGTGCACCTCACCTGCCGTCACGCGATTGATCACCTCGGGCGGCACGGTGCGGTGGCAGCCCGAGCAGGTCCCGTCCTCGATGCGCGCGATCCCGTTGCCGCGCGCCTTCACCGCGCGATTGTAGAGCGCCGGCACGTTGCCGCCGAGCGCCGTCAGGATCTGCGCGCGGTCGTCGGCCGCACTGGCGAGCTTGCGCTCGACCTCGGCGAGGCGCGCGCGCAGCTCGTCGGTCTCCTTGGCCACCTCCTGCCCGACCTGGCGCGCCGCGGCCTCGGAGCCGCGCAGCTCGCCTCCCACCGTCTCGATCTTCTCCATCGCGGCGAGGATGTCGTCCTCGATCTCGGCGATGCGCTTCTGCTGCGCGTCGATCTCGTGCAACAGGGCGGTGTACTCCTTGTTGGTCTTCACCACCGCGGACTGCGCCTGCAGCTTGTCGCGCTTCGCCGCCACGTCCTGCGTCTCGGCCTCGCGCGTGCGCCGCAGCTTCTCCGCCGCCTCGAGCTCCGCGCGCAGCCGGGCCGCCGTCTCGTTCGCCGCCGTGCTGCGCGCCTCGGCCTTCTCGATCGCGACCGGAATCGCGGCGCGCGCCCGCTCGAGCTCGAGGATCACTCCCTCGCGCTCGGCGAGCGCCTGGAGGCTCGGCTTCGCGGCGTCCATGGACCCGAAAAGTCCCACGCGGGCCCATTCAGGTCAACCGATTCAACTAGACTGACCGGTATGGTGTTCCCCTTCGCCCCCGACCTGTTCGCCGGCCAGACCGCGCTCGTGACCGGCGGCGGCAGCGGGCTGGGGCGCGCGATCGCCGAGAGCCTCGCGCGGGCGGGCGCCGACCTGTTGCTGGCCGCGCGGCAGCTCGAGCGGCTGGAGCTGGCCGCGAAGGAGATCCACGCCGCCACCGGCCGGCGGGTCGAGACCGCCTTCGTGAACATCCGCGAGCGCGCCGCGGTCGAGGCGCTCGAGGCGCGCGCCCGCGAGCTGTTCCCGCGCATCGACGTGCTGGTCAACAACGCGGGCGGGCAGTTCGCCCAGCCCGCGCGCGACTTCAAGCCCAAGGGCTGGAACGCGGTGATCGACACCAACCTGAACGGCACCTGGAACATGATCCAGGTGTTCGGCACGCGGATGCTCGAGCGCCAGGCCGGCGTGGTCACGAACATCATCGCGGTGGTGGGCCGCGGCTTCCCGGGGCTCGCCCACACCGCGGCGGCGCGCGCGGGCGTGCTCGAGCTCACCCGCACGCTCGCCTACGAGTGGGGCCCCGCGGTGCGGCTCAACTGCGTCGCGCCAGGCGCGGTCGAGACCGAGGGCTTCAAGAACGCCTACGACCCGAACATCGCCGAGATGTTCGAGGGCGTCCCCGCCAACCGCTACGGCACGCGCGAGGAGATCGCCCACGCGGTGACGTTCATGTCGTCTCCCGCCGCGAGTTACGTGACTGGCGAGGTGCTCTTCGTCGCCGGCGGCCAGCAGGCCTACGGTCGGAACCAGGCACTGTTCGATACACAGCTCGGACGCAAATAGGAGTCCGAGCCATGTCCGACGTCCGCTATGCGCCGCCGCACGCTCGCCTTCGGACCGCTCCGGCGCCGGGCCGGGGCGGAACGATCGACGTCGGCGACGCCTTCCGCGAGGGCTGGAGCGCGACCTGGTCGAACTTCGGGCTGACGCTCGGCGTGTACGTCGTGGGCTCGCTCTTGATGATCGTCTCGGCGCTGACGGTGGTCGGCCTGTTCCTGCTCTGCCCGGTGTTCCTCTGGGGATTCTTCCGCTTCAACCTGAACGCGGTCGACGGGCGCGCGGAGTTCGCGGACCTGTTCTCGGGCTTCGCGGACTACGGGCGCGTGGTCGGGACGATGCTCGTGCTGATGGGCCTGGTGTTCCTGGTCGCGCTGCTCGGCCAGCTGGTCTCGATCGCCGGCGCGGCCGTCGAGTCCGGCGCGCTGCAGGGCCTGGGGATCCTGGTGAACTTCGTGTGGTCGCTCACCGTGATGCCGCGGCTCGCGTTCGCGTGGTACTACGCGGTCGACTGCGAGGCGGGACCGGCCGAGGCGCTGCAGGCGGCGTGGAACGCGACCGAGGGCCAGACTGGCACGTGCCTGGTGCTCAGCCTGATGCTCTCGATCGTGATGATCATGGGTGTGCTGTTTCTGCTGGTGGGAGTGATTCCGGGGCTGATGGTCGCGTATCTGATGCAGGCCGCGGCGTTCCGCCAGCTGGCGGGGCCGCAAACCGCCGCTGCATGAACTGGTACTCCTCGGCGAACGCGCGGTCGTCGCGGAACTCGCGCGCGGCCGTGCGCGCGACGAGCAGCGCGTGGTCGGTCGCGCCGTTCAGCGCGGCGCTCCAGGCGATCCAGAACCACATCGGCTTGTAGTCGACCTCCTCGCGCCAGATCGCCACGATGCGCGCGAACTGCGGGACGGTCTGGAAGCGCGCGACCGCGGCGATCCAGCTGGCCGCGTTCATGCGCACGCGCCGGTCGTTCTCGAGCTTGATCTCGCGCAGCTGCGCGCGCAGCGCGGGCTCGTCGCCGTTGGTCAGCGCCAGCACCAGCCGCAGCTCGCGCAGCTCGTGCGCGAAGCTTCGGTGGTCGAGCCCGAGCGCGCGCGCGTCCTGCTGCGCGCGCTCGGCGCGAGCGGCGAGGTCGGCCACGCGCGCGGGGTCGAGCGTGGCGTTCTCCTTGGCGAACAGCGCCGCCAGATCGCTCGACCAGAAGGTCGGCGAGATGCGCACCAGCTCGAGATCACGCGCGCGCTGCGCGTCCGTGCCCGGGTCGCGCACGGCGGGGTCGAGCGCCGGGTCGAGCGGCGGCAGCGGCGCGGCTTCGATCTGCGCCAGCACCTGGTTCGGATCGTCGGCGTCGGCTTCGAGCAGGCGGCCGATCACGGCGTAGCGCGACAGCGCGCTGTCGGCGGGGTCGAGCTCGCGGAAGGCGAGCTGATCGACCCAGCGCCACGACGCGTCGACGAGCACCTTGCGCTCGGGCGAGCGCGCGACCTCGCCCTCGCGCGTCGCCTGCAGCACCGCCACGCTCGACGCCACGTACCAGCGCAGCCGGTCGCGCATCGGGTCGGTCTGCACGCGCCACGCCTCCATGTCGAGCTTCTCGGAGCGGAG
>Ga0335084_10006940_pt1 | contig 11270 bp, 9 predicted proteins | sample Lox_Sample_44_FD_206721 | JGI IMG/M metagenome (GOLD analysis project Ga0335084, IMG submission 206721) | Soil microbial communities from Loxahatchee National Wildlife Refuge, Florida, United States - Lox_Sample_4.4 | ecosystem: Environmental > Terrestrial > Soil > Wetlands | place: USA: Florida...
CATCCCTGGCACTCCGTTTCGGGGCTCGGCCTGGTTCATGGACTATCTGCCCGGAGTTCGTGGCTTCTTCTTCATCGCCGCGTTCAACCTATTCCCAGGCCTTGCCCTGTACGCAGTAGGAAGAGCCAGCAAGCGCGCGCCAATGGCGTTCTGGTTCGCCGCTTCCGCCGGGGCAGGCCTACTCCTCTGGGCTCATGGGACACTCAACTTGCGTTCCAGTTCGACCGCTCCGATTGCATTGATCTTCATACCGATCTACGGCGGTGGCGCTGTTGTTGTCGGCCTCCTTGCTCACGCCGTCGTTGAATCAGAGCGGAGCCGCGCATGGTTGACTGGCCTTGTAGGCAGCGCTGCGGTCCTCCTTGGAACTGCGGTTGGAGTGCGGGATTCCATCTCAGTCTCGAGGCGCGAGTCTCGGTTTCCAGTCGTCACGGTGAATACACTTCCGCTGGTAAGACGCCCGGTCTACACAAGCAAGGCGATAGGAGACGTAGAAGTGCTGGCGCTTGCCGCCTTTGATGCCCAAGAGGGGAATGAGATTGGCGTCCTGGGAAGTTCGGGACTCGCCGTGCTCCAGCCTCACGCATATCTCGCCAAATCGCTTTCGGCATTCACGCAGGACGAGTGCGGACACTGCGTCCACATGTACCCGTATCTGGTACCTGATTCGAAAGGTAGTGTCCTCGTCACATCAAGCGACGGTCTTTCCGACCGCAGTGGGCATCTCCTTTGGGCGTTGAAGGCATCGGGCTTCACCCGCTTGGTGCCCATTCAACTTCCCCATCAAGCGCCGATCTTCTTTTCTTACCGAAACACCGACGGAATCGACCGGTACGAACTCGATGGTAGGAAATCGTGGAGTGTCCGACTCGATGTGAATGGCATCGGCTCGTACGTCACGCCCGATGGCAGAGAGTTACCGTTTGCGCTGACGGGCTATGGAGCATCTCGTGAGCTCAAAGTCTATGACCTGGACGGCACGCTACGAAGGACGCTCAGACTCCCCGAATGGGCTTCAGAGGTGAAGTCCGTTGCGTGGCCAGTGCTTGGCAACTTGCTTGTCGGCTCCGGTAGGTGGATCGGCGTTCTTGATTCGGACGGTCGAGAGGTCCTTCGACACGTGATCCAGGGCACTTCCTTCGATCCGTATCATGGTCCTGATGGTGCGGCGGTACGATTCGATCCGACGGGAGCGCCGCATTTGGCGGTCATGAGTCACGGCAGTTCTGGATACGCACGGTCGGTGCTGCTGGTGTTTGACGCGAAGGGGCGGCTGGTGTTTCAGGAGGAACTCAACAAACTCCGGTGCATGGTGTCTGTACCGGAGGACGATGGGGGAGACGTTCTTCTGGTTGGCGGTATGGATGGTGTTCTTGAATACAGGCTCGACAGTGGAGCCGCCGCGCCCAACGAAGAAATGAGGCGTGCCCGAGACTAAATGACATCGTCAACGACGTCTGGAGGATTCATGAAAATCCGAGGACTGGCGTGGGTAGCGAGTGTCGCCCTGGTGCTCGCGGGGACGGCCGGGGCCGCAGAAAAGCCTGAGGATCTGGCCCAGGCGGCGGCAGAGGCGTGGTTGAAGCTGACAGACGCCGGCGATGCCGGGGCGTCGTGGGACCAGGCGGCGAAGCTGTTCAAGGGTGCCGTCACCAGGGAGCAGTGGACGCAAGCACTCGCGGGCGTGCGCCCTCCGCTCGGCAAGGTCATCTCGCGAAAGCTGACCTCCCGACAGTACAGCGAGAAGGTTCCTGGGGCCCCAGACGGGAAGTACGTGACGATCCAGTACGCGACGGTGTTCGAGAAGAAAGCCTCGGCGGTCGAGACGATCACGCCGATGCTGGACCCGGACGGGGTTTGGAGGGTTTCGGGCTACTTCATTCGCTGAGTTGCGAGGCAGTCGGTGAATGCCCCCGGGCAGGGGCCGAGACGAGCCATTGACGCCTGACCTTCATGCGACGGGGGCGGACGGGCTGGCCTCGTCGCGAGGGGCGGCGATGCGGAGGGCGCCCTCTTCGATCCACTGGGCGAGGGGACGGTGGATGCGGAAGGCGTCCGCGGCCAGATCGGCCTCCATCTGGCGTACGGGCACGCGGGCGCAGGCCTTCGCCCACAGCGCGACGATGAGGTTGTAGTCCGCCTCCTCGACGACCGTGCCGGGGGCGGCGCCGGTCGCTTCGAGGGGCTGGTCCTCGGGGACCACCGCGCTCGTGCGCCGGAGCTCGCGGGTGCGCCGCACGCCCTCCCGGACGAGCGCCGTGAGGTCGGGGAGCGAGCCGCCCACCGTCGGCTGCACCGTCTCGAAGGCGTAGGTGCCGGGGAAGGCGCGCTCGAAGAGGTGGTAGACGGCCTCCGCGCCCGCCCGGTGGGCCCAGCGCGCCCCGACCGGCCGGCCCTGCGAGAAGATGATCGTAGCCGGCGCACCTCCGCCTTCCCGGGGCAGGAGGTTGAGCCGGCCGGTGGCCTTGCCCTGGGCGAGGCGGTGCAGGAGGGCGGGCAGGCTCCCGGGGTCGAGCTCGCCGGAGTGGCCTCCGACCGGAGCGGGCCCCGCGACCGGAGGGGCCTCCAGCGCGCGCGCCGCCGCCTTCCCCAGCTCCTGGGTCGGGTAGCGCTTCTTCAGCTCCTCGAGCAGTGCGCGGACCGCCGGCGTGCGCGTGCCGGCGAGGGCGCTCACGACCGCCGGCAGATCCTGGTCCTTCCGGCCCACGAGCCGGCCCAGCACGCCGCGGGGCAGGCTGTCGCGCACCTCGTCCACGAGGGTGGAGACGACGTCGGGGCTGGACGAGAGGTCCTGCGTGCCCAGCTCGGCGAGGCGGGGCACGGTCGCCCCGAGCTCGGGACGGCGGGAGAGGGCGTGGCTCACGAGCGCGCGCCAGGCTTTGGGCTCTCCCTGCCGGGCCAGGGCGGCCGCCACGCGGTCGAGGATCGCGAGGCCCTCCTCGCGGGCGGCCTCGTCCCCCTCCTCCCGCCCGACGTCGGCCTCCCAGGCGCGGAGGAGCGAGACGAGGGCCTCGGCCGCCCGCGGGTGGCGGGTCTGTCCGAGGAGGATGAGCGCCTCCTTCGAGAGGAAGGTCGGGTTCCCGGGGGCCGCGAAGCGGGCGACCGCGCCGATCTCGGTGTCGGGCGCCTCGCCGGGGGGCCGGGGGACGACGCGCAGCAGGTAGATCCAGTTCCGGCGGCCGAAGTCGCTCGCCTGGGCCCCGATGGAGGCCAGGAGCCGCGCCCGCGCGATCCCCCGCGCGGCCTCGCCGTGCACCACCAGGAGGTCGAGGGCCAGCCGCCGCTTCTCGCGGCGCGTCTCGGTCTCGAGCTGGTCGAGGAGGGTCTTCGGGCCGAGGCCGGCCTCGAAGAACGACATCACCGCCTGGAGCTGGCCCTGGCGGTCGGGGCTGTCCATGTAGTGGCGGAGCCGCGCCGGGTCGAGGCTCTCGTGGCCCTTCCGGAGAATCGGCTCCATGAGGCCCGTCTCGACCTTCTTCTCGGAGGCCAGCTTCGAGGCCAGCTCGAACATCTGGACCGCGCGGCCCAGGTTGCCTTCGTTGAACTGCTCGGTGGCCGCGCTCACCAGCAGCCGGTAGCGGCGGGCCACCTCGATCGGGTCCTCGGGCAGGGACACGATCTTCTTCATCGCCTGGACCTCGCTCGGCGGCCCGAGGTCGGCGGTGTCGGACACGGGCTTCGGGATCACCCAGTTGCCGAGCTCCTGCCCGAGGTTGCGGAAGACCTGCTCCGCGCCCGGGGCGACGCCGGCCCCGCCCAGCCGGCGCAGGTGCGCCTCAAGCTCCTTCTCGCTCGTCGCCTCCGTGGCCGCGGCGGTGATCGCCTGGGAGACCACGCGCCGACGGGTGTTCTCCGCCGCCGGCCCCCGGGCCTCGCTCTCCCTCCGGAGCCGCTGCTCGAGGACGGACAGCCGGCGCAGCGCGGGGCTGGCGCTCGGCGGGGGCGCGGGAGTGACGTCGGCGGGCTCCTCGGAGCGGAAGCGCGCCATCTCGACCTGGCCGGAGCGGACCATCTCCGGCTCGCCGAGATGGGCGAGGGCTCGCCGGAATCGGTCCCGGTCGGGGCCGGCCGGGCAGGCCTCCGCGAGCGCCGCGCCCGCCGCGCGCAGGAAGTCGAGCAGCTTCTCGTCCTCCACGAGGTGGAACTCGCCGATGACGCTGAGCTTGTGGAGGGCGTGGAAGAAGAGGTCCACCGCCGGGAGGTCGGGCTGCAGCTCCTGCTGGCGGCCCGCCCAGCCCATGATCTCGGCCGCCGCCCCGTCGACCGGGGCCTGGGAGAAGGCGGCCACGGAGTCGGCCACCATGAGCGGCGCGACCCGGTCGTCCAGGTACTGGTCGACCTCCTCGAGCGCGGCGCGCAGCTCCGGCGGCGTGTCGGCCCGGGCGGAGAGGGGTGGCCCGAGGTCGCGGGCCGGCGCGAGGTCGGGAGCGGGGCGGCCGGCCCCCGCGCCCTCCGGGCTCCGGAGTGCGTCCGCTCCCGCCGCCCGCAGCGCCTCCCGCATCTCCGCGGCGTCGGCGAACCGCGTTTCGGGCGCCTTGGCGAGAGCGCGCATCACCACCGCCGCCACCGCCGGGGGGAGGTGCGGGGCGGCCGTGGCGAGGGGCGCCGGCTCCTTGTGGATGACCGCGAAGAGCACGGCGGGGATCGTCCGGCCGCTGAACGGGCGCTTCTTCGCCAGGACCTCGTAGCACATCGCGCCGACGGAGAAGATGTCGGACTGCTTGGTCGGCCGCTCGCCGTGCACCTGCTCGGGGGCCATGTAGTAGGGCGTGCCCATGAGCACGCCGGTGGACGCGGCGTCCTCGGTGCGCCGGGCGAGGCCGAAGTCCACGATCTTCACCTGGCCGCTCGGGAGCACGTGGACGTTCCCGGGCTTGAGATCGCGATGGACGACGCCCTTGGAGTGGGCGAAGGCGAGGCCGTCGAGGACCTGCTCGATGACCGCCAGCCTCTCGCCGAGAGTGGCGAGCTCGTTCCTCTCCAGCAGGTCCCGCAGGTCGTGGCCCTCGAGCAGCTCCATGGCCATGTAGGCCATGCCCTGCTCCTCGCCGAAGTCGTAGACGGTGATGATGTTCGGGTGGTTGAGCCCGGCCGCGGACTGGGCCTCGCGCAGGAAGCGTTCGCGGGCTCGCTCGTCGTCGGTGAGCTTGCCGGTCAGGACCTTGATCGCGACGTCCCGCCGCAAGACAGGGTCGTGGGCCCGGAAGACCTCGCCCATGGCGCCCTGGCCGAGCTTCTCGACGATCTTGTACTTGCCGACCTGGCGGAGATCCATCCGTCGGCGGAAATCGTAACACGCGGGAGGTTCGGACCCCCGCCGGGGTCCCCCGCGCTGGCGATCTGGTCTAAACTGGCCCCGGACGCCGCCCTCTTCCCTAGCTCGCGCTCTTGTCTCCCCAGGAGGAAACCCGATGGCCCAGCCGAACGTGAAGGCCGCGCTCTCCCACCTCGACGCCCACCTCGCCGACTTCCAGGACCAGCTCGTGAGGCTCAGCCGCATCCCCGGCGTCTCCGCGGAGCCCGCCCCGAACGCCCACGTGAAGCGCTCGGCCGAGGCCACGGCGGAGGTGATGCGCGCGGCCGGCATCCAGAACGTGGAGATCCTCGAGCTCCCGGGCGTCCACCCCTACGTCTACGGCGACTGGCTCGGGAAGCCGGGCGCGCCGACGGTCCTCCTCTACGGGCACCACGACGTGCAGCCGGAGGGCCGGCACGAGAAGTGGATCTCGCCGCCCTACGAGCCGACCGTCCGCGACGGCCGCCTCTTCGGCCGCGGCACCGCGGATGACAAGGCCGGGGTCATGACCCACGTGGCGGCCGTCGCCTCCTACCTCAAGGCCACCGGCGAGGTGCCGGTCAACGTCCGCTTCGTGGTCGAGGGCGAAGAGGAGATCGGCTCCGAGAACCTCGGAAAGTTCCTGGCGACCTACAAGCACAAGCTCGCCGCCGACTTCATCGTCCTCTCCGACACCGCGAACTTCGATACCGGCGTCCCCGCCCTCACCTACCAGCTCCGCGGCATCTGCACCATCGACGTGACGGTACAGACGATCGCCCAGCCCGTCCACAGCGGGATGTGGGGCGGCCCGGTGCCCGACCCCGTCCAGATCCTGTGCACCCTGATCGCCGGCCTGCAGGGGAAGAAGGGCGAGATCGCCGTCCCCGGCCTCTACGGGAAGGTCGCGAAGACGAAGGCCAAGCAGCTCCAGCGCATCCGCAGGCTGCCCTTCGACGAGGCCAAGTTCAAGCGCGAGGCCCGGATGATGAAGGGCATGAAGCTGGCCGGCGAGAAGGGCTACTCGGTCTACGAGCAGCTGTGGACCCGGCCCGCGCTCACCGTCATCGCCTTCGACGCCCGGCCGATCAAGGGCTCCTCGAACCAGATCATCGACCACGTCACCGCGCGGCTGTCGCTCCGCACCGTGCCCAACATGGACGCGCGGGCGGCGGGCAGGGCGATCGTCAAGAAGCTGACCGCGAAGCCGCCCTACGGGGCGAAGGTCACCGCCGAGATCGTGGGCACGACGCCGTGGTGGACGACCGACCCCGAGGGCCCTGCCTTCGAGGCCGCCCGCCGCGCCCTCAAGGCCGGCTACGGCAAGGACGTGGCGATGATCGGGGCCGGCGGCTCGATCGGCTTCGTGGGCCCGTTCGCCGACCTCCTCGGCGGCGCCCCCTGCCTGCTCATGGGCGTCGAGGACCCGATGTGCAACGCCCACTCCGAGAACGAGAGCCTGCACCTCGGGGACTGGGTCAAGTCCATGAAGTCGGCCATCCACATGTACGACGAGCTCTCGCGGGTGCCGACGAAGAAGCGGTAGTCAGGCCGCGAAGGGATCGCGGACCTCGAGGAACGGGAGCACTCGTGAGCTATACTGGAACAGAATCTGAGGAGATCTGCTCATGGCTCGCGTCCAGCCCGTCCTGACCGAGACCGAGGCCGCCCTCGTCGACCAGATGGCCCAGCTCACCCGCACCAAGCGCACCGACGTCGTGAAGCACGCCATCGCCGTCTACCACTGGTTCGTGCGGCAGGCGATGACCGGATCGCGGGTCGTGGCCCGCAAGCCGACCGGCGAGGAGGTCACCCTCGAGACGGCGGAGCTCGCCGCGCTCGAGGGACAGGGGCTTCGGCTCTCGCCCGAGGAGCTCGGTCTTCTCGCGAAGCAACTGGCCAGGGCCAGAGACCCGGCGGAGGCGGCGCTCCTCCGTGAGCGCCTGACCCGGGGCTTCTACGGCATCTGAGCCCCGATGCCGCGCGTCAAGCGAAAGGATCTTCCCCCCGCCCTCTTCCACCACTTGCTGGAGCGGATAGAGCAGCGTCAGATCGGGGCCCGACAGCTGGAGCTGCTGGCGCGCTGGCTGGACGGCGAGCCGGAGGTGCCCGAGGGCCTTTGGTACAAGCGCTCTTCCGGCATGACGGTCTGCGGGGAAGGTGATCTGGTCAAGACGTTCCTCGCCCCGGGGCAGGGCCCGAAGGGGACCCGCGTGCCCTGAGGAGCGCCGACACCCCGCCGCGCCGGCTGCCGTACGGGACCGGCGCCCATCAACCCGAGGACCTCGTAGGACGGATCAGCGGGGCGGCTCGACCGGCGTGAGCGGCACGTCCCAGTGGGCGTCGAGGATCTCGAACCGGCGCTGCTCCTCCCTGCGGAAGGTCTCCTGGTCGGGGTAGAGGCGCTTCGCGATCTCCTCGTCGGGGCTCGGCCCGCCGAGGACGTTCCAGCTCGAGAAGGTGATCACCACCAGGAACGTCCAGTCCGCCCGGCCCTCGCCGTGGAAGGTCGGCCGGTAGACGCTCACCGCCTTGATGCGGCCGCTCTGGCCCATCTGGTCCTTCAGGACCGGGTAGTGGTTCCGGAAGAAGAGCCGCTCGAACTCCTGCTGGAAGCCCCAGCGCACCCGGTAGTAGTAGGCCACCGTGACCGGCTTCTCCTGGGCGAGAGCGGGGGCGGCGAAGAGGGCGGCGAGGACGAGAACGAGGAGAGCGGAGGTGTGCCTCATGACCGACCTCCGGGAGCAGCGGACAGATCCCTCGGCGCCGGTCGGGACCGGGGCGCCTCGGGATGCCATCACTTCCTCCTCTTGTACGTGATGCGCATGGCGACGGTCTGGCCGTCGGGCCCGTACATCGTGAACACGCGGTTGTCGGCGTCCTTCCACTCCGTGACCGCCTTCGTCTTCGTGACCTGGCCGGTGGGATCGGGGCCTTCCATCACCGTGGACATCGTCTTCTTCGCGGCGTCGTAGGTGGCCTCGACCGTGTAGTAGGAGGGCGTCATCGTGTCCACCCAGGTCCCGACGTACTTCTTCTTCGCCGGGTCGTAGCCGGTCGTGCCCCGGCCCTCGAAGGGCTGGCCCATCATCTCGGACTTGAACTCGGAGAGCTGCCAGAAGCCGCCCATCATGCTCACCGTCTCGGTGCCCTTCGACACCGAGGCCGGCGCGCCGGGGGCCATGAACGACTCGACCGTGGCGTCCCAGGTCCCGACGTCCTTCTTGAGCATCTCGTGCTCGGGGCCGGGCTGGGGCATCTGAGGCATCTGGGCGAGGGCCGGGACGGCGAGGGCAGGGAGCAGCAGAGCAACGGCCAGGGACTTCTTCATACGGATGACCTCCGGGGTTTGGGAGAGTGTACAACGGAGCGGCCCCGTCCCGACCGATCCGCCGCCGGCGGGACGGGATACCCCTCGCGCGTGGGCCAGGGACGACCGCGCTCGGGGGGGTGGCCTAGCTCCACAGGCGGTCCCAGGAGCGCTCCTTGTCCCACTCCGGGCTCGGCTCGAAGTAGCCGGGCTCCCGGAGGTGGGCCTTGATCGCCTCGGGGTTCGGCTCCACGCCGAGGCCGGGCCGGTCGGGCACCACCGCGAAGCCCCGGTCGAGGGTGACGGCGGGTGTGACGAGGTCGCCCCACCACGGCACGTCGAGCGAGTGGTGCTCGAGGGCGATGAAGTTCTCCGTGGCCGCCGCGCAGTGCACGTTGGCCATGAACGAGATCGGCGAGCCGGCGAAGTGCATCGCCATCCCGACTCCCCGCTCCATCGCGTAGTCGCCGATCTTCTTCGTCTCCAGGATCCCGCCGGCGGTCGCGAGGTCGGGGTGGATGAGGTCCACGGCGCCCATGTCGATGAGCCTGGCGAAGTCCTCCTTGAGGTAGATGTCCTCGCCGGTCAGGATCGGCACGTTGACCGCGTCCTTGATCATCTTGAGGAGGTGGGGGAACTGCCAGGGCACCATGTCCTCCATCCAGGCGAGGTTGTGCTTCTCCATCGCCTTGGCCAGCCGGATGCAGGAGTTCACCCCGATGTGGCCGAAGTGGTCGGTGGCCAGCGGGATGTCCATCCCGACGATCTCGCGCATCCGGCCGACGTAGTCGGCCATCAGCGAGGCGCCCTTCTCGGTCAGCTCGATGCCGGCGAACGGGTGCATGGTCATCGCCCGCTCCTGTGCGGTCTGCCCGAGCGGCATCGAGAGCGTGCCGGGGACCCTCTCCACGACGTCGATGCCGACGTCGCACTTCAGGAACGTGAGGCCGCGGTCCATGCGGCCCTTGAGCACCTGGGCCTGCCTCTCGGCGTCCTTCAGCACGTCCCCGCTGCGGGGCACCTCGGGCGTGTCGGCGTAGATCCGGATCCGGTCGCGGAACCGGCCCCCCAGCATCTGGTAGACGGGCACCCCGAACGCCTTCCCGGCGAGGTCCCAGCAGGCCATCTCGACCGCGCACACCCCGCCGCCTTGCCGGGCGGGGCCGCCGAACTGCTTGATCTTGCGGAAGACCTTGTCCACGTTGCAGGGGTTCTCGCCGATCAGCCGGCTCTTCAGGATGAGGGCGTAGGTCTTGCTCGCGCCGTCCCGCACCTCGCCGTAGCCCGAGATTCCCTGGTTGGTGTCGATGCGGATGAGGGGGTCGGTCATGGGGGCCTCGCCCACCACCGCCACCCGCAGGTCGGTGATCCTGAGGTCGGACGGCTTCGAGGCCGTCTGCACGGTGGAGAGCGCGGCTTCGGCGTCGCGCTCCGAGGCCAGGCCGAAGGCGCCCGCCCCGGCCGCCGCCATCCCGGCCGACCGGAAGAAGGACCGACGACCGACGAGGGCTTCGAGCACTGGCTTCATGGGACCTCCCGAGGCGCCCGGAGTGAAGGCGCTCACGCTCGCGGCGATTCCGGGCGATCATATGTCGATGAGCCGACCTGTCAATCGTCCCTCGCCGGCCGTTTGGTACGCGATCCCGGCCCTGGTCCTCGCCGCCGCCTTGCCTCCTCCTGCCTTCGCCCAGGTGAAGGAGACGAGGCGCCTCGCGGCCTGCCGGACGGTGCTCGAGGAGCTGCTGGGAGGGGAGGAGCGCATCCCCCGTGACCTCCTGGACAAGGCGGAATGCGTGGCGGTCGTCCCCAGCGCGAAGAAGTTCGCCCTCGGCGTCGGAGGCCGCTGGGGCAAGGGCGCGATCGTGTGCCGCACCCAGGGCGGCGAGGGCTCCTGGGGCCCGCCGCTCATGATCTCGCTCGGCGGCGGCAGCCTCGGCCTGCAGGTCGGCGGCCTGGCCGCCGACTACGTGTTCCTGGTCATGAACGCCAAGGGCATCGACTCCCTCCTGCGCTCGCAGTTCACCCTCGGCGGCGACGCCACGGTGGCGGCGGGCCCGGTCGGACGCACCGGCTCGGCCTCGACCGACCTCCGCCTGAACGCCGAGATCCTGAGCTACTCGCGGACGAGGGGGCTCTTCGTCGGCCTCTCCCTCGAAGGGGCGGTCGTCAAGCAGGACCGCGACGGGAACGAGAACGTCTACGGCGAGCGGGTGGACGTGAAGGAGCTCCTCCTGCACGGCGCCTACCCCGTGCCCGCCGCGGCCCGGGGCCTCGAGGATCTGCTGGCGACGTCCTCGCCCCGCCGCGCCCCGGGCTGAGCCTCCGGCTAGAGCCTGCCGAGCGCCTTCAGCACGCCGATCGAGAGCGCCGGCACGTAGGTGATGAGCAGGACCGCCGCCACCATGATGAGCAGGAACGGGAGGGCGTAGGCCGTCACCCGGGTGAGCGGCTTCCCGAAGCGCGAGGAGGACAGGAAGAGGTTCAGCCCGAAGGGCGGGCAGAGGAACCCGGCCTCCAGGTTGGCGAGGAAGATCACCCCGAGGTGGATGGGCTGCACGCCGAAGGCCGCCCCGATGGGGACCACGAGCGGGGCCAGGGCGATGATGGCGGCGTAGATCTCGACGAGGGATCCCACCACCAGCAGCAGGGCGTTCAGGGCGAGGAGGAAGAGGATCTCCGAGTGGA
>Ga0335084_10006941_pt1 | contig 11270 bp, 12 predicted proteins | sample Lox_Sample_44_FD_206721 | JGI IMG/M metagenome (GOLD analysis project Ga0335084, IMG submission 206721) | Soil microbial communities from Loxahatchee National Wildlife Refuge, Florida, United States - Lox_Sample_4.4 | ecosystem: Environmental > Terrestrial > Soil > Wetlands | place: USA...
CACGGGCGCGCCATTCCGCCCAGGATCGGTCGGAGGTGCGCCATGACTTCGGTCCAGGAGGCGCTCCGCTCGCTCGCGACGCAGTTCCCGGGCTCGGTCGTGGAGTCCATCGACCCGCTCGGCGACTCGAAGGGCGCGACCGGCGAGAAGGCGCTCGGCTACGGCGAGCCGGTTAAGGTGGTGCTGCGCGATCCGGTCGGCGCGCGCCGGGTGCTCGTCTTCCACACGCAGAACCACAACGAGTTCGGACACGACCGCCGCGCCGACCGGGTGGAGAGCGCGGTGCTCGCCTACGACGCGTTCGCGACCGTGCCCCGCCACGTGCGAGCGCTCGACGTGGGGCTCGTGGATCGCGACGGGCGGCTGCACTCCATGCGCGAGGGCGGCGAGCCCTACCTCGTCACCGAGTGGGCGGAGGGCACGCTGTACGTCGAGGACCTCCGGCGTGTCGCGGCGGAGGGTACCGCGCGCCACGGAGACCTGGCGCGCTGCGACGCGCTCGCCCGCTACCTCGTGCAGCTGCACGCCGGCAAGCTCGACGACCGCGTGGCGTGGAGGCGGGCGGTGCGCGACCTCGTCGGCCACGGCGAGGGTCTCTTCGGCATCGTGGACGCATGGCCCGACGACGTCCCGGGCGTGCCGGCGACCCGGCTGCGCGCCATCGAGGAGCGCTGCCTGGCCTTCCGGTGGAAGCTCCGGCCCCTGCACCGGCGCCTCGCGCGTACGCACGGCGACTTCCACCCGTTCAACGTGGTGTTCCGGCCGGTGCGGCCCGGCGAGGACGGGACCAACTTCGCCGTGCTCGACTCGTCGCGGGGCAGCCGCGGCGATCCCGCCGACGACCTGACCGCGCTCTCGGTGAACTTTCCGTTCCTGGCGGTCGCGGCCGGAGGGAACGCATGGGCCGGCCTCGGACCGCTCTGGCATCGCTTCTGGGAGCGCTACCTCGCGCTCTCGGGCGACCGCGACGTGCTCGAGGTGGCCCCGCCGTTCTGGGCCTGGCGGTCGCTCGTCGTGGCGAGCCCCCGCTTCTACCCGAAGCTCGCGCCCGCGGCGCGGGAGACGCTCGTCTCGCTCGCCGAGGCGGCGCTCGAGGCCGGGAGGCTCGAGCTCGACCTGCCCGACCGGATCCTCGCGTCGTCGGCCCGGCGGGCGGCGGGGTGAGCCGTGCCCGGCGCGGTCGCCTGGGTGACCGGCCTGCCGTCCTCGGGGAAGTCCACCTTCGCGCGCGCGCTCGCCGCACGGCTGCGCGCGGCCGGGCGCCCCGCCGCCGTGCTCGACGGCGACGAGGTGCGCGCCGCCCTCGCTTCGGCGCTCGGCTACGGCCCGGCCGACCGCGCCGCCTTCTACACGGGCCTGGGCGACCTGGCGCTCCTCCTCGCCGAGCAGGAGATCACGGTGATCGTCGCCGCCACCGCTCCGCTCCGCGCCTTCCGGGACCGCGTCCGCGCCCGCGCCGACCCGTTCGTGGAGATCCACCTCGACGTCGCCCCGGGCACCTGCGCCGGGCGCGACACGAAGGGGCTCTGGGCGGCCGCGCGGGCCGGCCGCGCGCCCGAGCTGCCAGGCGCGGGCGCACCTTACGAGCCGCCGCTCGCGGCCGAGGTGGTGGGCTCGGGCGGCGAGGACGAGGCTGCCGTGGAACGGGCGGCCGCGCTCCTCGTGCGGGAGAAGACCTAGCGCAGCGCGACGCGCGCGCGGTCGCGGAACAGGAAGCCCTGCACGAAGTCGAAGCCGAGGTCGCGGGCGAGCACGAACTCGGCCGTGGTCTCGACGCCCTCCATCACCGTGCGCGCCTCCGTCTCGCGGCACATGCGCACGAGCGCCTGCACGAGCGCGCGCGAGCGCGGGTGGCTCATGCGCGGGATGAGCGAGCGGTCGAACTTCAGCACCTCGGCGTCGGTGATGGCGTCGAACGAGAGGAGCCCGTTCGCCGCCCCCACGTCGTCGAGCGCCACGGCGAGCTGCCGGCCGCGCAGGGCGCTGATCATGCCCTGGGAGCGCACGGCGTCGGCGGTGGCGAGCGCCTCGGTGACCTCCACCACCACGCGGGTCCGGGCCGAGGAGAAGAGCGCCAGGAACGGGTTGCGGTGCCGGTCGCCGGCGCGCGACCAGCTGTCCGGGTCCAGGTTCACGAAGAGCGCGGCCTTCGGCGCGTGCTCGACCTGGTGGAGCTTCAACGTCAGCTCCGCCCGGAGCAGGAGCGCCGGGTCGGCGTGCAGCACCGAGAAAACGCGCGCGGGAGGGATCTCGCGGCCGTCGCGGCGGCGGAAACGGGCCAGCGCCTCGTACGCCGCGGTCCGGCCGGTGCGGGCGTGCACGATGGCCTGGTACTCCGTGTGGAAGCGGCCCTGGTCGAGGAGCGCCCGCGCCTCCGCGAGGTCGAGCCGGTGCGGGTTGCGCTGAGCGGGGGGCGGACCGAACGGATCGAGGAGCGCGGCCGCCTCGGAGGCGTCCGGAATCACCGCGGGCACCACGGACAGCCTGCGGGGTCCCACGCTTCCCAGGTTTCCAAACCCGTCGCGCACCGTAGCTCGCATCCAAGAGGGTCACCGGGGCCCGGAGGCCATCGGCCGGCTGACTGGGCCGATCGGCGACGATTCCCTACATCCTGCCACCCCATCGTCGATATCGCCACTTTGTCGACCCCTTCCCGAAGGGGTCAGAAACGGGCCTCGAAATGACCCCTCGGAAGGGCCCTGCAAGGAAATCGGCCGAAAGGGGTCCGCATGCACGGCGGCCCCTTTCAGCCGGCCCCTGCCTCCCTCACCGCGAGCCGAATCCCTCGCCGCGCAGCGCGCGGGCGAGGATGGTGATCGGGTGGAGCGGCTTCTTGCCGGCGTGCTGCTGGAACTGGATCGCCGCGAGCGGGCAATCGGTCGCCCACACCTCGGCGTCCGCCCCCTTCATGCCGTCGAAGGCCTTCTGGCCGATGCGCCTCGAGGGCTCGAAGCCCTCCACCGTCATGGCGTAGGTGCCGTCGTGGCCGCAGCACTCGATGACCGTGCCCGCCACGGTGGTGTCGGGGATCCTGCGAAGGAGGTCGCGGCCCTTGAAGCCGATGCCCTGGGCGCGCAGGTGGCAGGGCGCGTGGTAGGCGACCTTCCCGCCCGGCAGCCTCGTCTTGAAGTCGGTCGGGAAGCGCGGCTCGTTGCGCAGCGTCCAGACGTACTCGGAGACGTCCATGACCGCGGCGGCCAGCTTTTCGGCGCGCGCCCTGTCCTCGCCCTCGAGGAGGTGCGGCCACTCGCGGCGCATCATCATGGAGCACGTCGGGTTCACGACGAGGACCTTCGCGCCCTTCTCCACGAACGGAACGAGGAGCTCGAGGTCGACGTGCGCCTGCTTCCTCAGGCTGAAAAGGTCGCCGTGCTCCCAGGCCGGCATGCCGCAGCAACGCAGGCCGCGCACGACGCGAGCGTCCACGCCGCAGCGCCCGAGGACGTAGAGCGCGTCCTTCCCGATGTCGGGCTCGTTGTGCTGCACGAAGCAGGTCTGGAAGAGCACCGCGTCCCCGCCCGGCTCGGCCTTCACGTGGCCCTCCTTCTGGGCCCAGTCGTCGAAGGCCTGCGGGGCGAAGTCGGGCAGAAGCTTGTCGCGGTGCACGCCGATGGTCTTCTCCATGACGACGCGGAGCGGCCGCGACCGGTTGGCCACGTTGGCCATGCCGAGGGAGAGGCGCGCCATCCGGCCGGCGGTGTCCGGATCGTTGAGCACCCGCTGCCGCAGCGTGGGCGACCGGCCGCGCTGGTGCACGCCACGGTAGCGGTGGACGAGGGCGGGCACGTCGAGCTGGAACTCGTGCTTGTCACGGGGAGTGTAGGGGCACTGCACCTCGCACAGCTTGCACTGGAAGCAGCCGTCCATCACCTCGCGGATCTCGCCGTCGGAGAGCTTCCTGACGTCCCCCTCGTGGCGCTTGTCGATGAAGTCGAAGAGCCTGGGGAAGGAGTCGCAGTACTTGAAGCACATCCGGCAGCCGTGACAGATCTCGAAGGCGCGCAGTACCTCGCCCTGGAGCGCGGCGGGGTCCCAGTACCTCGCCTCCGAGGGGTCGTACGAGAGTCCAGGCGTCGGCCTGTAGGAGATGCTCTTCGCGCTGGTGTCTGGCGGGGTCATGTCGCGCTCTTAGACGCTGTCTAAACTTGTCGCAACCCGTATTCGGGGCACCCTCCGCACCGGGGTGCGCGGCCGTGTCTAGCGCCTGAACGCCGCACCGGCTGCGACGGCCACGCACGTCGCCGCGGCGATCGTCCCGGCCTGGGCCTCGGCCTGCACCGCCACCGCGGCGATCCCGGCGACGCCGAGGAGCGCGAGCGCGGCGTCCCTCGCGAGCGACGTGCCGGCGCGCCAGGGCATGAGGCCCGCGGCCGCCGCCGCGACGAGCGCACCCGCGACGCCCGCCGGTTTGGCACCGAGCGTCCGGGCGAGGTGCGCCGTGCGCGGGAGCGCGAGCGCGAGCAGCACCAGCACCGCTCCGGCGGAGGCGACGAGCACGGCTCCCGCAGCGGCGTCCTTCGCGAGCCGGGCCCGCTCGTCGAGGCCAGCCGAGCCGAGGTCCACCGCCGCCTCGACGGCCGTGTTGAGCGCCTCGAGCGCGATCACCACCGCGACCGACGCGAGGAGCAGTGCCCGCTCCGCCGGGGCGAGCGGGCCCAGCGCGGCGAGCGCGGAGGCGAGCACGCCGCAGGCGAGCTGGACGCGCAGGTTCCTCTGGCGGCGGGCGCCCGCGGTGAGGCCGTCCCAGGCGAAGCGGAACCCGGCGCCGAACGAGCGCCAGGCACCGCGGGGGGATTCCCCGGGCGCGGCCACGGTCAGACGTTCTGCGAGAGGATGAGGTGCACGTACTGGGCGCGCTCGAAGGCGCCCGGATCCTCCACGGCCTTCTGCGACAGCGAGCCGCGCAACTCGTCGAGCGAGGAGACGCCGCGCCGGTCGAGCCACTCCTCCATGCCGGCGAGCACCTTCACGAGGTGAGGGACGCCGTTCTTCATGAGCGCGGAGGCGAGCTGCACCACCTGCGCGCCGGCCAGGATCTGCTTCAGGACGCCCTGCGCGTCGTACACGCCGGTGCTGGCGGCGAGGTGGGCCCGCACCCGGCCGTGCAGGATGCCGATCCAGCGCAGCGGCAGGAGCGACTCGGAGGAGCCGGAGAGGGTCATGCTCGGCTGCGCGGCCATCTTCTCGAGCGAGATGTCCGGCTGGAGGAAGCGGTTGAAGAGCACGAGGCCGTTGACGCCCGCGCGGTCGAGCCGGGCGGCGAAGTGGGCGAGCGAGGTGAAGTAGGGGGAGAGCTTCACCGCCACCGGAATGCGCACCGTCTCGCGGATCGACTCGACGATGTCGAGGTAGCGCTTCTCGACGTCGGCGGCGGAGCGCTCGGCGTCGGCCTCGACCGCGTAGAGGTTCACCTCCAGCGCGTCCGCGCCGGCCTCCTCGATCTCGCCGGCGTAGCGCGTCCAGCTGCCCGGCTCGGAGCAGTTGAGCGAGGCGATGACCGGGATGGCGAGCGCCCGCTTGGCGCGCTCGACGAGGGAGAGGTACTCGTGCGGCCCGACCCGCTGCGGCGGGAAGTAGGTGCGCGCCTCGGGATTCGACTCGCTGCCGCGGGCGAGCTCCTCCTCGAGCGCCGTGTTCTCGGCCTCGAGCTGCTCCTCGAACAGGGAGCGGAGCACGACCGCGCCCGCGCCGTGCCCCTCGGCCGCCTCGAGGTTCTCGATGCGGTTCGAGAGGGCGGAGCTGGCGAGCACGAGCGGGCTCGGCAGCGCGAGACCCATGTACTCGGTGACCATGTCGGGCATGACGAAGATCCTCCCCGCGAACCTAACCCGTCCCTCGCGGGGGTCGCCAGCCCAATCGGGCGAAAGGTGACCGCGGTCAAGGCCGCGCGGCGCGGGATCAGCCCCGGGGGCGGACCGTGAGGACGGCGCACTGCACCTTGCGGATGACGCGCTCGGTGACCGACCCGAGCAACGCGTGCTCCAGCCCGGACCGGCCGTGCGTGCCCATCACCACGAGGTCCGCGCCGCTCGACTGCGCGAAGGACACGATCTCGCGCGCGGGCTCGCCGACCACCTTCTCGGCCGAGACCGGCGAGGCCCCCATGCGCTCGGCGTCGGCCTGCCACTCTGCGAGGTGCCTGTCGGCCGCCCCCGCGAGCTCCTGCATCATCGTCGGGCTCGCCACCACCGAGCCGTCGGGCAGCGTGTAGCCGGGGATGGGGTAGGCGTGGAAGAGCGTGAGGCTCGCACCGTTCTTCCGTGCGAGGTCGGCCGCCACCTCCAGCGCGGCGCGGGACGCATCGGAGAAGTCCACCGGGCAGCAGATCCGCTTCCAGTCGGCGGCGGCCATGAACCCAGTGTATCGCTCCCCCGGTTCGCGGGGCTGGTGCGCGGTGCTGCTGCGCGGGGCTGCCGCACCTCCCCGGGCCGGTTAGGTTCACCCGCTCCATGGGCTCCCTCCTGGAACGCGAGCGTCGCGCGGCCGGGCTCGCCTCGGCCGTCTTCGCCTACACGGCCTGGGGCGCCCTCCCGCTCTACTTCAAGTCCCTCGCCGGCGTGGGAGCGGTCGAGATCCTCGCGCACCGCGTGGCGAACTCGGCGCTCCTGCTCGGCGCCGGGATCGCCATCGCCCGCGGCCGCGAGGGGTTCCTCCGCCTGCGCCACTTCGAGCCGCGGGCGCTCGTCGCCACGACGGCGCTCATCGCCTTCAACTGGCTGCTCTACATCTGGGCGGTCCAGAACGGCCGCGTGCTCGAGGCGAGCCTCGGCTACTTCGTGAACCCGCTCGTCAACGTGGCCCTCGGCGTCGCCATCCTGAAGGAGACGCTGCGGCCCTGGCAGAAGCTCGCGTTCGCGCTCGCGGGCACGGGCGTCGCCGCGCTCGTCGTGGCGACCCGGCAGGTACCCTGGATCGCGCTCGTCCTCGCCTGCACCTTCGGGCTCTACGGGCTGGTGCGCAAGCGCGCCGACGTCGAGCCGGTGGGCGGGCTCTTCGCCGAGACGGCGATCCTCGCCCCGCTCGCGCTCGGCTGGCTGGGCTGGCTCGCGCACGAGGGCACGGGCGCGTTCGGCCGGAGCACCCGCGAGACCGTCCTGCTCGCCCTCGCCGGCGCGATCACGTCGCTGCCGCTCCTCGCCTTCGGGAACGCGCTGCGGCGCCTCAAGCTCTCGACGATGGGCATCGTGCAGTACCTCGCGCCCACGGGGCAGTTCCTCCTCGCGGTGCTCGTCTACGGCGAGCCGTTCGGCCGGCCGCAGGCCATCGCGTTCGGCTGCATCTGGGGCGCGCTCGCGATCTACACGTGGGACGGCGTCGCCGCGGCCCGCCGCGGGACGTCGCCGGCGGAGGGCGAGGCCGAGGTCTTCTGAGAGGCGAGGTTTCCGAGCAGCGAGGTCGTCTGGGCGGCCGGGGTCAGCGAACGTTCGCCGCCTGGAAAACCTTGCGCGCCCGCAGGGTTGCGCCCGCTGCCCGAAAACGACTAGGGTGCCCGACCGCGTGAACTCGCCCGCGCCCCTCACCGTGATCCAGGAACCGGCCGAGGCGCTCCGAGCGCCGGTCGCGAGGGGAGGCCTCGCACCCGGCGTCCCCAGCGCCCGCTGGGTCGTGCAGGGGCTGTACGCGGCGTTCCTGCTCGTCGCCGGGCTCGAGTTCGCGCGCTTCGTCTCGCAGGCGATCTCGGAGGGGCCCATCACGGCTCAGCGCCCCCCGGTCGTCGAGGCGTTCCTGCCCATCTCCGCGCTCCTCGCGCTGAAGCGGTTCCTGCTCACGCGCTACTGGGACGAGATCCACCCGGCCGGCCTCACCGTGCTCGTGGCCGCGATCCTCTCGGCGCTCCTCGCGCGGAAGGCGTTCTGCGCCTGGGTCTGCCCGGTGGGCGCCATCTCGCGCGGCCTCGAATGGCTGGCGACCCGCACGCTGTGGAGGCGGCGGTGGCCCACCGTCCCGGGCTGGATCGATCTGCCGCTCACGGCCACGAAGTACCTCCTCCTCGGCTTCTTCGCCTGGACCGTGGCCGCGATGCCGCTCGAGGGGATCGAGGCGTTCCTGCACGCTCCGTACAACGCCGCGGCGGACGCGAAGATGCTGGCCTTCTTCGTCGCCCCGTCGGCGACCACGCTCGCGGTGCTGGCCGCACTCGCGGGACTTTCGCTCGTGGTGAAAGGCGCCTGGTGCCGCTGGCTCTGCCCTTACGGCGCGCTCCTCGGCCTCGCGAGCTGGGGCTCTCCCCTCGCCGTGCGCCGTTTCCCCGAGGCCTGCAACGACTGCCGCGCCTGCACCCGCGCCTGCCCGGCCGGTATCCCGGTCCACGAGCGCGGGCGTGTGTCGTCTCCCGAGTGCACCGGCTGCCTGGAGTGCGTGGCCGCCTGCACGACGCGCGGCGCGATCGGGCTCACGCTTCCCGGGAAGCACGCCCTTTCGCCCTGGGCCCTGCCCGCCGTGGCGCTCGCCACGCTGCTGGGCACCTGGGCCATCGCCCGCCTCGCGGGCTTCTGGGAGAGCGCGCTCCCGGCCGAGGCCTTCCGCATGGCCTACGCCCTCGTGGGCGTGCGCTGACCCGCAGGGCGGGCGCCGGCCGCCCCCCCCCGCGCCCTTCCGCGCGCGCCTCGCCCGGGACCCTTGCGCCCGGCGTTCCGGAGGCCTTCGATGGGGGTGCCACGCAGAGGCATTGCCCCTGGAGGTGCCGTGATGATCCCCGAGCGCGTCGACCGGTACTTGAAGGAGCACCAGTTACCATTCGAGCACACCGTCCATCCGCGCGCGGTCGCTGCCCAGCGCCTGGCGCACGTGGAGCACGTCCCGGGCGACCGGCTGGCGAAGCCGGTGGTGGTGAGCCTGGACGGGCGCCTGGCCCTCGCGGTGGTGTCGGCGTCGCAGCGCGTGGACGTGGAGGCGCTGCGCGTCGCCACGGGAGCGCGCACGGCGCTGCTCGCGCCCGAGACCGCGTTCGAAGGCCGATTCGCGCCCTGCGAGGTGGGCGCCGAGCCCGCGCTCGGCGTGTTTGGCCTGCCCCTCTACGTGGACGCCGAGCTGGCGCGCGAGCCGTGGATCCTGATGCGGGGCGGGACGCACGAGGACGCGCTCAAGCTCGAGACGGCGAGCTGGATCGCGGCCGAGCACCCGACGCCGGTGAACGGGCTCGGGCGGCACCTCGTGTAGGTCGATCTCGCGGGACGGGCGGTCTGCGGTGGCGCCCGCTCACCGCCGCTTCTCGTACGTGCCCACGAGCTGCGCCTCGGCGACGACGTGGCCCTTCGCTGCCGCGAGCAGCGACGCCTTCGCCGGCGAGCGCAGGTCGCCGAGCGCCGCGTCGAGGGCGAGGAGCTTGAAGAAGTAGCGGTGCCGCCCGATCGGCGGACAGGGCCCGCCCCAGCCCGTGCGGCGCCAGTCGTTCAGGCCCTCGCGCGTGCCCGGGGGAAGCGCCGCGCGGGAGACGGCCTCGGGAAGGCCGGTCGTCGAGGCCGGCATGTCGTAGAGCACCCAGTGGACCCAGACCGTGGTGGGCGCGCGCGGGTCGGGCGCGTCGGGATCGTCCACCACGAGGGCGAGGCTGCGGGCGCGGTCGGGGACGCCGCTCCACGAGAGGGCGGGGGACACGTCGTCGCCCTGGCACGTGTGGCGGGCCGGGATCTCGGCACCGTCGTGGAAGGCCGGAGACCAGATCGTGAACGCCATGCGAGATCCTCCTCGCCGACATCCTAACGTCGCCTCGGCAGCCCGGGCGCGGCGCGATGCCCGCCATGGCGGGCCGCCCCGCCCGTGGGTACACTTCGCCGCGTGCGCGTGCTGCTCTCGAACGACGACGGGGTCCACGCGGCGGGAATCCGGGCGCTGGCCGACGCGTTCGAGGGGCACGAGGTGTGGGTGGTGGCGCCCGACCGCGAGCAGAGCGCCTCCTCCCACGCCATCTCGCTCCACCGCCCGCTCCGGATGACCGAGGTGGCGCCTCGATGGTTCGCGGTGGACGGCACGCCCACCGACGCGGTCTACATGGCGCTCAACCTCCTCATGCGCGAGCACCGCCCCGACGTCGTGGTGTCCGGCGTGAACCACGGGCCCAACCTCGCGAACGACGTCCTCTACTCGGGCACCGTGGCCGCTGCGATGGAGGCCGCGCTCCTGGGCGTGCATGCCGTGGCCATCTCGCTCGCCACCCCGCCCCCCCACGACTTCCGCCACGCGGCGCGCTTCGCGGCGGCGCTGGCCCGCACGATGGTGGTGTCGCGGCCACCCGCGCCGCTCCTCCTCAACGTGAACGTGCCGGCGGGCCCCGTGCGCGGCTACCGCTTCACGCGCCTCGGCCGGCGTACCTACGGCAACGACGTGGTGGAGAAGCTCGACCCGCGCGGGCGGCGCTACTACTGGATCGGAGGCGAGGGCGGGCCGGTGAACGAGGACATCCCCGGCTCGGACTGCAACACGGTGCTGCGCGATCGGCTGGTGGCGGTGACGCCGCTCCACCTCGACGGAACGCACGACGCGGTGCTGGAGACGCTGCGCAGCCTGGCCGTGCCCGGGTTCGACAAGGAGCCGGCGGCGTGAGCCGCCGCGGCCTCTCCTCCTGGAATTGCGGTCTCGCGCTGGCGCTCCTCACCGCGTGCCCTGCGCCGCGCAGCACTGTGAAGCCGTCGCCCGAGGCGCTGCCCACGGAGGTGCGGGACGTGCGGGGCGGCGAGCGGGCGATCCCGGGCGTCGTCCACGTGGTGAAGAAGGGCGAGACGCTCTGGCGCATCGCCCGGGCCTACGGCATCACGCCGGCCGACCTCATGGAGACGAACGGCATCTCCGATCCGCGCGCGGTGCCTGCGGGCATGGAGCTGTTCGTGCCGGGCGCGACGCGCGTCGTGGAGGTGCCTCCGGCGCCGGGATCGGCCGCGCCGGCGGAGGCCGAGCCTCCCGAGGCCGCCCTCCCGCCTCGCGTGGTGAAGCCCGCGGCTCCGCTGCCCCCGGCCGTCCCTCCCTCCCCTGCCCAGCAGCCAGCCTCCCAGGCCGCGGCGCCCTCGCACGCGCCGGGCCCGGGAGGGCTCGCCTGGCCGGTGCAGGGCGCGCTCACCGCTCGCTTCGGCGTGCGCGATGGCGAGCGCCACGACGGGATCGACCTCGCGGCACCGGAGGGCACGCCGGTCGCGGCCGCCGCGGACGGGGTCGTGCTCTGGACCGGCACGCAGGCCGGCTACGGCCGCCTCGTCATCCTCCGGCACCCCGGCGGCCTCCTCACCATCTACGCCCACCTCGCGGACGTCGCCGTGGCCGACGGCGCGAAGGTCCGG
>Ga0335084_10006942_pt1 | contig 11270 bp, 7 predicted proteins | sample Lox_Sample_44_FD_206721 | JGI IMG/M metagenome (GOLD analysis project Ga0335084, IMG submission 206721) | Soil microbial communities from Loxahatchee National Wildlife Refuge, Florida, United States - Lox_Sample_4.4 | ecosystem: Environmental > Terrestrial > Soil > Wetlands | place: USA: Florida...
TGCATGGCGTTTCATGGCCGAGAATATGTCTGACGGCACCCTTCGGGCCCTGGGCGTTCTGACAGCCCTGTTTCAGTCATCGAGCCAGGGGGCAAAAAGAGTCCCATTTGTTGGAATCGAGGAACCTGAGGTGGCCGTCCATCCTGGCGCGGCAGGAGTGCTTAGAGACGGATTGGTCACTGCATCGAAGGCGACACAGATTGCAGTGACGAGTCACAGTCCGGACCTCCTGGACGATAAAGACGTTCCAGATGAAAGCATTCTGGCCGTCGTGAACAGGAACGGTGAAACAAGGATTGCCCCACTTGACGAAGCGGGCCGATCAGCGATTAGGGACCGTCTATACACAGCAGGCGAGCTGCTACGGCTGAATCAAATAGAACCGGACGAAGCGGCGGTAGCGAAGATTCCCCCAAGTCAACTTGAGCTCTTTGCGGACTACAACCCATGACAGAAGTGAGAATTGCCGCAATCGTCGAAGGGCACGGAGAATGTGAAGCCGTGCCCATTCTCATACGAAGAATTGCTGAGACAATTGATCCGGGATTTGTACCGAGGGTCCTGCCACCCCTTCGGGTTCCGGCTTCTCGACTGCTGAAGGAAGGCGAGATAGAACGCTCGGTCGATCTTGCTGCGCGAAAGCTGCAAGGGAGAGGGGGCATTGTGATTATCGTGGATTGTGACTGGGAAGACGGTTGTCCGGCCGAGGATGGCCCGATGTTGCTGAAGCGATCTGTTACCGCACGCAGCGATCTGCCAATTGCGGTTGTTCTCGCGAAGAGAGAATTTGAGGCCTGGTTTCTAGCAGCGGCAGAATCGCTGAGAGGCAAGAATGGCCTCCCGACGAATCTAGAATCACCTCCAGACCCTGAGGGTGTCCGCGGAGCAAAAGAATGGTTAAGCAATAGGATGCCGCCCGGCCGCAGTTATGCGGAGACAACGGATCAGCCGGCATTTACTGAAATTTTTGACATGAATGCGGCACGCCGCTCCAATTCTTTTGACAAGTGTTATCGTGATCTTAAGGGTATGTTAGAGCAATTACATCATGCTGGGGACGCATAGGGGTCATCGATGTCGGAACCTGTATTGATTCAGCCAGTTGAGAGTCCAGTGATCTGCAAACCGTATTATGAGCCAACCCATTACTGGGAATATGACCGGAGTACCGGATGTGCAGTAAAGCAACCGGGACGAAGGCCAGCAACCTATTGGTACAAATTGAGTGATGAAGAATTACGGCAGCGCAATCTACCGCTCCATTTCGGCAAAGCGCGCGGAGATCAGATGCGTTTTGAGCTCGAAGAGGGGAGACGCGATCTTGTTCTTGTTAACAAACTGAGGGTGGATGTCAAGCGGTGGCGTCAATCGAGCTGGGAAGGCGCAACAAATGTTACAAAAGACCTTCTTCGCCATTGGTGGCGGAAAGATCGAATTCGCCGTTTTTTCTTTTGCCAGCTTGAGGCCGTCGAAACGATCCTCTTTTTGAACGAGATTCGAGGTATCAGAAAAGACGGGCATCGAGGCAAACCTCGCTGGACACCCGAATTCATCGATGCTGATTTTGATTCACTGCTCGACCGGCCTTTCGACCGTGACTACGCTCCTTTATTGAGAATGGCGTGCAAGATGGCAACCGGCAGCGGGAAGACGGTTGTCATGGCGATGCTCATTACCTGGGCTTTTTGCAACCGCGCACGGGTACCAAGCGATGATAGGTTTCCTAACGCTGCCTTGGTGTGCTGTCCGAATCTGACCATCAAAGAACGTCTTCAGGTCCTCAGAACCGATACCCAGGGCGATGACTACTACACGGAGTTTGATCTCGTTCCTCCCCAGTATCAGGATCTTTTGAGAACCGGCAAAGTGCTCGTCACTAACTGGCATTTCTTCGCACCCGAATCCGAGCACAGCGAAGGCGGTAAAAGCTTTGCTGTGGTAAGGAAAGGTGAGGAAACGGACGAGGCGTTTGCACTCAATCGGCTTGGAGAGATTTTTGAACACGGTCCTATAATGGTGCTGAATGATGAAGGCCATCATGCCTATCGCCCTGCTCCGATTTCAGAGAAAGAGGCAAAGAAAGTCGCTGTCGAGGAAAGGAAGGAGCGCGAAGAGGCTACGGTATGGGTTCAGGGACTTGACCGGATTAATAAGGCTTGCGGAATCAAGTTTTGCGTGGATATGTCGGCAACCCCGTTCTATATCAAAGGAAGTGGTTATCCTGAAGGTGAACCTTTCCCTTGGATCGTTGGTGATTTTGGCCTTGTGGATGCCATTGAGAGTGGCATCACGAAGATTCCACGTCTGCCTGTTAGCGATACGACAGGGCAGCCGGACCCGAAGTATTTCCGTTTGTGGCGTAATATTACAAAGGATCTCGCCAGAGAACAAAAACTATCAAACGATCGGCCCAAGCCGGAAGTGGTTTGGGAACGAGCACAGGACGCTCTTGTTCAATTGGCCGGTGAGTACAAGAAGACTTTTGAAGCGATTCAAGAGGCAAGCGATACCGCTCTAAAGGCGCCTCCCGTCATGATTGTGGTTTGCGATAATACAGACATTGCCCAGATCTTCTTTGAGAATATTTCGGGTCAATCCGAGGTTGAGGATATTCCGGAGGATTCCAGCGACGATGAGGAAGAAGATATAACTGCACGCCGTAAGCGGCCCAAGATGCGTGTGTCCTACGGAGCGAGCAAAACCTCCTTCCCTGAACTGTTTCAAAATGAAAAGGGATGCCTTTACACCATCCGTATCGACAGCAAGCGCCTTGAGAAGGTTGAAAGTGAAGATCCGGACGCAACCCGCGATGAAGCGGCCAAGGAGCTTCGTGAGATCGTGAACACTGTTGGTAAAATCGGGAAACCGGGTCAGGATGTGCGGTCGGTCGTATCCGTAGCGATGCTGACTGAAGGTTGGGACGCGAGCAATGTTACCCACATTCTTGGTGTACGCGCTTTCGGCAGCCAACTCCTTTGTGAGCAGGTGGTGGGCCGAGGACTTCGCCGTAGGAATTATACTCCAGATCCGCAGACCGAACTTCTCCCGGAGGAGTACGTAGATGTGTACGGTATCCCATTTTCAGTAATCCCCTACAAGGGCAAACCCTCCCGCACTCCGCCGGATCGACCAGTCAACCATGTATATGCCATGCCTGAGCGCGCTGCTTATGAAGTTCGCTTCCCGAATGTCGAGGGTTTTGTTTACGCACTTCACAAACCCTCAATTAAGGTGGATTTCACTCAATTAGAGCGTCTGGTGATTGAGCCGGAGAAGACGCCAACCGCCACATTTCTGCGGATCGTCACAGATCATCTTGAAGGAGGAACACGAGGCGGCGGGATTGGAGAGTACGTCGAACATAATCGTTCAGAGTACTATGCAAGACACCATTTGCAGGAAATCGAGTTTGAAATTGCGAGACAGATTGTCGCTGCGTTGGTAGGCGAAGGCCCCCAGGCCCCCATTAAAGGCACTGCACGAATGAGGGGGCTCGCTCGTCATCAACTCTTCCCTCAGGTTGTGAGGATTGTCCACAAATACGTTGATGAAAAAGTAGACTTTCGCGGTATGAACCAATGCGAACTTGGACTTGAAAGATACGTCCGCCGCATCAAGGAAAGACTTCTCGATGCAATTGTGCCCGATGAGCACGAAGGCGAGATGCCGATCCTTCCAATCCTGAACCGCTACAAAGCCATTGGCACGACAAGGGATGTCGATTTTACAACTAAACGGAATGTCCATAGCACTCAGCGGTCGCATGTCAATGCTGTTGTGCTCGACAGTTCCTGGGAGCAAACCGCCGCATTTTATTTGGAGCAACAGAAAGATCACGTTTTCTGTTACGTGAGAAACGACCGTCCTTTCCTTTTGATTCCTTACGAGTATGAAGCGGTTCAGCACCACTATGAGCCGGACTATCTTGTTCGGCTCAAGAATGGAAATATATTGATCTTGGAAACAAAAGGTGAAGAAGACGACCAGGACCGGGCGAAATATCAAGCAGCAAGGCGCTGGGTTACAGCGGTCAACAACTGGGGACGTCTCGGTGGGTGGAATTTCCTCGTCTGCCGTGATCCGGCCTTGATACCAAGGCAAATTGCTCAAATAGCAGCCGTCACAAAAACCATTTTGTGAATCTTTTCCTCTTGAAATTTTAGTCTTTTGCCCCATAATAGTGGAATAAAGAAGACGGCTATTCGCCCCCGGTAAATGGGGGACGCTACAGAGGAGGTTTTGATGAAACTTGAGAGGTTCGAGGGGTGCTGGACGGCCATGGTGACGCCCTTTAATCGAAGAGGAGAGGTTGATTTCGAAGGTCTCGAAAAGAACGTCCAGTTCCAAACAGAGAATGGGGCGCATCTCGTGCCCGCCGGGACCACCGGAGAATCTCCTACATTGGATTGGAGAGAACACGATCGGGTGATTACGAAGACCATTAAGTTGGCGAAAGGAAGGGCTTTTGTTGTTGCAGGCACAGGGTCAAATTCAACTCGTGAAGCGATGAGAGGATCAAAACACGCTGTTGAAGCGGGCGCCCATGGACTTTTGCTTGTAGATTGCTACTATAACGGACCCTCCTCCCTCGAAATGAGGACCCAGTATTATGAAGTGATTGCGAAGGCATTCCGGAAGGCATTCGTTGTACCCTATGTCATCCCCGGAAGAACGGGAACGAAGTTGGAAGTAGAGGACCTGGCCATTCTTCATCGTAAGTTCAAGAATGTGCGATCGGTGAAGGAGGCCACTGCAGATCTCGGACGGATGGCAAGAACGAGGACGCTGTGCGGAGAGGACTTCGATATTCTTTCCGGAGACGACGACAAGACCTTTGATATGATGGCCCGGAGTGACATTCGGTCTTCTGGCGTGATCTCCGTCATGTCGAATATTGTTCCAGGCCCTGTGGGTGCGATGGTCAAGGCCATTCAGGGTGGAAATATGGAAAGGGCGAACCAGCTCAAAGATGTTCTGGATCCCCTTTTCAAAGTGGTGACGGTCAATACCGTTGAATCTTATGAAGGATTCGATGTTCCAGCTAAGTTCAGAAATCCTCTGGCCATTAAGACCATGATGAAAGGACTGGGTATGCCTTCAGGTCCCTGCCGTCAACCCCTTGGAAAGATGACCCCCAAAGGCGTCGAGGTGGTTAGAAATGCCCTCAAAGAAGTTTATGAAAAAGACAAAGAAGCCTTCAGGCCAGTCCACGATTTCTATAGGATCGATGTCGAGGAACAACTCTCCAACGATCGTTATTGGAAGTAAGGGATGAGGGTTTGAAGTGGAAGGCAAGAAAGGCCTTCCCCAGCAAGGGGATAGGCCTTTTTATTAGTACTTACAAGGGGTTTTTGTCATTGACTTTTTTCATAGTTGTGTTACCATCAAAAGCACAATCATCCTCCGGCGCCTACAAAGCTGCGAAAAAATTCGTGGTGTTGGTCGGGCAAGGAAGGCTGGAGGATTGTGAGAGGGTTTTTGATTGATTCGATCTTTTCTGGCCATCGAGATTCCAAAGCCGATCCTCGAAAAGGTCGAGGAGGTTCAGGGAGACTTAAGATCAGCCCATGCAGAAGTCGGATGGGTAAGTCCTGAAAAGATCCATCTCACGCTCAAATTTTTCGGAAATATAGAAGAATTAAGAATCGACCCCATCCTGCAGTCGATTGAAGAGTTCGTGCGAAAAACCTCACCATTTTCCCTCAAAGTTAGAGGGGTAGGGGCCTTCCCCCATTTGAAAAACCCAAGGGTGATCTGGATCGGATTGGTGGACGAAGGGAAGATCCTCACGCCGTTTCAAAAAGAGATAGAAACTCATTTGGAGAGCATCGGATTTCAACCTGAAGATCGTTCCTTCCATCCTCACCTGACTCTTGGAAGGATGAAATCGAGCCGTGGAAAAGAGGGATTGGTGGGAAGGATGGAGAGACATAGAGAAGAGGAGTTTGGAGATTTCCAAGTGGAGAGGGTGGTCCTGTTTAAGAGCGATTTGAAACCTTCAGGTCCGATATACACACGGCTTGGGGAATTAAGATTGGGAGGCTAATTTTAGGAAACCAAGAATGTAAATACGAAGCGCGAAATCCGAAATTCGAAACAAATTCCAATGACCGAAATGCAAAATTCACAAAAGGGCTTACTTTTGAAAATTTGAATTTTCGGATTGTCTCGGATTTCGATATTCGGGTTTCGAATTTGCCCCGGCTGCGCCGGGGAGGGGGATTCCATGGCAAAAGCTGAAACGAAGGCCGAGATGAAGGTGGATCCAAGTAAGGGTAAAGCAGTGGAATTAGCTGTCACCCAGATCGAAAGGCAATACGGGAAAGGCGCCATTATGAAATTGGGTGCGGATGCGATGCTCGGAGAGATTCCAATCATCTCCACAGGATCCCTCTCCTTAGATCTTGCCCTGGGGGTTGGAGGATTGCCAAAGGGACGGGTGGTGGAGATTTTCGGCCCCGAGGCTTCAGGCAAGACGACATTAGCCCTCCATGTCGTTGCGGAAGCACAGAAGAAAGGAGGCGTTGCTGCTTTCATTGATGCAGAACATGCCTTAGATGTTAAATACGCAGATAAGTTGGGTGTAAGAATCGACGACCTTCTCATCTCCCAGCCTGACACGGGGGAACAGGCATTGGAGATTGCAGAGATCCTGGTTCGCAGTGGCGCCGTAGACGTGATCGTCGTCGACTCTGTAGCTGCTCTGGTTCCCAAAGCAGAGATTGAAGGTGAGATGGGCGATGCCCATATGGGACTTCAGGCAAGGTTGATGTCCCAGGCCCTGAGGAAACTGACGGCTACCATCAGCAAATCGAATACGATCGTGATCTTCGTCAATCAGATTCGGATGAAGATCGGGGTGATGTTCGGAAATCCGGAGACCACCACCGGAGGCAATGCCCTCAAGTTTTACTCCTCTGTTCGGCTTGATATTCGACGAATCGCTTCCATCAAGCAGGGCCAAGACGTCATCGGCAGCCGGACAAAAGTTCGTGTGGTGAAGAACAAAGTAGCCCCTCCGTTTAAAGAGGTAGAGTTCGACCTCATTTACGGAGAGGGCATTTCAAGAGAGGGAGATGTCCTCGACCTGGCGGTGGAAAGGAATATGGTGGAGAAGAGCGGGACCTGGTATGCTTTTGGCGGCCAGCGCATCGGTCAGGGAAGGGAGAACGCAAAGCAGTTCTTAAAGGAAAATTCTAAGGTCCTGGAGCAGATGGAAAAAGAGATCCTTGAGAAGTTTCGTATTGCCAAGGCGGGACCGGTAGAATAAAACCAGGGAGGAGAAGAAAATGGATTTGAATCAGATCCTTTTGGAAGCCCTTTCCCAGGAAGCCTCTGACGTTCACATCAAGGAGGGGGCCCCTCCGATCTTCAGAGTCAATGGCACGTTGAGACCCTGGCAGAAATTGAAGGCTTTCGATCATAACGATTTGTCCAAGATGGCCTTCAGTTTGATGAACGACTGGCAGAAAGAGCGGTTCATCAAGAATCGAGAAGTGGATATGGGCTATGAAGTTTACGGCCTGGGGCGATTCAGAGTGAATGTTTTCCAGCAAAGAGGAAAGCTCAGGATTGCCCTCCGAATTGTCCCCTATCAGATTAAGGGTTTGAAGGACCTCCATCTCCCCCCCGTGCTCGAAACCATCTCGTTAGAGCAGAGGGGTCTCATTCTCGTCACAGGGACAACCGGAAGCGGGAAATCCACGACCTTGGCCGCTATGATTGACATCATCAATAGTGAACGAAATTGCCATATCATCACCGTGGAGGACCCCATTGAATTTGTCCATGAGGATAAGAAGTCGATCATTGACCAAAGGGAGATCGGTTCGGATACGAGCACCTTTTCCAGTGCCCTGCGGGTTGCCCTTCGGCAGGATCCGGATGTGATCCTGGTGGGTGAGATGAGGGATTTTGAGACGATTGAGACCGCTCTGACCGCCGCCGAAACAGGGCATCTAGTCATGTCCACACTCCACACATTAAATGCCACCGAGACGATCACCCGAATCATCTCGGTCTTTCCCCCCTATCACCAAAAGCAGGTTAGGCTTCAGCTTTCGGGGGTCCTCAAGGGGGTCATCTCACAAAGACTGGTGCCGAGGGTAGATGGAATGGGAAGGGTCCCCGCCGTTGAAGTCCTGGTCTCCACGGCAAGGGTGAGGGAGTGCATCGTCGAAAAGGATAAGACCAACGAGATTAATGACGCCATCGCCCGGGGCCAGACGAGCTACGGGATGCAGTCCTTCGATCAGTCTCTGATGTATTTAATGAAAGAGGGGTTAGTCACTTACGATGAAGCGCTCAAACACTGCACCAATCCGGATGACTTTGCCCTAAGGGTCAAGGGAATTCTCGCTGCGAGCGACGCGGGCTGGGAGGATTTTGAGACGTTAGAGAAGGAGAAAGAGACGGTTAAAGAAAAGGAGAAGATAGAGGAGAAGAAGTTAAAAGTCGCAAAGCCCTTGGATGTCAAAACGGATGGCCGAAAGGGGCCGGGTTTAAAACAATGACCTCTGACGAGATTCGAAGGGCTTTTCTCAATTTCTTCGAGGAAAGGGGACACCGTGTAGTTCGAAGCTCTTCCCTGGTTCCCCAAAATGATCCCACCCTGCTTTTCACCAACGCCGGAATGGTCCAATTCAAGAGGGTATTCTTAGCCGAGGAGACCCGAGACTACAAACGGGCCACCACTTCCCAAAAGTGTGTTCGCGCCGGCGGAAAACATAATGACCTAGAAATCGTGGGAAAGACTGCCCGACACCATACCTTTTTTGAAATGTTAGGCAACTTCTCCTTCGGAGACTATTTCAAGAAAGAGGCCATTGAGATGGGATGGGACCTCCTCGTCCGCCAATGGGGGTTGCCCGCGGATAAGATGTGGGTCACCATTTATTTGGACGACGATGAGTCCTTTCACCTCTGGAGAAGGATTGGAGTCGCCGGAGAACGAATTGTCCGGTTGGGGGAAAAAGATAACTTCTGGGCAATGGGGGATACGGGCCCCTGCGGCCCTTGTTCAGAGATTGTGATCGATCAAGGCGAAGGCGTGGGTTGTGGCCGTCCCGACTGTCGTGTGGGATGCGACTGCGATCGATTTTTAGAGCTCTGGAATCTTGTCTTCATGCAATTCAATCGTGATTCAGAAGGTCATCTCGAACCTCTGGCAAAACCCTGTATTGACACCGGGATGGGTTTGGAAAGGATTTCCGCTGTCCTTCAAGGGGTTAAAAGCAACTATGAAACAGATCTCTTCAAACCCCTCTTCAAAGAGATAGAAGGGATCAGCCCGATCTCTTACGGACAGGAGGATCGAACGGACACCTCCCTCCGGGTGATTGCTGACCACAGCCGGGCCTCGACGTTCTTGATCAACGACGGCGTCCTTCCCTCCAACGAAGGCAGAGGGTACGTGCTTCGCCGGATCATGAGAAGAGCGATGCGGCATGGAAAGATTCTCGGAATCGAAGGTCCTTTCCTCTATCGGACCTCCTCCAGAGTCGTGGATCTGATGAAGGGAGCTTATCCAGAACTGAGGGAGACAGAAGCCTTCGTTTCAAAGGTCATCCACAATGAGGAAGAACGTTTCTCCGAAACCCTCGAGTCAGGCCTGAACATCCTCCGTGGGGAGTTGGAATCGCTCCAGCGTGGAGGGAAGACGATCCTCTCGGGCGAGGTCGCGTTCCGGCTTTATGATACGTATGGATTCCCTCTTGACCTGACCGCCGAGATCCTTCAGGAGAAGGGGATGAGTTTCGATGAAGAGGGCTTCCGGGCCCAGATGGAGGAACAGAAGCAAAAGAGTAAGCAGTCATGGCAGGGGATCGGTGAAGGAAAGATAAAAGAAGTCTACCGGCAGTTGGCCAACGAAGGCATGAAGACGGCCTTTTTAGGATATGAGGAGACTCAATCCGAGGCGAAAATCCTGAAGTTGATCAAAGGCGATGAAATCGTCTCTTTTGCGACGGAAGGAGACGAAGTTGAAGTGCTTACAGAGAAGACACCCTTTTATGGGGAGGCAGGGGGTCAAGTAGGAGATCGGGGAGTGATCTTCCACGAGGAATTTTCTTTGGAGGTTCATAATACGATCAAGCCCATCGAAGAGTTGATCGTTCACCAGGCGAAAGTTAAGCGGGGAAAAGTGAAAGAGGGTATGTCGGCAGATCTGCGAGTGGATAGGGAACGCCGGAAGGCCATTGCCTTAAACCATACGGCGACCCATGTCCTTCAAGCCGTGCTGAGAGAAGTGCTAGGAGATCACGTCCACCAGGCGGGCTCTCTTGTCTCGCCCGAGAGATTAAGGTTCGACTTCACTCATTTCGCCCCGATGGAAAAGGGAGAGTTGGAACGGGTAGAGGCCTTGGTCAATCAGAAGATTCGAGAGAACTTAAAACTAGAAACAAAAATCATGAATGTGGAGGAGGCCTTCCAAACGGGGGCGATGGCTCTCTTCGGGGAGAAGTATGGCGAAAGGGTCAGGGTGGTGATGATCTCGGACTTCAGTATGGAACTCTGTGGAGGGACTCACAGTTCGAGGACGGGCGACATCGGTCTCTTTAAAGTCGTGAGCGAGTCGGGGGTTGCTGCGGGGGTGAGAAGGATTGAGGCCCTGACCGGGGAAGGAGCTTATCAATTTATCAAGGCAGAGGAACGGGAGCTTTGGGAAATCGCCTCGTCTCTCAGAGCGGTTCCTGGAGAACTTTCTTCGAAGATAGAGCGCTTCCTTGAAAAACAGAAGGAGTTAGAAAGAGAACTTGCATCTTTTCACGACAAGCTCTCCTCTCAAGAACTCTTAAACCTTCTGCCGCTGGTCAGAGAGATCAAAGGGGTGAAAGTCCTTTCAGCCAAGGTGGATGGGAAGGACATCAAGCGAATGAGGGAGTTCATTGATCAGTTGAAGGGAAAGATTGGCTCGGGCATCATTCTTCTCGGTGGACAGAGCCAGAACAAGGTCTCCCTTCTCATGGGGGTGACTTCAGACCTCACCCAGCGCTTCAACGCCAATGAATTAATTAAGAAGATCGCCGTTCACATTGGAGGAACCGGAGGAGGTCGCCCTGACTTCGCGCAGGCGGGAGGGACCGACTCTAAGAAGCTTGACGAGGCCCTCAAAGCCATTGAGGATTTCATTTAAGTCCGGCGTCGGAAATTCATTCCCCCATCCCTTCATGCCCTGCCGACCGTCCCCGAGGAGAAGAGAAGGGGGATTTTTTTATAACACATTCCATGGTCGAGGTTTGAATTCACGATGGCTGAAGTGAGAACACGAT
>Ga0335084_10006944_pt1 | contig 11269 bp, 8 predicted proteins | sample Lox_Sample_44_FD_206721 | JGI IMG/M metagenome (GOLD analysis project Ga0335084, IMG submission 206721) | Soil microbial communities from Loxahatchee National Wildlife Refuge, Florida, United States - Lox_Sample_4.4 | ecosystem: Environmental > Terrestrial > Soil > Wetlands | place: USA: Florida...
GGCGATGCATTCAGCGAGGTATCAAAGGCTCTGACTTTGTAGTAGTAAGTCTCGCCCGCGTTGACCGCCGTATCGACATAGCTCAGTGTACTGCCCGAAACGATGGCGACGGCTGCAGCGTCTTCACCGTTTGATGCTGTGCCTCGATAGACGCGATACTCGGCTACGGCGTCGTCCGGATCGGTCGCTGCTGTCCAGCTCACCGTCAGACTGGCTGCGCCATAGTCGATTGAAGCAACCGGTGCAGTGGGTGATGTGGTATCGCTGCTTGGTGTGATGGTCATGACGCCTGGCAGGTTGGTTCCAGGATTGCCAGAATAGAATCCATCCTGATCACCATAGGCCCACGTTCGTCCGCCATCATCCGAGAAACGCACCAGGTAGTCGTAAGTGCCAACTGCGTCGGCGCGGATGCCGCCCATATACTCATAATTATTGTCACCCGTGTGGCCCGAATTGTAAGTCATTGGCCGCCAGGCCCAAGTCAATGGATCACTTCCGGTCGCACCAAAGCCGAGCTGCGCGATGATCGCATTGGGATCACCACCAACATCCGTCAGCCCTTGCACGTAGATCTGGCCGTAGACGGTGGTGTAGTTTGCGGTGATCGCCTGGCTGATGGTCTTGGGCCATTGGAGAACGGCATAGCCGATCGGGAAGGCCGGTGTCGCGTTAGCTTCGCTCGAGTTGGTACCTTCGTTGCCCAGCGCATCAACACCACGCACGATGTAATAGTAGGTCGTCCCGTTGCTGACATTGGCATCAGTAAACGCCGTGCTGGTCGTTGTGCCGATCTTGACGTAGCCGCCGCCCTGCACCGGACTGCGATAGACGTTGTAACTGGCTGAGTCGGGGTTGCCAGTCCAGCTCAGGCTGACGGTGCTCGTCACGCCATTGTGCGCAGCGGCGGTTAAGGCCGTTGCCGGAGTAGGCCCTGTAATGTCCTGACCAGGGAGCATGATGAAGATCGCAGCCTTCAGCGGATTCAGCGTTACACTGAACTTGCCGTTGGCCGTCGTCACTTTTCCGTTACCCAGGGCGTCGACTAGCTTCACACCATCGCGCAGGTAGGGTGCGGCCGGAATGTTGATGGTCTGTGCCGTTGTTTCATTGCGGTTGATCACGACGATCGCGAGACTGTTGGCTTTGCGCAAGGCATAAGCCAGGGTTTTGTTAGCATCATCGGCCAACAAGAAAGTCAGGCTACCCTGGCGCAACACAGGAGTCAAAAAACGAACGGCGGCCAGCTGGCGATACCAGTCGAGCGTTGAATGATCGCCGCCTGCGCCAAAATACAGATCAAAGTGCTTACCGGCGGCATTGCCCCCGCTTAAATCATTCCAGGGGAAGGTTCGGCGGTCATCTGGATCGTCTGCCCCCGTTACGCTGACTTCGTCGCCATAGTAAACGGTCGGTACGCCGGGGACGGTCATTTGGACAAGCGCGGCAATCTTCTCGCGCTGCTTGCCCAACGCCACATTCGCCGCATTCAGCTCTTTGTCCTCGCGATTATCTTTGCCTGGAGTCAAACTCCAAAGGATACGCTTGGTGTCATGGCTATCCAATAGATTTTGGAAAGTATAGTAAGTTGCATCTGCGTAATCCTCGCGGATCGAATCCATCCGCGCCACGAAAGTGGAGGGTGGTAAGTTGGGATTGTCTTCCTCTGCAAAGCCCTTGTCATCTACGGCGCCCAGCAGGCCTAGGACGGCATTGCGGAAGCGGTAACCCATTGCGGTATCCGCCTGATCGCCAAGCGTCAGGGGCAAGTTGTCATACCAATGCCACGCTTCCGCGATCAATGTCTCATCCGGCTTGATGCCCTTGGTGATAGTGCGCAGCTGCTGCCAGTAGGCTACCGGGAACGAGGCATCGGTCATCACGTCGAAGCGCCAGCCGGAAGCACCTAGCTTCAGCCAGTAACCAGCAACGCTAGTGCGCGGATCGGTATAGAAGTAATTCGCTACGGGTGCGTAGGGCACACTTGGATTTGTTGCATCTTTCTTGACGATCACCGGGATGGAGTCGTAGCCGGCCCAGCCATCATATGTAGCAGAATTCGACCGGTTCTGACTATCGACACAAACACCACTGCCCGGCGTGACGTCATGGAAATTGAACCACGAGCGATAGGGCGAGTTGATGTCCTCGCAAGCACCAACCGTCGCGTAGTGATGGTAGCGATCGAAGAAGGGGCTATCCGACGAGAGATGGTTAAAGACCCCGTCGAGAACGATGCGGATGCCAAGCCAGTTAGCATCCTGCACTAACTTCTTGAATGTGGCGTTGCTGCCGAAATAGTGTTCGATCGTCTTGTAATCACGCGTATCGTAGCCGTGATTCGATCCGGACTCAAAGATCGGATTGAAGTAAATGATCGTGACGCCGATGCTCTTCAAGTAATCGAGTTTGTCGTCGACTCCCTTCAGATCGCCGCCAAAGTAATCACGTCCCTTCGGGCTTTCGGTACACGGCGTAGCCGGCGAGTCATAGTTCCGGCAGTATCCTTCCGGCAGGTCGGTCCATGCCTTATTGATGATCTGCGCGTCAGCCGCTGCTTGAATCTGCTGCGGAGTGGCATTCGGCGGAGCAGGATAGTCATAGCGAGGATCGCTGGGTTTGGGATCGTTGGCCGGATTGCCGTTGCGGAAGCGATCGGGGAAGATTTGATACATGACCCCGTTCTGCATCCACGGGATGACCGAGAAGTTCGCGGCGTCCGCATTCAGTCGGAAGCCGTTATCCACCTCGGTCGGGGTCGCCTGGCCTAAGCCGCCATAGCGCGGGGCATTGTCGGCGTAATAAGCCGTCGCCGTCCCATCGGTGATGATAAAGCGATAGTAGGTTGTGCCAAGGGCCTGCGGTGTGTAAGTATATTGCCAGAAATCGCACGTCGATCCAGCGGCGGCGAGCGCCGCGTCATAGCAATTGACATTACTTGCCGCCAATGTCATGGGCTGCCGATCTTCATGTCCTACCGCTGTGTCATAGAGGCGGATCGTCACGCCGGTCACATCATTGTGAAACGTGCGAAAGCGGAGCGTAACCGGTGTGCCGGGCGTAACCGCTCCGAACGGTATGCGATATAGGCTGTCGCGCGAATTGTGGGCCAGCCCGTCATACTCGACATTGTTGTCGTGGCCATGCCCAGCACTGATCGTCAGGACGTGCGATGTAGAGTCGTAGCGGAATGTTACTTTCGCATGATCGGCTGGCACAGTGAAGGGGATATTCGCGCCATTCTGCACACCGCCCTGGCCATAGTTCACATCCCAAGTTTCGTTGAGGGCCACCTTGCCTTCGTAACTGCCGGCCGGCAACGCAGTCGTCTCAAAGGTGTAGATGCCATCGCCATCAGGATCTTGCAGCCATGATCGCAAACAACCTGGATCCCAATCACCGGAGCAGCCCAATTCTGATTGGAAACTCCCCGGCGCGACGGCAATGATCGAGTTGTGATTGTCAGTAATCCAATGCGACTTGTGATCGTAATAGAACTTGACTGAGGTGCTCGTAGTAAGATTGAGCGGAATGTTCGCCCCGCCAGCTTCTGCGTGGAGACCATAGTTTTCAGTCCAACTATCGTTGAGCGCAGCCTTGTATTCCCAATTGCCTGCGGGAATCGTCCACGTTTGCTGCCAGACATCGTCATTCGCATCATAGACCACATGCGCGGCGGCACAGGCCGGATCCCAGGCGTTGGCACAGCCAAGTGCCGGATCGAGGCTGCCCGCGATTGTGACGCTCGTCGGATTCGAGGCTTGATTAGCGACATGTTGTACTGACGTACGCGCCATAGCACTCAGGGGAAAGAGGCCGACGATCAGCGCAACAATAGTCAACCAGACAAACAGGGTGTACTTACGCATAGTTCGCTTCACCTCACAAAAAGGATGGGATGGGTATTACAACTTGCATTGAGTTTAGGGAATTGGTGAACGATTAATCTCGTCCGTAAGCACCTCCTGCAAACAAAAGCGCCAGACACCGCCGCCATCATGCGTGCGGTGCCGGCGCAAGATTAACCCCAATCGTTGATACGACGATCTGGAGTAGAGCGCATGTCTTGAGTCCTCGGGACGAAACTCTTCGAGTAGGGGTGCAATCTGGCACAAACCGGTTTGCGTTGGTTTTATTATAGGCCGTCAGGCGAGACGATGTCAATACCCTGAATGTCAAATTTTGGTCGTATATTCGTAGAAGCCGCGTTGCGATTTACGCCCCAACAGACCGGCGTCAACCATTCGTTGTTGTATGGGATGAGGTTTGAAGCGTGGTTCGTAGAAATAAGCATCATAGATCGATTTTGTTACGGCGAGGTTCACGTCCAGTCCAATGAGATCCAACAATTCAAACGGTCCCATCTTAAAGCCGGCAGCCTTCATCACCCGATCGATCGTCGCAGCATCAGCGATTTGATGATCGAGCAGACGCAGCGCTTCGCCGTAAAACGGGCGCGCAACACGATTGACGATGAAGCCCGGTGTGTCGCGTGTGACGATGGGGGTCTTACCCCAGCGCCGCGCCAGATCGACGAGATAACCGATCGTGGCGTCAGACGTCCGATCGCCCCGCACCACCTCGACGAGCGCCATCATCGGCGCGGGATTGAAGAAGTGCAGCCCGGCGACTTGATCGGGACGCTTAGTGGCACCTGCTAAAGCCGTGATCGACAACGAAGAAGTATTGCTGCACAACAACGCTTCGGGATCGCAAATCCAATCGAGTGAGTGAAAGATGTCGCGCTTCAACGCCAAGTCTTCCGGCACGGCTTCGATGACGAGCGCGGCACGCGCCATGTCGCCCAGATCGGCAGTAAGCTGCACCCGATCGAGCGTGGCTTGCATGTCAGCCTGATCGATCCGTTTTTTGTCGACGTGCCGTTGCAGTGTGACGCGAATGGCGTCAAAGCCGCGCTGCGCTAGCGGCAGCTGCACATCATACATGACCACGTCATGGCCGTGGCTCGCGGCCACGTACGCGATGCCATTCCCCATCGTTCCTGCGCCGACAATGCCAATAGTATTCATCGTCTGTCACCTACCTCTCGCTGAATCACTAGACATCCGGAATTTGCCAATCGATCTCTGGTTTGCCCGCTTCGCGCAAGGCTGCATTGATCTTGGAGAAAGGTCGGCTGCCAAAGAAGCCGTTGGCCGCCGATAACGGCGACGGGTGCGCCGATTGAATGATCACGTGGCGCGTGGTGTTGATGAGCGGCGCCTTCTTGCGCGCATACGCGCCCCATAACACAAACACGACCCGATCGGATTTATCGTTCACTGCCCGGATAATAGCATCCGTAAAATTCTCCCAGCCTTTGCCTTGATGGGAATTAGCTTGATGGGCGCGCACTGTCAGCACGGCATTGAGCAGCAGCACGCCCTGCTCCGCCCACGGCGTCAGACAGCCATTGTTGGGAATCTTGCAGCCCAGATCGTCGTGCAGTTCTTTGTAGATATTCTGCAGCGATGGCGGAATCTCCACGTCGGGCTGTACTGAAAAGCATAGCCCGTGCGCCTGCCCTACTTCGTGATACGGATCCTGGCCCAAGATCAACACGCTGACTTTTTCATAGGGTGTCAGGTGTAGAGCTGCAAAGACGTCTTTATCGGGCGGATAAACCGTGTACTTTTTACGCTCATCTTTGACAAACTGCTGCAGCGGCTTCCAATAGGGCTTTTCGGTTTCGGCAATGAGAACGGGACGCCAGGTAGTTTCCATGTTACCTACTTTCCGGTGAATTTAGGCGAACGTTTTTCCAAGAAGGCCTGCACGCCTTCGTGATGATCGATGGTACGGCCGGCGATCTCTTGCAAATGCGCTTCGTAATCGAGTGCTTCGGCGAGATTGACATTGAGTGCATAGTTCATGGCACGCTTGGTCAACCCTAAGCCGCGCGTGGGCGCCTGCGCCAATTTACGCGCCAGTTCCAGCGTAGCGGGCAGCAGCTGATCGTTGATGAAGATCTTGTTCACGAGGCCGAGCGCCAAGGCATAATTGGCATCAAGCATCTCGTTCGTGTAAGCTAATTCGAGGGCACGCCCCAAACCAATGAGGCGCGGCAAAAAGAACGAAGTGCCTGAATCCGGTGCGAGACCAATCCCGCTGAAGGCCAGTCGGAATTTGGCAGACTCGGCTGCGTAACGAATATCGCAAGCCAGCGCTATGCCCCAGCCGGCGCCTGCGGCTGCGCCGTTGATGGCCGCCACGATCGGCTTCTCGATCGAATACAGTTTCGCCACGATCGGGTGATAAGTCTGCTGCAGATGCTCGCGAAAGGAGACTGCACCGCCGCGTTCACGCAGTGCGGCCAAATCCTGTCCGGCACAAAACCCTTGCCCCGCGCCAGTGATCACGAGGCAGCGAACCTGCTCATCGCGTTCAGCGGTCTTCAAGGCCGCCTGCACTTCCGCAGCCATCACATCATTAAAAGCATTGCGCACTTCGGGACGATTGAAGGTAAGCGTGGCGACGCCGTCAGCCAGATCATAGAGGATGGTGGAATAGGCCATGACCCCCCCTTGGTAAGTGAGTGGCAACCTGTGAGCTAGTGTACCGCGTGACGCAGTGGGCGTCAACGTTGTTTTTGGCGCATTGCAACTCTTCTGTTATACTTTGCTAAGGAAATTTCAGGGTGCTTTAACCCGCGTTTGAGGTGCATGGTTTAAGATAGTCAGGGGAGCCATAGACGTAGGAGCGTCATCGTGGTTAATGTTCTCTTGCTGAATGCGTCATTCGAACCGCTAGCCGTCGTGAAGCTGAGCCGCGCGATCGGTCTGTTGATGGACGGCAAGGTGGAAGTGATCGAATCCATGCCCGGGCGCGAGCTGCGCTCGATACATCTGCGGCAGCCCATGCCCAGTGTCCTGCGGTTGCGTTACTACGTGAATGTGCCACGCCGCGGTGTAGGTTGGAGCCGGCGCGGCGTACTGGCCCGCGATCATCATACTTGCCAGTACTGCGGCAAGAAGATGCATCCACACGAGGAAACTGTCGATCACGTGACCCCGCAGTGGCAGTGCCGCGCGCAGCACATTCCGCCCAATACCTGGGGCAATACCGTGGCCTCCTGCCCTAGATGCCAGCAGCGTAAAGGCGGGCGATCGATGCATGAGGCAGGCATGCGCTTCTTCAACCCGAATTACGAGCCCAAGATTCCGCGCACGAACTATCTGATCATGACCTCGGACATTCGCCAGGAATGGAAGCGCTACATCCGCATCTGAGTGCAGGCAAGTAGGCTTTATAGGATCACGACCGTTGAATCGTCATGCCCGAGCGCTTCGCCGAGCGCGCCCCCGCGCACAGCGCGGACAGGTCGTAGTCGGGCATCCAGGCTGACCATTGGCAAATCTCGCCGATCAATCGCGGGATTCCCGCCAAAAACACGCGGGAATGACAATGTCTTGTAGTGAAATCGAGGCCGCTGAAATTCAGCGGCCTCGTCTTTTTACTACTTCGGAAACACTTGCTCCGGCAGCACTCTGTATGTCACGCGCACTTCGCCGGGATTCTTAGGATAGTTGCGATCGCCACGGTATTTCAGGCGCAGATCACATATGACATCGTACGCGCCCTCTTCGGTTTCGTCTACCACCCGCCCGCGAATTTGCACATACCGATAGGGATCGTTGGGATCCACAATCAACAGTGCGATTTTTCCACCGCGATGCATCACTTTGTCTTTTACGCGGCCGCGCGCCGTGTTGAGGATGATGTGCGTGCCGTCCCAACCAAACCAGATCGGCGTGACTTGGGGCGAGCCATCGGCCAGCGTCAAAGCGAGTGAAGCAAATGCCTTCTTCTCAGGTAAGAGCAGATCGCTCAATCGTTCGGGAACCAAAGTCATCGTTAATCCTCCATAAGAAAACTGGATAGTCGATCGCTCAACTATCCAGTCGCTTCAACCCAGTGCTGCACTAAACCTTAGGCATATGAACCAGCATCATCGCTCTCGCTGGCATCGTCTTCATCCTCGTCGATGAGGGCAGCCTCTTGCGGCACGGCAACCCACAGATAGATCAAATCGCCTTCTTCCACATGACCGGGTTTGGCGGCTAACACGACCACCTCCTGCCGCAACCCATCCATCTGTGGAAAATCGAGGTGAACCGAGCGGCCTTCGCTCCACGCCCGCTGGCAGCGCTCCATCAGTCCTTGAGCGTTGAAAGTGCGCATCTGGCACACGCCCACCGCACGCGGCACTTGCCCTTCCCACACCGAGGTGGACCAGGCATCCTGCGCCAGCATGAATTCCGGTGGCGGCCCTTCGATGATGGTAATCATTTCCGGTTCTGTGTAAGTCATGTGCTGCTCCTCTAAACCATTATCAGAAAAAATTATACCATATGGATTTTCCACAAGCAGTTGGCGGATCATTACAATCGTGTTGCAGGATGATTGTTATAGATAGCCATTGGCCTTGAACCACGCCAGAGCATCACGCAGCGTATCGGCTAGCGGGCGCGTGGGCAATCCGAGTTCCGTTACGGCTTTGCCGTTGTTCAATGGCTGCCAGAACCGCATCGTCCGCAAATGACCGATCATCCCTCCGGGTAGGTATTTGCCGACGGCGATGATGGCGTTCAACAAGCGCGGTCCGATGTGAATCGACGGCGGCTTGCGGTCCGAGGCCTGTGCGATGAGCGCGAGGCCATCCTTTAGCGTCATGTTGTGATTGCTGAGGATGTAACGCTCGCCCACGCGCCCGCATTCCACAGCGTTGAGATGCGCGGCAGCGACATCGCGCACATCGATCGCACCGAAGGTCGCGTCGAAGTAAAACGGCACGCGGCCTTGGGCGGCCATAATCACGATCTCACTGACGGCCAGATGCACATCGCCAGGGCCGAAGACGGCCGCCGGGTTGAGTGACACGATCGGGAGGCCGGAGCTCAGCGCTTCGACTTCCATCGCCCACTTTGCTTCGTAGTACGCATCGCCCGCCGTGCCGGGGCGATACCGATCGCGTTCGTCGGCCAGCCGATTGGGCTCGCCCGGCAAACCGATCGTGGTGAACGAACTGGTATAGATCAGCCGATCGGGTTGGGTGTCACGCGCTGCCTCGAGCACATTGCGCAGCTGAGCCAGCGCGCTCTGCACATCCCGATCGATCGCACGCGTCCCATGCGGATATGCGCCCGCGCTGTGAAAGACGACGTCACAACCACGCATCGCCGCCATCAAGCCTGATCGATCGTTGAGATCACCGTTGATCCATTCCACGTTCACATCGCCGATCGCGCCAACGGCCTGCGGGTTGCGCCGCAGCGCGCGCACCTGCCAGCCGCGCGTCGCCGCCTCGCGTGCGATGTGTCCGCCGATAAAGCCTGTGGCGCCAAGAACGAGACAGGTCTTCATGCTTGCAATTGCTCGATCGTGGTTTCGATCAACTCGACAGCTTCGCGCAGCGTGCCAGCATCAAACGCGAACTTCGCTCCAGCGGCGCGATAGAGTTCGGGCAGCGACTTGGTTCCGCCCAACGCCAGCGCCTTGCGATAATTCGCCAGCGACGCAGCTTGATCTTTCAGCGCATTGCGCCAGACTTGCACTGCGCCCAATTGCGCCAGGCCGTATTCCACGTAATAAAACGGCGCGCGATGAATATGCTGCTTGCGATGCCAGCCCGTCATCATCTCGGCCTCTAGGCCGCTCCAATCGACGCCGGGCATGAAGCGATTTTGCAGCTCGGCCCACTTCGCGTCGCAGGCCGCCGGATCGGCACCAGCAGGATGCGTGTGCGCCCACTGTTGGAAAGCATCGACCACGGCCATGTACGGCCAAAACAAAATGATACGCTCCAGGTGTTCCACGCGATCGCGCGCGGCTTCCGGCTCACTGTAGAAACCGCCGAACTTTTCGGGCAGATAAGGCGCAGCTAACAGTTCCATCGACATCGATGCGACTTCGGCAAATTCCATCGTCACCTGGAGTTGATGAATGTAAGGCAGAGAATTAGTCTCGAAAACATGGAACGCGTGGCCACTTTCATGCAGCATGGTGCGCACATCGTCACGCACGCCGACGGAGTTCATGAAGATGAAGGGCCGCTGCGCGATCGGGAATTCGGTGCAGAAGCCGCCGGGCGCTTTGCCCTTGCGGTTGTCCAGATCGAGCAGCTCTTCACGGCGCATGATAGTGTAATACTCGCCCAACTGCGGATCGACACGCCCAAAGATCTTCTCGGTTTTCTCCATCAGCTCGTCGACGTTCGCAAAAGGCTGCAAAGCAGGATAGTTCAGCGGGTCGCGATCGAAATCGCAATCCCACGGGCGCAGCCGATCGACATCGAGCTGTTGCCTGGCTCGCGCATAGATGCGGTTGGCCGCCGGGACCACTACTTCCTCGATCGCGGCGTGGAACGTCTCACAATTGGCGGGCGTATAATCGAAGCGCAGCAACTCCCGCCAGCGATATTCGCGGAAGTCCGCGCAGCCGGCATTCAGCGCGATCTGCTTACGCAGCGGAACTGTCTTCGCCCACAGATCGTTGAGCGCCGCTCGATCGGCTAGCCAGCGATTCGCGACCAGCCGCCACGCGCGTTCTCTGATCGCTCGATCGGGATTTTGCGCGATGGGCCGCATTTGCTGCAAGGTCAACTCTTGTCCTTCCCAGGGCACCGTCTGCGCGCCGACGATCTTGTTGTACTCGGAACCCAACTTGCGATTCTCGACCAGCAGCGGCAGGTTGGCTTCACGGAACAGGGCCGCTTCGGCGCGCATGTTGCGCAGCGGGATCTCAAAGCCCGCCGGTTCGAGCTGGCTTTCCAGCAACTTCTGCTTTAGGCGCTGCTCGGCCGTTTCCACTTGCGGGTAGACCTCGCCAATGAAAGTGTTGTAGCGTTGTTCCGCTTCAGCATCGGCAGTGTTGAGTGTCGTCGCCAGATGCAGACGGGCATATGTCTCTTGCACCAGCTTGGCGATGTGCGACCAATCGGCCAGCCATCCGGCGACATTGTTAGCGGAAAGCGATCGGTCGATCAGGCTCTGGTAGTATGGCTCGATCTGGGGCCACGTCCAGTGAATGAATTCGCGATAATCAGCAGGCAGGGTCGAAAACATAGCAGAGTCCTTGAGATAAAGTGAGCAACAGTGAAACCATATCACCGAGCGAAGCGGTTGTCAATAAAATAAGAGCCGCAGAGGAATGACTTCCTCTGCGGCTCAACCTGGAACGATATTGCTCAATCGCCGCGAAGCACTTGATGGCAGCTTTGACAGACGTTCACCGTATGGTCGCGATTGAGAAACGCCAACTGGGCTTCGCC
>Ga0335084_10006945_pt1 | contig 11268 bp, 11 predicted proteins | sample Lox_Sample_44_FD_206721 | JGI IMG/M metagenome (GOLD analysis project Ga0335084, IMG submission 206721) | Soil microbial communities from Loxahatchee National Wildlife Refuge, Florida, United States - Lox_Sample_4.4 | ecosystem: Environmental > Terrestrial > Soil > Wetlands | place: USA...
CCGGCGCCAACACGACCCTGTTCCACGTGGGCAAGTACACCGACGTACCGAGCGGCTATGGCAACGCGCTGCGCGAGGGCTACCTGGGCACCACCATTCCCTACAAGATCGAGGGCGGCAAGCTGATCACCCTCGTCTCGCAGGACCCGTACGCGCTCACGTTCTACCAGCTCGGCAAAACCTACTATGCCGCGCGCAGCAACGAGTTCGGCCACGCCAACTACGAGATCATTGCGCCGCCGCAGATCGTGATCAACCCACTGGTGGGGATGGGCAACCAGTTCGCGACCGAACTGGGGCTGACCGAGCAGCAGAGGCAGCAGATCCTCCCCATCCTCAAGGAAGAGGTCAAGCAACTGGGCGAATTGAAGAAGAACACCACGCTCAGCAGCCTGCAGAAGGCGGAGGCGTTGCGCAAGCTCGGTGCCTCCTTCGACGAGAAGATCTCGCCGCTGCTCAATTCGGAGCAGCAACAGAAGTTCCAGGGCGTGCGCGAGCAGATGCGCCGGCGGATCGTCGAGTCGATGGCCGACGAAGTGCTGCAGAAGCTGCAGTCGGAGGTGTCATCGTGGTTCGTCGATGTTCACCCTCAGAAGCGCTAAACGGGCCGCGGGCGAGCTGAAGGGAATCCTTTAAGGCCCTAGCAGGTCGGAAGAGCGCCGGGTCCGGTGGGCCCGGACGCGGCGCTCGCAGCGGTGTGACCAACGTCGCCGATTCGCTGGCAGAGCTCCCGGTGTGCTCGGCCTTCCGGCCGACGTCGGCCGCATCGACCACATCACGGGCAGCTTCGGGCGGCAGGCGCTGAAAGACGGCATCGCCAAGCAGGACGTGCGCGGCTACAGCCCGTGCAAGTTCGGCATGGCGGGCGGCTCGGATACAACACTGGCAGTCGAGGTCGAGCGCGACGGCTATAGAGGAACCACCAGCCACTACAAGATCGAGGGCGGCAAGCTCGTCACCCGTCGTCTCGCAGGACCCGTACGCGTTCATGTTCTACAAGTCGGTCGACACCTATTGCGCCGCGCGCAGCAACGAGTTCGGCTACCACAACTGCGAGATCATTCCGGCGCCGCAGGCCGCGGTCAATCCGCTGACCGAGGTGATCGACCGATTCTCGGCCGAGCTGGGGCACACCGAGCAGCAGAAGCAGCAGACCGCCCCGATCCTGAAGGAGGAGCTGCAGAAGCTGGCGGCGGTGAAGGAGGACACGTCGCTCAGCGGGCCGAAGAAAATCGACCGGCTGCGCGAGATCGACGTGTCCTTCGACGAGAAGCTGAAAGCCGCTCGTCGATGCCGACCAGCAGCAGAAGTTCCGGGCCCTGCGCGAGGAGATGCGGCGACGCATTATCGAGGAGGCGGCCGAAAAGGCGCTGCAGAAGGCGAAATCGGCAGTGTCAGCGTGGTTCGTCGACGCGCACAAGTAGCGCTGAAGAGGCTGGACACCGAATGGAAGCGGACTCCGCGGCGCCCGAGAGACGCGGAACACGCACACCTCTTACGATGCGGCAGGGGGCTCGAGACGCCGCCGCCGGCCGGTCTCGCGCCCTCCCCACCTCGGACATTCAGGCACAATCCGCGCGGCGTTGTCGCGGATCGTCCCGCCAGCCTCCCCGATTTGCCCATGAAGCGCCTGCTGCGCGAACCGCTCGTCCACTTCCTGCTGATCGGCGCCGTCCTCTTCGGCCTCTACAGCTATTCGCAGTCCGGGCGCACGACGACCGCGTCGTCGAAGGAGATCCGGCTCACGCTCGATGAGGTCGCCCAGCTCGTCATGCTGTACCAGTCGCAGTGGCGTCGCCCGCCGACGCCGCAGGAGCTCGAGCGCATGGTCGAGAGCAAGGTCCAGCAGGAGGTCCTCTACCGCGAGGCGCTGGCGATGGGCCTCGACAGGGACGACGAGATCGTCAAGCGCCGCATGGCGCAGAAGATGCAGTTCCTCGCCGAGGACGTGGCCGCCGCGCGCGAGCCGACCACGGCCGAGCTGAAGAGCTGGTTCGAGAAGCACAGCACCATGTTCGCGCTGCCGCCGCGACTGAGCTTCCGGCATCTCTACTTCTCGCCCGACCGGCGCGGCACGCGCGCGCGGGAGGATGCGGACAAGGCCCTCGCGAAGCTCGCCGGCCAGCCCGAGGATGCGAAGATCGCCGGCTCGCTCGCCGATCCGTTCATGTTCCAGGACTACTACCGCGACCGCGCGCCCGACTACCTCGGCAAGGAATTCGGACCGCAGTTCGCGCTCTCGCTCGCCAAGCTCGCCCCGGGATCGTGGCAGGGGCCGATCGAGTCCGGTTTCGGCTGGCACCTCGTGTTCGTCGACACCGTGATTCCCGGTCGCGTGCCGGCCTTCGAGGAGATCGAGCCCGACGTGAAGACCGCGTGGCTCGGCGAGCAGAAGGCACAGGCCTGGGACAAGGCGTACAAGGAGATGCGTGCCAAGTACAAGGTGCTGATGCCCGCGCCGCCCGAAAGCGCGGGCGTCGCGCCGCCTTCCCCGGCACCGAAAGGGCCCGGACCATCTGAGGCGATGCCGCAGTGACCCGCCTGGGGCGAATCGCCGGACGCATCGCCGTAGCGCTTCTCGTCTTGCTCGCCGCGTTGCCGTTAGCGCGGGCGCACGAGGCGCGTCCGTGCTATCTCGAGCTCAAGGAGGCGGCGCCCGGCCGCTATGACGTGCTCTGGCGCACGCCGGTGCTCGCGGGCATGCGCCTGCCGGTGGTGCTGAAGCTGCCCGACGGCGTGCGCAACCTCAAGGAGCCCGACGTCCAGGAGCTCGCCGATTCGCTCCTCGAGCGGCGGTGGATCGACGCCGGCCCGGAGGGCCTCGCCGGCAAGCGCATCGAGTTCCCCGGACTTCAGCTGACCATCACCGACGTCCTCGTCCGGATCGAGCGTCTCGACGGCACGCACGCGACCGAGCTCGTCCGCCCGTCGCGTCCGTGGATCGAGATTGCGGGGCCGCGCGGCACGCTCGCGACCGCCGGCGTGTTCCTGAGCCAGGGCATCGAGCACATCCTCCTAGGCGTCGACCACCTGCTCTTCGTGCTGGGACTGCTCGCGATCGTGCGTACGCCGTGGATGCTGGTGAAGACGATCACCGCGTTCACGGTCGCCCACAGCATCACGCTGGCGATCGCGACGCTCGGCTACGTTCACGTTCCCGCCGCGCCGCTCAACGCCGCGATCGCGCTGTCGATCCTGTTCCTCGCGCCGGAGATCGTCCGTGCCTGGCGCGGCGGAACGAGCTTCACGATCCGTCACCCGTGGGTGGTCGCGTTCGCGTTCGGCCTGCTGCACGGCTTCGGGTTCGCGAGCGGCCTCGCGGCCATCGGGCTGCCGCAGACCGACATTCCGCTCGCGCTCCTGATGTTCAACGTCGGCGTGGAGATCGGGCAGCTCGCATTCGTCGCCATGATCCTGCTGCTCGTTCGCGCGTTCGGCGTCCTCGAGGTGCACTGGCCGCGCGTGCTCCAGCTCGCCCCGGCCTACGTCGTCGGCTCGCTCGGCGCGTTCTGGACGATCCAGCGGGTCGTGCTGATGCTCGAGGGCGGCTGATGCGGACGCACTGGGCATATCGCTGCGCTGTTGCCGCCCTGCTAGGGGGGCTCGCCTCGTCCGCATTCGCGCACGCCCAGTCCGGGCGAGCGGCGGGATTCTTCACCGGCTTCCTGCACCCGGTCTCCGGGCTCGATCACGTCCTCGCGATGGTCGCGGTGGGCCTCTGGGGTGCGCAGCTCGGCGCGCCGGCGATCTGGCTCCTGCCGGTCACATTCCCGATCGTGATGGCGCTCGGCGGATTCCTCGGTCTGCTCGGGGTACCCCTGCCGGGCGTCGAGATCGGCATCGCCGGATCGGCAATCCTGCTCGGCGCCGCGGTGATGACCGAGCGCCGGCCGCCGCTCTATGCCGCCGCGGCGCTGGTGGGCTTCTTCGCGATCTTCCACGGGCACGCGCACGGCACGGAGCTGCCGCCCGGGCAAAGCGGCCTGCTCTATAGCCTGGGCTTCGTCGTCGCGACCGGGTGCCTGCACGCGACCGGCATTGCGATCGGCGCCATCCACCGCTGGCCGGCGGGGCGGGTCGCGCTGCGGATCGCCGGGGGCAGCGTCGGGCTTGCGGGGCTCTTCTTCCTGTGGCGGGCGATCGCGTGATGGCGCTGCGGATCGATGGCGGGCTCCGTACAGCCGGGGTCGGGGTCGCGCTTGCGCTGTGTGCCCCGCCGGCGGACGCGCATCTGGTCGAGACCGGGCTCGGGCCGGTGTACGACGGCATTGCCCACTTCGCGCTGACCCCCGAAGACCTGATCCCGGCGCTCGCGGTCGCGGCGCTCGCGGGACTTCGCGGCCCCGATCACGCGCGGCGCGTGATCCTAGTGCTGCCGCTCGCCTGGCTGCTCGGGGCCCTTCTCGGCGCAGAGGTGAACTTCCCCGTGCTCGCCTCGCTGTCGTGGGTGCCGTTGCTCGTGCTCGGCGGTCTCGTCGCGGCCGATTTCCGGCTGCCCGCCGTCGCGACGACGGCGATCGCGGCTGCCTTCGGCCTGCACCTGGGTCTCGCGAACGGCGCCGCGATGGCGCAAGCCGGGCCCGGTGTGCGCGGCGTCATCGGCATCGTCGGCGCGGTGTTCGTCGTGACGACGCTGGGCGCGGCGTTCGTCGTCGCGCGGCAGAAGGGGTGGCTGCGCATTGCCTGGCGCGTCGCCGGGAGCTGGATCGCGGCGAGCGGACTGCTGCTGCTGGGCTGGTCCCTGCGGTAACCGCGCGGACGACGTGAGTGGATGCGGTCGGCGGCGCCGCGATTCGCGCGCTACCCCCTCCCCTGCTCCGGCGCTGATCCGATCGCGAGCGGAGGGAAGCCGATCGGCAGGGCGCTCGTTCGTGAGCTCGCGGGGCGGCTTCCGTTTTTCGGGGCGGGCAGCGATCGGGCCCCTTACTCCCACTCGCTCATCAGCGGCACCTGTAAGCCATAGTCACATATAGCGCTTTGAGCTCCGCCGTCCGCCTTTACCGTCATATCTACCGTCAAGTTGCGTAGGCTGCGCATTGGCGCGGGTTTATGAGCGATTTTGCAAAAGCCCGCCTTGCGAGATCTATCGAGGTCAATCGGCGCACCGACGACCAGTCACCAGTCATTCGCCGGCCCTCGTTCCACGCAGCAAATCCGCAATCACCGAGAGGGCGTCGGCCAGTCGTCGCGCTGTCTGCGGCGGTGGCAGTGGCAGCCGGAGGCTGCACGCGCCGGTCGCCGGGTTGCGCTCGATCCAGGGATGCGACGCGGACTCGGCATCGCCGGCCGCCTCCAGCGCAGAAACCAATTGCGCCCCGGCCTGCAACAGCACGGCCCATGGATTGACGCCCGCTTCCTGCAGCGCTGGCGCGGCAGCTTCCGGTGCGGAAGCGTCGGCCGCCGATCCGATGTCGCCAGCCACGGCAGATTCGTCGTCGGCGGCAGCCTCAATCGGCGATTCCATCGGTGCGCTGGCGACGCTCGCCGCCTCTTCCGCCGGCACCATAGCTTCGCCCTCGCCCATACGGCCGGTGACGTTCTCAACTTCCTTCATAAAGCGACTCAGGCGAGAGCCGCCGAGCGAGATCTCGCTTTGGCCGCCATCCAAGATGCCCGCCGAAAGCGAGCGCTTGAAGGCGAGCACCGAGAGCATTCCCTCCTCGATAGTGCCCTTGGCGACGAAATTGACGATCTGCACCGGGCGCTTCTGACCCATGCGGTGAATGCGCCCGATGCGCTGCTCCAGAAGCGCCGGGTTCCAAGGCAGGTCCATGTTCACCAGCGTCGAGGCGTGCTGCAAATTGAGTCCAGCCGCGCCCGCGTCGGTGGACAGGAAGACGCGGCAGTCCGGATCGACGCGAAAGCGTTCGACCAGCGCCGGGCGCCTTTCCGAAGGCACGCCGCCATGGAAACTGACGTAGCCGATGCCGCGATCTTCCAGCCTGCGGATGACGATGTCGTGGGTCCGCGTCCACTGGCTGAACACCACCGCCTTCGCATCCGGCTGGAGGAAGACGCCGTCGAGCAGCGCCGCCAGTTCGTCCGCCTTGACGCCGTGGTCGGTTTCCTGGTCCAGCAAGTAGGTGCTGTTGCAGGACATGCGCATATTCTGCAGGGCGCAGGTCAGTCGCCGTTGATCCGTGTCCGAGAGAAACTTCGTCCGCCGCCAGCGCTTCACGATCTGCGCCACGATGTCGGCGTTCTCCCGGTGATGCACCATCTGCATTTCCGTCATCGGCACCAGCAGGTTCTGGTCGGTGCGACTGGGCAGCTGTGTCAGGACCTCGGACCGACGCCGGCGGATCAGGATCGGCGCGAGCGTCTGGCCGATTTTCTCGAGCCTCGTGTAGCCGGTGACGCGGCCGAATTCATCCTTGACCTGGTGCTCGTGCAGCAGCTTCCAGGTGGGTCCCAGCCGGTGCTGGTCGACGAACTGCACGATCGAGATCAGCTCCTCGAGCTTGTTTTCTAGCGGAGTGCCGGTGAGCACCAGGGCGTAGGGACTGTCGATGCGCTTGAGCGCCCGCGCGGCGATCGTGTTCCAGTTCTTGATGCGCTGCGCCTCGTCGACGATCGCCAGTTCCGGAGCCCACGCGGCGATCAAGTCGAGATCGGGCTTCAGCTTTTCGTAGTTGGTAATCTTGCAGAAATCGTCGGCGCTGAAGTCCTTCTGCCTCTGCGCCCGGCCGCCGGCCATCACCCGCGCCGCACGGCCGGAAAAGCGGCTGATTTCGCTTTGCCACTGGTACTTGAGCGAGGTCGGGCACACCACCAGCACACGCGAGAGGCCGAAATATCGCGCCAGGATTTCCGCCGCCGCAATGGCCTGGATGGTCTTGCCCAGTCCCATCTCGTCGCCGATCAGTGCGCGGCCGGCGCGCACCGCGAAAAGCGCGCCCTCGGCCTGGTATGGATACAGCGGCGTCTTGAGCAGCTTCGCCAGCTTTCCGTCGGCCGCGCCGCGTGGGAAGAGGCTGTCGAGGACCTCCGCCCGCCGCGCCGCATCGCGCCGGCCGGCGACAAAGTTGAGCGCGTCGTCGTATGCGCGCAGCTCGTGGCCGCTTTTCGCCGCTGTCGCAAGGAAGTGCTCCAGCTCGCCGAAGCGCTCCTCCGGCAGGACGCCACCGCGGGACGCGTCGAAAAGCCTCGAAGCCGCTTTCATCACGGCCGGCGGGCAGTCCGATCCGGTGCGGAAGTACGCCGCGCGCGCGCCATCGTTACGCAGGTAGATCTCGGAAAACGCCGGATGCCACCCCTGGGCAAAGGCGGCCTTCGCCCCGCGCTTCTTCTCGAGCCGGCCGAGAACGAACTCGATGTGCTTGCAGGTGCCCAGTTCGTTGGTGGCGTAGTCCGGGCAGGAGCAGTAGTTGTCGCCGGCATTGAGGCCGCGTATCGCCACGCGGTAGCTCGCCTTCGACTGCGGGTTGCCGACGCGAAACTCCGAGAAGAACGGTTGGTCGCCCCGATTTTCCAGCACGAACGCCTGGTCGCGCCCGAACTGACGGCGCAGTGCGCGTTGCCAGTCGGCGGGAGCAAGGTCGACCGGCGGATGGGCGCGGGAGAGCTTCGGTTCCTTGACGGACCGGTCGGAAGCAGGCTGCCGTTTCACCGTTGAACCCCTGTCAGAAGCGCTCGACCGAGCGGGAGTTCGGCCTCGACGGCTCCTTCAGCACTCGCGTCCACGCGAATCGAGTAGCCCATCGCTCGGTAGCCACGCTGGCGCTTGTCCCACATTCGAAGCAGGGCCGGGTGACCGGTATCCACGAAGTCGATGACTCGCACGTCGGTCTTGGCAGCGTGCTCCCGATGCAACTGGCCAGCGCACTGCTGCAACGTTCCCTTCCACGAGACCGGCATCGCCAAGACCAGGGTGTCGAGGGGCGGATGGTCGAATCCCTCGCCGGCGAGCTTGCCGGTGGCGAGCAGAATACGCGGCGCATCGGATGGCAGCGCGTCGAGTTCCGCGATGAGCGTCGCGCGTTGCTCCGTCGGGGCCCCGAAAGACCAAGACCGCCCCCGTTGCGGGCGCCGGACCGCTCTCACCCCAGGATCGCGCGCAGCATCGAGAGCGGTCGTTCACGCCGCAGCCGCCTGAAAGACACGGATCCTCGGCGCGAGCTTGGCGCGCAGTTCCCGATCCGCGACCCGAATGTCGTACTCGGATTGCAGGTTCAACCAGTCGCTGGCCGGTCGGATTTCGTAGCGGCCCGCCTCGATGAAGCGCCAGAACACTTCGCCGAATGACGGGCTGAGCGCCTCGATGTGAAGGACGATGTCCAGGTCCTTCGTTGCCCGGAACTCTAGCCCCGCCTCCTCCATCGCCAGACTCGCCGCGGTGCCGCCGATCAGCACGAACTGATCGGCGTGGGCGGCGAAGTGCTCGCGAAAGACGTCCAGTCCCCTCACCACGGAAAGCGCCCCTTGAGTTCATCCAGCGCGAGTTGAACACGCTCGTCGGTGTTGCGCTGCAGGCTGAGCGTCAAGGAAAGTGGATCGACGGTTTCGCTGTTCGGGATGAGCGCGGGGTTGTAGTGCCAGAGCTCCCATTCGCAGGCTCCCGGCAGCGGCTCAGGCAGGGTCTCGATACCGGCCTTCGTCGCTGTCTTCCACTGCGCCGGACTGACAGCATAGATCGGCCACTGCGGCTCGGAAAGCATCGAAGATCGCGCCAGAGCGCTCAACCCCGCCAGCGTGTGTCCGAGTCGGTCCAGGAATCGGCTCAAAAGTGCCGGCATCGAACTTCTTAAACGATTGTCGCGACTCGCACCATCTTGACGCAGATCAGACGCTCTTGGGGAGCTTCTTAAAAAGGCGCCGAAGGGTTCCGCGTCTTGGACGCCAGAAACTAACCTGTGCGAAATGCCCGAAGTTGGCCGTCAGCTGTCGGGTAGCGCCGCGGCGGTTGACGGCAACTACCCTGGCCCGTTGAGCGCTGCCGCCGGGTGCGCTCGGGTAGTGGGGAATACAGCAGTTTCTCGAACAATAACGACGAGGAATCGCGGTGCCCGGCAAGCGCATTATACGGACTACCAATCCGCTCACTTGCCCTTCCCGATCCGGGTCTTCGCGTCGTGCAGCAGCTTCACCGCCGCCTCGATGCACGCCGCGAAGCGCGCGCATCGGCGATACCGCGCTCGGCGGCTGCGAGCAGCCGCGCGATTTCCCTGGCGTCGGCGGGGTGCTCTTTAAGCTGCCCGGTCTTGAGCAGATTCGCCAAGCTCACCGGCATCCCCCTTGATGAAGAGCTTCGGCTCGCGCGCGACGCGCGAGGCGAATCGGTCGCGCGCCTTCAGCTTCGCGCGGAATTCCTCCGGCACCATGACGACCGGGTTGACCTCCCTTCGCAGCCGCTCCCGGACGGGCATCAGGGCCTCGACCACGCGCTCGAAGCGCGCCGAGCCGAGCACCATCAGGTCCACGTCGCTCGTCCCGCGCTCCTTCCCTTGAGCGACCGAGCCGAAGATGAATGCCGCTCGAACGCTCCTCCCGAGCGGCTCGAGCGCCTCGCGCAGCACGTCCGCGAGCCCGGCCGTCTTGCGGAAGATCCCGGCCAGCTCCTCGAACAACGGGCAGGACCGGTCGGCCTGATAGCGCACCTGGTTCCCCGACGAACTGCGCGTCAGCAGCCCGGCCGCGGTGAGTGCGGTCAGCTCGCGATGCAGCGAGCCCGAAGGCACACCCGCCAACCGCATGATCTCGCGTACGTAGAAGCTCTGCTCGGGATGAAGCAGCAGCAGGCCGAGAATGCGGCGCCGGTAGGTGCCGAACAGCAGCTCGATCAGGCGCGGCTCTTCGCGCGGCGCGGAGACTCTCCTATTGAGAACAAGTGTACCTACTTTGAGAACGCCCCGCCAGTGCGGCGCACAGATCGCGTTGCCGTCGCGATAGACGCTCCCGACTTGTCGATACCTCATCCGACTCTTCTGTCAGCGCGGCGCGATGTGCAGTCGATGTCTGCACCTGAAGAGAATGGCTATTGTGTCAGCGCGCCTTTTGCGGACGCGGATCGTGACCGCAATCGTCCCTTCATGCGAAGACCGTCTTTCATGTTGAGGCCGAGGAGCGCGAGGTTGACCGCGCCAGCGACGAGCTCGAGGGCTTGCACCGCGTAGAACGCTCCGTCGAATGCGTCAGCTTTCGCTTTTCCTGCCAGGAAAAAGGCCGCCGGGATCAGGACCAGCAGCCCGTTCGCGGCGATGATCGGCATACGTTTCTTCTTCGCGACGAGGAGCGCACCGGCGCCCCGTCCCTTTGAGAGCGCGAAACCCGTGCCACCTGCCGCCGCCAGCGCGGGAACCAGCAGAAGGAAACCCCACGGGATGGCCGATTTCACGGCGACGATGGCCGAAGGCGAACCGAACAGTTCCGTTAATGCGGTCGAGAACCAAAACGTTGCGATCGTGAGGAATGCGATCACGCCGGCGATGGGGTGGATGATCTTGGTCATGGGGCGCTCGACCTAGGCGATGCAAATTCCCGGGACCGCGACCTTCCGAAACAGGTGTGGCGTCGCTGCCACCGAATCCGGATAGGCCGAGAGCTGCGCGAGAAAGGCGGGATTCGTGAACGCCGCGCGGAAGGCCGCGTTGGACTCCCACACCGCGTAGTTGAGGTACATGGGACTGTCGCCGATTGCGCGGTGCAGCTGCGTCCAAATGAAGCCTGGCTGCGCCTTCATGTATTCGGCATCCTTTGTCCATGTCTCGAGCACGGCGGCCTCGTCGGCTGGGTCGAGTGTGAAAACGTTCACGAGAACAACAGGAGAAGCGTCGATGCCGAGCTGGCGTTCGATCGGAAAGGCGGGATCCATCGGGCGAAGTGACAGCATGGCGAACTCCTTTCACGCCGGTAACATGATGACAATCGGGTGCTATGCGTCGCCATGCTACTTAGTTGACAACATCGTGTCAATAGGCCATGATGGCACCCGATGAGCAGGAGCAAGCACACCCCGGGGGGCCGGGCCCTAACGGATCTGGTCCTCGAGTTATTTCGTCTGAACAATCGGATGCTTGCCGCTGGAGACCGGCTGGTCGCCGATCTCGGCCTCACCAGCGCCCGCTGGCAGGTGCTCGGTACCATTGTCGCGTCCGAGCGGCCCCAGCCGGTCGCGTGGCTCGCGCGCGACATGGGCGCGAATCGGCAGAATATCCAACGGATCGTCAACGACCTCGCCGCCGACGGGCTGGTCGAATTCCGCTCGAATCCTCATCACAGACGTGCGCAGCTCGTCGTGCTTACGGATGACGGGAAGAAGTGCTTCGACGA
>Ga0335084_10006947_pt1 | contig 11265 bp, 7 predicted proteins | sample Lox_Sample_44_FD_206721 | JGI IMG/M metagenome (GOLD analysis project Ga0335084, IMG submission 206721) | Soil microbial communities from Loxahatchee National Wildlife Refuge, Florida, United States - Lox_Sample_4.4 | ecosystem: Environmental > Terrestrial > Soil > Wetlands | place: USA: Florida...
CATGGCGCCGAGGTGATGGGTGATGATCTTGAGCCTGGGGAGCTTCTCGAGCATCCCCGAAAATACCAGCCGCGCCATGCAGACGCTGGTCTCGTAGGGCCATCCGAACAGCCAGTAGATCTCGTACCTCGACTTGGTCTCGCTCGCATAGTCCGCGAATTTCGCGGTGCGCGTCGGATGCAACCAGATCGGCAGGTCGTACTTGTTCACCATGCGCTCGAAGATCGGGTAGAACTCCTCCTCGTCGAGCGGACGGCCGTTCACGTTGGTGAAGATCTGGATGCCCTTGGCTCCAAGCTCTCCGATCGCCCGGTCCATCTCGCGCAGCGCCTCCGGGACGTTGTTCATCGGCAGCGAGGCGACGAAGGCCGGAAAACGGTCCGGGTGCTTCGCCACGATCTCGGCCATGCCGTCGTTCGCGAGGCGGGCGAGCTCGGGCGATTGGTCGTGCGGCGCGAGGAATTCTATCGCCGGAAGCGAAAGTGTCAGGATCTGCCTGTAGCCGGGGAAGCGGTCCATCATTTTCAGGCGCGCATCGAGGTCCCACAGCACCGGGATATGCAGCCAGCGCTTGATCTGCGCTGCGAGCGACGGGTTCTGTTCGGCGAGCCCTTTCATCCGCTCGAAGAATGCCCTGGGAAAGATATGCGGAAAGATGTCGACCTTGAGATCGCGATTCATGGAGTCCTCGGGGTGCGGTTCCGGTGTCCTGCGCGCGCGGTATTGTGCCTGAGTCGCCCGCGGCCTGTCTGCCTTCAGGCCCCGTCGTCGAGCCGGTCGATGAAGCGCGACATCGCCTCGATGACCACTTTCGGCTGGTCGCGGTGGGGCGAGTGGCGGCAGGCGGCCAGCCGCAGCAGCTCGATCGGCCCGCCCGTCTGCCCGGCGATCGCCTCGAGCTGCGCCATCGTCCCGTATTCGTCGTCGAATCCCTGGATCGCGAGCATCGGGCAGTGTATCCGCGGGAGGACATCTTCGATGTTCCATCCGCGAAAATCCGGGTGCAGCCAGATGTCGTTCCAGCCGCGGAAGGTCTTCGCGGCATCGGCGTGGTACCGGCCGAGCTTCTGCGGCAGGTCGGTGGTTTCGAAGGCCGTCCTGGCTTCTGCGATGCTCTTGATGCTGATGTCTTCGACGAAAACATGCGGCGCCATCACGACGAGCCCCTTGACCTTGTCGTGTTTCGCCGCGTGGATCAACGCGATCGAGCCGCCATCCGAATGCCCGACCAGGACCGGCTCCCGGACCTCGAGCCGCGCGAGCAGCTCCGGCAGCGCCTCGAGCGCCTCGACGTGCATGTAGTCCACGGCGCGCGGCCCGTTCAGGACGTCGGACTGGCCGTAGCCGTAGCGCGAATAGACCACGGCCGCGCAGCCCGTCGCCAGGGCCGCGTTGCGCGGAAAATCACGCCACATCGCGACCGACCCGAGCCCCTCGTGCAGGAACACGAGCGTGCGCGCTCCATTGCCGGATCCTGCGATCCGCTGGACTTCGAGCTTGTGGCCCTGCACGGTGACAAAGAAGGGGTCGGCTTGCGTAGACATCGGCTTTCGATTTGCTAGAGCTTAAGCGGTTTCCAGTACCCGGTCAGCTCGAGATATCCGCGACCTCCCCCTTTGCCGCCTTTCGCGCGGACCGCCCCCTCCCAGTAGACGGTCCCGGTGCTCGCGCGCGCGTCCAGCTCCTGGTCGTCCATGAGCGGCTCGACTTCGAGGGATAGCGGGCCCGCGTCGACGCGCACCGAGACCGGATACTCGGCTCCGGTCCGAGGCGAGCGCCAGCGCCGCAGCGCGGAGAAGCGCACCTCGGCGGGCTTGAGCGGCCGCACCCGCCCGTCTGCGGCCCTGAAGCTCCCGCCTGCCCAGAAGCTGCCCCCGTCGCGCGAGCGGATGCGAAACGCCATGAGCGCTCCTCCGCCGTCGAGATTGATCCCGATCCAGTCCCAGCCGACCGCGCCTTCGGCCAAGGGCTCGCTCGACCACTCGTGATCCAGCCAGGCCTCGCCGGAGACGCCGCGCTCCGCCCCCTGGACCAGCACCCTGCCCGAGACCGCGAGGTGCGGCTGGCTGTAGTAATAGCTTGCCTGCCCCGGCCCCGGGCCCTTGCGGCTGAAGCCGCGCTCGCCTTCGAGCAGCACACCCTGTGTCGGCTCGAACCTGAGCTTGTAGCGAAACTCCCGGGCAGTGACATCGGCTGCATAGCCACCCCCGGCCTGCTTGAGGGACCAGTCCTCGATCGCCACCTCCGTGCGCCCTTCCAGGGCTTCGGCGAGCCCCAGCCCCGAGCGCGCGGCGCGCTGATCGTGCAGCAGCTTTCCCGAGGCAGGATCGGAAAGCGCCGCGTGGGCAAACAGCAGCTGCCGGGGGGCGAAGCGGCTCCCCACGTCCTCGGCGACACGCGGCCGGTTGCGGAAAAAAGTGATCTGCATGCCGAGATCGCGGCCGTCGTCCGCCCTCAGCCAGCCGGTGATGTACCACCATTCGTTGCGAAAATCCGGATGACTGCCATAGTCGCGCGGAAATTGCAGTGCCGCGCCGGGCCGCACCTGCGGATACTCGCCCGCTGCACGGGCGAATGCGGGGAGCAGGCAAAGGCACAGCAGCGCGAGGAGCCCGCCCTTCACCAGTCTTCCTTGACCGCGTGGATTGCCTCCGCGCTCATCGCCTGGCGTCCGCTCGCGATCGCCGTCAGCGTCGCCATCGTCAGCATGACCGCCACGAACTCGGCGAGGAGTCTCCAGGGCATGTGCAGTTCCATGCCCCAGTGGAACGACTGCGGGTTCACCACATTGATGAGCACCAGGCTGATGAGCCAGCCGAGCGCAAGGCCCGCGGCGAGGCCCAGGGCGCTCACCAGCAGACCCTCGCCGGCGAGCATCAAGCCGATCTGGCCGCGAGTCATACCCAGGTGGCGCAGCACGCCGAATTCGCGCCGGCGCGCCAGCACCAGCGCGCCGAAGCTCGACGACAGCCCGAACAGGCCGATGACCACCGCCACCACTTCCAGCGCGTAGGTCACCGCGAAAGTACGGTCGAAGACTCTCAGCGAAACTTCGCGGATCTCCTCCGGACCGCTCATCTCGACGTTGGCACCGCCCGCGAGGCGTGCCTCGAGGTCGCGCTTGACCTTTTCCGGGTCCGCGCCGGGCGCGAGCCACACTGCCGCGTCGTTGGCGTAGGAGTCTCCCGTATAGCGGAGATACTCGTAGCGCTCGATCAGCACCGCGCCCTGCTGGCGCGCATAGTCGCGCCACACACCGGCGACGGTGAAGCGCGCCCGCCGTCCGCCGAGCGGGATCTCGATCACCGAGCCGGGCCGCCAGCGGTAGATCGCGGCGGCGATTTCGCTGACCCAGGCGGCAGGCGGCTCGCCGGCTTTCGGCGCGTAAGCCGCGCCGAGCAGGGGCGGCACCCTGCCCTCGGCTTCCACCGCTCTCGCGAGAAGGGTGACGGGAGGCCTGTCCGGGTCGACGGGGAGGCGCTGGACGCGCAGGAATTCGACGCGGCGTATTCCCGGAAGCGCTGCGATCGCCTGCTGGTCCGAAGTCGACAGGTAGGCCGTATCCGATCCCGGACCCGTTCTGAGGTACAGATCCGCCGGCAGGATGCGCTCCAGCCACTCATCCAGCGATTGCCTGAAGGAGGCGACCATGATCGCCATCGAAACCATGAGGCTCACTGCTGCGACGATGGCGGCGAGGCTGACGCCCGCCTGTCCCGGGGCGCCGCGCAGCTGCGCGAGCCCCAGCCGCAGCGGCCTCGGCCCAAGGGCCGGCGCGAGGCGAAATACCAGCACCGCAATGCGCGGCATCAGCATCACGGTGCCCACCAGAAGCAGCGCGATGGCGAGATAACCGGCGAGCGGCAGGCCGCGCACCGGCTCCACCTGGGTGAGAGCCGCTCCGGCAAGGATCACGGCGAGGCCGGGCCAGGCACGGTGCAGGCGGCCGAAAGCGCGCCCCTCGTCGCCCGCCTTCAGGGCAGCCGCCGGCGCCGCGCCCGCAGCTTCCAGCGCCGGCGCGAGACTCCCCAGCACGGCGGCGAGAATCCCCAGGACGAAAAACAGCATGAGCGCCGGCCAGTCGAGCACGATCTCGGGCGCAAGGCCGCGAAAATAGCCGCCGCCCAACTCAGCGCCGAAGTGCCGGAGCACCACGCGGGCGCTCGCAAATCCGAGCGCGATTCCGGCAGCCGCGCCGAGAGCACCGACCACCGCGGCCTCGGCGAGCAGCATGGCGACCAGCCCGCGGCGGGTCACGCCCAGGACGCGAAGCAGCGCGAGCTGCGCACGCCGCCGCACCACCGCAAGGGCCTGCGCTGAAAAGACCAGGAGCCCGCCGGTGAACAGCGCCACCAGGGCGAGCACGTTGAGGTTGACGCGGTAAGCGCGCGAGGGCGCGCCGCTGCGCTCCACGTCCGCTTCCGGCCGCTCGGCCACGGTCCCCGCCGGCAGGTCGGCCTGCAGCCGCGCTGCGAAGCGCTCCGGATCGACCCCCGGATGCAATCGGAGATCGATGCGGTTCAGGAACCCCGACCGCCCGAACATCGCCTGCGCCGCGCCGATGTCGACGATCGCGAAGCGCTGGCGGCGCGCCTCGCCGAGAATCCCTGCGATTCGCAGCGAGATCACTCGCAGGCCGACTTGAACGGAGAGCGCGTCGCCCTTCTTCAGGTCCAGCCACTCCGCCGCCGCGGCCGACACAAAGACCCGGTCGGGCCGCAGGAAGTCCAGGCGATCGCTTTCCCCGGCCGCAAGGAACGGCTGAATGCGGGCGGCACGGAAGACGTCGATCCCGAGGATCTGAAGAGGCTCGCGGCGGCCCGGAATCCGGGCGTCCACCTCGAGCACGGGGCTCGCCACGGCGACTTCGCGCTGCGCTGCGAGGCGCGGATAGAGCGACTCGTCGAACCCGGCGCGTGGACCGCGCACGGCGAGATCCGCCTCGCCCGAAAGGGTCTGAACCGCCGCGCCGAATTCGTTGATCGCCGCCTGGTTGATGAGCTGAACGGCGTAGCCGAGCGCCACGCCGAGTGCGATGGCGAGCACGGAGAGCGCGAGCCTGCCGGTGTGCTGGAGAAACGGAGCGAAGACGAGGGAGCGCCGGACCCGGTATCGGCTCATTCCCCGATGTTAGCTGATGAGTCCGTGCCTCATCGAGAACTTCACCAGCTCCACGGTGTCGCGGACCTTGAGCTTCTTCATGATCCGCGCGCGGTAGGTTTCGACGGTCTTGGGCGAGAGCGACAGCGCCTGCGCGATCGCCGCGTTGGTGCGCCCCTCGACAACCAGCTGCAGCACGTCCCGCTCGCGCAGGCTGAGGCTGTCGAGCGGGCTGACGTTGGTTCCTTCGCGCAGATAGTCGTCGATCACCGTCTCGGTGATCCGGTGGCTGAGATAGCGCTTCCCGGCGCGCAACGCGCGGATCGCGTCCACGACTTCCTCCCCCGCGGATTCTTTCAGAACGTAGCCCTGCGCCCCCGCCTGGAGCGCCCGGTAGATGTGCTCGGCGCTCAGGTACATCGACAGGATCAGCACCCGCGTTTCCGGGGACCGCTCGACGATGCGGCGCGTAGCCTCGACGCCGTCGAGCTCGGGCATGGCGATGTCCATGATGACGATGTCCGGGCGCAGCCGCAGGGCCTCGGCAACGGCCTCGCGGCCGTTGCCCGCGACCCCCACCACCTGCAGGTCGTTACCTCCCTCCAGCAGAGCGCGGAGTCCGTCCCTCACCACGGCGTGGTCGTCGGCGAGCATCACTGAAACAGGCATGTCACCCTCCCTCAAGCGTTGTATTCCACCAGAACCTGCACGCCGCTGTTGGGGCCGGCTTTCAGGCTGAACTGTGCCCCGACCGCCTCGGCCCTCTCGCGCATGATCAGCAGTCCCCACCCCGCCTCCGCGCGGGGACCGGCGATGCGCTGCGGATCGAAGCCGACGCCGTTGTCGCGCACCGAAAGTACCGCGCTGCCGTTCTTGCGCCTGATCGCGATCTCCACACGCCTTGCGTTGGCGTGCTTGGCAACATTGTTGAGCGCTTCCTGGGCGATGCGGAACATGGCGAGATCGACCGGCTTGGGCAGGTCGCCCCCCCTGCCCTCTTTCTCGAAGGCGACCTGGATTCCGGTTCGGCGCGAGAAGCCCGTGGCGAGCGAGCGCAGCGCCGCCGGAAGGCCGTAGTCGTCGAGCGCGTGGGGGCGCAGCTCCGCCATGACATCGCGCATGGCGTCGACCGTGCCTTCGACGAGCGAGCTGCAATCCTCCAGGCGCGCGGCGAGCTCGGGTTTCGTCCCGACGGGCAGGCCGCCGGCGACGATGCTCAGATTGATGCCGAGGGCCGTGAGATTCTGTCCAACCCGGTCGTGCAGCTCGGTGGCGAGCAGCCGGCGCTCGGACTCCTGCACCTCGACCAGGCGCCGGGACGTGGTCTTGAGGCGGTCGGCGTAGTTGTGCAGGTCCTCCTCCACGCGCTTGCGATCGGTGATGTCGTGAACGATCTCCGAGAAGCCGCGCAGCTTCCCGGTCTCGTCGCGCAGCGGAGTCAGGATCACGTGCGCCCAGAACTGGGAGCCGTTCTTGCGCACCCGCCAGCCCTCGCTCTCGTAGCGCCCCTGGAGCGAGGCGAACTGGAGCTGCATTCCGGGATCGCCCCGGGTCGCGTGGTCGGACAGGAAAAAGCGCGAGTAGTGCTTGCCGATGATCTCGTCGGCGAGGTAGCCCTCGATGCGCTCGGCGCCGAGGTTCCAGCTGGTGACGTAGCCCTTCATGTCGAGCATGTAGATGGCGTAGTCGCGCACGTTCTCCACCATCATGCGGAAGCGCTCCTGCGAGATCCGCACCTGCTCCTCGGCGAGCTTCCTTTCGGTAACGTCCTGGCACACGCCGATGACGCGTACCGCTCTGCCCGACTCGTCCCGGTCGACGCGCGCATGATTGTGCAGCGTGCGGACAAGGCCGTCGGGCCGGACGATGCGGAACTGATTTTCGTAGCTCTTGCCGGTGCGCAGCGCCTCGCTCGCGAGCTTCGCAGTGCGCTCGCGATCTTCGGGATGCACCAGGGGATAGAAACCGTCGAAGCTCGAGGGCAGCTGGCCGGACCTGAGACCGAAGATCCGGGTCAGCTGGTCCGACCAGGTGCGCGAGTTGGTCCGCAGATCCCACTCCCAGCTGCCGAGATTGGCGAGCGCCTGTGCTTCCTGGAGCTGGACGTCGCGCGCCCGCAGGGCTTCCTCGGTGCGCTGGCGCTCGGTCACGTCGCGCGAGACCGCGACGACCCGCTCGACTCGACCCTGCGGATCGAGTACGGCGCTGCGATAGGTTTCGATATCGCGAACCCCGCCGCTTGGCAGCAGGATGCGGAACTCGGAATGGCTGTTGCGCCCGTCCCGGACTGTTTCGAGAAACGACCGCCGGACCCGTTCCCTGTCCTCCGGGTGGATGTCCTGGAAAGCATCGATCCCGATTACGGCCTGGACATCCCCGAACAGCTTCCCGAAGGCCGGATTCGCGTACACCCGCCGGCCTTGCGGATCGACCACGGTGATCAAGTCGGACGCGTTTTCCGCGATCAGCCGGAAGCGCTCCTCGCTCTCGCGCAGGTCCGTCGTCATCTTTGCAGCCAGCGCCAGAGCGCGCTCCCTAGAGGACGACAGCGAATAGAGCACGCCGAACAGGAGGAGACTGGAGAACAATCCGGCCAGCAGCACAATCGACGGCACCAGCCTGTCGATGCGGTCGATGACCGCGTCCTTCCGGGCGCTGAAATGGATCTCCCAGATGCGACCGGCAATTTCCATCGGCACGACACGAGTGAACATGGCACGCGGGTCGTCTGCTGGCGACTGTGCCGCCGACTCGTGGATCAGCAGGCTGCTGTCGAACAGGAGCCGCTCCCTGCCGGCGGAACTGGCGCCCCCGTCCACGGCCGGCCCGAAGACCCTGAACCGCATGTAGCGCGTCGTCTTTTCCTCCAGCACACCGGCCATCAGGCGTTCCACGTCGAAACCGGCGCCCACCGAGCCGAGGTATGCGGCTTGCCGCTGCTCCACGCTGTCGAGTGGCATCCCATTCCGGTAGACCGGCAGGCGCATCCCCAGGCCGACGTACTCCCTGGCGCCGTTTTTGATGTGGATCGGCAGTCCGGAGGCGGTCAGCTTTCCGGTGTCACGTCCGGATTGCTGCACGGCCGCCATGATCTGCTTGTCGGCGCCCATCGCCGGATTTGCGCCGATATCGAGCCCGAACGCGAACTCGAACCCAGCCATAGGCTCCAGGTAAACGAGCACGTAGTACTCGGGGCGGTCTCCCGGAGGCTTGATCGCGAACTGGGGATAGCCTTTCGGGTCGAGGCTGGTATCGCGGCGGACCGACTCGACGAACTTCCGCTTGTCGTCGGCGCGAACGTAAGCGGTGTAGTTCAGGGAATCGAAGCCGGGGAACCGGGTCCGGAGATCGAGCGAACCGACAAAGTCGTGGAATTGAAGACGGGTAACGTGGTCGCCGGTGGCGAACAGGGCCTTGGCGCCGAAGAGAACCTCGGCGTACGACAAGACGCGTCTCTCGATGATCTGTTTCGCCTCGGTAGCCTGATGCGCGAACCGCTCCTCGGCCGCGCTTTCGATGTTCTCCCGGACCATGAACCACAGCAGGAGCGAAGCGGCTATTCCCGCGCCGAGCATCGTCCAAGGCAAGACGGTGCTGTTGCGGATGCGCGATGCTATCCAGTGGATGGCCCTGTTCATCTCGCTCGTCGCCGAACCTTCACGCCAGCACGATAGGCGATTATGCAACAAGTGGAAAGGCCGGATTCCTCCGGCCTTTCCACACGGGCGCCCCTCTACGAGAGAGAGCGTTTACGCAACATCAAAAGCCCGGCCGGACAGACACGTTCAGCCTCTCCGAGGGGCTGGCGTCCTTGCCCCGGGCGGGGCTGTCCCCCCTGGCGACACCGCAGTAGGCAGGCGTTTCGGCCTTGATCGCGCCGCAATAAGCAGCCTCGTCCGCCTTGACGGCACCGCAATAAGCCGCGTTCTCGGCCTTGATCGCGCCGCAGTATGCAGCCTCGTGCGCCTTTACGGCACCGCAATAGGCCGCTCCCGTCTTCCCGAATTCCTGCTGGAGCAGACCCCGCGTGCTTTCGGCTGCCCGTGCCAGATTGACGGCGTCTTCGCCTCCACGCATGCCGAAATAGGGGAAATGGTGCAGGAAATAGCCGAACACCTTCCCGCAGTCCTCGGCGTACTTCAGCGTGTCCAGGATATGCCCATGCCAGAACTTGTCGATGTCCTTGCTGGGGGCCAGGGTTTCCTCGGGGTGGGTCACGAGCAGGGTCAGGAAACGCTTGTACGCCAGCTCCATCTGCTCGGCGTACCGGCGTGACCAGCCCTCGCCTTCCTCGGAATCCATCAGCTTGAACTTGATGGGGTCGAGATCGAGCGCCTGAATCGCGGCGACGACTTCTTCAACGGGCCTGTCGGTCACTCTTTGCATGGTTCCTCCTGTGAATTGAACTACGGGGTGGGACCGGATCGCTTGGATCCGTCCCGGTGAAACGCCTGGGTTCTGACACGGGTATTCCTGGGGCAAGGGAATGGAGTCGAACGCCCCATGCCCCCTTATGGCTGCGATCGTGAGGCGCGCACTCCGAGAACCGGAGGGTGCCGCGCAAGACGCGGACGGGTGGCCGGTTCCGCCGCACCGGGCCGCTTGCCCCGGTGGATATTGCACTGCACCGAGCGTTATCTAATCAGGAGCAGAGGGGAATTGCTGCCGGGGCAATCTGACAAGTGTTGTCCGTGTAAACCCGACAACGGAATCAAGCTTCAAGACTGCGTGCCACTGGCACGCCGGCCAACCCCGGCCGGATGCCAGAGCGGCACCGCGCTTCGACTACGAGCCGGCGACGATCACCAGCTCGTTCTTGACCGATCTGACTCCCGGCACGCCGGCGGCAACCTTCGCGGCCTTGTCGCGGTTCTTCTTGCTGTCGGCGGTACCGTAGAGGGTCACGACACCGTCCGATGCGCCGGCGTCGATCGCGAGCATCTTGAGGGCGGGATCGGCGCCCAGCGCGGACTTCACCTTGCCCGCGAGCACCTTGTTCTCGTCGATCGCGGGCTTCTCGGGCTCGACCGGCTTCGGCGCCACGACGGGCGCCTTGGGGATCTCGATCCTGCCTTCGGCGGGCGCCTGCTGCGCCTGCAGGGCCGGCTGATCGGACTTCCACAGCGACTGGATCCAGTCGCATCCGCCGAGGCCGAGCACCGCCGCGGCCGCGGCGACGGCGGTCAAAGCGCCGCGCCCTTGTTCGATCGAAATCATGAGTCGCTCCATCGTGGTGGGGATTCCCCTGCTCTGACACGATGACGCGGCGATAGTTTCAATGTCGTCGCGAACCGACACCTTCGTCGCGCTACACTTGCGCCACCCGAGCGGACTCCTCCATGCCTATCCCTCTCCACCTCGACCCGGACCTCGCCCCCATCCACGCCGCGGAGTATCCACGCTTCTCCGACGCCGAGATGGCGCGACGGCGGGCGGCGCTCGCGCGTGTGATGGAGCGGGCCGGAGTGGATCATCTCCTCGTGTGCGGCGAGCAACGCGCGGGCAGCGGCGTGGGCTGGCTCACTTCCTGGCCGACGACGGTCGAAGCGTACGTAATCGTCGCGCCCCGCGAGCCCCAGGTCATGTACATGGAGTGGTACAACCACTGGCCGCTCGCGAGAAAGCTCGCGCGCGACACCGAGGTCCGCTGGGGCGAGCACCGCGGCTTCGACAAGGTGCTGGCCGATCTCAAGTCGCGCGGCGCGAAGCGGGTCGGCATGATGGGCGCTCTTGCCTATTCGCGCTGCAGGCAGCTCGAAGCGGCCTTCGGTCCGCTGGTGGACCTGAACCGCGAGTACGTGCGCCTGCGCCTGGTGAAATCCGCGGAGGAGATCCGCTGGATGAGGATCGGCGCGGCGCTCACCGACCTCGCCGTCGAGGGGCTGCGGCGCGAAGCGCGGCCCGGGATGACCGAGCGCGAGCTGGGCGCGATCTGCGAAGCCGCCTACCACCCGCACGGCGGCGTGACCTACATCCACTATTTCCTCGTCACCCCGATGGCGAACCCCGAGTACTGCGTGCCGCGGCAGTTCGCTTCCAGCCGCAGGACAAAGCAGGGCGACGTCATCGCGACCGAGATCACCGCGCAGTTCTTCGACTATCCCGGGCAGATCCTGCGCACCTTCACCGTCGCCGCCGAGCCGACGCCGCTCTTCCGACGGCTCC
>Ga0335084_10006948_pt1 | contig 11265 bp, 8 predicted proteins | sample Lox_Sample_44_FD_206721 | JGI IMG/M metagenome (GOLD analysis project Ga0335084, IMG submission 206721) | Soil microbial communities from Loxahatchee National Wildlife Refuge, Florida, United States - Lox_Sample_4.4 | ecosystem: Environmental > Terrestrial > Soil > Wetlands | place: USA: Florida...
ACAGGAATCTTGCAGGAGGGGGCCGTCCGGCGACCCTCCTGTTTGCTTTTGGGCAACCTGGGGACAGCCGCAATTGCGGCGGTCTTCCGCTGGGAGGCTTGCGGCATCAGATTGTGATCATCTTCAAGAAGCGAGTGCCGGGACTGACCACAGCCGCGATGACAGGCTTTGTGGCGCGCGCCCGGCGCGCCGCACGACTGCAGCAGGAGGTCAACATACTGGTGACCAGCAGCCGCGAGTTGCAGAGCTTGAACCGGCGTTTCCGAGGCAAGAACTACCCGACAGACGTGCTATCGTTTCCGGCAGGAGGCGATTTGGAAAAGAGCTTTGCCGGGGATGTGGCGATTTCGGCGGAGATCGCCACCAAGAGCGCTCTTCAGCTGAGGCACTCGACGGCGGAGGAGGTTAAGATTCTGGTGTTGCACGGCCTGCTGCATCTTGCCGGTTACGACCATGAACGCGATCACGGTGAGATGGCCCGAAAGGAGAATCGTTTGCGGCGGTCGCTGGGATTGCCCGTGGGGCTGATTGAGCGGCAAAGCCGGCACAAGACTCGAACGACCCTTGCCACTGGCAGCACGCCGAAGAGAAAACTCACGGGCAAAGGCGCCCGCGCCGCCCGAACATCAAAATGAACTACGCCATTGCACTCGCGCTTCTGCTGCTCTGTGGGCTGCTGACGCTGGTCTCCTATGTGGAGCGCCTGTATTCGGAGATTGGCAAATTCCTGTCGCGCGAGTTCCAGGACAACATCGATGCGTTCGAACAGAGCGTAGAGCCGAAGCTGGGGGTCAGCCGCGAGCGGGCTGCCATTTCCATGGCGGTGATGACTCAGCTCACCACCGCCGCCATCGCCATGCTGGTGGGCTTTGCGGTGTTCCGTGACTTGGCCTGGAGCGTCCATGAGATTTTGCAAGCCACGTTAAGCCTGATTTTGATTGTGATCATCTTCAATCGGTTCCTGCCGTTTGTTTTCTTCCTGCGGACCAAGGGGCAGTGGTTGACACGGTGGACGTTTGTGCTGCGAATGATCATCTATCTCGCACTGCCCGCGACCCTGGTTCTGGGCTTCTTGCGCTCGGTGACGGCGTTGACCAAAGAGCACTCGGAGCAGGAGCCCGAAACTCAAGCGGAGGCGGTCGATGCCCTGATTGAGGCCGGCCAGGAGGAAGGCATCCTGGATGAAAGCAATCGCGATCTGATCCAGTCGGTGGTTGAGTTCGGCGGAAAGACTGTGCGCGAGGCGATGAAGCCACGGCCGGACATCGTGGCCGTGCCGACCAACACCACTGTGGAGCAGTTCGTCGAGTTGTTGCGCGAAAAGCCCTTCTCCCGCGTGCCGGTATTCGAAGGCACCATCCATAACATCAAGGGGATCGTCTACGCCCAGGATGTGCTGCAGGTGCCGGACTCCGAGGCCCGCATTCGCACCGTGGACAGTCTGATGCGCAAGGATGTGTACTTTGTGCCGGAAAGCAAGTTGGGAAGCGATCTGCTGCGCGAGATGCAGAAGAACAACATCCGCATGGCAATCGTGGTGGACGAATACGGCGGAGTTGCAGGCCTGGTGACCATTGAAGACCTGGTGGAAGAGATCGTCGGCGAGATTGGTGACGAGCATGACAAAGCCGACGTGGTGCGCGAGAATGACCATTCCTACGTCGTGCCCGGGAACATGGATGTCGACCGCCTCGATGAGCTCTTCGGGATGCGTCCGGAAGGCAAAGAGTCGGCCACGGTGGCCGGCTTGGTCAGTGAGTTGGCGGGAAGGATCCCGCAGAAGGGTGAAGTCGTCGAAGAGGACGGGTTGCGCTTCGAAATCCTGGACTCCACCGAGCGGCGAGTCAAACGTGTGCGCATCACTGCGGTCGAGCCCCGGCAGATGAAGCTGATATAGTCTGTAGCCTGTGTGGCGCGTGCGCTCTCGCACGCGCGAAGTCCCCGCAGTGCGATTTCATCCATGGCCTTTCACTCCGGATTCGTCTGCATCCTGGGCCGGCCCAACGCCGGCAAGTCCACCCTGCTCAATGCTCTCGTGGGCCAAAAGGTGGCCATCGTCAGCCCCAAGCCGCAGACCACGCGCAACCGCATCCTGGGGATCGTCCAGGTTCCCAAGCAAAAGGCGGCCTCCGGCGGACAGGTCGTCCTTATTGATACGCCCGGGGTACACAAGCCGGACAGCTCCCTGGGCCGCAAGATGATGGCTGAGGTACGTGAGGGTCTGGAGGGCTGCCACCTACTGCTGTTGATCGCGGATGTAACTCAGAGGTTCGGCACCGGCGACCGGATTGTGTTGGACATGGCGCGAAGGTCCGGCACGCCGGTGTTCTTGCTATTGAACAAGATCGATCTCTTGAAACAGAAGGACCGGCTGCTTCCCATCATTGAGGACTACCGCAAGCTACATGACTTCAATGAGGTCATCCCGCTCTCCGCACGCAAACAGCAGGGCTTGGATCTCTTGCTTCGTAAGGTGATCGACAGTTTGCCGGAGGGGCCACACTACTTTTCCGAGGACCAGCTAACCGACCAGCCGATGCGGTTCATGGTGGCCGAGGTCATTCGCGAACAGGTATTGCTGGAAACCAGCGAGGAGGTGCCGTACGCCACTACAGTGATGGTCGAGGCATTCGACGAAGGCAAAAAACTCACCCGGATTGCTGCTACCATCTATTGCGAGCGGGATGGCCAAAAGCGAATCCTGGTGGGCAAGCAAGGACAGATGTTGAAGAAGATCGGGACTGCAGCCCGTTTGCAGATCGAAAAGATGGTGGGCACTCGGGTGTACCTGGAGCTCTTTATCAAAGTCAGCCCGGACTGGCGGGAGTCGCGATCATTTGTAGAAGAGCTGGACTGGCGCCGCCAGCTGGAGCACCTAACTGGATGGGAGAAAGCCTAACTATGTCCCCCGAGGTTTTCCATCACGATTTTGACACGGATGGGCTCGCCCTGAAGCTGAAAGTGAAGTTGTCCGCCGATCAAAAGGCGGTCGACGCCGTGGTCCAGAGAATCATGCAAATGGTAAGGAAGATGGACTGCGCTGGGGGCAAGGAAGATGCCATCGAACTTGCGCTGACTGAGGCCTTGGTCAATGCCGTCGTGCACGGGGCGAAGTCCGATCCTTCCAAGAACGTGGAATGCGACGTCGCTTGCGACGAAAAAAGTGGGATGGTCATTGTGGTCCGCGACCCCGGTGAGGGATTCGACCCCGCGTCCATTCCCAGCCCGGTCACTGGAGAGAACATCTACTCCAGCCATGGCCGCGGTATCTTCCTGATCAATCAGCTGATGGACGACGTTAAGTTTCACAAGAACGGCACTGAAATCCATATGATCAAGCGATTCAAGCCGGTTCGAAGTCGAAAAGCTCGAAGATCTCGCAAGGCCCGACCGACCAGCAAGGCCAAGAACACCCGCCGCAGCGGCAAGTAGATCTATTCCTTGGCTGCAATTCCCAGAGCTTTCATCTTGCGGTACAAGTGGCTGCGCTCCAGGCCCAGCACTTCGGCGGTGCGGCTTACGTTGCCATGGTTTTCATCTAGCTTCTTGAGGATATAGTCACGCTCGTAGGCGGCTCGGGCCTGGTGGAGAGTGGAAAATTCGCTCCCCGGCACGCGCCGGCTGCCATCTCGCTGGACCAGGGGCGGCAGGTGCTTGCGTTCGAAGCGGATGGTCGTCGGATTCATGATGACGATGCGCTCGATCACGTTGCGCAACTCCCTTACATTGCCGGGCCAGGAGTAGCGCATCAGGATCTCGATGGCATCATCGGTGATCTCTCGCATGCGGCGGCCATAGGTGGCGGAGAACTCCTTCAAGAAGTAACGGGCCAGCAGAGGGATGTCTTCTTTGCGTTCGCGCAAGGGCGGCACGGAGAACGGAATTACGTTCAGGCGGTAAAACAGGTCCTCGCGAAAATTTCCCCGCGAAATCTCTTCTTCCAAGTCTTTATTGGTGGAAGCAATGACCCTTGCATCCACTGTGATCGGTTCATCACCGCCGACCGGCAAGAAGCGCTGCTCGTCCAGCGTGCGTAACACCTTGGATTGGGTTTTCAGGCTCATGTCGCCGATCTCATCGAGAAACAGCGTGCCGCCGTGGGCCTTCTGGAAGGTGCCTTCCTTGTCTGCGGTCGCGCCTGGAAACGATCCTTGACGATGACCGAAAAGCTCGCTCTCGATCAAGTCCTCGGGAATGGCGGCGCAATTCACCTCGACGAACATTTCATCCTTGCGCAAGCTATGGGAGTGAATGGCGCGGGCGACCAACTCTTTGCCTGTGCCTGACTCGCCATAGACGAGGACGCGGCCGTTGCTGGGCGCCATGACCTGGATTTGCTGGCGCAACGCCTTCATCGGGACGCTTTCGCCCACGATGACGCTCTTGGGGATGAGTTGCTTCTTCAGATCGCGGTTTTCTTCTCGTAGCCGCTTGGCATCAATCGCGTTCTTGATCAAGATCAGGGTCTTGTCGATGGAAAGCGGCTTCTCCAGAAAATCGTAGGCGCCCAGTTTGGTGGCGCGGACTGCGGTCTCAATGGTCCCGTGTCCGGAAATCATGATCACTTCGGGGGCGTTCTCCAACTCGCGGATCTTCTCCAGGGTCTCCAGACCGTCCATTCCGGGCAGCCAGATGTCCAGCAATACAACGTCACAGCCATGTTTGCGAAGGCTTTCTAAGCATGCCTCACCACTCTCGGCCTGCGAGGTAGTGTAGCCTTCGTCTTCCAGGACCCCCTTCAAAGATCGGCGGATGCTGGATTCATCATCCACAATGAGAATGTTATGCATGCTGGCTGATGGCGGGCGTACTGACCGTTTCGGTTACCACCGGAAGCTCAACCACGAACCTGGCGCCCACGGGCTGGTTCTCCTCCACGCGAATGGAACCGTGATGGTCTTCAATGATGCGGCTTACAATGGCTAAGCCCAGACCAGTTCCACGCTTCTTGGTGGAGAAGTAAGGCAGAAAAAGCCGTTCCTTCAACTCCTGGGTCACACCATGCCCAGTGTCAGCGATGATGAGCTCAATCGCATCGCGGCTGGCGACTAGCGCAGTGGAAATCTGAATCTCACGGAAGGCCGCGCCCTGCATGGCTTCGGCAGCGTTGTCCACCAGGTTGGCAAGCGCCCGCTTGATGGCTTCCGGATCCGCCATAACGTCGGGCAAATCGGCAGCCAGCAGAGTGTGGACGTGAATGTTCTCCAAACGCCCGTTGAACATGGCGAGTGTGCTTTCCACAATGGAATTGATGTTGGCGGGCCGTGGTTGGGCAGTAGGGAAGCGGGCCAAGGTGGCAAACTCGTCTACCAAGGAGCGAACCGTTTCCACGGCCCCGGCGATGGTTTCGGCGCAACTGTGCAGGACTTCGGCCCCAGCCGCATCGAGGGGTGTGCCGCGCTCCAGGTGGCGGCGGATGCGCTCCGCAGAAAGTGCGATCGGGGTCAGCGGGTTCTTGATCTCATGCGCTACGCGCCGTGCGACCTCCCGCCACGCCGCCTGTTTTTGTGCGCGCAGCAACTCTGATAGATCTTCAAAAACCAGCACGTACCCCAGCCCTTGACCATCGTGCTTGAGCGTAGCGACCGTTACTGCGACGTTGAGTGCCAGATGCTCCACCGCCATCTCCATTTGGGTCGTGGTCGTGCCCAGGCGATCGGCCCGGCGCAACAGGGGTTCGAGACCTTCGAGGACCTCCGTGCTAAATACCTCATTGAGCATCGAGCCGATCAACACGTCGGGGGTCCCGGACTCGGTGCCTGCGGGGTGAAACAAGCGAAGCAGGGCGTGATTGACGTGGGTGATCCGGCGCTCGGCATTCAGCGACAGCACAGCGTTCGGAATACTCTCCAGGATGGTTTCGATGTGGCGGCGGCGCTGCTCCAGGGCGACGTTGGCAGCACTTAACTCATGGCTGGAGGTTTCAATCTGACGGCGGCTGGACTCCAGTTCCTCCGCCATGCGATTGAAAGACTGCACCAAGTCGCCGATCTCGTCGGCAGCCCGGACCTCCACCCGGTAATCAAGCCGGCCCCGGGAGATTTCCTGCATGGCCTCGGCCAGCGCCACTACCGGACGGGTCACCAGCTTGGAGAGAAACAGGGCCAGCCAAGTGGTGGCGAACAATACCACCACCGTGAGCAGGAGCAGAACTTCCATGTAGGTGCGCCGCACCAATCTGCGTCCGCGAGCCAGTTCCAAGTAGCGCTGCTGGCTGGCGTCGATTTGCTTCTGGGTTTCAGAGAAGTTCTTCGGCAAGGGCATGGCGACCAAAATCAGTCCATGGCTGCCAACGGGTGCGCTTCCCAGAATGTACTCCGTCTGGCTCCAGGTGAAAGACAGCGGGGACTCCGAAAGCTTTCCGGCCGGGATCTTGGCGCGGAGCGATGACCATGGAGCAGGGGCGCCGAAACTCGCCTCTGCATCCCCGTTGTCGAGGGCAACGGCGAAGCCGCCCTGGAGTGTCGCTTCATGATGGCGGAATTCCTCGACGACGCCCGAGAAGTTTCGCCCTTCGAAGGCACGTTGCGTCTCCGCTGAGTCGGCGATCGACTTGGCCTCGGTGCCGGCATTCTGTGCCGCGTACTGCGAGAGTAACGACGCCATCGTCGCGGTGTCGCGCCGCACTTCTTCGACCGGGGTCGAGAACCATTTATCGATGGAGCGGTTCATCAGCACGTATGCAAAGAAGAACATGCCGATAACGGGAAGGAACGAAAGCAGAAGACTGGCTACCACCAGGCGCGTGCGAAATTTCGATCCGAGCACACCCAGCCTTCTTTCCGCAAAGAGCTTCAGCACATTGCGGACGAGGACAAACGTCAGCGCGAGAAAAAGCACAAAAATGAGCGCGGACAAGGAAGCGAAGGTCAGCAACTGCTGGTTTGTGTCCGGGTTAAGAGGGAGATCGAAGGAAGTCAGCGCCAGAAGAACGCCGAACAGCAGAAGGATGCACAGGGTCAACAGGACGATGACCCCCTTCCGGCTGGAAGGTTTTGGTTTCGGGCGAATTGGACGGGGCGCAACCACTTCCTTTGACCACCGCTGCCACCCGCGTGCGGGTAGGTCGGTGTCTCATTATAAGCGGTTGAGTGTCGGGAAGAAGACAATGCAGCTGTCTGCGCCCTGGTCTACCATTTGCCGTCATCCCGAGCGCTAGCGAGGGATCTGCAGTTGTAAGAAAACAAGGACAACTGCAGATTCCTCGTCGCGGTCGCTCCTCGGAATGATAAGTTCGAGAGTTTCTTAGACAAGCTCCTAGGGCAGGAACCTTTGCAGCGGGCACTGCTCGCAGTGCGGTTTCGATTTAAGGCAGTAATGCTTGCCCACGTTGACGATCAGCCCGTGCATGTCGTTGTAGACCTGCGCCCGGGGGGAGCGCCGGGCCCGGCTCATCGGGGAGGGGCGATGCGCCGTCGGATGATTGGATCGGCCCGGCGCCGTGTGCGGCGTCGCTGCGAGCCCACTTTCACAGAGCGACTGAACCTCTTCATAAGGCAGGTTTGCTGCCGCAATCCCATGCCGCTCCAGTATCCGGCGGGTGTACGCGTCTACCACGAAGACAGGATGCTGACCGGCGTACAGCAGAATGGAATCCGCCGTCTCCGGGCCGATCCCATTTAGCGCAAGTAGTTCCTGGCGAAGTCTCTGCGTGGGCTGAGCGAACATCTGTTTCAGCGCACCCCCGTAACGCCGGTCAACGAATGCCACAAACGTCTTGAGCCTGGCAGCTTTCTGGCGGAAGTAGCCGGCTGGACGGACCGCGGCCTCGAGCCTGGCCAAAGGAACCTCCCGAATTCCCCGCAGACTCAGCAAACCAGCGGCACGCAAGCGGCGCAATGCAACCTCGACGTTTTTCCAGGATGTATTCTGGGTCAGGTAGGCTCCCACGATCACTTCGAAGGGTGTTCGTGCTGGCCACCAGTGCTGCGGGCCCCAAACGGAGTACAGAGCCTCGAAGTAAGGGCCCAGGCAGTCTTGGTTTTTGGATGTCCGCTTCACGTGGGGCTCCAGTCGAGTGTAAGACAGGTGCACTCCCTTACCAAAGTTCATGTCCACGGGTAGCCGTCCTTACCCAAACCCCGCGATTGGCGGGCATTCCACAGCGGCTAAACAACTGACGGCCCTACACCAGACCGGACAAGTACCAAAGTTACTGGTGCGGTAACGCCTCTCCGTTGACAATTTATGTCAACGCGAACTACGCTGCGCTTCTCCCCTACAAACAGCTGCAATTCGCGTGAGCCAAGCAAAGGCTTTGGCATCTCTCTGCCGCTCGGATAGGAGATCGAGGTATGTCTCAACGGCTGGGCGACCTTCTCGTTAAAGAGAAGATCATTACCCCAGAGCAGTTGGAACAAGCGGTCAAGGTCCAGAAGGAGACGAACACTCGTCTGGGCGCCGCATTGGTAAAGCTCGGCTTTCTGAGCGATGAGGACGTCACCAACTTTCTCTCTCGTCAGTACGGCGTTCCCGCTATCAACCTTTCGTATTTCGAAATTGATCCTTCGGTCGTCAAGCTGATCCCGTACGAAACCGCCAAGCGTTACCAGATCCTGCCACTCAGCCGGGTGGGCGCGTCGCTGACCATCGCCATGGTTGACCCTACGAACGTGTTTGCCATGGACGACATCAAGTTCATGACAGGTTTCAACATCGAGCCGGTGGTGGCGTCGGAAAGCTCGATTCTGGAAGGCATCGACAAGTCGTACGGCACGACCAAGGAAGAAGACCTCGAGCAAGTGATGCAGTCGATGACGGAGATGGATGAAGCCGACGTCGAACTGCAGGCCGAGCAGGAAGAGTTGGGGTTGGCTGATCTGGAGCGGGCAGCGGATGAAGCTCCTATCGTAAAGCTGGTCAACCTCATCTTGACCGACGCGGTAAAGCGTGGCGCCAGCGACATCCACATTGAGCCTTACGAAAAAGAATTCCGCGTGCGCTTCCGCATTGACGGTGTGCTGCAAAGCATCATGGCGCCGCCGCTGAAGTTGAAAGACGCCATCACCTCACGCCTAAAGATCATGTCGAAGCTCGACATCAGCGAGAAGCGGCTGCCGCAAGACGGCCGCATCATGCTGAAGATGAATATCGGCGGGCGCAAGAAGCAGCTTGACTTCCGTGTCAGCACGCTGCCCACGCTGTGGGGCGAAAAGATCGTGCTCCGGCTCCTGGACAAGGAGAATCTGCGCCTTGACATGACCAAACTGGGGTTCGAGTCCGAGTCTCTGGTCAAGTTCGAGAAAGCCATTCTCAAGCCCTACGGCATGGTGCTGGTGACCGGGCCGACGGGTTCGGGCAAAACCAACACTTTGTATTCCTCCATCGCGCGTTTGAACGTCCCGGACACCAACATCATGACCGCCGAAGACCCGGTCGAATTCCAGTTGGCTGGGGTCAACCAAGTGCAGATGAAAGAGCAGATTGGGCTGAATTTCGCGGCCGCGTTGCGTGCCTTTCTGCGGCAGGACCCGAACATCATTCTGGTGGGCGAGATCCGCGACTTTGAGACCGCCGAAATCGCCATCAAGGCCGCCTTGACCGGACACCTGGTGCTCTCGACCCTACACACCAACGGGGCTCCGGAAACCATTACTCGTCTGATGAACATGGGCATTGAACCCTTCCTGGTGGCCACCTCCGTCCACCTGATTTGTGCGCAGCGCCTGGTGCGCCGGATCTGCAAGGAATGCGCAGAGACAGTGGACGTGCCGGTGCAGACCCTGATCGACGAAGGTTTTACCCCGGAAGAAGCCAAGACCGTGAAAATCCAGAAGGGCAAAGGTTGTGGCACCTGTAATAACACCGGTTACAAGGGGCGTGCCGGTTTGTATGAAGTCATGGAAGTGGATGACGAAATCAAGGAACTGGTTCTGGTGGGCGCCTCGGCTGTGGAACTCAAGAAGAAAGCGATTGAACGGGGAATGATTACGTTGCGTCGCAGCGGGCTCATCAAAGTTGCGGCGGGCATGACCACTCTGGAAGAGGTAGCTCGCGAGACCATTCACTAGAGTTTGCAGGAGAAAGGGACAAACGATGTCGCTCTCGTTAAGTGATCTGTTGAAACGAATGCTGGAGATGGGGGGCAGCGATCTTCACCTGACCACCAATTCGCCGCCGCAAATCCGCGTGCACGGGCATCTGGTGCCCTTGGACCTGCCGCAGATGACGCCGGCGGAAACCAAGCAGTTGGCCTACAGCGTGATGACCGACTCGCAGAAGCATCGCCTGGAAGAAAACCTGGAACTCGACTTCTCCTTCGGGTTGAAGGGTCTGGCCCGCTTCCGTGCCAACGTGTTCAACCAGCGGGGCGCTACCGCAGCCGTCTTCCGTCTGATTCCGTTCGAGATTAAGTCGTTCAACCAGCTGGGCCTGCCTCCGGTGGTCAGCAAGATGTGCGACAAGCCGCGCGGCTTGGTGCTGGTGACGGGGCCGACGGGATCCGGCAAGTCGACGACCCTGGCCGCCATGATCGACAAGATCAATACCGAACGGCACGACCACATCCTCACCATCGAGGACCCCATCGAATTCGTGCACATGAACAAGAACTGCGTGGTCAATCAGCGCGAGCTACACGCGGACACCAAGAGTTTCGCCGATGCGTTGCGTGCCGCGCTCCGTGAAGACCCGGATGTGGTGCTGATCGGTGAAATGCGCGACCTGGAAACGATTGAGTCGGCGCTGCGCATTGCAGAAACTGGCCACCTCACCTTCGGCACGTTGCACACCAACTCGGCGTCCTCCACCATCAACCGAATTATCGATGTCTTTCCGGCCCACCAGCAGCCGCAGATTCGGGCGCAGCTGTCGCTGGTGCTGGAAGGCATCATGTGCCAAAGCCTGCTGCCCCGGGCAGACGGCAAGGGCCGGGTGATGTGTATGGAGATCCTGGTACCCAACGCAGCTGTCCGCAATCTGGTCCGTGAGGACAAGATCCATCAGATCTATTCCGCCATGCAATCCGGCCAGGACAAGTTCGGCATGCAGACCTTCAACCAGGCACTGGCTACCGCGTACTTCCAGAAGCAGATCAGCATGGAGATGGCCATGAGCCGTTCCAGCAATCAGGACGAGTTGACGGAAATGATCAACCGTGGTGCCAGTCTTCTGAGCCGCAATCAGCCGGCGGCGATGGCGAAGGCGGCTGCTCCCGGCAAGCGATGAAGGGTCCAAAGGGGCCGTGGCGAGCGAGGTCGAGCTAGTGAAAGGCAAGTCCGAGAGAGCAACAATCCGGAGCGCGAAGCAGTTAGCGGGCCGGGAACG
>Ga0335084_10006949_pt1 | contig 11265 bp, 11 predicted proteins | sample Lox_Sample_44_FD_206721 | JGI IMG/M metagenome (GOLD analysis project Ga0335084, IMG submission 206721) | Soil microbial communities from Loxahatchee National Wildlife Refuge, Florida, United States - Lox_Sample_4.4 | ecosystem: Environmental > Terrestrial > Soil > Wetlands | place: USA...
CACGTCGAGGTCGACACCATCCAGCACCCGGTTGGCGCCAAAGGACTTCTTCAGCCCGCGAACTTGAACGACCAGTGACGAAGCAGGAACGCCCACCTGTTACTCCCGGATGTAGGCAAAGCGCGCCTCCAGCAGGCGGCTCGCCGAGGAAAGGACGTAGTTGATCACGAAGTACATGATGGCGCCCAGGATGTAGAGCGGCATCGGGATGTAGGTCCGACCGATCACCTGCTGGATGGCCAGCGTCAGGTCCACGATCCCGACCAGCGAGACGAGGGCGCTCCCCTTGACCGTGTCCACCACCGCGTTGATCCAGGGCGGCAGGAACCGCCGAACGGCCTGCGGCGCGATCACGAAGAGCAACCGCTGGGTGAAGCGCAAGCCGATCGCCTTGGCCGCCTCGTTCTGGCCGCGGGGGATGGACTGGATGGCGCCGCGCACCACCTCGATGATGTGGGCGGCCTCGAACGCCGCCAGGGCCACGACCACGGAGGCGAAGTTGGAGAAGTTGAGCCCGAACAGGGGCAGCCCGTAGTAGATGAAAAAGATGAGCACCAGCAGCGGGATGCCGCGCAGGAAATCGCTGTAGATCCGGATCGGCCAGTAGACCCAGCGGGGCCCGTACACGATGCCGATCCCGAGGATGAGTCCCGCGATCAGCGAGAAGCTGACGACCAGGCCGGAGACCTTGAGCGTGATCAGCAGCCCCTCCCACAGGAAGGGGAGGCTCCGGATCGCGTAAAGCATCAGTGCACCACGTAGCGGCGCTCGAGCCGCTGGAGCAGGAAGAGCAACCCGTAGCCGGTGACGAGATACATGGGTGCAACCACCGACCAGACCTCGATCACGCGAAAGGAGTTGGTATTGATCCACTGGGCCCCGTAGGTGAGCTCGGGCACCGCAATGACCGAGGCGAGCGACGTATCCTTGAACAGCGAGACGAAGGCGTTGCTGAGCGAGGGCAGCACGATGCGAAACATGGTGGGGAGCCGGACCCAGATCATTCGCTGCCACCCGGTGAGACCGATGGCCTTCCCCGCGTCGATCAGCCCCCGGGGCACGGCCGCCAGGCCGGCGCGAAATACCTCGACCATGGTTGCCCCGGCGTACACCGACAGGGTGACGATGAAGCTGGTCGTCGCGTCGTAGGCGAAGCCGCCCACGCTCGGCACGCCGTAGAAGAGGAGGTACACCAAGAGCAGGAGAGGCACGTTCCGGATGAACTCGACGTACGCGGCCACGGCGCCGCGAATGAGGCGCCCGCCGCCCGTGTAGGCCAGGGCCAGGCTGAGCCCGATCGCCATCCCGATCAGAATCGAGATAAAGGCGAGCTCGAGGCTCAGCACTAACCCCCAGCCAAGCCGATCGAAGTGCCCCCAGATGAAATCGTAGGTCAGGTGATACTTCACAGTTTGCGTCCCGTCAAATTCGAGCTGCTCCCCGGTCAGGAGCTTGCCGAGAAACCTGCTTCTCCCTGGCCCGCATTATTCGCGAACGCGGCTCGCGAACAATGTGGGCTTAACAGAAGTCCTTGTGGCTGGGGGCCCGGGACGGATCAGGTCTCCCTGGGGCGTCTCGACAGCCCACCCATCCCCCGGGAGGCGGAACCGGTACCCGGTGCGCCTCCCACCAGGCGTCATCCCGCCGCGGAAATAGCCATGGCTATGTAAGCTCTGAGTATTCACGGATTTTTCGTGAATAATCCGGGCTAGATCGGCGGGAAGCCGGGCTTCCGCACCGGCGGCTTCAGGCCGAAGTAGTCCTCCAGCCCCTTGTCGTACAGCTCGCCCTCGGTGGCGAACATCGCCACGGTGAAGGCCGTGTTGACCCAGTTCAGCCAGTCCTGGTCTCCCTGGCGCACGGCGGCGCTGTAGATCTGCGGGTAGTAGCTATACCCGGCGTCGATATACGCGTTCGGGTTCCGCTTGACCAGCCAGCGCACCGTGGAGAGGTCGATCGCCGCGGCGTCGGCCCGGCCTGAATCCACAGCCTGGATGGCGTTCGCCTCGGTGTCGAGCTGCATCACGGTCGCCTGGGGCAGCGCCGCGTGCACGATCTGGTCGGCATACACGTTCTGCAGGACAGAGACCTTCACGGATTTCCCGGCGGCCTGGAGCGCCTTGTAGTTCTTGTGCTTGCCCTTGACCGAGATCAGCAGCGCCACGCCCTCGAGATAGTAGGGTCGCGTGAAGGCGACCAGCTGCGCCCGCTGCGCCGTCACCGTCATGAACTGGATGACGATGTCCACCTTGCCCGTGGTGATGTTGGGGATCCGGGCCGCCGGATCCTGCTTGACGAACTCGAGCTTGTTGGGGTCGTCGAACAAGCCCTGGGACAGGATGTGGGCCATGGTGATGTCCATCCCGACGAGCTGGCCCTTCTCATCCTCGAAGTGCCAGGGGGCATTGGTGCTGCCGGTCCCGACAATCAGCTTCTTCCGATCCAGCACCGTGCGGAGCAGGCTGGTCGGCGCGGCCTGGGCGTAGGCCTGTTGGGGCGAGAGCAGGCTCATCCCCCCTGCCCCGATGCCGGCTGCGACCCCGGCGGCGGCACCGAAGCCGCCCAGCTTCAGCAGATCACGACGGCTCTTGCCTTCACTCATGGCACACCTCCTCCTGGGTAAGGGCCCATGTCGGCGGGCACCCGCCGACCACGGGCCGGGTCCGCCGCGCTGCGTGTTATACGCGGGACGGCGGAGAATGGCTCGGTTCCGCGCCCGCTGTCAAGGGGAAAGTGGGCGGACGGGGATCTCCGCACGGGCGGACGCCACCTCGACGGGCGCCGGTCTCGGTAACCCCAGCCGTGCCGCGAACGAGCTGGGATACGCCAGGTAGTTGAGGCTGGCCTGAAGGGTCACCGTTCCCCTGGCCTCCGGGGGGATCGCGACGCGATAGGTTTCGTGCCGGATCTCTCCCGCATCCAGGCGGTTGTCAAAGATGATCCGCACGGCGTTGTACGAGGACAGGGTTTGCCTCAGACTCTGGTCGACGAAGATAGACCGATAGACCCGACTGCCCGCCGGGATGTCCTGGCCGAGGATCTCCTGGTCGAAGGGGCCCTTCCCGGCCACGTCATACGGGACGGTGCTGCGGAGAGATCCCGCCGGCACGGCGATCACCCGGTCGCCCACCGCTACCCGGAGACTGAGCCACATTTGCCGGAGATCTGCGCTGCCCGAGGGCATCTTGTGTCCCGTCCGCTCGTTGTCCACCCGGATCAGGACGAAGATCACATTGCCGGGGGATACCGCCGACCGTTCGGCCTCTATGCCGAGCGTGATCGCGCCTTCCACCTGGCTCCGTGAATGCGCCCCCGGGAATCGGTGTGTGTACAGTCTGGCGCGCACGGGGACCTCGGCCAGGCCCATCTGCGCCGCCTGCCCCGAGGCATACACCGGCTTGCCGCCCGTCAGGAATCCGTTGGTGGTCATGTGGCAATCCTGGCACTGGATCCCCTCCCGGGCGTACCGGCTGTTCTTCCACTCCGTGTAGGTGGATTTGATCTCGAGCCCCCAGTGGTTCACCGTGTTGTGGCACACCGCACACGCCTCGCTCTGGGTCTGGAACTTCGAGTAGGCGTGGTGCCAGTCCTCTTCCCGCCGGAAGGGGCCGAGTTTTGTGGTGGCAGGGGCGCCGATGAAGTTGCCGTTTCCCGGGGTCGGCCCGCTGAAGCCGGTCATGGTATGGCAAAAATCGCAGGTGACCCCGGCCCAGGTCGGATCGATCTCGTCCTTTCGGGTGACGAATGCCTTGCCCTGCTGATAGGCTATCGGGGCATGGCAGGCGATGCACAGCTTGGCGTCTTCCAGGAGCGCCGGATTGCCGGCGACCAGGGGGAGCAACTCGGCAAAGTATTGAGCCTGGAAGACTGGGTTGGAGAGCGATCGCTCATGCTGGGAGGCCATGTGCTCGTTGAAGATCTGCCCGTGACACCCCTGGCAGGTGGCCGAGGCTTGATATTCGACCATCCCTCCCGATGGAGCCGCCTGCGGCCACACCGCGGAGGGCGCCGCGACCAAGAGCACGCAGAACAGGATTGTCGCCGGCGTCGTGGGGAACATGGAACACCGGGAGAGAGGGACCCTTCCGGACCGCCTAGGCACCCGATGATGACACGTCCGCGTCTCCCGTCCCATGCGATAGCTTCCCTCCGGGGCCACGACGATGTCAAGGGTGAATGCTGAGTCAGCTTCCACTTGACACCATCGGTCCGGCTGCGACATGCTCACGGCGATTTCGCTGGGGGTGGTGGCGCCACGGCGAAACCCGGACGGACGGCGAGGCGAGCCGGGACCGGCGTGAGGAACGATGGTCAGCGACGACTACTGGGGAGTATCCATGACACGCATTCTCAGTCGATTATCCCTGCTGGCCCTCTGCCTGGCGCTGTGGCCTGGGATCAATGCGGACGCGGCGCCGACGCCAGCCAAGAAGCTGTCCGTAGGAGTGAGCGAGACCGCGCCCTTCGCCATGAAGAACGCGGTGGGAGACTGGGAGGGCATCGGCGTTGATTTCTGGCGGGCGATTGCGAAGAAGCTGGACCTGAAGTACGAGTTCGTCGAGTTACCCGAGCCGGATTTGCTTCCCTGGCTGAAAAGCCACAAACTGGACGTCGTCGTCGGTGGCTTCGTCATCACGCCGGAGAAGGAGCGCGCGATCGAGTTTGGTCAGGCGTACTACGCCGCGGACCGGGCCATGGGTGCTCCCCGCAAACCCGTCCGCACTCCCATCGCGGTCGTTCTCGGGTTCTTTCTCTCCTGGCAAGTCCTTCAGGTGCTCCTGCCCGTCCTGGTGGTCCTCTTCCTCGTCGGGCTCATCATCCATTTCATCGAGCGGAACAGGGATCCCGAGGTGTTCGGGGGGAGTAAGCCTCGGAGCCTGCTCTACGCGACCTACTGGTCGACCGCCATGGCGACCGGGGTGGGGGCAAGCGCGCCGGGGAGCAATGTCGGGCGGGTCATCGCTATCATATGGGTATTGATCGGGGTCTCCCTGACGAGCCTCTATACCGCGGGCATTACCAGGGTGCTGACCGCGGATCTGCTGTCTCGGGAGATCCTGAGCGAGCGAAACTTGCCGCGCACCCGCGTGGCGGTCCTTGCAGGAACAGATCACCAGGCCTTGCAGGAAGTGGGTGTACGCCTCGCGGTCTTCAACACTCCCCGGGAGGCAATCGGCGCAGTTTTGCGCGGGGAGGCGAATTTCTGCGTCATGAGCGATCCGGTCCTGAAGTACAACGCGGGGAAATACTTCATGGACAGGATCGAGGTCGCCCCGATCTCGGGGCGGAGAATCCTCTACGCCTTTGGGCTTGCCCCGAACAGCCCCTGGCGCAAGCCGCTCAATATTGCGCTGCTGGACTTACTCGAAAGCCCGGAGGCGGCCGCCATCCTCCAGCAGTATCTCAGCTATTGAGCGTTCGCCCGCGCCACCCTACTTACTCGGGCACGTTCCGGACAAACGAGTTGGCGAGGATTTGGCGAAGCTCGGCGGCCAGCGCAGCGTTCGGTAGCTCCTGCAAGATCACGCGGACCGTGAAACCGCACTTCTTGCACCGCTTGTAGCCGTAGACCCAGCGGCTGTCCCTGTGGGGCTTGCCGACATCTTCCATGTCCGAGAAGCAGCAGGGCCCCGATCGCGGAGGGGAGATGATCTGGGTCGGATACTGATTCTTCGGTTTCTCTCGGTCCGTGTACTTCACGATCGTCGCCATGGTCTCCCCCCTCCCTTCAGCGCAGGGTCATGCAGACTTGACTCGTCGCCCGCATGACCATGGCAGCCCCGTGGCTGCAGTCCATTCCTGTCGTCCCTCCTACCCCGGGTGGCTGGCAATCCCATCTCGTGCCGAGGGGAACGCCGCCGGTCGTCACTTCCCGGAAAGCCCGGAGGCCTGGTTCGTTCGAGTTCTGAGAAGAGCGAGAAGCATGCCAGTCGTGATCCAGGAGCTCTTGCTCTCCTAACTATCTGAAATTAAATACATCTCCATCGATTCTGACTCTCGGAAAAATGCCTGGGGAGTAGTTTGAAAATGTCGATATGTCGGCAGTTCGCCATTATTTCGGCACGGTGGCAGAAGCCAGGGAACCCGGCGGAGGGCCAGATGAGGACACGAATCGAAGGGTGTCGTCCCCAGGAAGCTAGCGGAGGGCGCCGGCGAGGGGCCCTGGGCTTTTCGCGTCGCCAGTGAGTTCCGGGTTGACCAGAGGAGCCGGAGGGTAGACCATGAGCCGCTCGAACGAACCAAGGTGGATCGAGAGCTAGCAGGTTTTGGGCGGGAGTCCCCTTATGAATCTTCTCGGAGCGCTGCTCGACCTCTTCCTCCGCTTCGGTTACACGGTGGTGTTTCTGGGCGTCATGGCAGAAACCGTCGGGGGATCCCGCTGCCGGGCGAAACCATTCTGCTGGCGGCCGGTCTCTTCGCATCACAGGGGCATTTCCGCCTCTGGATGGTCATTCTCCTCGCCGCGGTCGGGGCCATCGTGGGCGACAACGCAGGCTACCTCCTCGGGCAGAAGGTGGCCCGACCCTATCTCACCCGCCGCGGGCACTTCCTGCTCCTGACCCCGGCGCGCCTGCAGGCCATCGAGGCCTTCTTTCAGCGACACGGCGACAAGACCATCTTCATCGCCAGATTCATCTCGGGGCTCCGGGTGGTGGCGGCCCTGTTCGCCGGCCTCTCCGGAATGCGGTGGCGAACCTTCGTCTTCGACAACGCCGCCGGCGCCCTTGTCTGGGCCGCGGCCATGGCCTGTCTCGGCTTCTTCTTCGGGGCGAGCTGGACGCTGCTGGAGAAGTGGGTCGGTCGGGGCGGGCTCTTCGCCCTGGGGGTGGTAGCTCTTGCCTGCCTTCTCCTCACCCTGCTCCACAACGCCCGGGTGCTGCGGGCTTCCCTGGCCGCAATCCCGAGAGCCCTCGGGCGGCGGCAGGTCCTCCTCCTCTTCGCGAACCTCACGGCCCTTGCCCTGTTCAGCAAGCTGATCGAGGATGTGGCGAGGGGTGAGACGACGAGATTCGATCGGTTCCTCCTCGCGGCGCTCCATCCCCAGGGCGGATCCGCCTGGACCGCCCTGGCCCTCGTGGGAAGCGCTCTGGGCTCGGCCCCGGCCATCATCCTGGTGGTGGCCGTCCTCGCCTGGATCCTCGCGAAATGGGGCGCGCGTCGGGAAGCGTTGGCGTTGATGGCGGCGAGCGGGATTGCCGAGGCCGTCACCCTCGTTCTCCTGTTCATCGTCCGCCGGGCCCACCCAAGCCTGTGGGAGGCGATCGTGTTCTTGCACCGCTACAGCTTTCCCAGCGGGCACGCCCTGGTCTCCACGGCTACGTATGGTATGGCGGCCTACCTGGTCGGCAGCCTCCTCCCCCCCCTCAAGCGATCGGTACAGCTAGGGGCCAGCCTCATCGTCCTGGCCATCGGAGTGAGCCGGGTGGCGCTCGGGGCCAACTGGCCGACGGATGTCTTGGGGGGCTTTGCGGGGGGATTCCTCATCTTGTGGGTCGTGATCTACTGGTACGAGGGAGACCGCACCGCGGTCCGGTCAAGTTAGGAAATTCTCATCCCGGTTTCATGAAGCCCCCATTTCTCGGGCGTATCCTCCGCGCCAGAGAGTGACGAGCCCCGGACTCGGTCGCATCTCGGATGCAGACAACTCATTAACAGTAAGAGGAGGAAAGACCGATGAAGACGTTCACGTCCCTCGTTGCCGCCCTGGTCGCTGTCGCCGTCGTCGCCGGCGCGACCTTTGCCCAGACCACGGCTCCCAAGCCGGCCTCCCCCACGGCACCTGCCCCGGCGGCGCAGGCCCCGGCGAAGACCCCCGTGGTGAAGGACATCACCGGCGAGTTCGTTTCCATGGACAAGACGGCCAAGACTGTCACCGTGAAGTACCTCGTGGACCAGAAGCCTTCCCAGATCAACCTCAGCGTGGACGATACGATGCTGACCTCGCTGGCCCAGTTCAAGGCCGGCGACAAGATCAAGGTCACCTACGAGGAGATGAGCGGGAAGTTCGTTGCCAAGACCATCGCCAAGGCGTAGCACCATCGATTCGCAGCGTGGGGCGCTCGGGGTCCGGGCCTCGAGCGCCACACGCACGCCCGATGGTCTCTGCCGCCTGAGCCCTGCCGGAAGGTGAATCAACACATCGGAAGCTCCTTCGCCCTCGAGCGGAGAGACACATGTCGTGGATGTGGCTGGTATCCCTCGTTCTCGCAATGGCGCTTGGCGTGAACCTCGGCGTCATCCTGATGGCGCTGATTCGCGTGAGAGACCGGAGCTAGCCCGGATTATTCACGATGGATTCGCGAATAAGCCCGCATTGTTCGCGAGCCGCGTTCGCGAATAATGCGGGCTAGGTGCACCAATGACCAGTGCCCCCGATGGGTCGTCTCACCAGAAGACGCCCCCACAGCGGGTTACTTCTGCCAAGGTCTGGGCGCTTCTCCGCCCTTACTGGTTCTCCGACGAGCGCTGGACGGGGCGAGGCTTGCTGGCCCTGGTCGTCGGCCTCAACCTCGCCGGCGTATTCCTGTCGGTGCTGCTCGCGCACTGGAATCGGCAGTTTTTTGACGCGCTCCAAGGGAAGAACTATCCCGCATTCCTCACCCTGCTGGGTCGGTTCGGCGGGCTGGCCGCCCTCTATATCCTGGCAGCGGTCTTCGCCCTCTACTTCAACCAGCTGCTGCAGATTCGCTGGCGGCGCTGGCTCACCGGACAGTACTGCCGGGACTGGCTCGCCGACCGGTCCTACTACCTGCTGCAGCTCGACCAGTCGAACGTCGAGAACCCGGAGCAGCGCATCCAGGACGACATCAGCATCGTCGCCAATCTGACCCTGGATCTGGCGACCGGTCTGATCAACGCCGTCGTCACGCTGGGGTCGTTCCTGCTGATGCTGTGGACGCTGTCCGGGACACTGCACCTACACCTCGCGGGTCTCGGGGTCGCGATCCCGGGCTACATGGTGTGGGTGGCTATCCTGTATGCCGCCGTCGGCACGGTCGCCACCCACTTCGTCGGCCGATCGCTGATCGGGATCAACTTCGACCTGCAGCGCTACGACGCCGAGTTCCGCTTTCGCATGATCCGCATCCGCGAGAACGCCGAGAGCGTGGCGCTCTACGGCGGGGAATCGGATGAGCGGGAGCACTTGAAGGCGTCGTTCAACCCCATCTGGCGGACCTGGTGGCGGCTGATGAAGGCGCAGAAGCGGCTGACGTTCTTCACGGCCGGATACGGCCAGCTGGCGGTCATCTTCCCGATCCTCGTCGCGGCCCCCCGCTACTTCTCGGGCGCGATCTCTCTTGGCGGGCTGACGCAGACTTCCCTCGCCTTCGGCCGTGTCCAGTCCTCGCTGAGCTGGTTCGTCGACGCCTACCCCCGCATCGCCCAGTGGACGGCCAGCGTCAACCGCCTGATCGGATTCGGCGAGGCGTTGGCCCGGGTCAAGCGACTTCCGGCCTCCGCCGCGTCGATCCGGGTGAGCCCTTCCCCGCTCCCCGACCTGGTCGTCGACGGCCTGGCGCTTCGCCTGCCGGACCGTCGGCGTATCCTCGACGATACCTCCTTGCGGATCGACGCCGGGGATCGCGTCCTGGTGAGCGGCCCGTCGGGTTCTGGCAAGAGCACGCTGTTCCGGGCACTGGCCGGCATCTGGCCGTACGGCACCGGGACGGTGGCGATCCCGGAGGGGCACCGCCTGCTGTTCCTGCCGCAGCGGCCCTACCTGCCGATCGCCTCCCTGCGCGAGGTGCTCAGCTATCCGGATCAGCCGAAGGGGCACACCGATGTCGAGTTCCGGCAGGCCCTCAGCGACGCCCGGCTACCGCACCTGCTCGATCGCCTGGACGAGCAGGCCAACTGGCCGCTCGAGCTGTCGGGCGGCGAACAGCAGCGGATCGGCTTCGCGCGGATCTTCCTCTATCGGCCCGACTGGCTGTTCCTGGACGAAGCCACGTCGGCGCTGGATGAGGACACCGAGGAGGCCCTCTACGCTCTGGTCCGGGAGCGCTTTCCGCGGCTTACCCTGATCTCGATCGCCCACCGGGCAGCTGTGGCGAAATTCCACCAGCGGCAGCTGACACTGCGTCCCGAGGCCCTGTCCATCCAGGACGGCCCGGTGCCGGCCGGATCGGCCGGGGCCGTGATCTCGCACCGCGTCAACAGCGACGGGGAGCTGGTCCCGGAGGGCCGGGAGGACGGCCTGGCCCCGATGCCGAACGGCCATCTCGCAACCGTCTGAACCACCATCACGGGCGATGACGCCCATGAAGCAAGGGGAGCAAGGTCGATGGAGATCGTTCCCGATTCGTTCCTGGAGTTCGCCAGCTCGAGGATCTCCCACATCCATGTCAGCTATCTGGGCAAGGAGGGGGCCTCTGGTGATAATGCAGGGGATGCCGGGGAGGCGCAACCGAGCGCCGATGAGCGACACGGAAATCACAAGAGGATGTCCCTCGTCGTCATCCGCCAGCCTTACTCCTTCTTGGCGTCGGCCGTACGCTCGATGTTCGAGGGGGACGAGGATGTTCAAGTGATCATAGACCGCCGGAAAGAGGATCGACGCCGAGAATCCTTACCGGTGGTGATCGAACGCCGGATAGAGAGAATAGACCGCCGGAACTCATTCCCAATCCTGGATGTTGTCATGGACCTCGACGCGTGACTAGAATGTCACTGAGAGCTGGGCACCCACGGCAAGGGCATTCGGGATGTTGCTGCTGCCGCTGGGCTTGATGATGTACTGGACGTCTGGCGTGACCGAGAGCCAGGGTGTCACGCTGACCTGGTAGTTGGCCTCGAGCACCGTCTCGGCGGAGACGCTGGGGATGTAGCCGCTGAAGGTGCCATAGATCACCCCCAGCGAGGCGATGTCCTGCCCACGGCCGGGGATGAGGCCCTGATAGCTCAGCCCGGCGCCCACGAAATACGGCATGACGCTCACGCTCGGTGTGGGCGAAAGGGCGGCTTTCCCCCAAACTGTCAAGCCTTTCTGGCTGCCGGGCTCCCCGTCGCGGTACACCGTCTGCTGGAACAGGGCGTACAGGCTGTAGATCCCCCTCACGCTGCGGCTCGGATTGCTCAGACTGCCGAAGGTGTTGCTGTCGTAGAAGCCTCCGAAGGTATACTGGCCCGGCAGGCCGGTTTCCCCTGGGGCGTGATTGACCAGGTAGGTAGTCTGCCCGACGGCCAGCGCGCCCGTATTGCCCTGCTGGAGAGCGAAATTCACTCCGTGATCACCCCCCGCAGCGGCAATCTGGTTCGTGTTGA
>Ga0335084_10006952_pt1 | contig 11263 bp, 10 predicted proteins | sample Lox_Sample_44_FD_206721 | JGI IMG/M metagenome (GOLD analysis project Ga0335084, IMG submission 206721) | Soil microbial communities from Loxahatchee National Wildlife Refuge, Florida, United States - Lox_Sample_4.4 | ecosystem: Environmental > Terrestrial > Soil > Wetlands | place: USA...
TTGAGAGCGTCATCCCAGTTGGGAATGAAGTCGTTGCCCAGCGACGGTAGGAACGCCACGAGCGTGAGCGCGATGACCGCCGCGGCCGGCAACCACAGGCTCGCCACGGGAGCGCACGCCGCAAGCCGCCGGCTCACGGAGGCGGGCGCAAGCGCACCAGGAGTCCCAGTCATCGAGCCGGGCTCCTGATCCGACGCGCGCTCCATGATTTTCATTCTGCCCTCCGGAGCGCGGGACGCGCACGGTTTTGTTGACCCCGTTTGTCAGGGAGAGCTAGTATCGTTCGTGCGGTCCGGCGAGCCTACCAGACAGCAGTCAACGCCACGTGAGGAGGGGTGATGCGGCCTGGCAAGATTCTGGTCGTTGACGACGACCCCGAGGTGCGCATGGCCACGCGCGATTTCCTCTCGAGCAAAGGGTACGAAGTGACGGCCGCAGAGGGTGGGCGCGAAGCGCTCAGGATGCTCGACGCCTCCCCGCCTGACGTCGTGCTCCTCGATGTGGCCATGCCGGATATGGACGGCCTGGAAACCCTCAAGCGCATCGTCGCCACCCACCCGGCCATGCCGGTCATCATGGTCACGGCGAACGCCGACATCGAGATCACCTCGAAGGTGCTCCAGCTGGGAGCGGCGGACTACGTGCCCAAGCCGTTCGACCTCGATTACCTCGACCAGGCCATCGCCATCCAACTGTCGGCAGGCCGCAGCACCTAGCCCGGTCTTCCGGCTTCAAGCGTCACGAACGGTGTCAGAGTTCCGATCGCGTGACGGGCGGCCATGCGACTGAGGACGCTGGTCAATCGGATCATCTGGTTTGGCCTTGCCGCGTACCTCGGGTATGCAGCGCTGCTGGCCGCGTCGAGCTACTTCCAGGTCAAGGAGACGGTGGAGCACGCCGTCAGCGAGGCCGTCCAGCGTCACAAGGCGGCCCTGTCCACTGGCCGGCCGACGCTCACGCCTCCGGAGCAGGCGACGGCTGTCAAGGCCGCCATCCTTTTCTCCGCGCGCCGCGAGAGCCTTCCCGTCGAGGCCGGCAAGCTCCGCGTCGAGCCGGACGGGGACCGCCTTCGGATCTCGCTTCACTGGGCCTGCGTCGTGCTGACGCTGGCGGATGAGGTCGCGTTCGCTGTTCCGCTGTGGCTGGACCGGACGTTTGAGGTTCACCCCTGACCCCGCGGCTTCCGGGCCGCTTTCGCTGCCGATCACACGGAGGTGTACGCCATGACGAAGATCGACTGGAGCTATCACCGTAACGGCTGACAGACCTGCGCCAAGACGCAAGGGTTCCTTGCGAAGCGCGGGATCCGCGCCGCCGTCCAGGTGGATGCCAAGAAGGAGACCATCAAGGGCGACAAGGCCCTGGGTGTGCTCGCCGGCGTCGACGATATCTATGCCGCCAAGGGCAAACGCGTCGTCCACGTGGATCTCAGGAAGGGCAAACCGGAGGGAGCCGCCCTGCTCGGGCTCCTGCTCGGGCCCACCGGGAATCTGCGCGCGCCCACGATCCGGAAGGGGCGAACACTCCTCGTGGGTTTCGACGAGTCGACGTACAGGCGGGTGCTCGGCTAGCGCGCGCTCACGACGTCAGCGTCGCGCGCCCGGGAGGCCAATGGCATGGTCCTTGTAAGAGTTTGATTCAGTAGGAAACATGGCGCCCTGTCCACGCTGTGGGGTTCCGGATTGCGATTGACAGGGCCGAGAAGCTCCGATTAGTCTTTGGTGTCGGCCAATGGGCTGGTGAATAAGGCTTTTCGGCCGGTTCCAGCGCGCCGCGCGCCTCGTGTCCGTGGGCAAGGTTGGCTCGTTGGGGAGGTGTCGGTCCGTGCTTCGTGTCCATGCAAAAATCGGAAGCGGAGTTGCCGCTTCTTGTAGGAAGTTCCGGATCGCTCCGCAGAACCGTATTCTCGGATCCACAGCCGGTCTTACCCTCCTTGAGGCGCTCCTCTCTTCCTTGCTCGTCGCGATCGCGGTCATCGGGGTTCTGGCAATGTTTTCGAACGGCCAGACCACTGTGTACTCGGGCGGTCAGAACAGGATCGCCGCACAGCTGGCGCAGCAGCGCATCGAGGAAATACGCGCTGCCGGCTTCGGGCCGAAGTACCCGCTCGATCCGCGACTGGAGACTGACTGGACACCGGTTCCAGGCAACCCGGGCTACGAGCGCAAGACCGAGGTCTCGGATGTCTGCTCGACCAATTTCACCATCCTCTACAACAACGGGGGCTGCACGCCGGCGCTGCCCGAGGCGCAGACCAGAATCTTCGTCGTGACCGTGCGCGCAGTGGGCGCCCACCCGAACAATGCGCTCGATCCGCAGACCACTCCCGTGGTCCTGCAGACGGTGCTGACCCGCCGATGAGTCTCCGCCGGTGCGGCTGGCGAGCGCTCGGCGATGCCCGGGGCTTCACCATGGTGGAGTTCCTCATTGCGGTGGTCATCTCGGTGATCGTCTTGATCGCGATCGGATCCCTGTACGTGACCGCCAGGCAGGCTTTCGACCTGAGCACGAGCCAGGCCTACGTCCAGCGCCAGGGCACCCTCATCCAAGAGCAGATCGCCCGATGGGCCAAGAACTCCGTGGGAGTGCAGGCGGTCCTCTGCGGGGGAAACACGACCACCGGGCGCTCGCTTGCCATTGCGGAAGCCAACGGGACGATGCGCTGCGTCTACCAGAACCCCGAGGCGGCCAATACCGACGCCGACCTCTTCGTGTGCCAGGTCGCCAGCTGGACGGACGGCTGCACGGGGGGAACGACCTACAACATGCTCAACGTGATGGGGAGTGAAGTGGCGACCAGGCTCGGGGCGCCCCTGCGCGTGCGCAACACCACCTTCACCCGCGTGACGTGCATCGATCCCGGCTCGTGCGGGTCGGGCGCCGTCGGGCTGTCCGTCACGACGCCGCTCGTCAGCGTGAGTTTCGATCTTACGGACAACACGATTCCGAACGCGCAGCTCGCGACCTACGTCGGCATGCGGTTCGGCTTCGGCATCACGGCGAGGAACTGAGGAGCCGTCATGATCCTGCCGGGGTCGGGGCTCAGGGGGGAGCGCGGAAGCGCCTTGCTGATCTCGCTCGTGATGATCGTGATCATCACGATACTGGGTCTCGCGCTTTTCGAGCTTGGCCAGTTCGAGGGGCAGCAGTCCGGAGCGAGCCTCGGCGACGCTCGAGCCTTCGAGGTGGCGCAGGCGGGGTTGGAGCGCGCCATCCGTGAGCTGCAGAACGCCATCCTCGCCGACGAGCTCGCTCAGCACGGCAGCGAGAGCTGGGTGGACGGCCCGAACAGGCCGACGTGCACGCCCGCCTGCGAGACCGCCGTGTATCAGCCGATGAACCTCGCCAACGCCACGCTGCCCGTCGCCGGCGCGGCGAATCCCCTCAACGGCCAGGATCCCGGCGGCTCCTTCACCGTCGAGCTCAAGCAGGTGCTGGTGGCGGAAGCGAACAACCCGATCTCCCAGGGGACGGGGTACACGTATCCGTACGGCCAGGAATGCATCAAGTCGGCCCCGGCAAACCAAACGGTGTGCGCCAACCTGATGTTCGTCCGCAGCACCGGGATAGTGGCGGGCCCCCCAGGCTACACGGCGACCCGCACCGTGCAGGCGCTGGTCAAGGCCTACAGCACGTCGTACTTCGCGGGCGGCCTGACTGCTGAGAAAGGGGGCGGCAACGATCCGGCTATCGACGGACGGGTGCTCATCGCGGGCTCGGTCCACATTCTCGGCAGCAGCAGCATCAACCCGGCGTTCCAGATCGACGGCGGCGCCACCATGGGCATGAGGAACAGCTGGTTTGATCTCTGGCCCGACACCGACCTTGGCGGGGTGCTCGGGGACCGCACGTTCTACCGGATCACACCCCGGCAACTCATCTGCCCGACCGGCGCCGACTGCACCGGCGGCGCCAATCTCGTCGAATCGCTCGGGGCCGAGATGAGGATCTTCGGGAACATCTCGAACATCATGGCCAACCTCAGGAACAATACCAACCTCGGGATCAACACCATCCAGACGGTCAGCTCCTACGGCGATGCCACCGTCGGCAGCCGCTACGGCAAGGGGTTCATGGACGGAGTCTATGTCGCCGACGGCTGCCCGATGCCCTGCACGAGCCAGAGCTTCACCTTCGGAGGGAGCTCGACGATCTACGTCGACACGAACAACTACACCAAGCCGTACCCGTACCGGCCGCCGAAGCTGCCGCTGAAGTACCAGCTGAGCACTCCTACGAACTATCCAGATACGACTAACGACATTGCAATAAACGGCACGTACTACACGGACTGGGAAGGAGCCTTTTTCATCGATCGCACCCTGGGCAACGCGCTGCTCTCAGGCGCACCAGCCACGCAGCCGGCCACCGCGACGCTCACGAATGGGAGCCTGAACTCCGTCAACGCGAATGGCGGATACTGCGGGCCGACGTACCAGACGGGGAACTTCGGCGCCGTCCTGAGAAGCGGCGCCGGGCTGCAGGCCGACGCCGTCTTCGGCAATCCGGGCGGAGGCTTTTGTCACACGTTCAAGTTCGTCAACAAGACCGGTGCCGTGACAGTCGGTGAGATTTGCTGGCGCCGCAACGTCCTCGCGCCATCTGCAGACGCCACGAACCTGCCCCCCAACTACACCACCGTGCCGACGCTCGAGTTCGGCATCCCGTCGTGCTCCGCCCCAAACGATCCGTCGAACCCGTTGCTGGTCTACCACCGGGACGACTGGAGGCTCGGCTACACCAGCGGCGTGGACTACCAGTATCGCGGGTCGGCGATCATCTATCTCAGGAACAACGATATCTTCATCGAGAACACCCTTCAGACCGCGTGCTCGACCCCCGCGGTGACACCGCCGTGCGTCGGGGAGCGATTCCCCGAGAACAATCTCTTGATCGTGCTGAACGCCCATAGTGGCCACAACGCAAACATCGCGAACGGCGACTCCTCGCGCCCCGTGCGCCGCTTCATGGGGTACGTGTACAGCGAGAGCGCGATCCAGAGCCAGTACGCGACGAATCTGGTCGGCTCCTTGCGGGCGCGGCAGCTCTGCTTCAACAACTCCAGCAGCACCAATGGCTGCGAGGGAGTAGGCAGCTCGGGCGGCAACCCGAAATTCTTCCAGGTCAGCTTCCCGGACCTCCGCAAGATCCCTGCCGAATTGCCTGCGTCCTCCGGGAACTCGGGGAACCCGTGGGTCGTAGACCTCGTGCCCCGGTTCTGGATTGAGTGCCGCCGAGGCCCCGGCGACACCTTGCCGACCACGCCGACGGGTACCTGCCAGTATCAGTAATCGTACGTTTTCTCTCGGGATTGTCGTCTCGCCGCTGCTATAGTCTGGTAGCTTCGCTCACATTGCGTGGACGATCGGGTCGGCCACCGCCTTGGAGCGGCGGCCTCCCGGGAAGACGAGGGGCCCATACTGAGGAATTTCCTTCGCCGCCGGCGGGTCGTGGGCCTCGACATCGGCTCCGGCTCGGTGAAGGCTCTGGCGCTGGAAGGGCGCGGCAGCGACTTCGTCATCACGGGTCTCGGGTCCGCTCCGGTAGCGGCGGAGACACAGACACAGCAGGTCAGCCAGGCGATCCACCTGGCGATGGCGGACGCCGGCGCCGACGGCGAGCCCGTCGTGGCCTCCGTCGGGGGCCCCGAGGTTGTGATTCGCCAGGTGACCCTGCCGCCGCTGCCTCCATCCCGGATCATCCCCGCCCTCGAGATGCAGTACCGCGATCTGGGCCTCCATCCGCCCGGCGAGTCCGTCCTGGACGCCCAGATCCTGCGCTTGGCCAAGGACAAGAGCACCAACGAGATTCTCTCCGTGAGCGTGCCGCGCCTCCTCGTGGACGAGCGGACGCAGCTGCTCAAGCAGGCGGCCGTCAACGTCCAGATGCTCGACGTCGAGCCGCTCGCCATTCTGAACGGCGCCCTGCACCTCACCGGCATGGAGACGGGCGAGCTGCTCGTGGTGGTCAACATCGGGCGGCAGAACTCGGTGCTGTGCCTCTTCAGCGAGCAGGGCCCGGTCGTGGCGCGCTATCTCGAGGTCGGGGCCGAGGCCTTCACCGAGCAGATCCGCGTCGCCTTCCAGCTCTCGCCCTACTCGACCGAGAGCTTCACACGGACGATCGCGCCGACCGAGGCGCCCAAGGCCGAGACGGCGTGCCGGGAGGTCGTCGAGCGGATGGCGGAAGACATCCGCTTGTCGCTGACGTTCTACCGCACCGAGTACGACCGCGAGAGCCTGCCGCGCTACGCGGTGGGCGGCTGGGCGGACATCCCGTACATGGGCCGCTGGCTGGCCGATCGGCTGGGGCTCTCCGCCCCCTTCGAGGTCATGGATCCGCTCCAGGCCGTCGAGGTGCACGCGCCCCAGGTCGGCGACGTGCCTCGTCCGCAAGGCTCGCAGTTCCTCCAGGCTTTCGGGCTGGCACTCCGGGGACTATGAGCGGGCGCTTCTCCGTCGATCTCCTTCATCCCGGCCACGTCGCGGACACCTGGCAGGACTGGTTCATCGGACCCCACGGCCGTCACCGCCTTGTCATCGCGGCCGCGTTCTCGGCGGGGGTGCTTCTGCTCGTGGTGATTGCCCTGATCCTGCCGGTCCGTCTCCGCCTGTCTCAGGACGTGGGCTCCATTCCCAAGCTGCGCGCCGACCTCGCCACGCGGGAAGGAGACCTGACCGTGCTGCGCCAGGATCTCCTTGCCCTGAGCGTCGAGGCCAAGCGACAGGTGCGCTGGGCAGAAGTGCTCAACGCCTTCCGCCAGCAGATACCCGCGACACTCAAGCTCCAGAAGGTCGAGGTGGCAGCGACTGCGGCGCCCGGTCAATCGGGGCAGGGGCAGCCGCAGGGCAGCCCGGCCGGAGCCGGGGATCTGCGCATCGAGGCCCTGACGCCGCTCCGTCCCGGCCCGCCGCCGCTGCTGGAGATCGCGCAGTTTATGGGCGGTCTCCTCAAGGATCCGTCCGTGTCGAGGCGCTACCAGCTCAAGAGCTGGGAGATCAAGCAGCCGAGCGGCGGCGACCCGGCGCCGGGCGGGGGCGCTCAGCTTCAGATCGTCATCGTGCTCGCGGAGAAGCCGCGGTGAGGGAGCGCGAGCTCGCCATCCTCTGGATCGCCCTCGCCGTGGTCTTCATCGGCGGCCTGATCGGGCTCGTGCAGTATTCGCGCTCGCTCAGGACCAGCGGCGCCGAGGCCGCCGCGAACGTGGCGAGGCTCAGGGCGGCCATCGAGCAGAAGCAGACGGAGATCCTCGCCGAGATGAAGGGCAACGCGACCACGCTCCGGGAGATGACCTGGACTGGGTCGACAGGAGATCCGGTGGCGTTTCTCTCCCGCGTGGCCGAGCTGACGCAGGGTTCGCGGCTCAAGGTCCTGGCCGTTGGTCCCCTCGAGCAGCAGGCGACGCCGCAGTTCAGCAAGTCCTGGCACGCCCTGACCGTGCAGGGCCCCTTCCAGGACCTCGTGGACATGGCCGCCCGCGTCGAGGGCGAGCGCGGGACGCTCGACAACGTCGCCATCGAGGCGCAGTCCGCGCAAGCTGCCGGGGCGCAGCAGACGGGCCAGCCTCCACAGCCCCGCGCCAGCCCCGAGATCTTGGCGAAGTTCAGGGTGACAGCGCTCCAGCTGACCCAACAGGCGCGCAAGATCATCGAGGACGCCGCCAAGGCGAGCGGTGTCCCGATCGCGCCACCGGCGCCGTCGACCGGGCTGTCGCTGCCCGTGCCAACGGCCGCCTCCGAATTCCGCGACCCGTTCGCCTTCGCGGTGCCCGTCGATCGGCCCCGTCAGGCCGAGGTCCCGAGCGCCCCGCGCGTCGCCTTCGACCTGCAAGGCATCGTGGGCTTTCCGGGTGGCTATCTCGCAATCCTGAACCACCAGATCGTCAGGACCGGCGACAGGATGGCCGGCTATACGATCGAGCACATCACCGATGCGGCCGTGCTGCTCCGTCAACCCGACGGGACTCCCCGCCGGCTGTCCCTCCCTGACATCGGGGCAGTCGCCAGCAAGAAACAACCCGAACCTGCCAAACCGTCTGAGCCGGGTCCCACTCGGCCGGCGCCCGCGCCGTTCCCACCGGCTCCCGACGGCCCGTCTGGGCCGAGGAGGTAAACCGAGCGATGCCTTCGTGGATACGAGTTGTCGCCGCCGTCGCCGCGCTGCCGCTTTTCGTGACTGGAGCCTCGTACGCCCAGACGGGCGACACGCAGCCGGGCTCGACCTCCCCCGGGGGGCGGACTTACGACTGCTACGACCGTCTGCCGACCGAGCTGATCAACCTGGCGCTGCGGGACGCCAGCACGCAGAACACCCTGCGGGTCCTCGCCCAGAACTACCGTGTCAACCTGGTCGTCACGGACGACGTCACGGGCACCATCACGCTGGACTTCTATCGCGCGCCCGTTCGTGGCGTCTTCCAGGCCATCCTCGACGCCAACGGGCTCGTGTGCGTGAGGCAGGGCGAGCTCCTCCGCGTGAGCACGAGCGAGCGGATCATCAAGGACGAGAAGGGGCGGGCCGACGCTCAGGTCAGCAGCGCGGCTCGGGACGCCGACATTTCCAAGCGCGTCAATCTCGCCCAGAGGGAGGCGGCCGATGCCGCCATCCAGCTCGCGGCGACACAGTTGGACCAGAAGAACGCGGAGATCCAGGCCAGGCGGGGAGAGATCAAGCAGGAGATCATCCGGCTCAAGTATCAGGACCCGGGGATTGTTGCCAGGAGCGTTCTCGCCATCGCGGGTATCAACCCCAACTTCCAGGTAGCCCCGTGCAGGCTCAAGAAGCCGGACGACAAGCTGAACGTCGAGGCGCTCGACGCCAGCGGCGGCGGCGGGACGAGCGCGGCGGTCGAGGCGGAGAAAAGCCTCATCAATTTGAACGCCTCCCGCGGTGCCTACGGGGGCGTCGGCGTGACCGGGGCGCCGTATGGGTCCCAGCCGGCGATCGCGCCACCCGCGACCGCCCCAGGCGTGACGGGGCCTCCCGGCGGTCTCGGAGCCCTGCCTCCCTTCTCCGCCTTGTTCGGCCCTCAGCCGGCGCCCCCCGCGGCCGCGCCCGCGCCGCCGGATTTCGGTGGTGGTCTCGGCGGCTACGGGCGTGCGCTGGTTGGCGAGTCCTCTCCCACGGTGCGGACGGACTGCTCAGCGAACGCCCTTATCCTCCGTCTCTACGACGAGCAAATGAAACGCGCCAAGGAGGCCATCGAGACGCAGCTCGACGTCATGCCCCCGCAGGTGAAGATAGAGTCGCGGCTCGAGCTGCTTGACCGCAGCGACCTCTTCGCGCTCGGCGTGCAGTGGGGCGGCGGCGGCCTGCTCGGCATCAACAATCGCACGGCCGTCGTGGGCCGCGGCTTCACCTCCAACCAGGACAACACCCAGGGTATCCCCACGTCCGGTACCAGCACGCCGCCGATCCCGAACGCGTCCCTGGCCAACGTCATTCCGGTCTTGGGCACGACGGGCCTCGCAGCCGGCGGCAACCTCGTCAATCTGCCCATCGCCAACCTGCTCGAGGGCTCCGCGGCCGGCGGCGGCGGCGGCTTCGCCTTCGGCATCATCAGCAGCCGGATGGATCTCAACCTGGCCCTCGAAGCACTGCGCACCCAGGACCGCTCCCAGTCGCTGGCCCGCCCGGAAGTCGTCGTGGCGGAGAACCAGACCGCGGGTGTGTCAATCGGTGAAGAGATTCCCTACGCGACGGTCAGCTCGGCGGGCACGCAAATCCAGTTCAAGAACGCGCTCCTGCGGCTCGCGGTCTCCCCGATGGTCCTCTGCAGGGACGAAGCGCTGGCCGGAACCAGATCCGGCGGCACTCACCGCATCAGGCTTCAGGTCATCGTGGAGAATGCTACCCGCGGGTTGCCGGTGGACCTGGGCAGCGTCCTGGGCAGCCCGCCGGCGATCAACACGCAGAAGGCCGCGACGGACACGGTGGTGACCGAGGGACAGCGCCTGGTCATCGGCGGCATCACCCAGCTCACGACGCGCGACCAGGTACGCAAGGTGCCGGTCTTTGGCGACATCCCCGTCCTCGGCTGGCTGTTCAAGCAGAAGGGCGAGCAGAACGCCAAGCGTGAGCTGGTGGTCTTCCTGACGCCCACCGTGCTGGTGCAGGAGGCGCCCCGCGTGCCGCCGCGCTGTCCTGCTCAAATCCCGACGGCGGCCAAGGCCAACTGAGGGTCGCTGCCGTGCAGCCGTCACGGGACCGCCGGAGGTAGCCGCCGATGTACGAGGCGTACTACAGCCTCGAGGATCCGCCGTTCGTCCTGACCCCGGACCCGCGCTTCCTACTGCGGTCCAAGGGCCACCACGAGATCCTCGCCACGCTGCTCTACGGCATCACGAGCCAGAAGGGGCTCATGGCGCTGGTGGGCGACGTCGGCACGGGCAAGACGACGCTCTGCCGGGCGCTCTTGCGCGAGCTGCCCGACACGGTGCAGAGCGCGCTCGTGCTCAACCCGCATCTCTCCGACGCGGATATCATCGGCACGATCCTCGACGATCTCGGGGTCGAGCGGCGGGGCGCGACGAAGGGCGAGCTGCTGGCGGCGCTCTCGCAGCACCTCCTGGCCATCGGAAGCGAAGGCAAGACGGCGCTCGTCATCGTGGACGAGGCACAGCAGATGAGCGTCGAATCCCTCGAGCAGATCCGCATCCTGTCCAATTTCGAGACGGCGACCCGAAAGCTCCTGCAGATCCTCCTCGTCGGCCAGCCGGAGCTCGAGGAGAAGCTCAAGCTCAACGAGCTGCGCCAGCTCGACCAGCGGATCGGCATCCGGTGCTACCTCAAGCCCCTGCCGCGCAAGGAGACCTACCGCTACGTCGAGCACCGCCTGCGCGTCGCGGGACTGCTCGGGGCGCTTCCCTTCACGCGCGGAGCTCTGGCGACGATCTACAAGTACAGCCGGGGCATCCCGAGGGTGATCAATCTGGTCTGCGATCGGGCGCTCATGGCGGGATTCAGCAATCGCGTGCGCGAAATCACCCCGACCCTGGTGACGAGCGCAGTGCGGAACCTCGAGGGCGGCCGCCGGGGTCGGAATCGCTACGTCCGGGCGTGGTCACCGGCGGGCGGGATGCGGCGCGCCGGGCTGGTCGTCGGCGTGGCCGTGGTGCTCTTGTGCGCGGGCGGGGCCGCCGCGTACTGGGGCGGGCTCGGCCTGGGAGGGCGCCGTCCCGGCGACCTGCGCACGACCGCGCACGTTGCCGCCGCGCCGGCAGCGTTGGCCCTGCAGGCGGCAGGTCCTGTGGCCGCGCTCCCG
>Ga0335084_10006953_pt1 | contig 11261 bp, 8 predicted proteins | sample Lox_Sample_44_FD_206721 | JGI IMG/M metagenome (GOLD analysis project Ga0335084, IMG submission 206721) | Soil microbial communities from Loxahatchee National Wildlife Refuge, Florida, United States - Lox_Sample_4.4 | ecosystem: Environmental > Terrestrial > Soil > Wetlands | place: USA: Florida...
ACACGCTCGGGATCCGGCCGGACAAGGTGCAGAAGATCGAAAGCTGGACCGCCCTGCTCGACCCGAAATTCAAGGGCAAGACCGCGATCGTGTCGGTGCCCTCGATCGGGATCATGGATGCCGCCATGGCGATCGAAGCACGCGGCGACATCAAGTACGGCGACAAGGGGGACATGACCAAGGCGGAGATCGACAAGACCATCGAGATCCTGATGAAGGCCAAGAAGGACGGACAGTTCCGCGCTTTCTGGAAGACCTTCGACGAATCGGTGAACCTGATGGCGGCCGGTGAAACCGTGGTGCAATCGATGTGGTCGCCTGCGGTCACCGCGGTGCGCGCTCGCGGCATCCCCTGCTACTACGCGCCGCTCAAGGAGGGATACCGGGCGTGGGCGAGCTGCCTCGGCCTGATGTCGCACCTCAAGGGGGCGAAACTGGACGCAGGCTACGAGTACCTGAACTGGTACATGTCCGGGTGGCAGGGCGCCTTCATTGCCAAGCAGGGCTACTACAGCTCGGTCCTCGAGACGGTGAAGAAACAGATGACCGAAGACGAGTGGGGATACTGGTTCGAAGGCAAGCCGGCCAAGGGTGAGATCAAGGACCCGTACGGCAACGTGCTCGAGAAGCCCGGAGCGGTGCGCGACGGTGGGAGCTTCTGGCAGCGCATGGGCAACGTGGCATGCTGGAACACGCTGATGAAGGAAAACGTCTACCTGATCAAGCGCTGGAACGAGTTCCTCACGGCCTGATGTGAACCGCGGGCGAGGCGCCGGCCGCCTCGCCCGCCGCCCATGGCAACCCTCGCGGAGGACCGGCCATTAAACTGTCTCCCAGCGCCGTTTCGTACCTGCAGGTCGCCCCCCTGCTGCTGGTGCTGACGGCGTTTTTCGGCCTGCCGCTGCTCATGATCGTCGGCGTGAGTTTTTTCGATTATGACGGGGTGAGCAGCGTGCCGGCATTCCAGTTCGGCAACTATGTCGACCTGTTCACTTCCGCCAATACCTACGCGCTGTACCTCAAGACACTGGAATATGCGCTGATCGTGTGGGCCATCACGCTGGTGATCGGCTTCACCGTCTCGTATTTCCTGGCCTTCCACGTGCGCAGCCTGCTGTGGCAGATGGCGCTCTTCCTCCTGTGCACGGTGCCGTTCTGGACCTCCAACATCATCCGCATGATCTCCTGGATCCCGTTCCTCGGGCGCAACGGAGTGTTCAATCAGGCGCTAGTGGGGCTGGGGATCACGCGAGAGCCCCTGGAGTTTCTCCTGTTCTCGGACTTCGCGGTCATCATCGCGTATGTGCATCTGTTCACGCTCTTCATGATCGTCCCGATCTTCAACGCCATGGCGCGCATCGACCGCTCTATCATCGAGGCCGCGCTGGATGGGGGCAGCAGTCGCTTGCGCGTCATCTGGGAGATCGTCGTCCCGCTGTCCAAGACCGGCATCGCGCTGGGGTCGATCTTCGTGATCACGCTGGTGATGGGCGACTTCTTCGCCGTCAACACCATGAGCGGCGGTCACAGCGCCTCGGTTGCGCTCGCCATGTACAACCAGATCGCTGCGGTCCAGCACCCGCCCGCGGCTGCCAGCGCGGTGGTGCTTCTCATCATCGTCGTGCTCATGGTCGCGGCCATCCTGCGCCTGGTGGACGTGCGGCGCGAGCTCGCCGGCTGACTGGGACCCTGTCATGCAGAGAGAGCTGGGGAAGCGGCCGTGGACCTTCTATGTGCTTGCGGCCTTCTTCGCGCTGTTCGTGCTGTTCCTGTACGGCCCGATGTCCGCGATCTTCGTGTTGTCGTTCCAGGGGCCGAGCGGAGGGCTCACCTTCCCCATGAACGGCGTGTCGCTGCACTGGTTTTCAGCGCTGTTCAAGCAGGAGCGCACCGGGGATTTCGCGGGCGGCTTCACGCGCTCGATCGCGCTGGCGCTGCTCGTCCTCGCGCTCACCGTGGTGATCTCGGTGCTCGCCGGACTCGCCTTCCGCAGGCGCTTCTTCGGCGCGAGCTTCGTGTTCTACCTGGCGGTGGCGAGCCTCATCATGCCCGGACTGCTGGTGGGACTGGGGGTAGGCCTTACCTACCAGACGCTGGGGCTCACGCCGAGCTGGTTCAGCTCGGCGCTCGGCGCACAGCTCACCTGGACCCTGCCGTTCGGGCTGCTCATCATGTTCGCGGTGCTCAGCCGCTTCAACCGTGCCTACGAGGAGGCCGGACGCGACCTGGGCGCGAGCAACTGGCAGATCTTCTGGATGGTCGTCGTGCCGATCCTGTTTCCGGGCATGATCGCGGTAGCGCTGTTCGGATTCACGTTGTCCTACGACGAATTCCCGCGGACCATCCTCACGGTGGGTGCGAAGAACACTCTGCCGCTCGAGATCTGGGGCATGACGACCAACGTGACGTCCCCGGCGCTGTATGCGCTGGGCACCGTCACCACACTCGTGTCCTTCACCGTCATCATCCTGGCGCTGGGCTCGATCGCCATCATCGAGCGGCGCCGCACACGCGGCCCGATGTCCGCCCCGAATGGGGAGCCGGTGCGGGGCGAAGCTTGAAGGAAGCCAGCGGCAGAGAGCACCATGAGACCAACTGAACGGCAAGCGACGGCGCGCGGCGGCGTCGAGCTGGCGGGCGTGACCAAGCGCTTCGGCGAGACCGTCGCCGTGAACAACATCAATCTCAAGATTCCGGCCGGCTCGTACTGCTGTCTGCTCGGCCCTTCCGGCTGCGGCAAGACGACCATCCTGCGGATGATCGCGGGCCATGAGTCGCCGACCGAGGGAGACGTGCTGATCGACAACGAGAACGTCACCGGCTCGCCCCCGGTGCGCCGCGGCACGGCCATGATGTTCCAGAGCTATGCGCTGTTCCCGCATCTGAGCTGCCTCGACAATGTCGCCTTCAACCTCAAGGTGCGCGGGGTGGACAAAGCCGAGCGGCACAAGCGCGCGCTGGCGATGCTGGATCGGGTGCGCATGAAAGCCTTCGCCGACCGGCTGCCGGCGCAGCTCTCCGGCGGACAGCAGCAGCGCATCGCGCTGGCTCGCGCGCTCATCACGAATCCCCGCGTGCTGTTGCTGGACGAGCCGCTGTCCGCCTTGGACGAGTTTCTGCGACTGCAGATGCGCGGCGAACTCAGGCGCATCCAGGCCGATGTCGGCATCACGTTCATCCACGTGACGCACACCCAGTTGGAAGCGATCGCGCTCGCCGACATGGTCGTCGTGATGGACCAGGGGCAAATCGAGCAGGCCGCCTCCGCGCGCGAAGTGTACGATCTGCCGCGAACCGGATACGTAGCGCGCTTCATGGGCGGACAGAACGTGTTGTCCGGTACGGTGGCAAGCCGTGACGCAGCCACGGTGACAATCGACAGCGGGCCCAAACAGGTGACGCTCTCGGCGCCCAGCGCGGCGGTCTCGGTGGGCTCGAAGTTCGAAGCGGCAGTACGCCGCGATCATGTTCGCCTGGCGCGCGCAGACGCGGAGGGCGCACCGACCGGGCCGAACGCCGTAACCGGCCGCGTCGCGGCAATCGAGTATCAGGGGACGTGGCTGAAGATCACCCTGGAAGAGGCGTGCGGCGAGGAGTTCGTCGCCAATGTTCCGGACGCCGTGTTCTTCGCCGATCCGCTTGCCATCGGGGATGCCGTGATCGCGCGATGGGACCCGGGTGAGCTCCATTTCCTCAGCACCGCAGCGAAGGGCGCAGTGGCCGGGTCCGATGGCTCGCCGCACGCTGAGCGCAGTGAGATGGCGACGGCGGGGGGCCGCTGATGTGCGGATTCTGCGGTGTCTTCCTGAGCGAGACTCACTGGTCTGATGGTTCCGTGGCGGGGCCACAAGCGGGTGGGCGAACGCGACGCCAGGAACGCGCGCACCGCGTGGCGGTGGCGAACCGAGTCCTGCGACACTACGGGCTGAAGCTCGCCGATTGGCAGGGCAGCGCCTACCTGCTCAGCGGTCAGACTGGCCAGACAGCGGTCGTGCCCAGCGTCGCGGCCGTATGGCCGGCCGCCGAGCAGTTGCGCAAGAGGTCGCTCGACCCCTTCGACGAAGCGCTGCTCGAAGCGCTGGAGAGAGGCTAGCGTGGACCGCGTAGCGGACAAGCGCGGCCAGGGTCTGATCCCGGTCACGGTCATCACTGGCTTTTTGGGCAGCGGCAAGACTACGCTGCTGCAGCGCCTGCTGCGCTCTCCATGCATGCAGAGGACGGCGGTGCTGATGAACGAGTTCGGCGAGGTCGGACTGGACCATCTGCTGGTCGAGCATGTCGCGGAATCCGTAGTCCTGCTCAAAAGCGGTTGCATCTGCTGCAGCATCCGCGATGACCTCAAGTCCGCGCTGCGAGGGCTGCTGAGCCGGCGCGACCGGGCCGAGGTGCCCGAGTTCGACCGCGTGGTGATCGAGACCACAGGCCTCGCGGACCCCGCGCCGATCCTGTACACCCTGGTGAGCGAACCGGTCGTGCGGCACCACTTCCGCCTTGCCACGGTGATCACGACCGTGGATGCCGTCAACGCGGATCTGCATCTGTCGCGCAACCCGGAGGGGGTCCGGCAGCTCGCGGCCGCGGATCGTGTGGTCATCACGAAGACGGACCTTGCCGAACCGACGCAGATCGCCGCAGCACGTGCGCTGTGCCGCCGCGTCAACCCAACGGCGTGGCTGCTCGATGCGGCGGACGTCGGAACGGATCCGGATCTGCTCCTGGCTGCGCAACCGCCTGGCGTCGACTCACGCGCAGCTCCTCCGTCCGATGCGACCCTCGGCACGCAGGCAGGTCAGGCGCACTTCGCTGCGCTCGAGCGTCATGGGGCAGACGTGGGCAGCGTCAGCCTGGTGCTGGACGCCCCGCTCGACTGGACCGCCTTCGGCGTCTGGCTCAGCATGCTGCTGCACCGGTACGGAAACGACGTGCTGCGTGTGAAGGGGATCCTTCAGGTGCGGGAGCTGCAGGCTCCAGTCTTCATCAACGCCGTGCAGCACATCGTGCACCCGCCGCAGCACCTCGAGAGCTGGCCCACGGACGATCATCGTTCGCGCATCGTGTTCATCACGCGCGGAGTCGACCGTGAACGGCTGCAGCGCTCGCTGGCCGCGTTCACCAAGGTGCGGGTGTCCGAGGCCTCTTACGCCTGATCTTGCGGGGCGCGAGCGCCGCAGTGTATGCGCGCCCGGCGCGATCGACCGGGATGCGCGAGGAGGAGGAGTGTGAGCCATGAGTGATGTTGCCATCGACGCCCATCGGCTGTGGAAGTCGCTGATGGACCTCGCCGAGATCGGCGCGACGCCGAAAGGCGGCGTGCGCCGCCTGGCTCTCACCGAGCTGGACGGGCGGGCACGCGACCTGTTCGTGCGGTGGTGCGAATCGGCGGGCTGTTCGGTTACCGTGGACCGGATCGGCAACATCTTCGCGCGCCGCGCCGGCGAGGACGAAAGCCTGCCTCCTGTCATCACGGGAAGCCATCTCGACACTCAGCCATCGGGCGGAAAGTTTGACGGCAACTATGGCGTCATGGCCGGGCTCGAAGTGCTGCGCACGCTCAACGACCGGCAGATCCGGACGCGAGCTCCGGTCGAAGTGGCGGTGTGGACCAACGAGGAGGGCTCGCGCTTCACGCCGGTCATGATGGGCTCCGGGGTGTTCGTCGGCGCGTTTACACTCGAGTCGACGTTGCAACGTGCGGACCTGGACGGCATCAAGGTCGGCGACGCGCTGGCGTCGATCGGCTACGCCGGGAAGACGGAGGTCGGCGGACGGCGCATCGGCGCCTACTTCGAGGCGCATATCGAGCAGGGGCCGATCCTGGAGGATACGAACAAGGTCGTCGGCGTGGTGACCGGCGCGCTGGGTTTGCGCTGGTATGACGCTGTGGTTACGGGGCAGGACGCGCACGCCGGCCCGACGCCGATGCGGCTGCGCAAAGACGCCATGGTGGCCGCAGCGAAGATGGTGGCCGAGGTCAACGCGCTGGCCCTGCGCTATCAGCCCGATGGCCGCGGCACGGTCGGGTTCATGCAGGTCAAGCCCAACTCGCGCAACGTCATCCCCGGAGAAGTGCGCTTCTCGGTCGATCTGCGGCACGCGAGAGACGAGGATCTGGACCGGATGGAAAGCGACATGCGCGCCAAGGTCGCCGAGATCGCAAGCTCGCACAACGTGAGCTCGGCCATCGAGCGCGTCGCCAACTATCCGGCGTGCAGGTTCGACGCCGGCTGTGTCGCGGCGGTGCGAAACGCTGCAGGCGGCTTGGGCTACAGTCACCTGGATATCGTGAGCGGCGCGGGGCACGACGCGATCTACATGGCGCGCGTGACGCCGACCAGCATGATCTTCGTGCCGTGTGAGGGCGGCATCAGTCACAACGAGGTCGAGAACGCCAAGCCCGAGCACCTTGCGGCGGGGTGCAACGTGCTCCTGCGCGTGATCCTCGAGCGTGCCGGAGTCGCGGCGTGAAGCCGAGAGTGGTGCTGTTGGCGACCGGCGGGACGATCGCGTCACGCTACGATCCCGCGCTGGGTCGCACGGTCGCATCCCAGCGCGCCGAAGATCTGCTGGAAGCGCTGCCTCAGGTTTCGCGTGTAGCGCAGCTCGAGGTGGTGGACTTCGCGACCATCCCCAGCTTCGACATGAGCGCGCAGTTCGCCTTCGGTCTCGCCAACCGCATCGACGAGCTGCTGGCTCGACCCGATGTCGCCGGTGTGGTGGTCACGCACGGGACCGACACGATGGAGGAGACCAGCTATCTCGTCGATCTGCTGCTGTCATCCGACAAGCCGGCGGTGTTCACCGGCGCGCAGCGCGCGCACGACGATCCGCAGTCGGACGGCCCGTTCAACTTGTTGAACGCTCTGCGCGTGGCGGCGTCCCCGGAGGTGCGTGGGCTGGGCGCGGTGGTCTGCTTCAACGGCGCAATCCATGCCGCGCGCGACGTGACCAAAGTCCACACGAGCGCGGTGGAGACCTTTCGGTCCTATGAGCACGGCGCGCTGGGCGAGGTGGACGGCGAAAAGGTGGTGATCTACCGGCGGCCTGCGATCCGGCGTGCGTTCCGGATCGAGCAATTGGAAGATCGCGTCGAGCTCATCCGCCTGGTGTTGGGCATCGACTTGAGTGCCATGGAAGCCGCGCTGCAACGGGATGTAGCCGGACTGGTGATCGAGGCGTTCGGGCGGGGGAACGGGCCGGCTCGTCTGGGCGAGCTGGTGCGGCTTGCCACCCGCAAGGGCGTTCCCGTTCTGATCTGTTCGCGCTGTCCCGCGGGCAGGGTGCAGCCGATCTACGGTGGAGGCGGCGGAGGACGCGATCTTGCCGACGCGGGCGGGATCTTCACGGGCGACTTGAAGGGGCCCAAGGCGAGACTGTTGTTGATGGTGTTGCTGTCAAGCCCAGAGACGAGAGCGCGGATCGCGGAGACCGTCGCGGCGCTCGCGCCGTGAGGGCGAACTAGCGCGCAGAGCAGGAGGACCGGATGGCTAGCACTTTGATCAAGAACGGCAGGATCGTGACGGCGGTGGACGACTACAACGCCGACATCCTCATCGATGACGGGCGCATTCAGACCATCGGCAAGAACATCGCCGCGGGTCCAGGCGTCGAGGTGCACGACGCAGGCGGCCTTCTGGTCCTGCCCGGCGGAGTCGACGTGCACACGCACCTGGACTGGGAGTTCGGCCCGTCGCGCACGGTGGACACCTTCGGGACCGGGACCAAGGCCGCTGCCTTCGGCGGGACGACGACCGTCATCGACTTCTGCAATCAGACTGCGGGGAAGAGCCCGCTCGTGGGGCTCGAGGATTGGCACAAGCGGCGCGAGAGCGCCTGCGTGGATGTGGGCGCGCACATGATCATGCTCGACGTGAACGAGCAGAGCTTGACGGACATGAAAACGCTGATCGACCGCGAGGGGGTCACCAGCTTCAAGCTGTTCATGGCCTACCCGGGCGTGTTGATGGTCGATGACGGAGCGCTGTTCAAGGCGCTGCGCGTGGCGGGCGCGAACGGTGCGATGACCTGCATCCATGCGGAGAACGGCCCGGTGATCCAGGTGCTCACCCAGGAGGCCGTGGCGCAGGGGTTGCGCGCGCCGAAGTACCACGCGACAACCCGCCCCTCGCTCCTCGAGGGAGAAGCCACGCATCGGGTCATCCGCCTCTCCGAACTCGCCGGTGCTCCCATCTACATCGTGCACCTATCGGCTGCCGAAGCATTGGCGGCAGTGACGGAGGCGCGAGACCGCGGCATCCCGGTGCACGCGGAAACCTGCCCGCACTATCTGTTCCTCACCGCCGACGAGTACGAGCGTCCCGAATTCCAGGGCGCCAAGTACGTCATGACGCCGCCGTTGCGCGATCATGCTCACCAGAAGCAGCTCTGGCGTGGGCTCAAGACCGACGATCTGCAGGTGGTCTCCACCGACCACTGCCCGTTCTGCTTCAACGAGCAGCCTTACGGCTTGAAGTTCTCCAAGCAGCAGGGGAAGAACGACTTCAGCAAGATCCCGAACGGCGCACCGGGCATCGAAACCCGCTTGCCGCTCGTGTTCGATGGCGCGGTCCACAAGCACGGCATGTCGCTCAACCGCTTCGTCGAGATCACGGCGACCGCGCCCGCCAAGCTCTTCGGACTGTTTCCGCGCAAGGGGACGATCGCCGTGGGCTCCGATGGAGACATCGTCCTGTTCGATCCGAAAGAGCAGTGGACCATTCGCGCCGCGGATCATCACAGCCGCGTCGACTACAGCTTGTTCGAGGGGCGCGCGGTGACCGGGCGGGTGAAGAAGGTGCTCCTGCGCGGGCAGTGCATCGTCGACGGGCAGAGCTGGCGCGGCAGAGAAGGGATGGGTCAATACCTCAGCCGCAATCGGTCCGGCGCGATCTGACGGGCGAGCCCCCCGCGGCTGCCGCCGGCGGGGCGAACCTATTGCAAGAACCCGGCTTTGACTTCGTCGCCGGAGAGCAGCCGGATCGGCACCGGATCGACGTGCCAGATGTCGCGGCAATACTCTCGGATCGTTCGGTCGGAGGAGAACTTGCCGCATCGCGCCGTGTTGAGGATCGACATGCGCGTCCAGCGTTCGGCATCCCTGTAAGCCTCGCCCACCCGCTCGTGGCATTCGGCGTAGGACCGGAAATCGGCGAGCACCAAGTACAGATCGCTCCCCAGCAGGTTGTCGACGAGGGGCTGGAACAGCGTGGCATCGCCGCGGGAAAAGAACCCGGAGCGGATGAGATCGATCGCTTCGTGCAACTCCGCGTCGGTTTCGTAGAGTCCCATCGGCCGGTAGCCTCTCGCTCGGATCTCGGCGACCTCTTCGGCGGCGAGCCCGAAGAGAAAAAAGTTGTCGGCGCCCACTTCGTCGCGGATCTCGATGTTGGCACCATCGAGCGTGCCGATCGTGAGCGCGCCGTTGAGGGAGAACTTCATGTTGCCGGTGCCGGATGCTTCTTTGCCCGCGGTGGAGATCTGCTCGGACAGGTCCGCTGCCGGGTACACCCGCTGTCCGCTGCTCACGTTGTAGTTGGGCAGAAACACCACGCGTAAACGCTCGCGTGCCGGCGGGTCTCGCTCGAGCGTCTCGGCCACCCCAGTGATCAGCCGGATGATGAGCTTGGCCATGTGATAGCCCGGCGCCGCCTTTCCGCCGAACACGTAGGTGCGCGGCACGGTTCCCCGATCGGCGCCGGACTTGATGCGGATGTACTGGGCGATCACATGGAGGATGTTCAAGTGCTGCCGCTTGTACTCGTGGATGCGCTTCACCTGCACGTCGAACAGCGACTCGGGATCCACGGGAATCCCCGTGCGCTGGCGGACGAATGCGGCGAACTCGGCTTTGTTCGCCCGCTTCACGCGCCGCCACCGGCTGCGAAATTCGGAGTCCGCGGACAGCGGGTCCAGTCGAGCGAGCTCGTCAAGGTCGGTGACCCAGCGCTCCCCGATGGAATCGGTGATCAGCGCGGCCAGCCTGGGATTGCTAAGCACCATCCAGCGCCGCGGCGTGACCCCGTTGGTCTTGTTGCCGAACTTCTCGGGCCACAGCGCGTGGAAGTCCTGCAGCACGTCCCGCTTGAGCAGCTCCGAGTGCAGCTGCGCAACGCCGTTGATCGCGTGGCTGCCGACACAGGCCAGATTCGCCATGCGCACGTAGCGCTCGCCCGTCTCGTCGATCAGAGACAGGCGCGCGATGCGCTGGCCATCGCCCCAGCAGAGGACGCGCGCATCGTCGAGAAAGCGGGCGTTGATCTCCTGGATGATCTCCAGGTGCCGCGGCAGCAGCTTGCCGAACATGGCGTGAGGCCAACGCTCGAGCGCCTCCGGCAGAAGCGTGTGATTGGTGTAGCCGAAGCTGCGGCGCGTGATCTCCCACGCAGGATCCCAGGCCATGCCGTGCTCGTCCACCAGCAGGCGCATCAATTCGGGCACCGCCACCGCGGGATGCGTGTCGTTCAACTGGACGGCGAACTTCTCGTGAAACCGCTCCACCGGGATCTTCTGCCCGCGCATGATGCGCAGCATGTCCTGCAGCGAGCAGGACACGAAGAAGTACTGCTGCTCGAGCCGCAGCTCCTTGCCCTGGATCGCCTCGTCGTTGGGATACAGGACCTTCGTCAGGTTCTCCGAGACGATCTTCTTGTTCACCGCTCCGTAGTAGTCGCCCCGGTTGAACACCGCGAAGTCGAAGGACTCCGGCGCTTCGGCGCGCCACAGGCGCAGCGTGTTCGCGGTGTTGTTGTGGTAGCCGAGGATCGGAGTGTCGTAAGGAATGCCCACCACGACACGGTCGGGAATCCAACGCACGCGGTAGCGGCCGCGCTCGTCGGTCCAATGTTCGGTCCGGCCGCCGAGCTTGACCTCTACTGCCCACTCCGGACGCAGGATGTCCCAGGGTGTGCCCAGGCGCAGCCACTTGTCGGTGCGCTCCACCTGCCAGCCGTCGACGATCTCCTGCTCGAAGATGCCAAATTCATAGCGGATGCCATATCCCATCGTGGGGATCTGCAGCGTCGCCATGGAATCGAGGAAGCAGGCGGCGAGCCGCCCGAGGCCGCCGTTGCCCAGGCCGGGTTCCTCCTCCTGCTGGAGCAGCTCGTCGAAATCCAGGCCCAGCTCGGTGACCGCCTGCTTGACTTGACCGTAGATGCCGAGGTTGACGAGGTTGTTGCCCAGCTGCGGGCCGATCAGGAATTCGGCCGAGAGGTAGGCCACGGTGCGCGACCGCTGCATGGTGTAGGCCTCCGCGGTGCTGACCC
>Ga0335084_10006955_pt1 | contig 11259 bp, 9 predicted proteins | sample Lox_Sample_44_FD_206721 | JGI IMG/M metagenome (GOLD analysis project Ga0335084, IMG submission 206721) | Soil microbial communities from Loxahatchee National Wildlife Refuge, Florida, United States - Lox_Sample_4.4 | ecosystem: Environmental > Terrestrial > Soil > Wetlands | place: USA: Florida...
TCAGGTGGGCGAACTCGATCGCGCCGAGCATGTTCTCGACGTCATGCAGACGGCCTTACGGCACGGACCGGCGTCACCCGTGTCGGAAGTGGCCCGCTACCAGGGAGAAGCCGTGCTCGCCGCCGTGCTAGGCGACTCTGCGCGCTGCCTGCGAGCCGTTACGAGCGGGCTCGAGCTTGGACGGCGCAACGGCGCGCTCTTGTGGATGGTCCCGCTTGGAGGCGCGGGTTGCCTCGGCGCGTTGTCGGTAGGCGACCTCGCAGCCGCGCGGCTGTACCTCGAGCAAGTGCTCGCGGCGTCGCGGAACGGCGCGCTCGTGTTTCGCTCCTGGACGCTCACGTTGCAATCGAGATTCGCATTCGCGAGCGGCGACCTGCAGAGGGCCCGCCGCGCCGCGGAGTCCTCGTTGCGGCTGACCGTTCGGGAGGGACCCTTCCCGGAGGCGCTGAGCCGCCTCGCACTGGCGCACGTGCTGCACGCCACGGGACACGCGGTGGAGGCGGCTTCGCACTTGACGCGCATCGAGAAAATCACGCGCGACATGCAGAGCGGTCTAGTCGAGATCGGTTGGCGAATGGCGGCCGCGCACATCGCGTTCGACGAGGGGCGCGACCAGCAACAAACGGCTCACTTGCGCGCTGCACTGGCGATCGGCGCCTCCACCGGCATCGTCGAATGGCAGGGCGGCCTGCGCCGCGCGGAGCTCGCTCGCCTCTGCGCGCGCGCGCTCGAAGACGGCGTGGAACCAGACTACGTGCGGACGCTGATCCGCAAGCGCGGATTGCTGCCCGACGCGACCGTGAGCACGGAAACCTGGCCGTGGCCGATCAAGGTGTACACGCTCGGACGGTTCGCGCTGCTGAAGGACGGCCAACCCGTCGCGTTCGGGCGCAAGGCACAACATCGGCCGCTCGCCCTACTCAAGGCGCTAGTGGCTCTCGGCGGGCGGGACGTGAGCCAGGCGCGGTTGACCGAAGCGCTGTGGCCAGACGCGGACGGCGACGCGGCGATCGCGGCACTGAACATGACGTTGAAGCGCTTGCGCGAGCTACTCGGCGACCCGGCCGCGATCGTGCTCGCGGGACGCAAGATGACACTCGACCCGACGCTCTGCTGGGTGGATGCCTGGGTACTCGAACGCACGCTCACAAGACCGGGCAACGATGACATGAGTGACATCGCCCGGCTGCTGCACCTGTATCGCGGGCCGTTTCTCGGCGCCGACGACGAGCCGTGGGCGTACTCGCTGCGCGCGCGCCTGCACGACAGGGTGGTCGAGCGGATTCGCGAGCTCGGGAGTCGCCTGGAATCGCGCGAGGAATGGGCCGAGGCCCTCCGCTGTTATCGACATGGCCTGGCCGTCGACGATCTAGCGGAGCACTTCTATCAGCGCCTGATGGTCTGCCACGACCGGCTCGGCCAGCGCGGCGAGGCCGTCGCCGCGTATCGGCGCTGCAAGAGGTCCCTCGCCGCGCAGCAGCGCGCTACGCCATCGGCGAAGACCGAGCGGATCTACCGCGAAGTAATCGCGAGCGGCAACTAGAGCGAAGCGCGGCCGTCAGCGACGCCGATCCGTTAGTCAGCCGTTAGAGCGGCGCGGCTACTGTGGCCCCGTCGCAACCCGATGCGGACGGCCCCATGCTTCGCAGCAGTGACGTCGACGCGGCTCGAGCGCTGCTGCACGCAGCCGCCGCGCTCGCGCTCGGCGCGTGCGTCTACTCGTTCCTCCGCGACGCGCCGCCGGCGCTTCCGCAGCTGCTGCACTACCCCGTCCATGCCGCCCGCCGCTTCGCGGCGGTGACTGGCGCGTTGCCGACGTTCGCGCATGTCTGGGCGATGACCTGCCTCACCGCGGCCGTCGCCGGCAGGCACTCGCGCACAGCGGCTTGGGCCGGCGTCGCATGGGCCGCGATCGACATCGCGTTCGAGCTCGGCCAGCTACCGCGGATCGCCGCGCAGCTCGCTGCGTGGTGTGCACCGCTCGCGGGCGTGGGGCCGATCGACCGGTTCGTCTCCTTCTTCTTACACGGAACGTTCGATCCACTCGACCTCACGGCCGCCGTCGCGGGCGGCGGCCTCGTGAGCCGCTGGATCGTCCGCTCGCGGGAGCCGGCTCATGCGTAAGCACACGGCCGCTCTGTTGCGGCGGGCGCGGCCCCTGCTCGCCATCCCGGTCGGCCTGCTCGGCATCGCGCTGATCGTCGCAAGCGGCGGCGGCGGCGGCGATGGCGGAGGCGGCACGGACGCCGAGGGTAACCCCACGAGCGCGGGCGCGCCCACGTGGTTCAAATCGTTCGGCGGCGCCGGCGACGATGCCGCCTACGGCGCGATCCCGACGAGTGACGGCGGGTACGCGTTCACGGGCGTGCTGGGCGACCGCGGCGCGGGCGGCGACCTCTGGCTCGCGAAGCTCGACTCGTTCGGCGATCTGCAATGGCAACGCGCCTTCGGCGAGCGACTGCTGCTCCAAGACGATCTGTGGTCGCTGATCTCGACGTCGCTGCGGCCGGCCCAGGGGCCGGACGGTGCGCTCTGGTTTCTCGGCTCCGGGCGGCTCGACGCCGCGGCGGGCCATACGGACCTCGTCGTCGCGAAGCTCGATGCGAGCGGCAATCCGGCCTGGGCGAAGTCGTTCGACAGCGGCGCGTACCCGGGCTTCGCGTTCTTCGACCCGACGTCGGAGGTCGCGGAGTTTCCGCAGTCCGTCACGCCGACGGCCGACGGTGGCGCGCTCGTGGCGTCCTGGAACTACGCGACGATCGCCGTGCCCGGCGGATCGGGCGCCAGCGAACGCCGCGACGTGCGTTACCTGTGGCTCGTGAAGCTCTCGTCCACGGGCTTCGCGCAGTGGACGCGGCGCATCACCGACGACCAGCTCATGTACGAGCACGTCGGCGCCGTTTCTTCGGACGACGCCGACGAGGTGCGCGTGCGCGAGCTCGCCGACGGCAGCTTGCTCGTCACCATCGTGACGCGGCTCTTGGACTCGGCGTGCTCGGCATGTGCGAGCAGAAGCTTCGCGTCGACCCGCGTCGTGCACTTGCGCTCAGGCGGCGAGTCGATCGTCAACGCGCGCATTCCCTACCGGTTCGTGGGGCTGAGTATCGGGCTCGAGGCAGTGCCCGACTTCACGCATCGAGCGTTGCCCGCGGCGGTGCCGATCGACGCCGACGACGACGGCGTGCCGGAACGCTATCTGCTCGCGGGCTGGGGCTTGGACGTCGGTGCTCCGCTCCACCTCGACAACTCGGCGCACGAGGCGCTCGTGGTCGACCTCGCAGCCGACGGCATCGTGGACGACGAGCAGTTCTTCGACCACTGGCCCGAGGGCACGCGCCTCACGGTGATCGAGCCGAGCTGCCCGCCCGGAACGCCGGGATCGGAGTGTCGTTACCTCATAGCGGGCTCCGCGCCGGCCGGGCAAGACTGCGGCAGAACGCCCGTGCTCGCCGAGATCGATCTCGGCCTCGGCCTCACACGCGATTTCAATTTACAGGCGGACACGGGCCCGCAGTCTTGCATCAACATGACGCCGACCAATCTCGACGTCATGCACGCGCAGCCGAGTGAACTCGTTCTGCGCGGGTTCACGAACGACCCGTCGGATCCCCGAACCGTATTCTCCAGAATCTCCGCGCTGCTGCCGCCGCCGGGCGACGCGACGATCACGGCCACACGCGTCACCACGTCGCTCGACGCGTTCGCGCAGACGGCGTCGTTCACGCCGGACGACCAGATCCTCGCGATCGCGCTGCCGGCCGGGCCCGAGTCGGACCCCATACTCACGCGCATCACGTTCGCGGGCGATGTCACGCTCACCGAGCCGCTGCGGGTCGCGGCGGGCGACCGCGCGGTCCAAGACGCGGGCTTGAGCGTGGCCGAAGCCCCGGACCAAGGGCTCCTCGTCGTCGGCGAGTCGTCGTTCGGCGCGAATCGGACGCCCACCGTGTGGGCGCTGAAGACGGACCGCGACGGCAACATCGTGTGGCAACGGCGGTTGCCGCGTCTGAGCATCGCCGATGGCAATCGGCCGAGTGTGCTCGCGAGCGCGGACGGCGGCGTGCTATTCGGCGCGCGAACCGTCACCGACGCCGCGGCCGTGCTCGTGAAGCTCGACAACCGCGGTGACCTCGTATGGAAGCTGCGCTTGCCGACACAGCGCTGCAGCGAGTGCGACATTCGCCTCGCCACGCTGCCCGGTGGCGACGTCGTCGCAGTCGGCAGCGGCATGACGGGCGAAGTCGACACCTACGCGTGGCTCGCGCGCGTGACGGCCGCGGGAGCGCTCGTCTGGCTGCGCACCTATGCATGGGATTTTCGGTCTTTCGACGACGTCGACGTCACTGCCGACGGCAACGTGTTGGTGACCGGGCGAGACAACGAGCGGCCGGCCACGTGGAGCTTCACGTCCGACGGCGAGCCTCGTTGGTGGCGAAGGTATTCCATCGAGGGCCTGCTCACGGGGCTCGCGCTGACCCCGATTCGTCCCCACGGCGCGAACCGGGCCGAAGCGCTGGCCGACGGCGGTTTCCTGATGGCGTTTCCGGTGGTGCAGGGCACTGCCTACTCCGACCAAAACGTTCTGCTGCTGCGCGCGGACGCGACCGGCGTCGCGCAGTGGGAGCGCCTACTCGGCGCAGGCGGCAACGAACTCCTGCACGAGCTGCGTGCGCTGCGCGACGGCGGCGCGCTGCTCGCCGGCGTTGCCGACTCGCTCGGTGAAGGGGCCGAAGCGTGGGTCGCGCGGCTCGGCGCGGACGGCCGCGTGAGCACGGCGTGCAACGCAGGGCTCGCCGACTATTCGCTGCGCCTCGATACGCAGTACGACGTGAGCCTGTGGCGCGTGCCGCCCACGCAGGTCGCTGCGGCTCCCGAGGTCGATGCGACGCCCGTCGCGACGCACGGCGGCGAGTTCCTGCCGTCGGCGAGCGAGGTCGTCGTCGCTCGCCAATGCTCGGGCACGGCGGCGCCCGAGAACCCGGGACCCGCGCCGGCGCGCTTCACGTTGACCGTCGCCTCCGACGCGCCGCTGCCCGGCGCGATCACGAGCTCTCCACCGGGAATCTCGTGCGGCACCGCGCTCAACGCGTGCACGGCGCAGTTCGACGCGGGAACCTTCGTGTTGCTGTTGACGGACCCCGCGATCACCGCGCGGCTCGAGCAGTGGGACGGCTGCGACAACGCCGACCACGACTTCTGCACCGTACGCATGTCGGCCGACAAGACGATCCGCGTAGCCTTCCGCGCGGGCGGGCCCGCGCTGCTGTCGATCACGTCGATCACCGGCGACGGCGGCGTGCGCGACGGCGGCGTGCTCGACTGCCGCAGCAGCGCCGCCGGGCCGCAAGGGACGTGCAGCGCGAGCTACGCGTTTGGCGACTCGATCACGCTGCTCGCGGTACCGGGCGCCGGGCAGAGCGTGCTCGGCTGGACCGGCCCTTGCGTGAGCGGCGCCGATCCGACGCGCGCGGTCGTGGTCATGAACGGCGCGAAGAGTTGCGGGATCGCATTCTCCGGCGTACCGGCCGACTCGCCGCTGCTGCAGGTGGTTCCCGAGGCGCTCGACGCGGGCGGCCCCGTCGATCCCGCACCGCTCGGGCGAATACGCAGCGAGATCCCCGGCATCGACTGCGGCACGGACTGCAGCGAGCGAGTGCCGTTGGATTCAACGGTCGTGCTCACTGCCAGCGTGGAAAGCGCGGCCGCCGCTGCGGGTTGGGAGTTCGAGCACTTCGTATGCGCGGGCGTGCCGGCGACGCAGCTCGACGCACGCAGCGTGACACTGCACATGACCGCCGACCTCACTTGCACGGCCCGCTTCCGCAACACGATCAAGCGGCTGTACCTCGACATCGCCAACGACGGTGGCTCGAACTCGCTCGGGCGAGTCGTGAGCGAGCCGACGCGCCTCGATTGCACCGCAGACTGCGATGTCTCGTTCGCGACCGGTGAGGCCGTGATCCTGCGCGCTCGGCCGCTCGCGAGCGCGACGCTGCGCAGTTGGCAGGGCTGCGACACGACGGGCTCCGATCCGAACCCGGGCGCCCCGCCGCCGCTACAAGGCCAACCCATTCCCGATGTCTGCTACGTGACGATGAATCAAACGCGCAACGTGGCCGCATTCTTCGAGCTGATCAACATCGGCAGCGACGGCGACTTCACGTTGACCGTGGCTTTCACCGGTCCCGGCTCGCCGCCGCCCGGCGGATTCGTCGACAGCACACCCTCCGGAATTAGCTGCTCGACCGAAGGCGGCACGTGCGCCCATTCGTTCCCGCGCGGCAGCGTGGTCCGACTCGTGGCCGGCGCCTATCCCGGCAGCGTCTTCAGCCAGTTCATTAGCTGCAACCGCGTCAACCCCGACGGCAACCCGGCCACCAACGACTGCGAGGTCGACATGGTCGACGATCGGTTCATCCAGATCGGTCTACTGCGGCCTTAAGAGGACCTGCGAAGAGGCAACCTTGGGTCGGCGCTCAGCCGAGCCAACCGGCCGCGAGCTGCTTGTCGTGCGCCGTGATCGCGTTGCGCATTAACATCGCGACCGTGACGGGCCCGACGCCGCCCGGCACGGGCGTGACCCAGCTCGCGACCTCCTTGACGCCGTCCGTGTCGACGTCGCCGACGATCATCGGCTGGCCGTCGGGCCCTACGACCTGATTGATGCCGATATCGATCACGGCCGCGCCGGGCTTGACCATGTCGGCGTGCAGGAACTTCGGCTTGCCCACGGCGACGAGCACCGCGTCCGCGCGCCGCGAATGCGCGGCGACGGAGCGCGTGAGGTGATGACACACCGTGACCGTCGCGCCTTCGGCCATCAGCATGAACGCGGCCGGCTTACCGACGATCTCCGAGTGGCCGATCATGACGACCTCGAGGCCGTGCAGGTTGAGCCCCGTCTCCTTGATGAGCTCGACCGACGCCGCGGCCGTGCATGGCGCGAGCGCGAGGTCGTTGTAGACGATGTCGCCGATCGACGCGGGATTCATGCCCTCGATGTCCTTGAACGGATGGATCGCGGACGCGAGCGAGCGCACGTTGATGTGGCGCGGCACGGGCCGCTGCAGGATCACGCCGAGCACGTCAGGATCGTCGTTCATCGCGACGAGCCGCGCCTTGCATTCGTCCTGCGCGAGCGAGCTCGGCCAGATCTGCTCGTCGAAGCTCAAGCCCACGCGCTTCGCGGCGCTTGCCTGGCCGCGCACGTACACGGCCGCGGCTTTGTTCTCGCCGATGCTCACGGACAGCAGGCGTCCGACGGTGTGCCTCGCGGACGCGGCCGCGACGCGCTTCGCGACGGCGGCGAGGATTCGATCGCGCAGCGCGCGCCCGTCCAGCAGACGATTGTCTTTCATTCTTTCCGACGGCTCCGCAAGCTCAGCGAAAAGTATCGCACGCCTGCGGATTGCCGGTTTGCAGCCCGATGCCGAGCCAGTGCGCGCGTTGCGACGACGAGCCGTGCGTGAACGAGTCCGGTGTCACGCGTCGGCCCGCGTTGCGCTGCAAGCGGTCGTCGCCTATCGCCTGCGCGGCCGCGAGCCCTTTCTCGACGTCGCCGGCCTCGAGCACGTGCCAACGCGTATTCGCGTGGTGCGCCCAGACGCCCGCGAAGCAGTCCGCCTGGAGCTCGAGCGCGATCTGGAGACGATTGCCGGTGCCGTTGCCCGCGCGCGCGAGCGCGGCTCGAACCTGCTCCGCCGTGCCGAGGAGATTCTGGACGTGGTGGCCGACCTCGTGGCCGATCACGTAGGCCTGCGCGAACTCGCCGGGCCCGCCGAGCCTCGCGAGGTCGGCGAAGAACGCCGTGTCGAGATAGACGCGGTGATCCGCGGCGCAGTAGAACGGCCCGACCGCGGCCGTCGCGTAGCCGCACGCCGAGTCCACGGCGCCGTCGAACAGCGTGAGCTCGGGGTTCGCGTAGTGCCTGCCGGACAGCGCGAAGACCTGGCCCCAGACGTCTTCCGTGCTGCCGAGGATCGCCGCGACGAACTGGCTCGACTCGTCGTTCGCGGTGAGCGGCGGGCCTTGCTCGGCGCTCGGCGCGTTGCCCTCGCCGCCGCCGCTGAGCAGCGTGTTGACGGCGTCCGGACCGCCGACCAAGTAAACGACGACGAGCAGCACGATCGCGACGAGCCCGCCGCGGCGGCCGAGCGAGATCGGGAGCCCCGGCCGCATCCCGCTGCCGCCCTCGCCGCGGACGTCGCGGACGTTGTCGCTGCGTCTCAGGTCCCTCCAACGCATGGTGCTCTCCTCGCTCGTCCTCGCGGCAGCTTAACGGAACCTGTCGTCGCGTTGAACGGAGTCGGCGCACGGCTACAATGCGGTCTTCGTGAGGAGCGCGGCCCGCCGGCCGCGGCCGAAAGGCAGGAGCACCGTTTGAAGCTCGTCGAACGATACGCCGGCGTCGGGACGCTGCTTTGGCGGGACCGACGGTTCAGCCGAGTTCCTTACAAGATCGACCGTTTCCAAGGGCTCACGGCTTCGGGACTGCCTGTGCCTGGCCTGCATCGGATCGAGGGCTCGATCGAGATGCGCGAGATCGAGGACCCGACGGGCCTCGTCGGCGCCACGTTCACGCTCGAGCTCGAGGACGGCCGTTCGCTGAACCTCACGCTCGCGGACTCCGTCGGCCGCGTACTCGCGGAAGGTCACGGTCCGAAGCACGGCTGCTCCTGCTGCTGAGCCGCGGCGCCCTGACCTCGCGCGCTCGGCACGAAGCTCATCGCCGCGGCCGCAACCTATGAACATCGTCCAAGCGGACTTCCAGCGCGACTACGCGGCGCTGCGCGCCGTGCGCTTCGCCGTGTTCGTCGACGAGCAGCAGATTCCGCGCGAGCTCGAGATGGACGACCGCGACGCCGACTGTCTGCACTGGCTCGCGACCGACGAGCACGGCGAGCCGATCGCCACTGTGCGGCTCGATCTTCACGCGCGCGGCAAGGTCGGTCGGCTCGCGGTGCTCGCACGCGAACGCGGCAACGGCGTCGGCCGCGCGCTGATGGAGCGCTTGCACGACGTCGCGCGCGGGCGCGGGCTCGCGAGCGTCTGGTGTCACGCGCAGATCTCGGCCGCGCCGTTCTACACGCGGCTCGGCTATCGAGTCACGAGCGAGCCGTTCGAGGAAGCCGGCATCGAGCACGTGAAGATGGAATTCGCGCTCAGTGAGGCCTCTGCGGGAACGGAATCGGCAAACCCGTGAGCCACTGGTGGCCGCCCGCGACGAGCACGACGTAGAGCGCGAACCCGAGCGCGATCGCGATCGCGTCGTTCCACTTCCACGGCGGCGCGGTACGGATCGGCCGCGGCGGCCGGCGCTTGAGCGAGATCCGATCCGCGACGGCCCACGCGAGCACGGAGCCGAACAGCAGCACGTCGGCGAGCGAGCCGTTGACGAGGAGATGCAGCGTTGCCCAGAGCTTCACGGCGACGAGCAGCGGGTGCTTGAGCACGGTGCTGATGAGTCCCGGGAAATAGGCCGCAAACGCGATCGGGAACACGAACGGCATGACCATCACCATCGTGTCCCGGACCCAGACCGGCGAGACGTAGAGGATGACCGGGGCCTGGCGCGCGCGGCCGAAGCCGTAGGCGATCAGCGCGAGGCCCGCGATCGCGACGACCGCGAACCCGGCGCGCCACGTCGCCGCGCCGAGCCGCTCGACGGTCGCGTCCCGCCAGCGCGGGCTCACGATCGACACCGAGTGCACGCCGAGGAAGAGCACGAGACCTGCGATCAGGTAGAGCAACGTTCGATCTCCGTGGCGCCGTGGATTCTCCCAAGCGGCCGCGCGCGTCGCAATGCGGCGGCGGTCCGATTTCGCCGGCCGGCGTGAGCGCGCGCCGCGATCCCGTGTAGACTAACGCCTTCGAAATTCCTGCCGAGGACTCAGGGAGAAGATCATGAGAACAGCGTACGCCGTGGCCGCCCTTGCGCTCTGCGCGATCTCGCCAACGACCTTTGCGTGCACGCTGCCGCCGCTCGTCGCGGTGCCGGCGAAAGACAAGGTCGGCGATCAGGGCGACAACATCCGCGCGGCCGCCACTGCCTATCGCGACGGCATGCAGACCTACACGGACTGCATCAAAGCCGAGCTCGAGGCCGCAGGCGGCATGGACAAGGCGCCGAAGCTCACGAAGGCGCTGCTGATCGCGCGCAACAACGCTGCGGTGTCCGAGGTCGAGACCGTGCGCAAGCTGCTCGACGCGAACGTCGGCCTCTTGGCGGTTCCAGCCTCGACGTTCAACCAGGGCCCGCCTCAGCCGCCGCCGGCGAAGAAGTAATCGCCGAGCCGCGTTTTCCATATTCCGTCGCGGCGCGCGAGAGCGGCGCGCGCCCTCAGCTCGCGTTCAGCCTCACGACGTTCTAATGGCCCCGTCGCCACGAAACACGTGGCGGGGGGGAGGCCGACATGAACGTCGTGACGCTATCGTCCCTGTCGCTCGCTACGCTGTTGCTCGCGACGCGCGCACTCGCTGCCGGCGATGCGACCGGCGAAGAGCGCGTCATCCGCTCGGCCGAGGGATTCAAGGCCGAGCACGCGGCTGACGAGCTCCGCGATCCGCTCACGTTCCACGAGACGATCACGCCGTCGCCCGAGATCGTCACGAAGCCGCGCGGCAACGCGCCGCGCGCGGCCAAGATCGCGGCCGCGACGCTCGGCGACTCGTACGTCTACGACGCGAGCACCGACCTCTTCTCCGACCGCGATCGCGATGGCTACTACCATCACTTGCGCGTCACGTTCGACGCCGACTCGGTTTTCGACCCCGCGCGGCTCTACGCGATCATCTACATCAGCGCCGACGGCCAAGCGTGGGAGCGGCTCTACACGACCGACGACTTCGCGGTCCACGGCAGCTCGCCCGACGACGCGTACGAGGTCGAGACGGATCTCGTCTCCGGCTACTCGACGGGCCTCTACGACGTGCTGATCGAGCTCTATGACGCGGCGAGCGGCGCGCTCGTCGACTCGTACGGCCCAAACGAATCGCCGGACTTCTCGGTGCGGCCGCTCGAGGATTCGTACCGCGACGGCGATCCGCCGCCGGATCCGACACCGGTCGCGGACGGCGGCGGCGGCGCGATCGACTGGTTCACGCTGCCCGCGCTGCTCGCGGGGGCTTGGGCAGCCCGACGGCGTGCGATCGGCGCGCGCTGACGGCTACGCGCGCCTCGATCTGGGTTTTGCGCGCCGTAGCCCGACGACGCGCAAACGCTTCCGCGGAATCGTGCACGAACTCGGTGCGAAATCCCTC
>Ga0335084_10006957_pt1 | contig 11257 bp, 10 predicted proteins | sample Lox_Sample_44_FD_206721 | JGI IMG/M metagenome (GOLD analysis project Ga0335084, IMG submission 206721) | Soil microbial communities from Loxahatchee National Wildlife Refuge, Florida, United States - Lox_Sample_4.4 | ecosystem: Environmental > Terrestrial > Soil > Wetlands | place: USA...
CGGCGCCCGGCCAGCCTCCGCTGGTGATGAAGATGCCGCTGCTCCGCGAGGGCGACGACCCCACGGCGATGGTGGGCTTCGAGGTGGAGCAGATGATCATGCCCATCCTCCAGGGCCCGCACGTGCCGCTGTACTTCGGCTCCGGCGACTTCTCGGCCCACCCCTACATCGTCATGGAGTACATCCGTGGTGACTCGCTCCGTGCTCGGCTGGGGCGGACCCCGCTGGACTCGGACGAGGTGACTCGGATCGGCGGGCAGATCGCCACCGCGCTCCACTCGCTGCACCGACAGCACGTCATCCACCTCGACCTCAAGCCGAGCAACGTGATGTTCCGCGACACCGGTGAGGCGGTGCTGATCGACTTCGGGTTCTCCCGCCATGACCGGTTGCCCGATCTGCTCGCCGAGCAGTTCCGGTTGCCGATGGGGACCGCGCCTTACATCTCGCCCGAGCAGGTGCTGCGGATCCGCAACGACCCCCGCAGCGACGTCTTCGCCCTGGGCGCGGTGCTCTACCATCTGGTCACCGGCGAACGGGCCTTCGGGTTCCCCACCAGCATCACCGGTCTGCGGAAGCGCCTCTACCGCGACCCGGTTCCCCCCCGGGCGCGTAACCCGAGCTGTCCGGCGTACCTCCAGGAGATCATCCTCCGCTGCCTCGAGGCCGACCCGCGGGAGCGCTACCAGAGCGCGGCGCAGGTGCTGCTCGCGCTCCGGAACCCCAGCCAGGTGCCGCTCACCGAGCGGGCGAGGAAGCTCCGCCAGGACGGGATGATCACCGTCACCCGACGGTGGATGCGAACGCTGGGGGCCCAGGGCGAGGCCTGGCAGTCCACCGCGGCGCAGATCGCCCGTTCTCCGGTGGTGGTGGTCGCCCTCGATCTGCTCGCCAGCAGCGAGATGCTCCTGAGCAGCATCCGCACCACCAGCGAGCGGGTGCTGAGCATGCACCCCGGCGCCAGGCTGGCGTGCGTCACCGTGCTCCGGACCTCCCGCCTGGCGGTGGACGTCACCGTCGACGACGAGGGACGGAACCTCCGGGTGATGCGCCTGGTGGAGCTGAAGGACTGGGCCCGCCCGCTGGGGCTGGCCGAGGGGCGGCTCACCTACCACGTGCTGGAGGGGCCGGACCCGGCCTCGGTGCTGGTGGACTTCGTGCGTGAGAACCGGGTGGACCACGTGGTGATCGGCGCACGCGGGGCCTCGCCGCTCCGGCGGTACCTGGGCAGCGTCTCGGCCCACGTGGTGGCCGAGTCTCCCTGCACGGTCACGGTGGTGAAGGTACCCCAGCCCGAGGACGAAGAGGAGGAAGAGGAGGCCGAGGCCTCGTAGCCGTTGCCTCCCGGTCCCCATCTCCGCTGAAGTGCCCAAGCTCGGGAGGAGGGGACCTGGACCGGAGCCTGGCGGTGCAGTGGGCGCGGCTTCTGGTGCTGCTCTGCGCGACGCCGTCGTTCGCCGAGTCGCCCGCTCCGCCCCCCGCGGCGCCGACCACCTCGACCGAGACGCCCGCTGCACCCGCTCCGCCGAACTCGGTGAGCGCCCTGGGCATCCGCTGGTCGTTCTCCGGTGAGCTGGTGGTCAACGCGAACTTCAACACCGCCACCATGGTGGTGGGCAGCATCCCGGGGTTCGTGCAGATTCCGTCGACCGCCAGCTCCCGCCAGTTCAACGTCTCGCCCGGCAACACCTTCCTGGCGGTGACCGCGCAGCCACCGAGGCTCGGTGAGGTGCAGCTCCAGGCGAGGTTCGACATGGATTTCCGGAGCAACGCTCCATACCTCAACGAGAACTCCTTTCTCCCCTTGGTTCGCGACCTGTACCTCGAGGCCACCTGGTCCCGCCTCCGGGTGCTCGCCGGGCAGGCGGGCGACATCATCTCTCCCCGGGCCGCAGCAACGCTGAACTTCTACCCACTCTCCTTCATCCCCGGGGACATCGGGGACTACCGGCCGCAGCTCCGCGTCGAGTGGCGGCAGCCGCTCTCCGAGGTGGTGGAGCTTTCACTCCAGACGGCCATCGCCCAGGCTGTACAGACCTTCCAGGTGAGCGGAAGCGTCCAGGCCACGCAGGTCGGCTTGCCCGACGTGCAGGCACACCTCGGGATCGCACTCGGGCCGCGGCGTGACGATGGCCCCAGGCTCTTCGAGTTCGGCATCGCGGGACACGTCGGGCGGCGCCAGGTGACGTTGCAGGACCCGGGCACCACCACCCCCAGCGACGTGCAACAGTACGGAACCTGGTCCTTCGTCGCCGACGGCTCGCTGCGCCTGGGCGAGAGCACGCTCATCGAGGGCGAGTACTTCATCGGGCAGCTCCTCGGTGACTACTCCGGCGGCATCTTCCAGACAGTGGACCCGGTGAAGAAGGCCCCCATCCGCGCCCGGGGCGGCTGGGTGCAGCTGTCGCAGCGGCTCGGCGCCCGCTGGACGCTGCACGCAGGCTTCGGCACCGACGACCCGTTCGATCAGGATCTCGCGGCAAACGAGCGCCGGACGAACACCGAGGTCTTCGGCAACGTGTTCTTCCGCATCGTGGGCGGGCTCCGGCTGGGGCTCGAGCTCAGCTGGTGGGCGACTCAGTGGGTGGACAACCCCACCGCCACCGCGTTCCGGGTGGAGACGGCCGTCCTCTACGGCTTCTGAGCCCGTGTCACTTGCGGGCCTTCAGCGGGGTCGGCTCGGGCTTGCTGCTCGCCTCGGTCTTTCCGGCGTAGTGGCGCTTGAGGGCCTCCTGGAGCCCGAGCGAGAACCCGTTCTCGATGACCTTCTCCAGCCGCGGGGGAAGCTGGAGGCTCGGGTCGGTCAGGTCGTCGCCGATGGCGATGGCGCCCGAGGAGCGGGTGCCCTCGGTGGGGTCCGCGGCGGCGAGGACGATCTTCCCCAGCAGCACCTTGAGCGCGCTGCCCGGGTCGCCGTCGGAGAGGATCTCGGTCCCGCTGAGATGCGGGTCGATCATCCCCTTCAGCCGTCCCGCCTCGCAGCGGAAGCTCATGCGCATCGAGAAGTTGCCCGGGGTGAGCGTGATGTCCTTCGTCGGCGACAGATACGCGTTGAGCTGGGACGGATCGAAGCCCTCGATCCTCGCCTTGCCGGAGAAGGTCAAGCGCTCCGCCCATGGCTCGGCCTCGACCGCGACCCACACCGCTCCCTTCCGGGCGATCCTGCCCCGGGCCGCGAGGACCATCGGTCCCGCCACGAGGCCCGGGCGGGAACCGAGGTTCTCCACGGTCGCCTCGATGCCGTGGGCCCAGACGAACGGCCGCCCCTCCTTGCGGACCCACGCGTAGAGGACCTCCGAGTCGCGGAGCTGGGCTCGCTCCAGGATGGCCTTCACCGGGAGCAGCTCGGACAGCGAGGGGAGCGGGGTCTCCGGCCCTGGCTTCGGCTCCTCCAGCACGACCTTGACCCGCTCTGCCTCGGCCCGACCGGCGAACACTCCCCGGAGGAGGGCCGACCAGCGAAGGGTCACCGTGAGGTGCTCGGCGTAGAGCGTGGGCTGGTCGAGGACCGCGTCCTTCCGGCTGATCTTCAGCCGGGTGATGGTGTAGCGGAGCGGGAGCAGCGTGACCTGAACGTCCTGGAAGTCGCCCCGGGCCCCCTCCAGTCCGTCGAGCGCTTCCCGTGTCTTCCTCCTCGCATAGGACGGAAGAGCGAGGGCCAGGACGACGAGGACCAGCGCCAGCGCGCCGAGCATCCCCAGAGCCACCCGGAGAAGGATCCTGGTCCGGCGCAGGCGTGTTTGGTCCCGCCGCTCGCGTGGCTCGGTCCAACCTCTGGTGGTCACCCGTTGGAGCCGCACCGGCGGACAAGCTGAACACCGACCCTCAGTTCCACAAGGCCCGGAGCGCGCCGCGCACCTCGGGGAGCAGGAAGGCGTCCGTGGCCGGAAGCGCGGGCCGGGGCGACTGGGGGAACGCGGTGCGCAGCTCGAACGCGGCGGCGACCGGGGGAGGGAGGAAGCGGGTGAGCTGGGCGTAGGCATGCCGGCCTCCGAGGCCAGCCGGCCGGTCGAACCACCGGAGGGGGAAGGTGACCGAGAGGTGCCGCCTCGCCCGCGACAGGGCCACGTAGAAGAGCCGCAGCTCCTCGTCGATCTCCTCCGGGCTGCCGGTGGTCAGGTCCGAGGGGATGTTCCCGTCCGCGGCGTGGAGGACGTAGACCGCGTCGAACTCCAGACCCTTGGCCGAGTGGATGGTGCTGAGAACCAGGTGATCCTCGTCCAGCGACGGCGGACCGGCGAGGTCCTGGGTCGAGCGAGGCGGCTCCAGGGTCAGCTCTCCGAGGAACGCCGTGCGGTCGACAAAGCCCGCTGCCAGCTGCTCCAGCTGCTCGAGGTCCCGGAGGCGGGCGGCGAGGTGATCGTACCGCTCCTCGCAGAGTGGGCCGTAGAAGGCGCGGATCCGGTGCAGCTGGGCCGGGAGGGCCGGCGGCTGCGGCGCGGACAGCTCGCGGCAGAGGGCGACCAGCGCCGGCCAGCACGCCCGGGCTGCCGAGGGGACCCGGGCCTCGTCCCAGCCGGCGAAGCTGCCGCTCTGCTGGACCGGCTCGAGCAGCGAGCGGGCGGTGCGCGGACCCACCCCGGGGAGCAGCCCGAGCACCCGCGTCCCGGCGAGCAGGTCCCGGGGGTTTTCCACCAGCCGCAGGAAGGCCAGGAGGTCTCGCACGTGCGCGGTCTCCACGAAGCGAAGGCCGCCGTACTTGTGGAAGGGGATGCCGCGCCGGCCGAGCTCGACCTCGAGATGCAGGCTGTGGTGCGAGGCACGGAAGAGCACCGCCTGCCGGCGCAGGTCGAGCCCCTGCTCACGCCGCTCGAGGATGCGCCCCAGGACGTACTCGGTCTGCTCTGCCTCGTCGGCGCAGGTGACGAGCTCGGGACGTTCCCCGGACCCCTTGCGGGACCACAAGGTCTTCCGATGCCGCTCGCGCGCCTGGGCGATGACCCGGTTGGTGGCCTCGAGAAGCTCCGGCGAGCTCCGGTAGTTCTCGGCCAGCACCACGGTGCGCGTCCCGGGGTGGAGGGCGGGGAAGTCGAGGATGTTGCGCACCGTGGCCGCGCGAAATCCGTAGATCGCCTGCGCGTCGTCCCCCACCACGGTCAGCCCCCGCCCGCCGGGACGGAGCCGGTCCAGCAGCTCGGCCTGCAGCGCGTTGGTGTCCTGGTACTCGTCGACCAGCACGTGGTCGAACTGCGCCCGCACCGCCGGACCGGCGGCCTCGGTGCCGAGCAGCGCGTGGAGGAAGAGGAGGAGGTCGTCGTAGTCCAGCACCCGCTGCTCGGCCTTGCGGTCCACGTAGGTGCGGAAGAGCAGCTTCAGCCCATCGATCTGCTCGGCGCACCAGGGGAAGCCGCGGGTCAGCACCGCGTCCAGCGGCGCACGGGCGTTGACGCAGCGGCTGTAGATGTCGAGGCAGGTGGCCTTCCGCGGAAAGCGCCGCTTGCCACGCCCCAGCTCCAGCTCCGCCCGCAGCACCTCGAGGAGGTCCTCCGAGTCGCCGCGGTCGTGGATGCTGAAGCCCGGATGAAGTCCGATGCGCTCTCCGTGCTGCCGGAGCAGCCGGGTGGCCACGGAGTGGAACGTCCCGCCCCACACCCGCGAGGAGGCGGGCCGGTCCGTCGCCGCCCGCCCGAGGAGCCCGTCCACCCGGCGGAGCAGCTCGGCCGCCGCCCGCCGGGCGAAGGTGAGGAGGAGAACGCGCTCCGCCGGAACGCCGCGCTGGATGAGCTGCGCCACCCGGTGGGCGAGGGTGGTGGTCTTCCCGGTTCCGGCCCCGGCGACGACGAGGAGCGGCTCGTCGCCGTGGAGCACCACCTCGCGCTGCGGTTCGTTGAGCCCGTCGAGCATCCGGGGCCCCACGCTAGTCGTCCCTGGGGATGCTGCTCAAGTGTTCAGCATGGATGCTCGGCGCGTTTCCGTCGCCCGGGGCTTTCCGCTAGGTGGCCGGGATCTCGAGGAGGGTTCGAACGATGCGCGTGCACCTCGTGGGGCTCTACGCCCTGCTGACTTCTGGCTCGGTGCTGGCCCAGGACACCACCGCTGCGCCGACCTTCAACTACGCCGAGAAGCCGAAGGAGGACGCCAAGGAGACGGGGTGGAAGGCCGAGGCGAAGGCCGGCCTGCTCTGGCTGGCCGGGAACTCGGACTCGACCAGCCTCAGCGCCGGACTCAAGATTTCCCGCGACGCGCTCTGGCAGCGCTACTCGCTGACCGCGAGCTATGCGTTCTCGAAGTCGCGGGCGTACACGGTCGGTCCCAGCACCCCCCCGGTCATCAGCTCGCTGGACCAGCTCGGCACCGAGAGCACGCTCTCGGCCCGGCTCTGGAACGTGAGTCCTCGGTTCGACCAGTGGCTCATCCACCGGGGCGCCCCGGGCGACACCTCGCTCTACCTGCTGGGGAACATCGCCTCGGACTACGCCGCCGGGAAGAAGCTCTTCGGCGGGGGCCAGCTGGGGGTGAGCACGCTGATCATCAAGGCCGGCGCGCACAGCCTCACCGGTGAGATCGGCTACGACTTCACCTACCTCCAGCCGTACCAGGGCGATGGGTATTCCATCCACTCGATCCGTGCGGCGCTGGCCTACGTCTGGGAGATCTCCAAGACGACGAAGTTCACCGCCGGCGCGGAGTACCTGGTCAACATCAACCAGGAGTCCGGCGCGCCGGATCCAGTGAACATCGACTACGTCTCGGCGTTCGAGGACCACCGGGTGAACGGGCTGGTCGGCCTCACCACCCAGATCTACGACCGGCTGTCGCTGAACGTGAGCTGGACCGGGCGCTACGACGCCAAGCCGAACCTGGCCACCTTGCCCAAGGGCATCACCGCGGCGAACCCGCCGGGCATCTTCCTCCGCACCTTCGACACCATCACCCAGGTGCAGTTCGTCTACACCTTCGGTTGAGCCTGATCGACACTGCCGGGGCCATGAGCGTCCGGACCGAGCGACAAGACTCCACCCTCGTCGTCACCATCGACCGGCCCGAGCGCCGAAACGCCGTCGACGCCGCCACGGCCGCAGCGCTCGCCTCGGCGTTCCGGAGCTTCGATGGCGACCCGTCGCTGTCGGTCGCCATCCTCACCGGCGCCGGCGAGCACTTCTGCGGCGGGGCGGACCTCAAGGCGCTGGCCGCGGGCGAGCCTCGCCCGTTCCGCCCCGAGGGCGACGGCCCGATGGGCCCGACCCGGCTGCGGCTGGGAAAGCCGGTCATCGCCGCCATCGAGGGGTACGCGGTCGCCGGCGGGCTGGAGCTCGCGCTGTGGTGCGACCTCCGCGTCGCCTCCGAGGAGGCCATCCTCGGGGTCTTCTGCCGCCGCTTCGGCGCGCCGCTGGTGGACCTGGGCACGGTGCGGCTGCCGCAGATCGTCGGCCTGGGGCGGGCGATGGACCTGGTGCTCACCGGACGCGCGGTGAACGCCCAGGAGGCGTGGAGCATGGGCCTTCTGAGCCGCGTCGTCCCCGTGGGTGAGGCGCTCCGGGCCGCGCTCGAGCTCGCCCGGGAGCTGTCGGCGCTGCCCCAGGCCTGCATGCGCAACGACCGGCTCTCGATGCTGGAGTCGCTCGACCTGGACGCCCAGCAGGCGATGGAGAACGAGGTGCGGCGCGGGCAGATGACGCTCGCGTCCGGCGAGACGTCCAGTGGCGCCGCCCGTTTCGAGCGCGGCGAGGGCCGGCACGGACGCTAGAGGCAGCGCCGGCCGCGTCCGATGAGACCGATTTAGGGACTGTTTAGGAAACGCCGCCCGGTGGTGCCTGGCACAAGGCGCCGCACCGATGGCGCGCCTTCACCCACTCCTCTCACTGCTCCTGGCACTGGCCGCCCAGGCCGGCGCCGCGGCGCCGATCCCCGAGCACCTCCGGGACACCGGGCTCTACGCCGCCGATGTCCTTCCCTTCAGCCCCCAGTACGCGCTGTGGAGCGACGGCGCCGAGAAGCGCCGGTGGATCCGGCTTCCCCGGGGCACGCGCATCGACGCCCGGGATCCGGACCGCTGGGTGTTCCCGGTCGGCACGCGGCTGTGGAAGGAGTTCACTCTGGGGCGTCGGATCGAGACGCGGATGCTCGAGCGCACCCGCGCCGGATGGCGCTTCGCCACCTACGTCTGGACCGAGGACGGCGCCGACGCGGTGCTCGCCCCCTCCGAGGGCCTGAGCGCCGGGGTGAGCGTCCCCGGAGGTGGCCGCTGGACGATCCCCGGGACCGCGGACTGCAGGGCCTGCCACGAGGGCCAGCCGAACCCGGTGCTGGGCTTCACCGCGCTCCAGCTGTCGTCGGATCGCGACCTCGGCGCCCCCCATGCCCGGATCGCCCATGCCGAGGTGCACCTCGAGGACCTGCTCGCCCGTGGGCTCCTCAGGGGCCTGCCGGCCGCGCTCCAGCGGTCTCCGCCTCGCATTCCAGCCGCCTCCGCCGACGAGCGGGCGGCGCTGGGCTACCTCCACGCCAACTGCGGCATCTGCCACAACCGCCACGGACCTCTGGCGGGCATCGGGCTCGACCTGCTCCAGGCCCTCTCCGAGGGACCGGCCTCGGTGGAGCGCACCCGCGCCTCGGCCCTGGCGGTCCGAGCGCTCCGGCCGGTGGGGGACGCTCGGGTGCGGCTGGATCCCGGCAAGCCCGAGCACAGCGTGCTCTTCCGCCGGATGGGGGCGCGCGATCCCTTGGACCAGATGCCCCCGCTCGGGACCGAGAAACCCGACCGCGACGCCCTCGCGCTGGTCGAGCGCTGGATTCACTCACTCGCAGACAGGAGAACGCCGTGACCCCGAAGACGACGCTGATCGCCGCACTGTCGATGTCCTCCCTCGCCCTGGCGGCGCCGGCCACCGCCCCGACGTCGCAGGTGAAGCGGGGCGAGTACCTGGTCAACTTCGGGGGCTGCCACGACTGCCACACCCCGAAGAAGATGGGAGCGAAGGGCCCCGAGCTCGACAACGAGCGGCTCCTCTCCGGCCATCCGGAGCAGATGCCGGTGACGCCGGCGCCGGCGCTCCAGGGTCCGTGGATGGCTGCCACCGTCGGGACGATGACCGCCTGGTCCGGCCCGTGGGGGGTCAGCTACACCGCCAACCTCACCCCCGATCGCGAGACCGGTCTGGGCGCGTGGACCGAGCAGAATTTCATCGACACCATGCGCACCGGCCGCCACATGGGGCGGGGTCGGCCCATCCTCCCGCCGATGCCGTGGCAGATGGCCGGCAAGCTCACCGACCAGGACCTCAAGGCCGTCTTCGCCTACCTGCGCACGCTGCCCGCGGTGCAGAACCGGGTCCCGCAGCCCACTCCGCCAGCGAGCGTCTCCGCGGAGGCCGCCCCGGCTCCGGCCCGGTGAGCTGTCCCGCGGCCCCGCTCGACGCCGCGGGTTGACGCCGGGCGGCCGCTGGTCGAGGGTCGGCTGGCGAAGGGAGGCTCAAGATGGACGTCCAGCACGACCCGAACCGCCACCGCTTCTTCCTCGAGGTGAGCGGCGGGACCGCCGAGCTCGCGTACCGCCGCCTCGACGAGCACACCGTGGACCTCGCGCACACCGAGGTGCCGGAGGCCGCCGAGGGACAAGGAATCGGCGGAAAGCTGGCAAAGGCCGCCTTCGCCTGGGCGCGGCAAGACGGAGTGAAGGTCGTGGTCAGCTGTCCCTTCCTGCGGAAGTGGCTCGAGCGTCACCCGGACGAGCGGGATCTGGTAGTCGTCCCGTCGACCGGCCTCTGACAGCCGGAGGAGGGGACATGCGCTTTCTGCTGCACCTGGTGGTGACCGCAGTCGCCTTCTGGGTCGCCACCCGGGTGGTCACTGGACTGAGCTACGTGGGGCCGCTGCCGGGACTCCTGCTGGTCGCGCTGCTCTTCGGGGTGGTGAACGCGGTGCTGGGAAGCATCCTTCGACTGCTCGCGCTCCCGGTCACCTTCCTCACACTCGGGCTGTTCGCCCTGGTGATCAACGCCATCCTGCTGTGGGTGACCGGGGTGGCGGCCGGCTCACTGGGGCTCGGGTTGCACGTCGATGGCTTCATCCCCGCCTTCCTCGGCGCACTGGTCATCGGGGTGACGCGGGCCCTCCTCAACGCGGTGGTCGATCGGCGGGAGCGCCGCTAAGGTCGTTCCGTGCGCCGCGTCCTACTCCCCTCCCTGATCGGCTTGGCCGCTCTTCTCGCCGGCTGTGCGCACGAGGAGCCACTGCCGTCTCCGGAGGTGCTGCCGCCCGAGGCACAGGCGATGCCGGAGAGTGGCCGGTTGGTGCTCACCGGTCTCCGCAACCCGATCGTCGCGCTCGTCACCCCGACCGGCATCCAGGGCCCGGAGGTGAACCTCGGCCGCTATCCCGACGCGTCGGGCGTCACCGCCTGGCGGGGAAAGGCGTTCGGCCGTGACGTGAACCTCTCGGTGACCGCCGATGGCGCCGACGGAGTCGTCGGGCGGACCCCGTTCAACCTCCACGTCACTCCCGGGCCGGAGGGGATGGTGGTCAACGGGCTGATCGGTGGCACGCCGTCCACGGTCACCATCAGCAAGGCGCGGATCAACGGAGGGTTCGGACGCTGTGGCTACGACATCCGCTTCCAGGGCCAGGCGTACGTGGGGCCCAGGAACTGCGGCGGTTCCATCATCCAGGTGGGGCTGACGCTGCCGACCCTCCTCGCGACCTGGCCCGACGCCGAGGTCGCGACGGTGCTCTCGCTCCTGCTGTCCGGCCGCTAGGAGCCTGTAGGACATGGCTGACTGCGGCCGCCTCGAGCTCGCCGACTATAGCGCCCGAGGACCCCGTGCCCCGGACCTCAGTGCGGCCGCCCTGACCTAGAGCGCGCTGCGGGTCAGCTTGATGTCGGCGTCCTTCCACGCCTCCTCGAACTTCCTCCGCGCCACGGACGCCTCGTCCTTCCTGCCCTGCGCCGCGAGCGAGGCGGCGAGCCCGTGGAGCGCCCACCCGTTGTTCGGGTTGCGCCGGAGGTCCTCCCGGTAGACGGCCTCTGCCTCCTTCGGCTTCTTCGCCTCGAGCAGCGCCGCGCCGAGGTAGTGGCGCATCGGGTAGAACCAGTCGGCTGGCTCGTTGTAGGCGAAGCCGTCCTCCTGGATGACCGCCCGCCGCCAGGCGGCGAGGGCAGGCTTCCATGTCCGCGCCCGTTCCGCCACGCGTGCCTCGATGGCGTCGGCCCCCAGCCGGCACATGGCCGAGGCCGGGTTCTGGCCGGCGATGAGGTCCGGCGGCAGCTTCGTCGCCAGGGCGCGGAGCTCGCGCATCATCGCCTGTGCCTCGCCGCTCT
>Ga0335084_10006959_pt1 | contig 11255 bp, 1 predicted proteins | sample Lox_Sample_44_FD_206721 | JGI IMG/M metagenome (GOLD analysis project Ga0335084, IMG submission 206721) | Soil microbial communities from Loxahatchee National Wildlife Refuge, Florida, United States - Lox_Sample_4.4 | ecosystem: Environmental > Terrestrial > Soil > Wetlands | place: USA: Florida...
CCGCGGTCGGCGCGGTCGGCCTGCGCGTGGCGGTGAACACTGGCGAGGTGGTGGTCTCCGACGACCAGACCAGCGTGATCGGCGACCCGACCAACGTCGCAGCGCGCCTGCAGCAGGAGGCGCGCGACGGCGACGTTCTGATCGGCGAGGCGACCCAGCGCCTGGTCGCGGAGCAGGTCACGCTGGCGCCGCTCGGCAGCTTCGCGATCCGCGGCCGCGTCGAGCCGGTGTCGGCGTTCCGCGTGGTCTCGCTCGAGCCGCCCGCGGGCGCGCACGGCACGCCGTTCGTGGGCCGCGAGGAGGAGCTGCGGAAGCTGCGCGCGGTGTTCGACGCCGCAGTCGCCGCGCCGGGCCCGCGGCTCGCGGTGCTGCTGGGCTCGCCGGGGCTCGGCAAGTCGCGGCTGCTCGGCGAGCTCGCGCGCCGGCTGCGCGACCGAGCGGCGGTGCTGATGGCGCGCTGCGACTCCGCGCGCGGGCGCAGCTTCGCGCCGCTCGCGGCGGCGCTGCGAGTGGAGCTCGAGCTCGGCGACGCGAGCGCGCCCGAGGCCGTGCGCGCGGCGATCGACGCCGTGGTCGCCGGCTCCGACGCGGAGCGCGCGCGCATCGCGACCGGCATCGCCGCCGTGCTGGCCGGCGCGCCGCCCTCGCCCGAGGAGACCTTCTTCGTGGTGCGCCGCCTGCTCGCGGCGCTGACGACGCGGCGGCCGGTGGTGCTCGCGATCGACGACGTGCAGTGGGCCGAGCCGCTGCTGCTCGACCTGGCCGAGCACCTGGTGCAGTGGTCGAGCGGCGTGCCGCTGTTCGTGCTGCTCGGCGCGCGGCCCGAGCTGCGCGAGCTGCGCTCGGCGCTGGCGACACCCGGCGGTGTCGTCGCGGAGGTGTTGACCCTGGGCGGGCTCGACGCGGGAGCGGCGACCCGGCTCGCTGCCAACGCGATCGGCGCCGACGAGCTGCCCGCCGCGCTGGTCGGCCGCGTGCTCGCCGCCAGCGAGGGCAATCCGCTGTTCGTCGGCGAGCTCGTGCGCATGCTCGTGCACGACGGCGCGCTCAAGCGCGAGGGCGAGCGCTGGGTCGCGGGCGTCGAGCTCGCGCGCTTCGAGATGCCGCCCACCATCCACGCGCTGCTGGCGGCGCGCATCGAGCGGCTCGGCCCCGAGGAGCGCGCGATCCTCGAGCGCGCCGCCGTGATCGGGCGCCACTTCTCGCGCGCCGCGCTCGCGCACCTCCTGCAGCGGGCGCCCGAGGAGCTCGACGCGCGGCTCGAATCGCTGCGCCGCAGCGAGCTGATCGAGCCCGACGCCGGCTGGTACCTCGGCGAGCCGGCGCTCCGCTTCCACCACGCGCTGATCCGCGACGCCGCCTACCGCCGCGTGCTGCGGCGCACCCGCGCCGAGCTGCACGAGTCGCTCGCCGAGTGGGTCGCCGCGCGGGTGGGCGACGCGCCCGAGCACGACGAGCAGATCGGCTGGCACCTCGAGCAGGCGCACGAGCACCTGCGCGGGCTCGGCCCGCTCGACGCGGTCGGCGCGGCGCTCGGCGCGCGCGCCGCGCGCCACCTGGGCGCCGCCGGCCGGCTCGCGCTGGCGCGCGACGACCTGCGCCCGGCCGCCGACCTGCTCGGCCGCGCGCTCGCCTGCCTGGACGCGGACGACCCGGCGCGCGCCGACCTCGCGCTCGACTGGTGCGAGGGCCTGCTCGCCGCGGGCGAGGTCGGCCCCGCCGCGCGCGCGCTCGCCGAGCTCGGCCGCTTCGCCGCGAGCTCCGAGCGCGTTCGCGCCTGGCACGCCTGCTTCGCCGCCGAGCTCGCGGTGCTCACCGATCCGCAGTCGCTGCACGCGAGCGCCGAGAGGGCGGCGGCAGCCGCCGCCACGCTCGCCGCGGCGGGCGACGTGGCCGGCGAGGCGAAGGCACACTCGGTGCACGCGACTGCGCTCTCGCGCCTCGGCCAGATCGGCGCGTCCGAGGCCGCGCTCGACCGTGCGCTCGCCGCAGCGCGACGCGCGCACGACCGCCGCCGCGCGAACGGCGTGCTGGCCGGCGCGCCGGTCGCCGCGCTGTACGGCCCGAGCCCCGTCGCGCGCGCGAGCGGCCGCTGTCTCGACGTGGTGCGCGTGCTGCGCATCACTCAGGGCGCGCCCGCGGTCGAGGCCGTCGCGCTCCGGTGTCAGGCCGTGCTCGAGGCGCTGCGCGGCCGCACCGACGCGGCGCGGCGCATGATCGCCGCGGCGCGGGCCACCGTCGAGGAGCTCGGCATCACCCCGCAGCTGCTCGAGGTCGAGTTCTTCGCGGGCTACATCGAGCTGCTCGAGGGCGATCCCGAAGCGGCCGCGCGCTGCCTCTCCGTCGCGTACCGCGGGCTGCGCGAGCACGGCCTGGGGATCGACGCCGCGCGCGCGGCCGCGCTGCTCGCGCGCGCGCGGCTGGCGCAGGGCGACGCGATCGGTTCCGAGGTGCTGAGCCTGGAGAGCGAGGCGCTCGCGGGCGACGACCTGAACGCGGCGATCGCCTGGCGCGGCGTGCGCGCCGAGGCGCTCGCCCGCCGCGGCGAGCACGCGGCCGCGATCGAGCTCGCACGCGCCGCCGTCGAGATCGCCTCCGCCACCGACGCGTTGCTCCAGCACGCCAACGCGCGCCGCGCACTCGCCGCCGCGCTCCGCGCGGCGGGCCGTGACGCGGAGGCCGATGCGGAGGACGCGCGCGCGATCGAGCTCTGGGAGGCGAAGGGCGCGACCTTGCTCGTCGAGAGCGCGCGCGGCGAGAGCGCCGGCGCCCCCGCCTCCCCGGCGCTGCTCTCCAGCGAGCTGGCGGCTTCCCGCCCGCGCGTCCGGCCGAACGCGGCGACGGCTCACATCGAGCGCTTCGACGCCGCAGTGGCAGCCCGCGACGTCGCAGCCATCGCCGACACGGTCGGCCCGTCGTGGGTCGGCGTGAACCACACGACCGGAGCCAGTTACGACTGGGAGCGGAACTTCGCCGTGCTGAAGTCACTCCTCCAGGGCAGCCTCGGGCTGGAGATGACTCACACCCCGATCGCGGGGCTGGGCGAGTCACTCGTGCTGGTCCGCCGCGCGACGACCTTCTCGGAGCTCGCGATCGACGCGGTCTCCTTCGGCGCCGTCGAGCGCGACGACTTCGCGCTGGTCGAGGTCGACGCGGAGGGCCGGAACGTGCGCGTGGAGTTCTTCGCCGGCAGCGAGCTCGCTGCCGCGGTCACGCGGCTCTACGAGCGCCACGCCGAGCTGCAGCCCGAGGGACCGGATCGCGCGCGCGCGCGCGGCGTGGCTCGCGCTTGTGCCGCGCTGTACGACCGTCTCGAGGCCGTGGGCTCGGCCAGGCTCGACAGCCTGGCCAGCGCGTTCGCGCCAGAGATCGAGTTCGTCGACTTCCGAACGGTGGGTGCCGGCGTGGCGCGCGGCCTGGCCGCGGTGCGCGAGAGCATCGGCGCGCTGTACGAGCTCGCGGCGAGCTTGTCGGTGCGGATCCGGGAGGTGCTCGCCGCGAGCCCGGACGCGCTGGTCGTCCGCTGCGCGAGCTCGGGCGTGCTCCAGGACGGCGGTGGCACCTTCGAGGGCGAGGTGTGCCAGCTCTGCGTGTTCGGCCCCGACGGCCGGCTCGCGCGCTGGGAGCAGTTCGACGCCGGGCGTGAGGCCGAGGCGCTCGCCCGCTTCGACGCGCTCGCCCGCGGCGCGCCGCTCGCCGTCTCACGCGTCGCGCCGAACGCGGCCACCGCCTTCCAGGAGCGGGTCGTCTCCGCGTTCCGCGCCCGCGATCCCGCGGCGATCGGGGACCTGCTCGCCGACGGCTTCAGCGCGGTCGACTGGAACGGCGCGAGCTACGGCGCGGCCGACCTCTTGAAGAGCTTCAGCGCGATGACCTTCGGTGACCTGTCGATCGTGTACCAGCCCCTCGCGAGCCTGGGCGAGCGGGTCACGCTGGGCCATCAGACGAACCGGTTCGCCGCGGCCACCATGGGAAGCCTCGACACCGGCCCGGGCCTGGTCGACAGCCTGATCGTGATTCAGGTCGACGCCTGCGGTCGCGGGTTGCGTTCGGAGATGTTCAACCTCGAGCAGACGGGCGACGCGATCGTCCGCCTCTACGAGCGCTACGCGGACGAGCTGCCCACGGGCGCCCCGCGGAACCGCGCAGCGGCGATCGCCCGCTCGGCCGCCGCGATGCTGGGCTCTCTCGAGGTCGAAGCCCTCCGTGCCGCGCTCTCGCCGGAGATCGAGGTCGTCGACCACCGCTCGCTCGGCACCTGGTCGGCGCGCGGTCTCGAGCCCGCGCTCGCGCAGCTCCGTTCGCTGCTCGAGGTGGCCGATGCGATCTCGATCCGCGACCAGCTGCTGGCGCTGCGCGCCGACGCGCTGCTCACGCGCCGGGCGGTGACCGGCGCACAGCGCGCGAGCGGCGGCGACTACGCGAGCCATCTGCTCCTGCTGCTGCGCTTCGACGCCGCGGGGCTCATCTCGCGCATCGAGTACTTCGATGCGGACCGCGAGGCGGAGGCGCTGGCCCGCTTCGAAGAGCTCGGCCGCGCGGGAGAGCCGGCGCACCCGCGGCGGCGCGTGGCGACGAACCACGCCACCGAGGTCACCGAGCGGATGCTGGCGGCGTCCGCGGCTCGCGAGCTGGTGCACACGACCGAGCCGCTCGCGGCGCTCGGCGAGCGCCTGGCGCTGTTCCGCCGCGTGCGCCGCTTCGGCGGGCTCGACAACCCGCAGGGCGCGGAGCTCGGCCCGACCGTGGCCGACGACCTGCTCCTGGTCCAGGCCGGCCCGGGCCCGATCGTCGAGCGGGTCGAGGTCTTCGCGGAGGGCCAGCTGGGCGACGCCGTGGTGAGGCTGTACGAGTCCTGCGCCGAGCTGCTGCCCGAAGGTCCTCATCGCGCGCGGGCCGCGGGCTCGGCGCGCGCGATCGCGGCGATGCTCGGACCGCTCGACCTTGCGCGCTACGCGACCGCGTTCGCGCCCGAGGTCGAGAGCGTCGATCACCGCCTGCTCGGCTTCGGCACGGTTCGAGGTTCGGCTGCGCTGCTGCGCGGCTTCGGCGTGCTCGGCGAGCTCGCCGAGACGACGACCCGAATGGCCGACGTGCTCGCGTGTGACGCCGATGTACTCGCGATGAGCTGGTCCACGTGGGGCACCGATCGTCGGGGCGGCGGAGCGTTCGAGAAGGAGTTCCTGGTCCTCTGGGAGTTCGGACCGGATGGCCGGGTGGTCCGCAGGGAGCAGTTCGACGGCGGCCGTGAGGACGATGCGCTGGCGCGCTTCGACGCGCTCTCCGCCGCCGCGAAGTCGCGGAGCGGCGCGAATGCAGCGTCGCGCGCGATCGATCGCTTCGCGGCGGCGTGGAACGCGCGCGACTGGGACGGCGTGGTCGCCTGCTACGCACCGGGTCACGAGATGGACGACCGCCGGCCGCTCTTCCGCACCGAGGTGCGCGCCGAGTTTCTCGCGAACGAGCGGTACCTCTTCGAGCTGCCGGCGAGCCGCTGGCACAGCGAGCTCGTCGCGACGCGCGGCGACCGGCTCGCGCTCGTCCGGATCCGCTTCTCGGCCGAGGCCGAGGGCGGCGGGGGGCCGATCGCGGTCGAGGTGCTCGACGTCGTCGAGGTCGACGCCGCGGGCCGGCGCAGCGCGCTCGTCGTGTTCGAGCCCGACGCGCTCGAGGCGGCGTACGCGGAGCTCGAGCGCCGCTTCCGTGAGGGCGCGCCGGCCATGCCGGTCGAGAATGCGGCGACGCGCTCGGTCGAGCGCTTCATGCGCGGATTGGAGATGGGCGACTGGGAGGGCGTCGGCGCCACCCTCGCGCCAGGCTTCCGCTGCTTCGACCGCCGCCGCATGACGCGGCTCGAGCTCGACCGCGAGGAGTTCGTCGCGTTCGCGCGGGAGGTCTTCGACGAGCTCCGCTCGCCGCAGCTCTCGTCCCAGATCCTCGCCACGCGCGGGGAGCGCCTCGCGGCCGTCCAGGTCATGTACGCAGGGGCGGGCCAGACGGTCGGCCGGAGCGAGATCGAGTTTCTCGCCGTCGTCGAGGTCGACGAGCGCGGCGACCGGACTGCAATGGTGCGCTTCGATCCCGACGACCTGGACGCGCTCTACGCCGAGCTCGACGAGCGCTTCGCGGCCGGCGAGGGCGCGGCGCATCCGGCGCTGCTCGCCACGACGCGTGCCGTCGGCATGGCGCTGCGCGGGCGCCACTGGGGCGCACTCGCGGCGCTGCTCGCGCCCGACTTCGAGGAGCGCGACCACGGGCCGCTGGGTCGGGTCACTCTGTCGGGCTCCGAGTACCTCGCGGTGCTCCGCGGCCTGGTGGAGCTCGCGCCCGACACGCGCTCCAGCCTCGACCACCTCTGGCTCGGCGCGGGCTGGTCGCTCACCGTGACCACCTGGCGCGGCACGCGCGACGGGGGCGCGTTCGAGATGACGCGCGTCGCCGTCAACGAGTTCGATGCGGAGGGACGCCAGCGCCGGGTGGATCTCTTCGGCCCCGAGCAGCTCGCCGAGGCGCGCGCACTCGCGGCGACGCTCGAGGCCCGCGCCGGCCTGTCCGACGCTGCGCCGCAGCCGGCGCTGGCGACACCGCCGGGTGGCAACGCCGCGACGCGCGCGAACGAGCGGTTCATGACGGCGTACGACGCGCGCGACTGGGACGAGCTCGCGCGCCTCACCTCGCCGGCGCTCGTGTTCGAAGACCGACGCCGCCACGTGCAGATCCAGGGCGGCCGCGAGCTCTATCTCACCAACATCCGCGTGATGTCGCCGGGGACGCGCACGCGGCGGATGCTGCTGGCGGCGGGCGGCGAGCGTCTCGCGCTGTACCGCACGCTGCACACGGCGCGCGGCGGGCTGGGCGAGTTCGAGGTCGAGACCCTGTCGCTCGTCGAGATCGACGCCGAGGACCGGCTCGCCGCGATCCTGGTGTTCGAGCCCGACGCCGAAGGAGAGGCGCGCGCCGAGCTCGCGGCGCGCGCGGAGGCCCTGGCAGCGGCGCGCCCCGACGCCCTGCGCATCCCGCCGAACGCGGCGCTGCGCGCCAGCGACCGGCTCGAGCGGCTCGGCGACGCACACGACTGGAACGCGCTGCGCGAGCTCTGCGCGGGCGTCGCGATGGAGGACCGCCGGCCGCTGTTCGGGATCACCGGTGACGCCGAGACGCTGATCGCGAACGCGCGCTGGATCCGACAGGCCTCGCTCATCCAGACGCGGACGCTCCTCGCGACCGCCGGCGAGCGGCTGGCGCTCGAGCGCATCGCCTTCGCGGGCCCGCACTCGGGAATCGCCGTGGAGATCCTTCAGCTCGTCGAGGTCGACGGCGCCGGGCGCATCGCGGCGTTCATCGTGTTCGGCCCCGAGCAGCGCGCGGAGGCGTACGACGAGCTGACGACCCGGCTCGCGCGCGGCGAGGCGGCCCACTGGCCGCCCGCCATCGTCGAGCTGATCCACTCCCTGCGCGAGCGCGACCTCGTTCGGCTGGCCCGGGTGCTGCCGGTGGATCTGGTCATCCACGACCACCGCCGCACCGGCATCGGGCGGATCGAGGGCGCGGCGCCGTATATCGCGTCGGTCGCGGCCCTGTTCGAGCAGGTCGAGAACTTCCACTCCGAGACGCTCTACTGGATCGCGATCGAGGCGAACGTCAGCCTGGCGGTCGCGCGCACCTCCGGCACGCTGCGGGTAGGGGGCGGCGAGTTCGAGTCGGTCTTCCTGCGTCTGGTGAGCTACGACGCCACCGGGATCACGGGCATCGAGCTGTTCGAGCTCGACGACGAGGAGAGAGCGCGCGCGCAGGTCGCCGCCCTGCGCGCCGATCTGCTGCGGATCCCGCTGAACGCCGCCGCGCGGGTCGCCCTCGAGCGATTCGCGGAGATCGTGCCCGCTGGCGACTGGGACGGGCTGCGGGCGCTGGCGGGCCCGGAGTTCCGCTTCGAGGACCGGCGCAAGATCTCGCTGGTGAGCGGTGACATCGAGCTCTACGTCCGGAACCTCGAGTACGTGCGCTCGCTCGGGCCGATCTTCGAGCGGCGCCGCGTGTTGGTCGCGACCGGCGGGGATCGACTTGCGCTGATGCGCTACAGCGCGGCCGGCGAGGCCGACGGCGGCCGCTTCGAGTTGAACTTCCTGGTGCTCACCGCGCTCGACGCCGAGGGGCGCCTCTGCGCGATCTTGAACTTCGATCCCGACGACCGCCGCGCGGCGGGCCTCGAGCTCCTCGAGCGCTTCGTGCGCAGCGGAGCGCCGCCGCCCGCCGCGCGCGCGCTCGCGATGTACCGTGCGCTCTACGAACGCGACCTCGCGCGCATGCGCGCGGACCTGCCGCCGGGCTTCTTCTTCCACGACCACCGCCGCGTCGGGCCAGGGCGGCTCGAGGGCGACGCCTACGTCGAGTGGCAGGCGGGGCTCGTCGAGCTCTCTCCCGACGCGATCGTCGAGCCCATCTACTTCCTCGACGTGGAGCCGCACGGCTGTCTCGCGGTCGGGCACACCTTCGGAACGGAGGCGCACGGCGGGAGCCTCGAGACGGTCTTCCTGCTGCTCTGGGGGCCGGTCGGCGTGGAGCTGTTCGAGATCGACGACCTCGCGAAGGCGCGCGCGCGCTTCGCCGAGCTGCGGCCCGATCCGTTCCGGGTCCCGCTGAACGCCGCCGCGCGGCTGATGCGCGAGCGGCTCGCGCCGATCGTGAAAAGCGGCGACTGGGCCGCGCTGCGCGCGCTCGCCGCTCCCGACTTCGAGTTCGACGACCGGCGCAAGCGCGCGCTGGTGCGCGGCGACCTCGAGGTGTACGTGCGGAACCAGTCGTTCGTGCACTCGTGGGGCGAGGTCGCGACCCACCGCGAGACGCTGGCGACGAGCGGCGAACGGCTCGTGCTCGAGCGCTTCGCCTACCGGGGCGCGACCGACGGTGGGGGCGCATTCGAGGGCGAATTTCTGCGCCTGGCCGAGCTCGACGCGCAGGGCCGGCTCCGCGCGATCCTGCACTTCGATCCTGACGACCGGCGTGCGGCCAGTCGCGAGCTGCTCGAGCGCTCGGATCCCTCGCCGATGCGCGAGTTCTGGCGCGCAGTCAACGACCGCGATCCCGCCCGCATGCGCGAGGTGCTGCGCGACGACTTCGTGTTCGACGACCACCGCCGCACCGGCGTGGGACGGATCGAGGGCGTCGATGGCTGGTTGGCCTCCCTCGCGCCGTTGTGGGAGGGATCGCCGGACCTGTTCCTCGAGCCGCTCTGCGATCTCGCCAGCGATTCGGCCTGCGCCCTCGTGCTTGTACGCAACTCCGGACACGACCGGGAGGGCGGCGAGTTCGAGCGCCTGTTCCTTCGCGTCCACGAGCACGACGGCGAGCGCTTCGTCTCGGTCGACCTCTTCGAGCCCGAAGACCTCGAGCGCGCGCGCGCCCGCTTCGCCGAGCTGCGCGCATGGCCGCCGGGCGTCGCGCCGAACGCGGCGGCTCGGCTGACCAGCCAGATGCTGCGCCAGATCGTGCTGAAGGGCGACTGGGACTCGCTCCGCGCGCTGGCGAGCCCCGAGTTCGAGTTCGACGACCGGCGCAAGGGAGCGCTGGTGCGCGGCGGCATCGAGGTCTACGTCCGCAACCTCGAGTTCGTGCTCACCTGGGGCGACCTCACTCGGCGCGTCAAGCTTCTCGCGACGCGCGGCGAGCGTCTCGCCCTCGAGCGCTTCGACTTCCGCGGCGGCGCCGACGGCGGCGCGTTCGAGGGGAGCTTCCTGCGCCTGACCGAGCTCGACCCCGACGGGCGCGTGCGCGCGGTCCTGCACTTCGACTACGCAGACGTCCCCGCCGCCGAGGCCGAGATGGCCGAGCGCTTCCGGCTCAGGCCTGGGTGATCGGGATGTGCTTCGGCTGGGCGCGCACGCGTTCGAGCCAGGCGCGCACCGCCGGGTAGGCCGCGAGGTCGAACTTCCCCTCGTCGGCCACGTGCGTGTAGGCGTAGAGCGCGATGTCGGCGATCGAGTAGCGCTCGGCGACGAAGAAGCGCCGGCTCGACAGGTGCGACTCCATCACGCCGAGCGCCGCGTAGCCGCGCTCCACCCTGTCGGCGAGCTGCGCGCGGTTCTGCTCGACCAGCCCGAAGTGATGCCACGCGCGCACCACCGCGATGTACGGCTCGTGGCTGTACTGCTCGAAGAACATCCACTGGAGCACCTGCGCGCGCGCGAGCCGGTCGACGGGCAGGAGCGGGCTGCCCTCGGCGAAGTACCACTGGATCGCGTTCGACTCCCACAGGTGCTTGCCGTCCTCGAGGCGGACGCACGGGATCCGGCCGTTCGGGTTCCTGGCGAGGAACTCGGGGGTCCGCGTCTCGCGCTTCGGACCCACGATCTCGAGCTGCACCAGCTCGAACGGAATGCCGAGCTGGGTCAGGAGCAGGCGCACCTTGTAGCCGTTCCCCGAGACCAGGTTGTCGTAGAGCCGGATCATGGCGGAGTGATATCGCGCCGGCCGGGCGCACTCAAACGAGGACTTCTCGCGTTTCGCGATAGAATTCCTCGTGTGAAGCGAGCTCCGCGCCGCCTGCCGCCGCTGAACGCGCTGCGCGCCTTCGAGGCGGCCGGCCGTCACCTGTCGTTCAAGCGCGCGGCGGCCGAGCTGCACGTGACCCAGGCGGCGGTGGGTCACCAGGTGCGCGCGCTCGAGGGGCAGCTCGGCGTGGAGCTCTTCGTGCGCTTGCACCGCGCGCTGCGGCTCACCCCGGCGGGGGCGCGCTACCTGCCGGCGCTGTCGGAGGCGTTCGACCGCCTGCACGACGCGAGCGCGACCGTGCGCGCACGGCCCGCGCGGCAGCGGCTGGTGCTCTCCACGGTGCCTTCGTTCGGCGCGAACTGGCTCGTGCCGCGGCTGGGCGCGTTCCGCAAGAAGCACCGCGACGTCGATCTCGTCGTGCTGTCGTCGTCCGAGCTCGTCGACTTCGCGCGCGACGCCGTCGACGTCGGGATCCGCTTCGGCCCGGGCCGCTGGCCCGGCGTGCGCGCGGACCTCCTGCTCGCCGAAGCGTACCTGCCCGTCGCCAGCCCGAAGCTCCTGGGCGGGCGGAAGGCGCTGCGCGGGCCCGCCGACCTGCGCCGCCATACCCTGCTCCACGACGAGTCGCACGAAGCCTGGCGCGCGTGGCTCGCGGCGGCCGGCGCCCACGGCGTCGATCCCGAGCGCGGCGTCGTGTTCTCGGACTCGAGCCAGCTCGTCTCGGCCGCAGCCGCGGGCCAGGGCGTCGCCCTCGCGCGCAAGCTGCT